>Ga0183095_10742_pt1 | contig 63428 bp, 77 predicted proteins | sample BioMet4_FD_130346 | JGI IMG/M metagenome (GOLD analysis project Ga0183095, IMG submission 130346) | Microbial communities from bioreactor (seeded with sewage sludge) at LBNL, California, USA - Biofuel metagenome 4 (v2) (version 3) | ecosystem: Engineered > Bioreactor > Anaerobic > Unclassified ... | reverse complement strand
ACTTGCAGTATCCTAATAAAAAACGTACCTTTGCACCGCAATTTAAGGATGGTTCGGTAGCTCAGCTGGATAGAGCAACAGCCTTCTAAGCTGTGGGTCTTGGGTTCGAATCCCAACCGAATCACGATGTATGTAAAATTGGGGATTTAAAAATCCCCTTTTTCGTACTGTATAACAAGGAAAATACTAATACTCAGCATGTTTCACATCGGATTAACATAATGTTTAATCTGGACAAGAAAAGCCATAAAAAGCCCATATACGACCAAATGTGGTACATTGTGGTACATTCTTGCTAAAAAATGTGGTACACAAATGAGTAACAAAATGCCAACCGTTCGCTTTATATTCAATAGGCGGAAAACAGCTTCTACAGTAACAACTGCAAATGTAGAACTGGAGATTTATTTCAATCGCAACAAACGTGTAAGGATAAACACCGGTGTAAGTATATACATTGGTGAATGGTCGGATGAATTCTATGTAGTAAAACGGAAGGATTCTACGGAACTTAATACGCGCCTTGCTGAAGTATATAACGAGCAAATGAAAGCTTTTGCGGATATAAGTTCATCCGGGAAAGAAATAAATGCGAAGAATTATGAAATTCATAAGGAAAAGAATAATCCTGATCAACCAAAGTCCTTTCTGGAATATATGAGCAATCGCATAAAAGAGAAAAAGTTGAGATATGACACCAAGAGACAGCATTTGGTCGCTCTTGCTGCCCTAAGGCGATTCGGGCGTATAGATTCATTTTGTTCTTTAAATAGCCAGAATATTGAAGCTTTTGACATGTTTTTAAGAGCGGAAAATAGTGATCGCATGCAAACTACTCTACATGGATATCATCGCCGGATAAAACCCTATGTAACGGAGGCATTTAAACTTGGATATATTGAAGAGAACCCTTATTTGAAATTCAAAGATGTTGCCGGAAAGTCTAAAGATAGAAAGCCTCTTACCTTTGCAGAACTTAATAAACTTCGTTCGGTTGATCTTCCTAAAAAACTATCTCGTGTAAGAGACCTGTTTGTTTTCTGTTGTTACACAGGACTTGCTTATGCTGATATGAATATGTTCGACTATGAGCGTGATATACAAGAGAATAATGGATTATTTTATATCCATGGAGAAAGGGTAAAGACGGGTACCTCTTTTTTTACTCCATTATTACCTCCAGCTTTAAAAGTTCTAAAAAAATACAATTATAAACTGCCATCGATGTCTGTGCAGAAATACAACGACTATCTACACGTTATAGAGACTAAGTTGGACCTTAAAAAACCATTAACAAGTCATATAGCCAGGCATACTTATGCAACAACGGTCTGTCTTGCCAATGGAATACCTATTGAAGTGGTAAGCCGGATGCTTGGGCATAAACATGTAGCCACAACGGAAATATATGCAAAGATAATGAATACAACCGTGGAAAGTTATTCGGATAAACTAAATAGCATCATTAAATAGAATCATTCTAAATTTAATGCACACGAAATGACACGAACTGACACGAACTGACAAATAGCCGTTTTTGCAATTACATGAATTTCAGTACATTGTATTTGATTATAATGATGCATATCTTTGTTCCGTAACAAGTTAGCGGTTACCAAAATAGGCATTTCGCTGAGTCGTCAGCATTGCAATAATTTCAAAAACCGTAGCAGAGCTAACCTGTTGCGGTTTTTATTTTTATGCGCAATGAAGAATCAAGAAGTCATTAACATCCCTATCCGGCTTAAAAGAGCCTACCAAGCAGACAAAGCATCAAAAGAGGTCTTTGCCTTTGCCGTATGGATAAAATTGACCTACGGAGATTCAACTCTAAGATACCATTCCATTACGAACATTCAGAAAGAACTTAATATTGGATTTCAGAAAGCAAAGAGACTATTGTCTTGCGCATCTGAATATCCAGAACTGTTTTCCGTAGCCGGGAACAAAATAACCGTTAAATCATTCAAAGATAAGACGGAGAAATACAACAGGAAAGGACAGGTTTACCATTCTGACTACTGTCAGAAGATTGAAGTTAGGAAATATTCATTTAAAGAGCTATACGATTTATTATATAAGACCGGAGCAATCCAAGGACTTATTGCCGGAAAGGAACGAAGATCGATTTACAAGTATATAGAAATACAAAGCGGTGTGGAGTTGACTCAACGGCAGATTTCCAATGCAACGGGATATTCGAGAGGTTATGTGTCTAAGCTGACAAAGAAGATGGCTAATAGCGGAGTAATACGCAAATACCCATCTTGTTTCCGTCTGGCCATGAATGTGGTAAATGAAGAGACCGTTTCCAAGTTTAAAAAAAGAACGGGAAGGACTAATTTTATAGTTAATCCTCATGACGGGAGTGCTTGGTATATTATGGCATGTAGATATTCTACCAATGACAGGAAATCAGCAGATAGTTTCAAGCATGTAATTTATGACCAATGGAACCGAATAACTAAATTACCCGGTAAAATTGCGGGAGAATATAACCAGTTTACAGGAGTTGGAGGTGCTTATGAATAATTTTTTTGCCCACTTCTATTTGGAACACATATATTATTTCTCGTATATATATCTTGTTCAGAGATTATATACTTCACATGCGTAGGCGTGATTATTATTATAAATTATAGCTATGAATAAATATATCGCATATACTGATGGTTCGGCTAATAATAAAAGCATAGATCGTTTTGGAGGATCCGCCTATATTATTATTCAGAACGGAGAAGTAATTCACCGCGCATCGAAAGGATTCAAGGGGGTAACAAATAATGAAATGGAACTTATGGCAATAATTTCGGCGGTTTACTTTTTACCTGATGGTGCTGAACTGACTGTTTACACTGATTCACGATACGCAATAACCGTTTTTTCAAATCGAGCGAAGAGATATAACATAAACATGAATCTTATAAGCAAATACCGTCTTTATTCAGCTAAACTCAAATCTATAAAATTCGTATGGGTAAAAGGGCATAACGGGGATAAGTACAATGAGATGGTTGACCGGATGGCACGCGGGGAATACAATAAAATGTCGGTAACGGCTATTTAATATTAGATGTTAAAAAATACATTTCAAGCAGTGACGCAAAAGCTATCGTGATTATAATTTATTAACATATAAAAAAGTCCCACCAAATGGCATAGCATATAAAACTATAGTGGTTTTAATGTAGTTTTACTCTTCTGCAAGCTCTTTTAGGTCTTCCTCTACTTCATCCTCTTTCTTCACGGTTGCATTCAAGTCGACAGACTGGAGCGTTGGTACAGAGAATTTAATGAGGTCCGTATACAGCTTCACCTTATCCTTGTCTTCTAGTTTTGTCCAAGCTTTCATAGCGTCTTCAAAATTATCCTCTAGAAAAATGGATATTCTTTCCCGCAGATCTTTCGTCGTTTTATTTGGGGTTCCTTTCTTCCTTCCGCCATACCGGGGCAGCCCTTTCGGCCTTCCTACTTTACCATTTGCCATACAATCATCAACTTTTATCGTTTTCGTACAAAAGTAACTTGTGATCTTTGCTTTATAACGATAAAAATAGGAATATGGGACTTCTTGGAGGTATTATAGGTGGAGGTTTATCTGCGGCGGCTGGTATTGTAGGTGGTATAGCGGCGTCTAATGCAGCTAAACAGAATGCAAAGATATTAAACGCACAACAACAGCGTTCTCAAAATTGGTATGATCAGCAATATAATTCTGATTATACACAGAGAGCAGATGCACAAGCATCACTTAATGCCGCAAGATCACTGCTTGCTGACAGGTATAACAAAGTTCAAGGCGCTTCCGCTGTAAGTGGAGCGACGGATGAAAGTGTTGCACTTCAAAAAGAATCGGCAAATAACACTTTAGCTGATATTACTACGAACATCTCCCAAAACGCGGACGCCTACAAAGACCAAGTTCGTCAGAATTATGTAAATGAGCAAAATTCTGTTGATGCTCAAAAGATGGGAGTTAATAATCAAAAGGCTCAAGCTATATCGCAGGCTGCATCTGGAGTAGCACAGGCTGGTCAATCTTTAGGAGGAGTATTGTAATGGCAAGAATAGGTGCAATCAATGCGTATAATCAGGATCCGCAAATAGCTAATCCTAAGATAGATCCTAAAACGGTACCACTACAAACTACTGTTGCTTCTCCGTCTTCCTTGGTAGATAGCTCAGCTAATAATACTATACAGTACAATAATGCACAGCAATTGCATGATGCTGTTGTGCCTACGGTTAGGAGTGAAAAAATACAGGGAATGTCCGAGGATCAAGCAATAAAGCAGGGAAATGTATCTCCAAAAGAATACTGGACCGAACAGTTGAAAAAGGATCCTACCAATTCTTACGCTATCATAGCAAATCAATTGGCTTCAACCGAAACCCCTGACGAGCAGAAGAAAAGAGAAAGGTCAGAGCGTCTTGGTCAAGTATTCTCAAACTTGGGAAACGTAATAGGAAATGCTGCTAATCTATATTATACCACTAAGGGAGCACCATCTATTGACTTGAATTCTTCTGCGCAGTACGAAAACCAACGTATGCAGCAAATTAAGGATAAACGTGATGCACTACAAAGGCAAAAAGATGCAATTTTACTTAATGCACGTACGGGTGAAATATCATACGATCGCAGTCTTCAAGCAGCTAGACAACAACTCGCTGCAAAGCAGGCGGAAAAAGAAGCTGATCGGGCTTATGACTTTAACAAGTTTGGTATACAAATGCAATATAATGTGGATAAGGATAATCAAGATAGAAACATAAAGAAAGAAGATCTTGCAGAGAAAAAAAGAAGCAATAAGGTTAGAGAGGGAATAGAAGGTTATAACGCTAGTATAGGAAAATATAACGCTGATACAAATAGAATGAGAGCATCTATAGCTCAATCAGAATTGCAATCAAAATCGGATAACAAGAATGATTATCTTCCGTTAGGAGAAAATTTAGTTCCTATTCCTAAGGCTCAGTCTAAAGCATTGTACGCGAAGTTATACCAAACGATGAAGCGCGATCCACAAATACAGGGGGATGCGTTGGAAAATGTACAGTTGCAATTCGGAGAGGGTGGAGATCAGGATATGAAGATGATGAATATTGTACGTCGTAGGTTGAACGATTCCCCTGCAGCGGTAGAAGCTCTTCAAAATTATCTTGGAGTTCCGTCGCCATCAAGAACACGATCTTTTACGCCGGAAGTTAGCGCTCCGTGGATTAAATCTTCAACAAGTAAAGCCCCTTGGGTACAATAATATGGATGATAACAAAAAATGGATATATGACTCTCTGAAAGGCAAGGGAGTTGATCTTGGTAGTTATGATGATTATACTAAGGCTTTAGGATCGGAAGATTCTCGTAAGTGGGTGTATGACACCGCTAAAAACAGCGGAGTGGACCTTGGGACTTATGATGATTATAACAAGGCTATTGGTGTAGCCTCTAATCCTGCTCCAAAAACTGTTACTCCTAAATCGGATTATGTAACAGGATCAGGAAAGGATACCCAAATATTCGGAGTGCCATACGAAACGTACAAGCATTTATCTCCTGAATCCCAATCGTATTATTATCAACAGGCTATTAATAAGAAAAAGGATGATGAAACTAAAAAAATAGACGAGGCTTCGCAGTCTCTTCGTGGAAATATAGCAGAACAAAGGACGAAGGAGGATCAAAGCAGACCTAATGGAATTGTAGATAAATTTTCACGTCTTCTTGGTGGAGGATATCCTGGTAATGTCTCTACTATTCGCCCAACAGATAGTGATGATGTTATAGCGGCTGAGAATACTCTTAATGAGCTTCAAAATTACAGAGAAGCTCACGAGGATGATGAAAAAGGAGTCGGAGAAATACAGAAAGGAATTAATGAAGCTGGTAGACGTTTACCGGAAACGTTGTCTTCTATCGGTACTTTCGGGTTGAGCCGCCTTGCTAATGGAATACAAAAGGCTAGATTGTCGGGGAGTGAAGACAATGAATTAACCAAACAAGCTAGTGAACTATATAATAGATATACTGAGTTAAATAATCTTGATGAATCTTGTGGTAGGGATATAGCATCTGGTGCATTGCAGTCTGCTGAATATGTTTCCGGGTTCGCGATGGGAGGAGCATTGACAAAAGGAGCAACGGAAGGACTTGGCAAGATAATAGCTTCTAGGCTTGGAGGTAATTTGTCCGCTAAGGCAATAGGTGGAGCTGCAGAGGTTATCGGTAATGAGATTGCTCGCACTACTGTTATGCCGTCTACATATAGTACAGCTGTAGATATAATGAATCAGACCGGAGCCGGTTTCCCGGATGCATGGGGAAAGGCTTTCACGCAAGGTGTGATTGAAAACTTTAGTGAAGGAGCTGGGGAATTTATTCCCGGTATAGGAATAGCCAATAAAACTAAAATAGGACGTTATTTTTTGGATAAAACTAAAGGATTTAGGCATATTTCCGGTATTCAAGGTTTTCCACAGGAGTTCACAGAAGAGCAAATAGCTACTGTACTTCATTCTATTGCCGGGGACGGACAGGGAAAGTGGTCTGATCTTATAGATCCCCGAAATCAGTTAATGACAGCCGGTGTTCTTGCAGTTATGCAGGTTCCGCACGTATCTATTGCGTCAGGTAGTTATGTGGCTGGTAAAGTTGGTAATAAGGTGCAGAATTATTCGATTAATAAAGCTTACAATAAGAATCTTGTTAATCTTCAGGAACAGTTCGGGGGAAATGAATCGGCTGATTCCGGTGAAATAGTTGATTTTGTAAATAAATCCATTGATAATGCGCGTAGCGGTAAAGATATGGACGCATTGCTTGATTATGTTGCAAGCGATGAGAACTTAACAGACAACCAGCGTGATGCGATAGCAAAGTATGCAGAAGCTTATAACGCCAAGGCTGCAAATAATAAAGGTAAGACAGACGCTGTGTCGGAAAAAATAAATGCGGATACAGAAGATATCAAAGCTAATTCTGATCCTTCTACTTGGATATATACAGAGGCAAATAGATTGGTACCTAATGAAGTGGGAGAGTTTGTTCCTGTTCCCGGTTATATAGTTGGACATATTGGAGATACTCCACTTTGGAAACCTGAAGGTAGTGGTCCGGATGTACAAGCCGTTCCGCTTAAACCGCACGAAATACAGAATGTACAATCTATGCCAACTCAGGATGTTATAGATGCAAGTTCACGTATGATACAGGATCAAGCAAAGGCTGATGACGATTTTGAGTCTAAATATGATCCGCAAATTCAACCTCCTGTAATCGGTTCATCCTTCGTATCTGGAAATTCTCAATATGAGATTGTACAGCAAAATCCTAATGGTGGATGGATAGCTAATATGACTACGATTGATGAGAAAGGGAAATCGCAAACGCAAGTGGTTGAAATCACTAATGATGACTATTACAACGCAAAACAGCAGGAGTTAGATGCAAAAGAAAATAGCAATTTGTCAGATTTACAGCAAGGAAATGAGGATGCACCAGAAAGCGAACAAAGCAATGTGTTACAAAACAATGGCGATACGGATCAAAAAGATAATACACCGGAAATTGCCACGCAACAGGAGCAACAAGCTGTTTCATCTCCACAAGTAATATATAAGAAAGACGAAAAAGGGAACGATACGGATGAGATAAATTATGAAGCTATGCCGGTTGAAAATACAATCAATCATCTTAATTCTATTACAGGAAATGATGAAGCAACCGCTAAGTCAATAGAGAAAACATATAGTAAGGCTAACAGTACGTATGAATCAGCTCAGAAAGCTCTGGATAAGATTGAAAGCGAAGGTGTGGATTATACGGACCGAAAAGAAGTTGCTGCTTATCAAAAAGCAAAAGATGCTGTTATGTCTGCTAAAAATAGAGTCAATTACTGGACCAACGTAAAAGATGAAGTACAAGCTTCTCGTGTTCAACCCGGGGATAAAACAGCCGAAGCGATTCGGACTATGGGTGATCCGGTCAGCGGTGAAGAACTTGCAGCGTCAATGCTAGGCAATGGCAATCTTCCTATTCTGTTCTCAGACTATAAAAAAGAAACAGGATACAGCAATAGTGAAGGGCGTAAAATGGTAGGACTGTTTGCAAACAAGGCGAACGGTGGAATGAGCGTTCAAGAAGCCGGAGAGAAGTTGATGCTTGCCGATCAAGAGAATGGGACTAATTTCTTTGATCAGAATGATCCCAATGCCGGACGTAATGCTATCCTTGATGTTTTGTCACAGGCAAATACTCGCGGAGACCTGTTCAATTACATACAATCTAATCGTGAAGCACTTGCAGAGCGTGAACGTCAGGCTGAATATAATGCATATTCCACATGGGCTGATGAGAATTATCACATGGCACCGGAGGATTATGAAACGTATGAAGAGGCGTTGCCTAAATATTTGGCAGATAAAGCCTTGAGTGACGATGAGTATAACCAATTTATGTATAACTTTGCTGATGAGCAATTAAATAATAACGAAAATGATAACATCGGAAGAGCTGGGCAAGAAATTGCAAGCGATGAGCAACGAGGAATACAAGCAGATGGCGAACGAAGCGGCGAAGTATTGCCTGAAGAACAACCTTTACCGACCGGGAGAAGTGGAGAATCTGAAACAGAACCCATCCAAGCTGATGAGAATATCAATAACAAGGATGTTACTTCACAAAGAAGCTCATCCACAGGAGAAATAACAGGTGATAATGTTTTGAATAATGGCGAAGAATCAATATCTTCGCAAAGTAAAAATACCGATAACGATGTACGATATAACCAAGAACAAGAATTACCAGCGGATGAGCGACTGGAACAAGAAACAAGTGCAGGCCGTGAAGAAAATGCAAGAACAGCCCGTAGACTGGGAAGCTATAGACAGGTACGTAGCGGCAGCGGGAGGAACACGAATACAGCCCAAGAAAAAGAATTAGAAGATTACGCTAAAGAGAAAGGTATTTGGCTTGATGCCGGACAGATAGCCGAAAATTCAGAGCATAAGTTTCGTTCCGGGAATGAGGCTGACGTTTACCTAAATAAAGATGGTAAGACTGTAACAAAAGTAATAGACTATTCTAAATACAGTAAATCCCCACTTGATTTTATAGACAACAGGATATTGTTATTTAATAAATTGTTTAACGATACTCCTTATGCCATTGTCGGTTTCACAAAAACTGATAAGGGATTTTCATTTGTGGTTGAGCAACCATACATCAAAGGATTGCCGTTGGAAAGTCCTGTGATTACGGGGACAGTGGATGCTCTTCTGGCTCAACAAAAAAGAGTTTCCGACTACATGGCCGAACGTTTTGGCATGAAACCTGTCGGATTGGATGCTTTTAGTGATGGAGAAATAACAATACAGGACGTACACCTTAGAAATGTCATACAGGGTGAAGACGGTAATCTGTATGTTATTGACGCTGTTCCTTCCGTAAAAAAACAGCAGTCTTTCGTAGCCCCCGAATATAAGGGAGGTGATCTGCTTGACTATGCAGAGCAAGTATCAAAGCAGAAAGAGGTACATGACGCTGGTAATGAAGTAAATCCTAATCCTACTGAATCGCAAAAAGAAGCGGGCAACTACAAGAAGGGACACGTAAAAATAGACGGACTGGACATTACCATTGAAAATCCGAAAGGAACAGAACGTAGTGGCGTTGATAAGTCCGGCAAGAAGTGGTCCATTACTATGAATAACGATTATGGTTACATCCGTGGCACTCAGTCCGTGGATGGTGATCATATTGATGTGTTCCTTGGTCCTGATTTAAACTCTTCTAATGTTTACGTAGTAGATCAGGTTAATCCAGACGGATCATTTGATGAGCATAAGGTTGTGTATGGCTTCAATTCCATTGATGAAGCTCGCGAAGCCTATCTTTCCAATTATGAAGATGGTTGGAAGGGATTAGGGAATATTACCGAAGTATCAAAAGAAGGCTTCAAGAAGTGGATTGATAGTTCTACCCGTAAGACTAAACCTTTTGCAGAATATAAAATATCTCAAAATGATAATCAAAACAACATCGGGGTACAAAGTAACCTCAGAGAAAGGGAAGAATCTGAGCAAGGCAAATCTGTCCCTGCAACAAGCGAAGAAAAGGCTTCAACAAGTGGAGTACTTCAAACACCTGAAAAAGTAAGTGATGTTCCTGCTATAACGGAAGAGGAATACCTTGCTTCTAAAGGATATGGTAGTCAAGGTATTGGAGAGCCGGCATTACAAAAAGGAAAACAGAAAACTTCTAAACAGCAAGAAAAGATAGTAGAAAATCAAGCTGCTAAAGATAAGGAATACACCGATAAGCGGAAAGAATTACGAAAGGAATACAGGCAGAAAGTAGACAGTGGAGAACTACGTGAGCCTACTACGGTAGAGAAGCTAATAAAGGTTGCCAATGGGAGTCCTGATCTTGAAAGTACTCAAGCTGCAAGAAGGTCGTTAGAAAAGCGTGGAATAGATTGGAAAGGTGAAGAAAAGCGTTTCCGTACCGGAAAACAAACAGATAAAGACCAGGCTAAATCCGTTTCCGATTCCGTTAAATCTATATCAGAAAAGCTGAATACTCCGGTTAAGGTTATTAATTCTATTGATGATCTTCCTTCCGACGTTCGTGCTCGTGTTGAAAAAGGACATCGTATAAAGGGGTGGTATGACCCTAAAACGGGAGAAGTAGTTGTTTATGCTCCTAATGCAGAAAGTGCAGAGGATGTAAACCGTACTGTATTGCATGAGATTGTAGGACATAAGGGTTTACGTGCTTTGTTCGGGGATAAGTTTGATAATGCATTGCAATATATTTATAAATCACTTCCGAAAGAAGTGCGTGCAGAAATTGCACAAGCCGCTGTTGGTAATTATGCCGGAAATACTTCTATCGCCACTGAAGAATATCTTGCTGAACAAGCAGAGAAAAATGAAACTCCTTCATGGTGGAATAAAGTTGTGTCCGGGATACGTGACTTCTTGCGTGGTGTTGGTATTAATGTAGAGATGTCTGACAACGATGTGAAGTATCTTCTTTGGAGAAGTAAAACAAATTTGGAAACATCAAATCCTTTGTCTATTGCGGAAGATATATCAATGCGGAATAAACTTGGAGTTGGGGAGTATGGGAATAGGTATCGTATAGATAGTACAGAAAACGAAAAATCGTCTGACGGAACCCGTGAAGCGTATGAAGATAAACTAAACGAAAAAGGGTTAACCGGATTCCAAGCAAAAGAAGCTTATCAGGATTCCATGTTATCGCTTAAATATTTGCAGGATGTAATTTCTGATATGGATGGTAAACCTGTGAAATCATTCGAGAATGCTTATCTTGCTGAAAATCGTATGTCTTCAATCAGCACCCGGGAAATGGAAGTATTTGCAAAGGATTATTTCCGTCCGCTTGTTGAAGAAGTTGCTCGTATGATAAAGGATGAGAATGTATCATACCGCGATATTACTAATTATCTTATTGCAAAACACGGAATTGAAAGAAATCAAATACTTGCTGAACGTGACGCTGAGAAATCGGCTATTGACTCCGGTGCAGAAAAAGGAAGTAAGGATTATAATGATGTGTATAATGATCAGCTAGAACGAAATTTGCAAAACGACTACTCAGGTCTAACAGGTTTGATGAAAAGCTTGACGGATGAAAAAGAGGATCCTACTGAATTCGCTAAAAATCTTGTTTCTGATTTTGAATCAAAGCATAATACGGATAAAATATGGAAGCTTATAAATGAAGCGACAGATAAAACTCTTCGTAAATCCTATGAGAGTGGTATGATTTCGAAAGACAGATACGAAGAGATCAAGGATAGGTTTAAAAACTATGTTCCTTTACGCGGATGGGATGAAACGATGGCTGATGAAGTATATAACTATCTTGATGGTAAGCGATCTCCCGTTAATTCAGTGATGAAAGGTGCGGAAGGTCGAACTTCATTAGCAGATGACCCTATTGCCACTATTGGCAATATGGCTGAGAGTACTATTTTGGAAGGAAACAGGAATATAATGAAACAGCATTTTCTTAATTTCGTCACTAATCATCCATCTGATTTAGCAACTATTCGTGACGTGTGGTATGTTAAGGATAATGCTACCGATGAAATGATTCCATCTTATCCTAACATACCGGATAATGCAACTCCTGAGGAGGTTTCAAAAGCTGTTGATGATCACGAACAACAAATGGAAGAATTAGAGAAGCAGGGATTAGCTAAGAGAGGACGTAACGGACTTGATCTGCGTTATAAGATACTTCCATTTCAAAAGTCCGAACATGCTGTTACTGTAAAAAGAAACGGTAAAGAACAGGTCATTTATATTAACGCCAATCCTCGTGCTGCACAGGCACTGAATGGAAATACTAATCCGGACGTAGAGAATAACCCCATATTCCGGGCAATTGGTTCATTTAATCGCGCCCTTGCGAAAAATTTCACGACTCGTAATCCGGCATTTGTATTGAGTAATCTTTCGAGGGACTTGATATTTGCTCATAGTGCGGTTGCAATAAAGGAAAGCCCTATGTACTTGGCCCGTTTTTCTACTAACATTCCAACTTCCATATCAACGGTGTTTAAGGGAGTTCGCGGTATAGAGGACAATTCGGAAGCCGGAAAGTATTTTCAAGAATTTTTAGATAATGGAGGAGAGACAGGGTATGCTAACTTGCGTGACGTAGACCGTTATAAAAAGATGGTACAGAGCGACATTAAACATCTGACAAAAAAGGATTATTTTAAATCGGTACGGGATGGAGCGGAGTTATTAAATGATTTCAACAGGATGGCTGAAAATGTCTCCCGATTCAACGCTTATCTTACTTCCCGTCAAGAGGGGAAAGATGTAGTAGAGTCTATTAAAGATGCAAAGGAGATAACAGTAAACTTTAATAAGAAGGGTTCCGGTTATAAATCACTTGATCCTAAACAAGCATGGTACTCGAAAGGTAATGTAGCTGCTTATTCTGCAGGTGCAATGAGAAACCTATTTTTGTTCTTCAATGCCGGTGTACAATCACTCGCTAATTTTGGTAATTTAGCAAAGAGAAATGCGGGTAAATTCGGTGCCGTAATTGGTGGATTTACTGCAGCAGGATTTATGATGCCATTTATAAACAAATGGTTAATGGATTTGGGCGGTGATGGTGATGATCAGGACTATTATCAGAACTTGACCGAATGGACTAGAAGAAACAATCTATGTATTTACATTCCGTATTCTAAAGGAGACTTTGTTACGATACCTCTTCCTATTGAATTACGTGCGTTCTTTGGTCTTGGAGACCTAGCGTATCAGTCTACTATAGGGAATAGCGATAAGAAAGGAACGGATATTGCATTTGATGCAATAAATCAATTGACGGAACTATTGCCTCTTAATCCTCTTGGTAATAATGGAGATATTACATCTACTGTCGTTCCCGATGCGCTTAAACCTGTTTGGCAGGTTCATGAAAATAAGGATTTCACAGGAAGGCCTATATTTAAAGAAAATGCTTTCAATGAAAATATGCCTGAATGGACTAAGACTTATAAAGGAAATTCTAAAATGCTGATCAAATTGGCTGAATGGTCCAATGAGATAGGAGGAGGTGATAAATATATGACTTCAGATGTTGAGGCTTTAAATTGGAATCCGGCAAAATTGGAGCATATACTGGAAGGTTATTTCGGTGGTATGGCTACTACATTGAACCAAACTGGAAAAACTCTTTATGCTGGCGTTGAGTCTGCTGTAAAAGGTGAAAAGAGCGATGATCTTACAGTTTCCAATGCTCCTGTTTTGAATCGGTTTATTAAGGATGCCTCCGATGATCGTTCTTCTTTTAAAGCCGTGAGGGAGAAATTCTACAATTACTTAAAGGAATATGAGGACACTGAGAAAAATTTGAGGGGTTATACAAATGAGGTTTCATCCGGAAATATTGATTATCTTCAAAAGTTGGTTGATCTTCAGAAATCAAAGGATTATCAGGTGTATGCCACGTTCAAAGCACTCAAAAAACCACTTGATAAAATTCGACAACTCGAAAAAAAAGTCGGTGAAGATAACAGTGAAGAGTTGGTTCAGCAGAGAAATGAGTTGATGAAAATCGTTGTTGGTGAATTGGATAAGATCAAATAAAAAGTCCCCGTCTTAATGGCGGGGATTCCTTTTATAACCTATTTGCTTGGCTTATATAATTCAACCACATTTTACGTTTTATGTTTTTCTTTTTAGTCGAAAGAGGTTCTCCCCATTTATTTGGAGTGAAGTAGAAACATTCGTCGATAATTGAGGTTTCATTTGTTTTGTTTGAGAACATACCAGCCTGTCTCATTTTTTTTATCTGTGAGAAGCTAAGCACCATTAAACGATGCTTGTTATTTGGAAGAACATAATACCTTCTACCATATTTTGCGAATTTCAAATCCGCTTCTCTGATTGCTTTTTGTAGTTCTCTATCAGCTTTGAGCATAACAAAGAATCTTTTTAGTTTTCTGATAATCGTTTTCATACTTAAATTGTTGCTTCTGTTATTACTTTATTTGGTTTAAACTTTGGTTTTTCTTCTATAATTTTAGGTAGTTCCATTTCACAAAAACAGATGAATAGTCCAATGGCACGTACCATTACCATATCATCATGGTTTCCGTCCGTTGCTCCGAATGATCCGTTCTGTTTCTTTTCGTAAGTAGCCATTTCGTCAAGGGATAGTATGTTCCTCTCAATGTACATCTCGTCACGTAAACAAGCAACCATATTTGATATGATAAGCGGTTTGGTCTTCTTATTAGTATGGAACCCATACTCAGACATTATTCCTTGCGCTATCTTTGCTTCGGATGCTTTACGGATATATAGGTTGTCGTAGCAATCGGACAGTTTATTGAAAATAAGTTCCGACTGATCACCATCGGTATCATTGTCTTTCGTTTCAATGGTATTACTCTCTATTACAAGAAGAGCATCATTATAATACTTTGCTATCTGTGCGGCTTTCCATGCCAATAAATCGTGATCTATATGCCCATGCCATTCTGCAACTACTTCCGGTTTTCCACCGTACATCATCCAATAACGGTCGATTACAAGAATATCGGAATAATCGGCGCTTTTACTCCTTCCTCCAACATCAACAATAACCAAGTATCTGTTGGATATCTTTTGTTTTTTAATGGGATGAGCCCATATCTTTAAAAGTCCGTTATGATCTTCTTTGAAGTGGATGTTTTTAAGACATTGACTTCCTTGCACGGCTTCTCCTTGTACTTCACCGACATATAAAGGTGCTTTACATTTATCTCGTAATTTGTCTATTTGATAAATGCTAAACACTGCATTGCCGGAGTTCTTGAACGCTTCTACATCATCAGAGGGGAATTCGGCAGCCATATCGGAGTGGTCCATGTAATCCCTTCTCTTTTCGATGTACCAATTTATAGCTTCAAATGTTGCACCTAACTCCCATAAATGCCAGTAATATGTGCCTGGATCGAGGCATCCTGTTGGTGGGTTATCACTATCTTTATGTTTTATTAGCCATTTCGCGAATACCTCTTTATCTTTTACTTGTTTTGTGTATCTTTCGATTAAGAACCAAGGCACAAAAACAGCAGTTCTGTTACTCTCGCCTTTTTTAGCTGCAGTATATGCACGATAGAAAAAGTTTCCCATACCGTTGGCCGTGGACTCTATCACCTCGACAGTCAAGGGGGCTAGCAACAATGATGAAGATATGGACCGTATTATATCTTCCGGTGTCTTTCCGTCAGTATCATCCCAAACACCTACCTCTGAATAATGAACGCAAGACATGTCGCCACCACGGCCGGACGTAGGATTGTTATATGTACCTATCGTTATAACCGTGTCTCTTGCGGTAGTGATATTGGTTCCCTTTCCGTAAGTTATGATACTATCTAGTTGAGAGCCCTCGTATGGAGTAAACGATAGTTTTACGTTATCGGGACAGTCAATCAGCCATGGCGGGAGTTCTTCAAGCATCTTGGAATACATGGCTTTTATTTTCCTAGAGGTTGACCCGTCTTGTGCGACAATTACAGAATACCAGCCTTCTTTATGGAAGAGTTGTATCCATGCGATGTACAATTGAACTAATGTACTTCCTCCCCACTGACGAGCTTTTAATAAAATGATTCGGATAGGAACACCGCGCAAACGCATATCTTCCAAAATAGCCAATACGTATCGCTGAGGGTAGGATAGTCTGAAATGAATGTTTTTCCCTCCTTCCTTGTTCTTTATATTGTCGTATGCGTACGCTTGGAATGGGAAATCGTGCTTGCATCTTATTTTTATGAATTTTCTTACTACCTTTTCCCTGATATCTTTATTGTATACGCCATATCTTTCTATACAAAATTCTTCTATTGATCCAGCTTTTAGTATTGATTTGACAAGATTATTTTTGAGCATAGGAAGAGGCGCCCAAATTTTAGAAGGATATATATCAGGTATTTCAATGATTTTTCTTTCACCAACTGAATTTTCCCCGGTTAGCGGATCGAAAGGAGCTCTTATTGCAGAAACTCTTCTATCATCTTCCTGTATAAGCTGCTCTATAGTCATTTACTAAAGCCCTTACTTTATTATATAGATACCCGGATATAAAACATACAGTATGTACTCCAAATGCAATACCCGGAATAAATACGGTCACTATTGAAAATCCCGCAAAGTATAACCATGTTTTTTTATTGGCATACATTCCTACTATGGCCAATATCATCCCGGATAACCCTATTGCGTTGGGGAATAATAGATATGCAAATACGCTAATTATATATGATGATATGACCCTGTTTTTATCTAGCCTGATCATCCATAAAGCATATAGGTTAACTGCTAAATGAAATATGTTAGCATGTAAAAACATGTAGATAAAACACGCATACCAACATGAAGGAAGATGCAGAAAGAATAAACTCATACTTATTATCAGTATGAGCACCTTAAGTTTCTTATTGTCTGTTGTTGGCATTTCTTTTTCATTTTGTAGATTACGTCACCCGCAACTCTTGGAGTAATTAGAAAGCATGGAGCCGGTTGCATAAGCACTTCTTCAACTATCGCTCTGGTGCTCATTTTGGGGTGGAAGTCTTTATAAAGGCGATAATCATAATAAAGTGATTTGTAAAACAAGACTGTGTTCTTTTTCATCCCCTTAAATGACATCCCTTTTTCCATCTTGTATATAATGGATGATGCGCGTTCGGGGCTAACCCAATACCTTGATGCTTGAGAGTTGACTACTTTTTCTAATATTTTAGCGTGGCATACTCTACCGTATAGGTTTAACTGTTTCTTGGTTATTTCCCTATATATACGCATAAGGTCTTCGTTACGCTCTTTTTCAAGAATAAAAATGCTTCCCTTTTTTCTCATAGTGTTGAAGTAACTTTCTATTCAAAATTAAGAAGAAAGATATCGTTCGTCAAGTTTTATCGTTTTTGTACGATTTAGCTTAAATACATTTGCGCAAAACAAGTATTATCATGGAAGAAGAAGTTAAAGACCAAACAATTGAAAATCAGAATCCTACGTCAAAAAAGGATGCGTTTATGCAAAGATTTTCTGAAAAATACCCTGATTTAAAGCCCGACGATGAAGAATCTTTATATGGTAAAATAAGTGAAGATTACGATCGTTTCGATAAAAGCGATCAATCGCAAAAACAGCTTGGGGATTTACTTGCAAGTGATCCGCGTAGTGCTGAATTCCTCATGATTATGCGAAAAGGAGGAAATCCCGTTGAATTTCTTATTGAACAATATGGAGATGATTTTCGTGAAGCGCTGAATGATGAAGGGAAAGCCAAGGAACTTGCAGATGCTTTTTCTAAGTACACGGAGAAACAAACTCAAAATCGTGAATTGCAGTCCAAAGCAGAAGAAAACATGCAAAAGATGATTGATGATCTGGATGCAGCTCAAAAAGAAGGGAATTTTGCAGACGAAGATGCTACTTCCGCTTATGAATATCTATATGGAGACGGTGGTTTGTTGGACCGTATCATAACCAATGAAATCACTAAAGAGGATTGGTTGATGTTGATGAAAGCTTCAAAGTACGATAATATGATGAAAGAAAATGAGGCTAAAATTGCTGAAGCTAAAACCGAAGGTGAGATCGCCGGACGTAACGCCAACATTGATGATAAAAAGAAAAAGCGTACTAGGGTTGAAGGGATGCCTACTACTCTTGCTAGTGCAGGCGGTTCTACTAACGAAGGGAAACCAAAAAATGCCACGCTTGCGGCTCTTGATAAGATCCAAAAGAAAAGTGTATGGGACTAATAATACTAATTTAATAAAAGAAAAGTGATGAAAAAGGTTATTCAAAAATGGGGCGGTTTACTGCTCATGATTATGGCTATTATTGTTGGAGCTGCTACAGGTGTTTGCATGGCTGCTGCAACTGCTATGGGAGGCGAAACAGGAGACACCGGTGATGCCGGAGTTACTGTCGTTGATGCTACAGGTGGAGCTACCGCCACTACTGGTATTGAAGTTACCGAAACTGATAATCCGGAACTCTATCGAAAGGAAATTGATAAGCGTATCACTAAGATGCGCCCGATGAAAACTCCTATTGATCAGATTACCCGTTCTGCTACAGAGGTATCGAAAGCAAATAGTATGATTGTTAAGTACTATTCTATTTCCACTCGTTCTATAAAGACTTTCATTAAAACTGCGGTCACTGAAATGGCTTCAGGAGCAACGTCTAAAGCTATTGAAGTTGATGACTCAACGTTGTTTACTGCAACGGATACAATTCGTGTAGTCGGAGTTAAAGGCTATAAAGCTGACGGTGTTACGGTAGATACTAAAGACTTGATGTTATACGTTGTCGGAAAAGCAGAGGATACCGGTTATCCAACAGTTATTGCTGTAAATGGAAAAAGAAACTCTGACGGATCTAATTCTATTGTTCCGGCAATTGCGGTGAATAAGAAGATTATTCGTATGGGTCGTGCTGCAGCTGAGATTGATGTTGAAACAGGGCAATTCTATAATTTGCCAACTCCAGAGGAACAATACTGCCAGGTATTCATGATGCAAGTTGAGCAATCTACCGCAGATAAGATGTGGGCTAAAGAAGTAGATTGGAATTTTTCCGATATGGAAGAGGATTCAATCTATGACATGCGTCTAGGAATGGAAAATTCATTCTTGTTTGGAATTAAAGGTAAATCAAAGGATCCTAAGAAATCGGGCGCTGACGTTTACTTTACCGGAGGTATCTGGTGGATGGGTGGAAAAGACATTGCTCTCGGTACAACTGCCAACAATGTGACTACAATCACAGACGATCAGATGGTAGACTTTTGTAAGACTCTGTTTGTCGGTAATGATTCCGGCAATGGAACTAAGATCGGATTTGCAGGAAGCAACATGCTTGCAGCACTTGCAAAAATACAATCTGAAAGATTTAAAGTGGTTAAGGAATTTGAAAAATGGGGTCTTAAATTTACTTCATTTGATACCAATTTCGGTAAACTCTTGGTTATGCATCATGAATTAATGAATGAAAACGAGTTGAGTGATGCAATGTACGTTATCGATCCTGAATACTTACGTAAGAAAACATTCCTTACATGGGATCGCAAACAGTATGATATGGCTAAGCTTGCTAAAAGAGATACTACCGCCGTAGTAATGAAGGAAGCTTCTTGCTGCTATTTGGTTTATCCAAAGGCTCATGCTAGAGTTTATTTGGGGTCTATTCCCGCATAAGTAACATAGGGAGGGATTAAATTCCCTCTCTTTTAAAAGCAATATTATGAGATACATTTCAAATAGAAATATTTCTTTTTCCTTAATGATTGGGAATACCAGTAAACAGTTTGATTTTTTAAGTCAATCAAATGGTACCAGCATATATGTGACGGATGACTCCAATGAAATTAAAGTGTTGGAGGAATCTGATATGTTCAAAAACGGGCTTTATAAAAGAGCCGAAGGAGAACAGGAAGCAAAACCTGTAAAAGACAAGGAAAAAGATCTGAAGCCTGTTAAGAAAATTACTACGCTACAGGATGCCGTAGAGTATCTTGCCAATCTGGGCGTTGGTGCTACTTCTTTAACTACTCCGGACGAAATTGTAAAGGCTGCCACGGAAAAAGGTGTTAGTTTCCCGAATATGAAGTAAAAAGATGGTTCAGGTATTGATTAATGATTTGGTTGGTGAGGTACGGGTTGCTCTGGATGAAAACAGAACGGAAAGCTCGTACCTTTCTGATAATACAGATAACATGGAGTTGAATGAGATTATCAGTTCTAAACTTCTTGAAGCTGTAAGATCGGTACAGGAAAACTGCCCGGTATGGATGCTTGAAGGTGAAGTTATGACTACTATTCTTTCATCTAACACGGACGGCTCAGGAACATTATCATTACCTGATGATTTTCTTCGTCTTGTAGCATTGCAGTTAACTGAATGGGATGCTCCTGTTTTTTCTGTCGAACAGACGGGAACACAAAAAGCATTGATGCAAGAAAACAAATATACCAGGGGAAATCCGAAACGTCCGGTTCTTGTCTTTGGAAATTCAGAGTCAGGATTAAGGACGCTAAAATATTATAGCGTAAAAACATCAGCTTTGGTAGAGTTAGCTTTATACGTTAAAATACCAAATGTAATAACGGTAAATAGCCAAAATTATTTGAAGTTTCCACAAATATTAAAACAGCCTATCGTATCATATTGCGCAGGTCTTGTTGAAATAGTTAGGGGAAATGCTGATCAAGCAAAAGTATTTTTCCAATTGGCTGAATCACATTATAGTTGATTTTTCATTATTAGATAATTCATTGATAAAAAAGGCCGTCTATGTGAATAGGCGACCTTTTGTTTTTGTATAAATCATCACTGCGTTTGCTGTGTTTGTTGTGTCTGATCGTATTGTTGATACTCCGGGCTTTGTTTCAATGCGTCTTGTTGTTGCTGCATTTGCGCTTGAGCGGATTGAATGAGCTGCAATAATTGATCTGCAAATGGGAAATCTCCGGCTTGCAACATTTGTTCAAGTGAGATTTGTTTTGCATTCATAAGTTGCATTAAGAACTCATTATTGATTGCTCTATAAACAGGGGTATCATAGCCTTCGGCGATCGACAAATCAAAATCTACCCCTCCCATTATTTCGGGATCATAACGAACGATTGCGCTCCTTCCGGCAATTCGTATAATCTTAGGTTCGTCATAGAACTGCTGTATATTCTTTAGTTTCTTCTTCGCAACGGAAGACAAGAAACTGGCATACGATTCAAGAATATCAATAATAGATGTTGAGGCGTTATTTGCCTGTTGTTGATAAAGTATTCCAGATGTTCCGGCCGTAGCCTGCTTTCCTTGCAAGGCTCCTTGTACACCGGATACATCGTCCATAAGTTGCATCTGCAAAGTTATCATATCCTGTAACCCGGAAATCTTACTGCTATTTACTAGTTGTTGAGGAGGTTTAGCGCCTTGTTTCAATTTGAGTTTTATAACCCCATTGAATCTGGTCCATTCCTCTGCTATATCTTCTATCGCCATATCATCTGGAATAGAATCCTCATCGACTATAAGCACACCTTTTGCCGAAGCTTTTACCACAAAATCATGAAGAATGATATAGTGATTAATGTATCTCTGTTGATCGATTACATCGCTCACGAATGAATGTATTTCGCCGTCTATAAAAGGATATGCCTTTACGACATACGGATGTGATCCGTGAGAGTACGGACTTTCTCCTTCTTCTAGTATATCTCCGAATGGTGACATAAATCGATAGTACCAATAGTTTTCAATGATATACTCATATTCAATAAGGGGTACTTGTTCAATATCCATATGAAGGCGAATGTTTCCATTTTCATCAAGAAGATAATTTCCGTCCTGGTCTTTTATTTTATTATCCTCTAATCTTCCTTGATTCTCTAATTCTATGTTTTTGATATTGGCATAAGAATCAATGTAAGCATCTCCTTTGAGATAATCATGGCACCACAATGCTTTTCGTTGTTCTAAGGTCCATAATTCGATAACTCTACAATCTGATGGATTATAAGGTACTAGGAATGAGATAAGACCTTCTGTGTTTCTTTTAAAGGTATCCATGTAAGTAGAAAGGAATTCCCGGTCTCTTGCTCTTTTATATATATCATTTAGCTTTGCAATATCTTCATCGCTATGAGCAAAGGCGGAACATAGAGTTCCGAATGTTAGATCATGGATTTCCCCTACTATTGTAAGGTCGTTCATTCTTAGGTCATTCATCGGACCGTCCATGAAAAAGAAGTTTGGATTGATATTATCGCTCCAGCAATCCTGATGTTGTTGTCTTAATCCAAAAGTCTCTTTTTGAAGAGCAAGACCGGAGAATATATATTCCTCAAACATTCGTGCGTCCAGCTCTTTCTTCTCATTAAGTTTGTTGTTATATTCAAGGGCGGTTGACATTGTTTCTCCAAGTCTTTGCTCTTCTCTATCCCGTGCTACTACAACCGGTGTGCTATTTTGATTACGATATACACCAAGTAATGTTTTTACCAGTCTGCGGATGAGGTTGTTTTTTAACGGAATATTCCCTTGTTTTTTTATGTACTCTTCCTCTGTGATCATTTGACCGCAGTGCTCAATTAAATCTCCCCATTGGTCACCGTACATATAACGTTTGCATCGATCTCTATCTTTCCTAAAGTTATATAAGCAGTCCCATGCTCGTTGTGCTCGAAATATGAGTTGCATGTTGCGCCCAAATTCGGATTGTTTTTTTGCATGTTCAACGGTATCCGTTTGAGGTAGTTGCTTCGGTATAAGTTTTCTTGCCATAATCTACTGTTTTCTGCAAATTTCGATTAATGGTATTAAATGAAAACGATATAAATTGACGGTTGTCTATTTTTATCGTTCTATTCATGTTTTCAACCGATAAGTTTGTAGAAAAAATAAGAAATGCAGAGAATAAGGATAGGAAATGATTTAAGCGTATCAATATCCATTTATAATAATGGAGCTATATACGATTTAACGGGTAAAACGGTTAAACTATACTTGATTTCTCCTGTGTCTAAAACGCTTATTACTCCAACTATCAATTCAAATAACATTTCTTTTGTTTTCCCCGGATCAGATCAGAAAGTTTGCGGGGAGTACAATGTTGAAATTGAAATAACATCTGGCTCCAACAAAAACACTTTGGATAGTTGCGAAGGGTTCAAGTTGGTTGACAGAAGTTGTAAGATAGGTGGAGATGATGGCGAATTTATAGTGAACAGTATTCAATTAGATTTTGAGGCATGAGACGGATTAGAATAGGCAATGACATAAATATAAATGTTTCTGTTACAAGAGATGGAGCTAAAGAGGACTTCACCGGAAAAACGGTAAGCGTCTTTCTTGATAGCCCCGTTCGTTCCTATCCTATATCTAATTTTACCATCAATGAGAATGTTATATCATTCCCGTTTTTAGGATCCATTCAAAAAGATTGTGGTGATTATTCTGTCACCGTAAAACAGGAGTGGGGGGATAACCAAAATATATCAGACACTTGCGCTGCATTTAAGCTTGTAGAGCATAGTTATATGGCAGGAGGATCGGATAGCTATGATGTATATGTTGAAACAATAGATTCCAATATCAATGTATCTACTGGAAGCGGTGTTGATGATTACGAATTCCTTTCAAATAAGCCTAAGATAAATGACGTTGTTTTAGTTGGTAACAAATCTCTTCATGATATCGGAGCACAGCCCGAAGGTGATTATGCCTTAAAAAATGAAATACCGGATATTTCTAATCTAGTTGAAAAAGAAGATGGAAAAGGATTAAGTACTAATGATTTTACGACGGAATTAAAAGATAAACTTGAAAATGTTAAGTCTAGTGCTGAAAAATTAGGGGATCTTTTGAATGTTGGCAATTGGGCAAATATGGCTCCTTTAAAAGACAGGTTACTTATACAGTTGAAGGGTGAATCTGTTTGGAGAAGTATTGATGTTGTTTCAATAGCTCAAGCGATAGGAAATGAAATAAATATACCTATAATAAGAAGGGATGATGAGGTAGAAGGAACTGACGATGATGTTTTTTCTTCCCTTCGTACTCTTTTAGAAATTGCTAATAGAGCAATATCAAAAGAAAAAGACGACAGCACCGACTACGCTCTTACCATAGGGGGATTGCTAACGCTGCTTAGTGGGTTTTCTACCAAAAATTTTACTTCCGGTATTCTTGGCTCTGGTGCCGGATTAACGGTAGACCCTATAACCAGAAAGACGCGCATAGAGGCGGACGAGCTACTCATCCGGATGAAAGCTTATTTCTACGAACTGGTAATAGAAAAGCTTTCCCATGTCGGTGGGCAAATAATCCTCACCCCTGCACGAATGACATGCATTAAAGTAGAAGAGCTTACTAATGCTTATCGCTGTTACTTTAAAGCCACTGATGGAGAAAAGACCATAACGAACGATTTTATTGTCGGGGATCAGGCTGCGACCAGGGAGTTTAACATAAAAGCCGGCACTACAACCGGTGCAACTAATCATTATTTTTGGCGCTTAGTAACCGGTATAGGTGACGATTATATAGACCTGAGCAAAACAGACTGTGATACCAATAGCGATGCCCCACTGGCAGGAGACGATATCAGCCAACTTGGAAACCGGACGGATGCCGGCAGGATGAATGCCATTATCTTATCTTCTTTCGGAACCGATGCCCCGTCGTTCAAGCAGTATGCATATATAGATAGCTACTCTTTGGTTGATAAAGAGGTCACAATAATCAGCAAAGATGGTAACCGGTTAGTTGGTGATTTCATTCTGACTACCGGTATAAACATTGCCACACAACTGCAGATACTTGAAAATCTCATAAAGACCGAAATCCAGTCCGTGGAATATACCATAAATGCAAATGACAATTACCTGTCAAATGCAAGCTTTACCAAGGATATGGAGAATTGGCAACGGGATAGCGACATAGAAGTTTTTGCAAATGATGATCCGTTGGTAACCAATGACGAATACTATGCCGATGCCGATAATATAGCCGATGTAATGACACACGACGGCAAACTGTGGCTTCGATTGAAGAATAGCTATGTGAAGCAATTGAACGGTAACATCACGCAGCCGACTAAAGCAGGAAAGTTCTACGTCTCTTTACGCTACGTTTGTACTGGTACCGGAACGCTGACCTGTGGGTTTTCCGGTCAGGAGCTTTATCGAATTGCCCCCTTTGCACTTAATTCCAACCCTCGGATGTTTGATTTCTCCGGCGATTGGGACGGTACGGGTGACTTCCTGATACAATTTACAGGAGATATCTATATTAACCTTGTAGCCCTTACTAATAAGCCGCTGGATGATTTCAAAACGGAAGTAAACACGAAATTTCAACAGACATCGGACTCTTTAACGGCTATAGCAACATCTATAAATAATATCAATAGGACTATATCGGAATCCGGTTGGCTGACAACCGCTGACGGAACGGAAATTTGGGCAGCATGTACGTTTTCTGATGGAACTAAGGCTATCTCTTTATTTGAGGTAACTTCAGAGGGTGTTTTTATGAAAGGTTCAAACATAAATTTAAGTGGAATTGTAACATTTGATAGTTTTAGTGCAGATTTTCAAACAGCATATAATCAAGCTTTTAGTAATTCTCAAATGATTTCTAAAAATGATATTGCTGTTCAATTAGGATTTGCTAACTATGCTGATTTAGTGGCTAATGCTGCACAGGGTAAGGCTGTCCTTGTAGGTGGGTATCTAAATTTGGAACTTATTGATGTTAACACTCTTTTAGCCAATAAGGTTATCTCTAATAAAGTAGTTACGGCTTTATCGGGTAAACGTATCGAAATTGACCCAGATACTAATTCTATTCGGTTATTTGATTCAGCTAATGCAGAAATAGGAAAAATTACTTTTACTGAAGAGGAATATTCCAGCGGTATAAATACTTATCCACGTATAAATTTGAAACGCACTAATACAGAAAATGGGGTATCTACGGTTAATAGCGAAATAAATGTAACCCCAAGATATATTGAAATGAGTGAATATGACACTATTTATGGTACATTGTCGTTTAATCTTAACGCTATAACCGGGTTGACTTTCACAAAAGACAACCTACCTACTAAGAATTATCCAGCAAGTTAAAATATATAATCATGGGACTATTAGACGATCTATCAGACAATGACTTAAGAACGCTTGCCGCTCAGGTTGGCAGCCTCATAAAGTCTACATCCATACAGGTGGAATCCCTGCCTACAGCGGAATCCGTTGACAATATAAAGAGTCTCCCTGCAACCTTATTTGCCGGTGGGGTCAAAAAAACCGTTGCCGTACCTATATCCTTATTGAAGGGAAAGGATGGCGGGAAAGGTGATGCGATTGAATTTACCATACTCGGAAGTTTTAATACATTGGCTGAATTACAGGCGGCCTATCCAAACGGGCCGGAAATTAACGGTTTGTTTAAGGTTGGCAGTCTCCTGTATGTCTGGACGGGTAGCGGCTTTGAACTTATAAATCTTGATGTTTTTAAGGCTTTTGAATTGGAACAGTTTACCGATGTTACCTTTACCGGAAATAATATTGCGATAGATTACAGTAGAACGCCTTATGCCAAGATAACATTGTCCGGAGATAGTACCATATTCAATCTTGTAATAAACAATACCAAGGATGGATGTTTCGGAAAAATACTCGTTTTTCAGACCGGTTTCAAGCAGATATCCGTTGTCGATAATATAAAGGGGACGATAGATTTACCTCTTAACTCAGGCACGGTTGCCCTGTTAACTTATAACCGTATCGGGGATGTTATTTATATTCACAGTAATATCGTATTGGGCGACGTTCAATATCCCGTTCCACAAAAGATATCGGATTTGCTTTTACTCTATTCGGATGCAACGGCCTGTAAAGTCCAATGGACGGCACCGTACGCCAACAATATCTACGATAAGGCAACGCAATATGATATGCGTTATTCTAATTCTTCCGTAGATGCCAACGATACATCAGTTTGGAATAGCCTTAAAAAGATATCCGGACTCCCTACACCCGGAGACCCCGGAGAAATTCAAACCATGACTATATCCGGGCTTACTCCTAATAAAGAGTACTACATCTATCTTAAATCAATTAAGAGCAACTACGGAGTATCTTATCTCTCTCAGGCCTCTGAACCGGTTTACTTTAAGACGATCGGAGCGGATGATACCAGTAAGGCATATCACATTTCTTTAACCTTACAGAATATAATAAGCCAGAACCGGATGGATTTAGGGGGGATGGTTGATGAGGAAGATAAAAACGTTTATCTTTCAGACGGATATCCTGATACTAGATTTAGAAATTTTCAAACTTGGTTTATAGCAGATCAGTACTCAAGAGCAAATATGCCTTTTGATATATTCATTGACTTATTTAAACCTTACGTATTAGATCGGTTATATCTGTACTCAAACAAGATATCTTTATCGGTTTATACCATGAAAAATTATGGATACGCATGGCAAAAAGCGGGTGAGATTAACATAACTTGGGACTCTTATCCTTATGTAGATTTTAATAAAGTACAGGCAAGATTTATTAAAATATCTTTTGATCTATTCAATGTATTGGAACGTACTTATCCGGATGAGCCGGATGGATATGAGGGGCCAATAAGTTTTGAAGATTGGAACGGAACCATCTCCGAAATAAGGAATATACTATTATTTGCCCGCCCTCTTTCGGACATGCCGGAACAGATACAGCCACCGGTAAGGGATTCTTCCGCAAAAAGGTCTGTCGATCAATTCTTTTGTACCAATGGCCATTTATATCAGCAAGGTAGGATACACTCCATGTGCTCCGGTAAAAATGTGCGTTTATATATACCACAAGGATGGTTTGTACCGCTTAAACCGGATAATAGCGCCTACTGGGATACAATAGATACATCTATATTTGATGTTGAGCATTGCGGCTGGGTAACTGATAACAACGGTACCGGTCAGGATATGGAAGATAACCTGAGAGATACCTTTGCCAAATATGGGTTAAAGCCATTCCTCGCTTTTTCAGACGGTACGACAAGGCCTTGTGTATATGATCTTGTCAATCAGTGGCGGCCGTTAGATTCTTATTGGCTACCAACGGCCGCATGGAAACCATTACCCAAAAAGGGGATTGGAGGACTAGAAGATTATTTTGCCCATACTTATGATCCGAGTGAGTATAAAACGCTCAGCAGACTGGTCTACGCTTTGGCCGCTAAATACGGCAGTAATAATGCTCTGACAAACACCAGTATGCTTAAGGATTATACCGGTAGAGGGTTAGGTGTCAATCTAATCTGCGGCATTGAGTGGGGAAACGAACCTGATGCAGACTGGGAAGGATTCCAACAATTCCAAAGACCGGAAGAGATCGCCGCTATAGCTTCGGCTTGTTCCGATGGGAATGGCGGAACATTAACCGATGAAAGTGGCGGTACGTTTTTCGGGGTAAAAAGGGCAGACCCAAACCTGTTAGCCATACATCCCGGATATGCCGGACTTAAGCCAGGATCATACATGTCCGAATTACTACATTGGAAATCAATCAGACCTAATGCGGATATACCGGTAGACCTGCTTAATGTTCATCAGTATTTTTCAAATACCGGGAACCAGCATAACGGCAGTACTGAAGCGGTACAATATGCGGTACCGATGGATTTTGAATTGGAAATAACCGGAAATACAGCGCGTGGATTTCAAAAATTGGTGGAATTCCGCAATAGGTATGCCTCTAATAAAGAGATATGGATAACAGAGTGTGGTTTTGGGGAAGCCGGTGGGCGAGATTCAGCCTCCGGACTGGAATGTTTTACCATGAAGGGCCGCTATATCGGCGATTGGCTAATTCCTGATGTGCATAGAGCGGATATAAAGGGAGCATATACCGTCAGGACTACAATGTTTCTGATGTATCTGGGTTTCAATCAGATCAACTATTATTCCACGGAGTGCGAAGGGAATTACTTTGGTGCCGGAAGATATGATTCAGGATCCGGATTTGAGATGTTCCACTGGAAAGATATCGCGGATCTCACGCCTGGCAAACGCTATGACTATATCGAACAGTTCGAAACGGTCTATGACCGCGGAGGTTTTTCTTGCATGGGCATGTTTGGGACATTATTATCTAACGGCGCTTATCCCATAAGTCGTGCTTATTGGCATATAGCCACTATGCGAAACCGCCTAAAAGACTACATTTATACAGGTAGGAAGTACATGGATAACAACAAGATAATGATTTTCTGCTTTAAAAAACTGAACGAGGATAAAGGAGCTTATGTTGTATGGTACAATGATATAGAAAATACGGGAGTTGCCAACGTTGAAATTACTGTGCCTGAAGGCGTTACGGCAGTTAAGAAGGTAACAACTTATGTTCCTGAGATACCAAGTCCGGAAGACGTACCTAGTAATGTGGGGTTTGATTTGAACAGAACCGGTTTAGCTTGTGCCCGCCATGAAATCTATAAAAACGGGGAATGGGTTATTGATCAATTAATAAATAATACCGGAAATTACGCACAAGGAGTTGCCAATTATCCGGATAACCCGCAGGAAGGCGATGAGGTTGTAGTTCTTCCTACTTTATCAGAAAATCCTTATTTTCCTATTGTAGGCGCAGTGCAGGCCAAGGCTAGTGCGGCAGGAAATACCATACAAGCTAATCAGTACGAATATATACCGCAGAATCAAACGGTGCCTGTTGTGGCTTACTCTCCTGCATTGGCATGGCGTCAGGTGCATGCGGTATGTGATTACATCGATCATACGGCTGAAGGACACCACGGCACTCAAGGTGATGAGGTTGAACTTTCAGTCGTTAGGGGGGCTGTAATAACGAATGTGTCAGAGATGCCGCAATATCTATTATTCGATGGTGTCCCTGATCCCGATTACAGAAGTGAGATCAGTGAATTATCTTCGGTAACAATATCGAGTTCGTCCGTCGAACTCTGGTGGAACAATAACAGCGTTGAGGACACGGCTTATCAGATTTTTGTATCTGATCTACCGGAATCCGGATTTACCATACTCAAGGAAGTCGCTTCAGGTATTGAAAATATGGCTCTCATATCCGGTCTAACGCCCGATACAACCTATTATTTCAGAATACGTCCTATCAATGGGGATAAGTTAGGTACATTGAGCGAAAGCATAAGCGCAAAAACCTATTCTGAACTGCCCGCGCCAACATCCCTTTCCCTTACAAACAGGACGGCAACAAGTATCTCCATTGCCTGGGAATATACCGGTGAGGACTTATCAGACTTTTCTCATTATGCCATATACCGGGCTGGTAGTAATGACTCCTATAGCCAGATATCCACGGTTACAGACCGTACTATAAAAGTTTATGCGGATTCCGGCTTATCAGTTGGAGCAACTTATAAATATAAAGTTCGTGCCGTAGGCCTTAACGGCATGAGTGACTATTCTAATATACTGGAGACACGAACGATGCTACCGGAAGAAAGCTCTCCATCCGTAAAAACAGCACAAACCGACAAGCTAGGCAATAAAATAACGCTTACGTTCGATCTGGCCATTGCGGAGACAACGGATAAGACGGGGTTCACACTAACCGAAAACGGCAATGCCCGCTTAATCTCATCCGTTAAGGTAAATACGGCCAATGCTAAGGAGCTTATACTTTATGTTCCGGAGGATAGTCTTGCCGATTATGACCAGAAACTGCCGCTATATATTTCTTACAGTGGCGGAACAATACAGTCTACTTACGGGGTTGCCTTAGCTGCCTTTAGCAAAAAGATAATTAACGTAATAGGCAATTATACCGACCTTGAAGCCACGTTTAAGGTTAATTTAACAAAGGAGACAAATACCATGCCAACAGATGTAGCGTGGAATAATGCGACATGGAATGCAGAGCAGGAAAATAGATCAATAACGCTAAAGGATACTGATGAAAGAGATTCTACCGTAGTATTTTCTTCTGTCAAAAATGATAGCTATTCATTCGGTTATAACGAGGCAACTCACGGAACCTGCTCCTTTATAGATATACCTTATGAAGTATATCGTACCGGATGGGACGTTAAGAATTACATCCCTGCAAGGCTTGTATTAAGTGGACTTAACGCCGAACACCGATACACAATAAGGGCTTATGCAAGTCAAGAAGGTGGAGAGAAGTATTGTACAATGAAATCCGGCAGCAGTATCTCTAACACAACAAACAATCATGATACAACGGATAATGCCTATATGGTGTTGGAGGATATTACGCCAGTAAGTGGATCAATACCTTTAGATTTCTATACACCGGCAACTAATTCGTCCGTCTTAAACTTCTTGATAATCGAAGAGTATCGCAGTAATGATGAGCCCGCAAATACCGATGTATTTCTCCGTGAACCGACTATTATAGAAGCCGTTGACGGGGTTGTACTTACACAGGCAATTACCGTGCATCTGAATGTGATCGGCACGCCTACACACTACCGTATTTCCGAAATCGAGGATTTTACCGGTGCGGCATGGGTGACTCTTACGGGTATGGATGTACCCTTTAACCTGTCTTCCGGATTCGGGGTTAAAACTATATATGTACAGGTAAAAAATCAATATGGAGAATCCAACATCAGAAGTATTCAAGTGGAATATAAGGACGGTTATGTGGCAATAACCCTTAATTCTATTTATATCAATGATGATAGCGCCAGCACCACATCACCAAATGTTACACTTTTCGCCAGCTATCTGGGTACTCCTACACATTATAGAATTGGTGAGACAGCAGATCTTTCCGGCGCAGCATGGATTGCGTGGCCGTCAAATTCGGTTATTCCTTATGTACTATCAGAAGGGTATGGCATTAAAACGGTATACATGCAACTTAAGGACTCCCTTAATACGAGCGCTATAAAAGCTGATGTTATTACTTATACCGACATTACACCCCCTGAAGAAGAATATAAGATTATCCTTTCGTTTGGTTCGGATTGGTGGAATAATGTATATACGGAAACCTATAATAGTGAGATAATAAATATCACGCCTGCTTATGTTGACCCTGACAAGTCCGATGAAGATTTGAAAGACAAGAATAATACCGTAAGAGGTAAATTAGTAAGAAGTTCGGCTAATTTCCCGTCGGAAAACTATTACCCAATATCTGTTAGAGGATATGGAGTAAATCCAGGAGGTTTGGATGATTCTGGAGTATATCCAGCTAAATACATTAAATATAATGTTAGTGGAGATTCAGGTATAATCCTATCTTCTACGATGAAAGGCTTACAGAGATTTACCAATTTGGCAGCCGGGGCATATAAGGTGAAATTTTTAATATCTACCGATTACGATGTCTTATCCGCTGACTACTCTAAATATAAATACTCGGCTAATGATGTTGAATCTGACATTAATTTTAACCCGAAAAATAACATGACAAATTTCTTAGAGATAAATAATGTAGTAGTATCGAGTAGTGGGGTTTTGGATATCAAGCTGTGGAATACTTCTGGCGAAAACGAAAAGCCCGGATATAATTTAATTGAAATAATAAAATTAAGCTAATATAAATAATTATGAAAAAGTTAATGATCGCTTTATTTATCCTGACGATGGTGATTGCATCGTGCACAAAGGATGATGCATTTTATGTCGAGCAGACAAACTACGTGGTTTGTCCGATAGATACCACTTTGTATAAACCAATACAGGGAAATAGTATTAACAATTAAAAAAAGTCGGGGAATAAAAATCCCCGGCCGTTAGTAGAATACCACTCACATACTAAGTATTTTGAAAAAACGAAAATAGAGAAGGGTGCTTAAACAAAAGATACTACTCGTTTTTTTAGTTAAAGATACTTAACTAACACAAAGCGTTTTGCGGCTTTTAGATGGTACTAAGTATTCAGTAAGCTATTTATGTAATAATTATAATATAAAACTTATGAAACGAATAAGAATTGGTAATAATATTAATGTATCCATATCAATATATAATAATGGTATGGCGTACGATTTAACTGGAAAAACGGTTAAAACATATTTGATATCTCCTGTATCTAAATCAGAAGTCGTTCCAAGTATAAATTCAAATAATATATCGTTTATATTCTCGGGCTCTGATCAAAAAATTTGTGGAAAATATAATGTGGCGGTTGAGATATTATCAGGATCTAACAAAAATACGGTAGATAGTATAGATGGATTTAAACTTGTAGATAGAACTTGTAAAATCGGTGGGGAGAATGGAGAATTGAATATAGAGAGCCTTGTAGTATCTTTGGAAATTTAATGGTCTATTTTTATCGTTATATATTATTCCCATTTATTTTATTTTACGCCATGAAATAAATCGTAAAATATATCACAAATGGACGAAAAAGACCTACTTAAAAAATTGGACGGACTTACCGACACGATACAGGAACTAAAAAAAGACATTAGTGAAATAAAGCTTGTGTTTGAAGGCTCATCAATGGGGGCTACCGGTATGGCAACGAGAGTGTCAGAGTTAGAAAAAAAAGTGATGGATTTGAAAGTGTTTTACTGGAAAGCCGTTGGGGTTATTAGTATTTCATTCCCAATTCTTATTTATTTAATTCAGAAATATTTATTATAATATGAAAAAAGTTATAGCTTTCATTAAGGATTTGCCGCGTCAATGGCGTGCGGAAACTCCACGGATAGCAAAGTGGATAAGAAATATAGCGGGGGTATTAACGGTATCTATTCCTCCGGCTTATGCCATTGTAAATAATATGGGATCTGAAATTCCTCACTTTATGTCGGTTGGGGTTACTGTGATAACCTTTGTATGTAGTTTAATTGTGACAATAGCTGCCGGAACCAAAGAAAAGAAAGGGTAAGTTTATGAAATACTTTACAATTGATGAATTAATTTCCTCTCCAACTGCAAAAGCGGAAAAAATTGATAATACTCCTACTGATAAAATAAAGAAGAATCTTACTCTATTGGTAGATAACATTCTCGATCCATTGAGAGAAGCATATAGCAAACCTATTAAGGTAAACTCTGGATATAGATGTCCGGCGTTAAACAAAGCTGTTGGAGGTGTAAGTAACTCAGAGCATTTAACGGGTAACGCTGCAGATATTAGCATAGGCGGGCCAAAAGAAAACAAGGTTTTATTTGATCTTATTCAAAAACTTCATCTTCCTTTTCGGCAATTATTATGGGAACATGGTGGTGCATGGGTACATGTGTCATATAACCCAAATGATATTAAAAGGGAAGTGAAAAACATTGGATAATATGAAATTACTCCCGTGGATATTGGTTGTATTACTAGCATTAGGATGCGTTTATCTGTATTTGCATCCCGGAAATAATAATGCTGTTTTGTCAGATACGATAACGTATGTAGATACGGTTAAATACAGAAAGCCTGTGCCTATAGATAGCGTTGTTGTACGACATGAAATTGCTGTGTTACCAAAATATAAGGATACGCTTATCAAGCATTATGATACGTTAAAAAGCGATTCAGTAAAGGTTGTTATTCCTATCACGCAGAAAATATTTAAAGAGAAGGGGTATGAAGCTTGGGTATCAGGATATAAACCTAATTTGGATAGTATACATACTTTTATTCCTACTACAATAATAACAAATACCCCAAAGATAAAAGATAGGCGTTTAGGGCTGGGAATATCTGCGGGATATGGCTTTATTAACAAGGGATTTTCACCTACTGTTTCGGTAGGAATATATTATAGGATTTGGTAACTTAAAAATTAAAAGTCATGGGAAAGAAAGGTGGAGGCGGTGGATGTAAATAATTCATAGCCAAATAGCGGGGAATATCTCCGCTATTTATGTATAATCAAGTTTTATCGCTTTGGTATAGATGCATTTCTGTTTTTTTGTGGAAATAATCATTTCAATGAAGATAATTATATCAAAATCAGAAGTATATAAAGAAGTTGAAAAACAATCTTCTATTGCCGCTAGCGTGCTTATAGGCGCAGATTCTCCAAGGTATGAGGATGTGAGAGTGACTGAATACGATTATGAAGTATTGGATACATTTTGGAGAGATGGCGTAAATTCAGCCATTCAGCTTTTTACTAGATATATAAGCAATCAAACCGTATCATCTGATCTTTCTACTTTTGATGGTACGGAAAATCTTACTATTGGTGCTGATATGCCAGATGCTTTTAATGATTTGCTGATTGGCAGTATCACTACAGGTTTGAAAATGATGCTTTCGTGCAACGTGATGTCTGGATGGATGGGGATAAAGCTCCCTAATGCCGCACAAAAATACAAAGATGATGCGCTTGGATATGCAAATGATATAAAGCTTAAGTTATTATATCGTTCTGCTCCTGCACAAAACAGGTCTTCCATTTTTGAAAGTGATACAACTGTAACGCAGGATAGTGATTATTTTGGTACAAAAGGAGCGGAGACTACAATTCAAACCGGAGAAGATTATTTTTCTCCTAAATCTGCGGAAACAATTGTTGAAAATGGAAGTGACTATTTTAATAGCAAGTCCGCTGATACTGATAAGGAAGAAGTTTCTGATTATTTCGGTATAAAAAACGGTGATGCTAATATCGAAAAAGGAGATGAATATTTTTCTTCCGGTGGAAATGATACTGCTGTAGAGATAGAGGAAGATTATTTTAATGCTAAGCCCGCTGATACCCAAGTAGAAAAAGATGAAGACTATTTTTTAGAAAAAAATGTCGATACTAATGTTCAGATCAATAATGATTATTTTGGAAATAAAGATGCTGATACGGATGTAGAGAATGCATCTGATTATATGGTAGAAAAAGAAGATGATAATTTAATATTAAACCAATATGAAAACTGTAACAATCACCCTTGATAGAGGGGAAATAATGAGTGACATAGTAAGTGCTGCTCATGTAGTAGGTAGAAGAGTGTCTATTCCCGGGCAAGAAGAAAAAGCCGCTGATATCCAAACTCCAGAGGAAGGACCAGATAAATATATCGTTGCTCGTGCAATGGCTGAAGCTTTGTCTAATGCTCGCGAGAAATGTGCTAGATACCTGGCTTCCGGTAGATTGGCCGATAATAATTCATTGGAAGATATCACTGGAAGTTATGTATTAACTCTGAATATGCCGGAAAGATGGAATTTTGGTGCTACAACAAAGCTAACAAATTCCATTCATAACCACGTAGTGAGTTTCTGTCTATTTAGTATTTTCGAAAAAACTAAGCCGGATGAGGCTAAAAATTATTTCGATAAGTCCACTATGGAATTAAACGGAATAAAACCTATTCTCGAATTACGTACCGGGCCAGTGAGAGCATCTTCAACTAATTTGTATTAATGCAAAAAGACATTCGCTATACTGGAATAACTCAATCTCTGTCTGACTTGGATTGTCCGGACGGGGATTTGAGTTTGTCTCACAACATCATAAATGAGAATGGTGCTATGCGCCCTATTATATTCCCTGATGCTGAATTCACAATGGGAGAAGGCGAAGTATTATTTTTTGTTCACTCTACGGCCAATTACAAGAATTATATCTATCAATCAGGAAATAATATAAAGGCTTTTAGAATGAGCCCGGGTAGGGTGGATTATAATTTTACGTTTAATTTTATCACTGGAGAGACACTTAAAAAGATAGAATCGATAGGGAATACACTTATTTTCCTTACGGATCAGCGAATGTGCTATGTTTTATTTAAAACTGATAATTATATAGCACTTGGAGATACTATACCGGAGTGCGAAATAAGTTTTGGCCTTAAGACTAATACGAAAATGTATTCTAGTTTAGGAGATAGATCTAGTACGTATGGCAAATTCACTGTCACGTTTGATTCCATATCTTCCGGTAATATATACAATGAATTTTCGGATAGTAATAAAACCAATATAACAAGTCAGGTTTTAGCTAAAGTAAACAAATACATAAAAGAGGCTGCTACGGATGAAGGCAAGTTCTTGTTTCCGTTTTTTGTCAGGTATGCCTTAAGAATGTTTGATGGTTCTCTTATCCACCATTCTGCTCCTATATTAATGATTCCTTCAACCAAAGCTAATCCTATTGTTGTATGGGATAAGCCATCTAATAGTTCATATTCTAGTGCGGAACTTGATATATTTGGAAACCCGTGCGATTTGGATTATAAAATTGTTTCCGATATGACAAGTTTGAAAAATTGGAGCGATATAGTTAAAAGCATTGATATTTTTATATCAGAACCGCTATCTACGTATGATCAAAACGGGCAATGCACCTCGTTTTCAACTCCTACAAATTTTGATTCATTCATGGTTGGAAAATGGGTATCCGGGGATTCTGAAAATGCCAATAGAACAATAACGGAATTGGCTGATAATTTTTATCAAAAATGGGCGTTATTAGATTTATATTCTTTATCCCATGGTGGAAAAGACCCAACTATTCTTTCTTTACCAGAGGCTAAGGTAAGTGACAAAATCAATGAAGCTTCTAATTTTTATTTATTGTCATCTATTGACATAAATGGTTATACTGAAACGACAAATAGAGCAGATATACAAATTGACGAAAAATATCTGGGGAATATTGTTTTAAAAGAAAGAATGACGGACGATTATCAATCTCATGATAAATTGATACCGTCATATTCTTTTGCCTACAATGGAAGGCTCAATATTGCTAACTTAAAAAAAGAATTATTTAAAGGATATGATAGTGTTTCTATGTGCCCATTCACTAATGGACGTATAGACTATTCATATACAGGAGGATTGGAAAGTGCTGTAGATAATACAAGCCTATCATTATACCCCCAATTAGTTTATACTTACGTTTATGATGATAAGGAAACGATATTATTAAATACGTGCTCTTTAAGTTTTACTGACTTTGGAAGATATTTATTCTTTCCAAACGCTAAGGCAACAAAGATGATAATAAAGCATATTGCAAGATATGTAAATGAAGTTGCCGAAATTGAATATGTAGAACTTAAGCTAAAAGAGCATACAGGACTAAACGGGTCGTTTTTCTTTTCTGATTTTTATGGGTTGGGTAATTTGACTACTTCGGTTCCAACAGAAAGTACGGACAGAACCATAGAATTACCAAATAAAATATATACCTCGGAAATTGGAAACCCATTCTATTTCCCGTTATCTGGAATAAACACCGTTGGAGTAGGTAAAATACTAGGAATAAGCTCCACAACTAAAGCCTTGTCTCAAGGACAGTTTGGTCAATTCCCGATGTTGGTATTTGCTACGGATGGTATTTGGGCTATGGAAGTAAGTTCTACCGGATTATATTCTGCTAAACAACCCGTAAGCAGGGATGTGGTTTCTAATCCTAGTAGTATTACACAAATTGATGGCGCGGTGATATTTATATCAGACAGGGGAGTAATGGTCATTGATGGGAGTTCGGTTAATGGATTGTCCTCAATGATGGACGGTCCGTCGTTCAATGTTTCAACGGTGGTTAAACTTGATGATATATTAACCATGGAGGAATTGATATCTGAAATAGGAGATATAGGGTCATTTAAGGATTACTTGTTTTCTTGCAAGATAGCATACGATTATCCTAATTCAAGACTTATTTTCTTTAGAGACGATAAACTATATTGCTATGTTTATTCCATATCAGGGAGTTCATGGGCAACCGCTTCTTCTACTTTTGAACAGTCAATAAGCGATTATCCTAATTCTTATCTGCAAAAATCAAATGGGGGAATATTAGATATATCTACGAAGATTGATTTTGACTCTTCAAAATCGGTTAAGACGTTTATGCTTTCTCGCCCTATGAAGTTGGATGATGATGTTTACAAGACAGTGAACATGATTATCAACAGGGGAAGAATAAATAAATCTATCGGAGCAGTAATTCTATTTGCTAGTTCTGACGGAGTTTCTTATTATCCTGTTGGTAGTGCTATGGGACAGCAATTGTCAAGATTGCAAGGATCTCCATATCGATACTTTAGGATTGGAATTATTAGCACTATGCAATCAAATAAGGCTTTATCGGCTACTTCTGTTTATTATACACAAAAATGGCGCAATAAGGCCAGATAATTATTAATTAAAAAAGTATATTATGGGAAAAGTTAAAAATGAGCTTGAAGCTTACGGAAAAATTGAAGAACTTGAACAAAGGGATGATATCACGAAACAACCGGCTATCGCTGATTTAGCGTCTCAAACGGCTTCTGATATGGTTGCAAAGGTCAATGCTATTTTGGCGGCATTAAGAAGTGCTGGAGTAATAGCTTCCTGATATTATTAAAATTAGAAAAGGGCATGCGTTTAAAACATGCCCTTTTTAGTTTAGTATAATTCTTGTGATGATTGGGTAATATCCGTTTTCTTCTTCGCCTATTCGGAAAGAAGCTCTTTGCGTCCCAATAGGTATATCAGGCAAAGAAAGCACCTTTCGACAAACATCTTTTGATCGATATCTCCAAAATGATTTTTTATTATCAAATGGTTTTATGCCGTTTTCATCAGGTTTTGCGTACAAATCGTTATCTTCATTAATGAAAAATGAGAGATTTGGACATGAAAAGAGGCGCATTTTATCTACGCCTCTTTTTCTTATTTCTATTAATCCATCTTTTCGAAATCGAATGTCTGGATTCGGTTTGTTTATTTGTTGCATATACGCCAATACTTTAACCCGTTAGCATTTTCTTCTTTTACCTTAAGTATAGCTCCAGTAACAATGCTAATACCTGTTACTCCAACAAAGTACTCAATAGATGGTATTGTCCACACAAAACTAGCAGGATGACGCTTATCTTTTGTTGTGGTCACCATAGTACACTGAGTCTTGAATGTATCAGAGTTTTCCTTTCTTACTATGGCAAACTCATTTGTGCCTTTTATTTGCACAATTTGGATAAACCAAGGGCTTTTCCCTTTTGGAAAGTTCATTGCTTTAAATAACTTTCTACTCATTTTTACCGGTGATTCCGGATCATTTTTAATTTGGATGTACATTATTTCTTTATCATTTTAATTAATAATATTATCTACATAACTCAAAACGGCAAATCGTCCTTTTCGTATACAATAGGAGTTTGCTCTTTAGGACTTATATCACCGGAGTATTGGGGATCTTCAACGCTCAGTATTTTAGCTCCCCAACATGTAATAGTGTTAAACCATCGATCTTGCCACTGTCTAGCGTCGATTTCCAGCTCCACTTCAACAACTTGACCAACAGTCAAACCTAGTGAGTCTATTCGTTGACCGGAAACTTCAAAGCATACGTTTTTTACGTATTGCCCCGGTTCGGTTAATACATATTCTTTTTTTCTCCATTCTTTGCCGTTTTTCCCGGTTCCTCTCTTTTCAGGCATTTCGGCAATAATTTTGCCCTTAATTGTTATTTTCATATGCTTACACTACTTTTTTACCCCAATTCCAAGCGGAATACAAGGCGTTTGTTAATGTGATTTTTTCGTTTTTATTAACGAAAGAAAAAGTGTTTGCGTACAATGCTGGGTACATAGTACGGTTATACCTTTCTTTCATCTTTTTTATTAGCTTTTGTTCTTCTTCAATAGCTTTGTTCCTCAAGATCCCTCTCGTAGTAATTCTATCTTCATCTTTATAGCGGAATATCCATTTTTGATAAAATGGTTTCCCTTTTCTTAAAGCTTTTGCAAGACCGAAAAAGCTGCATTTAAGCGTTCTTGCAGCTTCCGAAATGCTTTCATGCTCCGCGATTATATGACCCGTTAAATCATATTGAATTATTGGAGTCGCATTTTTGCTGTTTTTCATTCTTCTATTATTTTGAGTCCGTATATTTTGGCTGCGCAGTACTCTAGTATGCAGCCTCTTGATTTCTTCCAACCGGAGCAAAGAAAAACGGTATCGCAATGGTCTAAGATATACTCAATGTCTTTTCCCATGAAATACCCGTAGCTTTGCCCGTTATCCTCTACAATGTCAAAAGGCGAAATGGAGTTAGGTATTTGTTCCTTAATCCGTTCCGCCTTTTGCTTCTGTTTGTTAATGTCATGTCCCGTTATTGGGATGCTGATGTAGACTTGCTTCATGCTTCAATATTTAAAAACCAATATTTGTCAGCCTCCTTAATTAGCCCCATATAAGCGAGTGTGTAGAGCCTTTGTTTCTTAATCATTTGTTTTTCATCTGCTCCATTGTCTATTGCCCGAATTTGCCTGTCGGGCATACGGTTATGCTCTAAATCCGCTATTTTCACCTTTCTAGCAATGCGGTTACTTGAAAGTTCAGCAATATACCACATATATGGTATACCATTCTTATGAGTGAGCAAATTGATGGCTTCGGCTTGAATATCCGTAAGACCTTGATTCTTTAACATATTTAGAGTTATATCTGTATCCTCTACAACATCATGTAATACGGCGCATACTTTCTCGTCTTCGGTATACATACGGCTCATTACCCAAAGTGGATGTAAAATATATGGATCTCCACATTTGTCTTTTTGCCCGTAATGGGCTTTCATAGCTATGATTATTGCATTTTCTATATTCATGGTTTCTTTAGTTTTTTAATCCATTCAATTGAATTACAAATAGTTCCTTTTTCGTCTTCCATAGTAAAATCACATTCCTGTGAAGCAGCATCATCGATTGCCTGATTATAAGAGTCCTTTTTGGCTTTATCAAATAGCAATTGTATCTTATAATTAGCCATTTCGCTAGTACCAAATTGACTATGTATTTTGCAAACTTCTTCTTGTATATTCATCTTTTTACTTCAATTAAACTATTGTTTTCAATTGATTTTCTAATATATCTCATTAAAGTAATTGGTTTATAAGAGGATAAAAATGTAGTTGTACCTACATCTTCTTTGTTATTCATATCTACTGGGAAAGTAATCTTTCCATTTGGGTGCTCTATGCTGTAATATAGAACTCCTGCTATTGCATAGTCAAATTTAGCTTCACTTTGCAACGTTACAATTTCTTTTAATGTCATGACTTATTGTTTATATGATTAAATACTGTATCATCCACGCTCAAATCTATAACAGCCGGAAATGACTTTACATAGTTGAAGAACTTGAATAACTTCATATCGTCAGCTCCGCAACGGGAGATTAGCAAGCGGATGAATTGATATATCATATCACTGTCACGACCAAAATCTTCCTGTTCTTCTTCGGGGATATGGGTAATTTCGTGTTTCAGTCCCTTTATAGCATGTATTGCAGTATTGAAATTACGCTTATCTTGCTGTCTATAATCCTGCCCATCTTTTCTTAATAGTTCCCTTGCGTCCATGAGATTGGTTTCAAGCACATCCGCCATTACAAAAAGCAGATTGCTTGTATTCATTTTATCGGTATTGGTTCCGTTCATAGTTTTACTTCTTTTATTCCACCTACGCATGAGGAGTAATTAATTTTTCCGTAGATATAATCCGGATTATCATTATCTGGAATAGCCTCAATTAGAGTAATTTCTTCCAATCCCTCTTCTTTTGCTTCTTCTATAAAATGAGATAAAGGATATGCGCATTCTGAATCCTCATCTTTAAAATAAAGTTGTTCTTTCATTGCTGTCCCTCCAACTTATTTTTAAATCTATTAAGATCATGTTCAAAGCAAGCTCCCCAAATGTCTTTATAGGCGTATTTAAACGCTTCAACTGCTTTTTCTTTGGTTTCTTTAACCGCCATTTCAATGGCTTTCAAAGCGTCTTCCTTAGATATAACTGGGCAATCCGGATTATTAATCACAAAGCTTTCTGCTTCAATGTATTCTTTTGCTTTCATGATATTCCGTATTTCTCTTTTAGTTTTTTCAATTTTACCTCGAATTCAATCTCATCATTATTAGGAGATTCCCAATAATAATCATAAGCTTGATCTATGCAGACTCTAAAATCTTCATCAGATACACCGCAATCTTCCATGTCTTCATACATATTTAGCTTCTTTGCCAGTAAACAACATGAAACATGAGCCCTATTTTCGTAGGTTTCTCCATCGCATATATTTTTCTGCCATTCGTATTTTTCACCGATCTCTATTGTATTGCTACATAGATCGCAGAAATGATCTTTTCTTGCGGTTATAATTTTTGAAGCTAATGTTTTAATCATACTGTTTTTTTGATATCAATTCGTTATAATCATTGCACCTATCTATAGCCTCGTCAAGACAACTTGAACTCTTGTATAGTTCAAAAGCGATTATTTCAAGAAATTGCTCTGAATCTGTACACTCGTAAAATTTTCCTTCCGGTATGGGGAACATGCTCCATTCCCAATTGGTGAGTAAGGTGTAACTTTTTCTATCTGGATCAACACCAATACGAGTATACACCTTTTCTATATCGTCCGGCTTATATTGTATAAGTCCTAATTTATCTAAGGAATTCTTGATTTCTTTGCTATAACCTATAAAAACAATTGGTTTACCTTTCACCTTTAAATATTCTTCTGCTTTCATATTCGTTTATTTAATTGCATGTCTAATTTTTACAACTTCTAGCCTTTCAGAGAAGGTCTTATTCGTTAATTCATTGAGATTACCATTCCCCAGATAGTATTCTTCATCAATACATTCTTGAAAAGCATTTGCGTTTAATTCATTATCGCATCTTTCGTACATATCCAATTCACTAGCGATTGCTGAACACGAACAATGAGCTTTCCATTCATATAATTCTCCGTCAGATACTATTTTTTGCCAATCGTATTTTTCTCCAGCATTGATAATTCCTCCGCAGAAATCACATTTATGTTCCTTTTTGGCGGTTCTTATTTTCGAATCAAGTGTTTCCATTCTCTTTTTTTATTTAATTTGTTACAAAGATTAATCCCCTTAATCAAAGTAAAGGGGTTGTTAGTGTTCTTAGGGAAGTACTGCCATATCCTTTGATTTGGATTGGCTACATAAGAATTATACCCGTATATGCTTATGCAGTGCTTCCTGACGAATCTTAAGGCTTTTGTTTTCATGTCTCTAAATATTCGTCATACAACCAAACTTCTACCTTTCCATTTCTGTAATCAATGGAGTATATTACTCCTGCCATCATGGAAATATCTGCCATGTCGAAATTATGGATTTTATAAGGAAGATTATATTCTTCCTTAGTGATTGCAATATATGGACATGGAAAATCAAGGCTTCCAAATCCAAAACCGTTTTCTCTTAGCCATTTTTCAGCAGCATACATTCCGGTGAATGTTCCATATTCACCGCCCGTGTTTTCAAACACCTTTTTAAATTTCGGTGCTCTTGGTCTGAAATTGATTGTTCTTTTCATATCTTTTGTTTTTTATCCTACTTCCATTAAATCAAAATAAACTTGCCTGCACTAATATACCTTTATCTGTCTTAATCTCCCCGAAGCACTCTCGTCTGAATCGTTCTTCTTGCGCATCGAAATAATCCTTATCTATTTCACAAGCGTAGAAATCAAAACCCATTTTATATGCAGTAATTCTACTGCTTCCACTTCCAAGATGGGTATCAAGTATTTTATCTCCAGCTTTACAAAATTTTTTCATCAGAAAATGGTAAATAGGTGTTGGCTTCTGAGTAGGATGGATTTTTATCTCCTTATTTGCCCCCCCCGTATTGGATAAATGAATAATGGAAGCTGGTACATCGAATGAAGTCCATGCCAATTCTACCTGACTAAAATTTTCCCATGGTTGCATTTTATCCCATATTACTATTCCTCTAGTGGGAGGAAGATTAAAGTAATTGCCTCCCCATATTATTTGATTTTTAGATACTCTGAATAATTCATCAAAATATTCTTTATCTGGAGGGAAAAAGTCCCATTCACATGACATGGTGTTTAATGCACGGTTCTTCAATTTTCCTGAACCTTGATTTAATCTCCCCTTTTTCAATTGTTGAGCGACACTTTCACCGTTGTACCCTCCATGTTTACGGTTCATATTGCTGCCCATTGTCATATTTGGAGCGTTTATACCATAAGGAGGATCTACAATTGCAACATCTATACATTTATCTGGCAACGTTTTCATATAGAGCTTACAATCTATATTGTGCGCTTCGCTAATCGGTTTCATATCAAATTCATTATCACGTTAATACTTTGTATAATCTCCACTATCAGGTATATCATCATCCCTACTGATAGGACTATTAATAGTTTCTTTTTCATGCTACATTTTTCTTTAGTTCCCGCAATTTCTTACAAAGAGCCTCGCATAAAACTCTAGCCATATTTACCTCGACAGCGTTTCCGATGAATTTCTTCTGATCCGCCTGGCTGCCGATGAGTACATAATCTTCTGGAAAACCCATAATGCGTTTTAATTCCGGTATGCGAAGCATCCGCATCTTAATATCCACGATACCATATAAGGCCATAAACTCTTTTATCTTCTTAATCATCGGACTATCGGTGTCATAAATTTCATATACTAATCCCTGATCTGTAGCTTTGATAAATGAGGGAAAATCACCGTTTCCCGATGCTTCAATCAGGTAAGGTGGACGTTTATCCATCCGTGCAATAAGAGTAAAGCAAGGATCATTAATGTTACCACCTGTACTCTTAAATTGCGGGTTCATCAGATAGTGCCATTTCCTATTTGCAGTAATGGTTTGAGCTGGATCGTCAATTGAGCTTCCCACATTGCCGAAATTGGTATTCATCACCCATGGTTTGCAGCTTACTAGATTGTATTTAGGGTTCTGAGTAAGGCACCCTAATGGTTTATCGGTAGTCGTTGGTTTGCTTTGTCCGTATTGCTGATCAATAAAAACCGGATTTACCAACCGCTGTTTGGGAATGGTAGTAACACCAGGACATGGGTCATTAATATCTGAATGTTGACCTCCACCAGAATAATAGTTAGCGAAGAAGGGAGATATTAGTGAAAGTCTATCTTTTGTCAATAGAGTAGGACATGGCTTATTAATATCTTTTCCAGAATCTTTAAAACTATATGAACAAAGAAATCGACTATCTATAAGCGCTAATCTGTCTTTACATGTAATAGTCGGTGCCGGTTCGTCTACTGAATGATTATGCCCGTTGCCATAATAAGCAGATACGAAAGCATGATGATCTTTGCAGGTAATTGCCCCAGCCGGTTCGTTAACAGAAATATTTTTGCTGTCCGGATGTCCGCTGAATTGTTTGGAAAGGAAGGATACTTGTACTTTTGCAAAACGATTATTGGTAGTTAGTACTCCGCAAGGTTCATCTACAGATTTACATGTATCTTGAGGACGAACGGTATTATAGCGAGAGAGAAAAGCATCTTTTCCACCACCGGGAAACTTAATTAACCCGGCATATACTCTCCCATAAGTATTTTCGGCTAACGGTGGGTTACGAAATATAGTTTTACCTTCATCTGAAAAATCAAGCACATCCTTTACTCCATTCCATGGCTTCAATTTTTTTTCCTTATTTTGAGGTTCGCTAAACAATGATAATTGTTTTTCACTATATTTTTTTTGAGCTGTAAGAAGCTTTTTCCTTGAAGCATGCGTAGGCTGAGGGAATACTATCGGTAATCCTTTCTTGGCAAATATTCCGAAGAAACGTTTACGGGTAGTATATGCTGCATAATCGGCAGCATTGAGGATACGAAAATCAAAATCATACCCATATTTCGTTACTTGACGCTTCCACAGTTCATACGAACGACCTTTGTCTTTGGATATTGGCTTTCCGTTTTCGTCCATATCGCCCCAGCACATAAATTCTTCTACATTTTCAATTTGAATGTAATCCGGGTCAATGGCTTCAATATAACGAAACAGGTGTTCGGCAAGTGTCCGGCTGTCCGCATCACGGGGCTGACCGCCTTTGGCTTTGCTGAAATTAGTGCATTCCAAACTGGCCCATAAAACAACTCGCGCTTCTGGATACATCCGTTCGCACTTTTTGATATGTGCTATCAACGGGGATAACTCCAACGTTCGGATATCTTCTGTAAAGTGTAACGCATCCGGATGATTGGCTGCATGAGAGGCAATGGCATTTGCATCATGGTTTACACAAGCAATTACTTTAGCACATTGCTCTTTGTCAACGCGAGCGTTATCTACACCTGTAGATGTTCCGCCAGCCCCGCAAAAGAGATCAATATATAATAAATCTATCATCTCACATATATTAAATAGTTGGCATTCCAGTAGACCGCAAAAAAGAAAGCCGCAAACACGATTGTAATTACGGCGTAACTAAAAAGTAATTTTTTGCTCATTTTAGTAATTCTGGATTATCATGAATATTTCCAACTTTAGTCAATCCGACATCAATTGAAAAATCACTCAGCCAAGCATCTTCAAAAAACCATCTAAATTCCGCTTCTTTAGAAACGTCATTGTTCCTCATGATTTCATAATGTTCAACTGGAATTAAGTAGAATATAGCATATTGTGGTATCCACATAACCACGGAATAAGAAACGTTATCTCCTTCATCCGTTTCTTTGGTATGCCGGAATATGTCACCCTCAAATATCCTTTTATCTAAATCAGATTTTCTTTTATCCGCCAAAAAACCTGTAAACTGACTAACGGTTGACGGATCAACGTCAATAAGAGCGTCTGTCAGTTTAATATTATCAAATACAAGTGCGCAAGAAGGCAATATAAAATGCCTCATAACTCCGTGTATTACTATTCTTTGATAGCATCCATATACCCACTGCCCGTTATCTTTCCGTTTTCCACGAAATAATATTTCACGCATAATCATTACAATTTAAGCTTGTCTTTTATTTCTTCAAATTCGGGAAGTTCTTTTAAAGACTTATATCCGTTTTCAATTCCCCATCTAGCATAGGCTTTAGCCTCTCTATCAGAAAGATGGTAACCTTTGTCACTTATCATAATGTTAGCGGCACTTCTATTTTTGTACCACGTCAAAAAACCTAATAAATCTATATCCATAATTGTTATTCTTTAGTTGTTCGGAAATACTTAATAGATTATTCTATTTCTTCTATTCTTCTAATCTCTACATATCCCAATTCTTGCGCTTTTTGCATTGCGCTAAACACAGTATCATCAACTTCACATTCTGTAGTGAAATTGAGTGTGGTTGATTCCTTTATTCTGTATTTCTCCTTGGTTTTCCGTATAATATCTAATGTGGACTTTTTAGTCCAATAAATGAGAATGCGTTTCATTCTTCATTCCATTTTTTCGGTTTCTTGGGCTTATCATCAAATTTATGAGCCCGATTGTATTTATAGTTGCCAATATCAAATCTCATATTGTGTGCCCTATTGCGAGCTTCTACAATAAAAGAATAGGCCTTACATGCTTCGTGATCTCCACCTGCTGCCATAGCAAGTATGTTTTCCTCGTATTCTTCCCTTGTGATAGAATCTGCATATATGGTAGGGGATGGGGATTCGCTTGAATTATTTATCACCTCATCCCTTTGTTTGTCATAAGCGGCAAACCAACCCATTATTGTGCCTCCGTCTATGACCCCGTAAAACTTGCCGTATGCTTTTGTGGACATGCGGGCTATTTTAAAGCATAAGCACACATCTTCAATTCGGAAATAATAGTATTTTGTAAGAATGTCATCAACAAGGTTTTTTACAAGAAAGCTATCCATATCTGTTTTTTTCCTGCCAAAGTATCTTAGCATTCCGTGTATAAAAGAGATAATAAGCGATTGTATTACATCATAATTTATTCTCTTCCATTCAGATAATTGTATTGGAGGAGCGTTTATAGCCTCTTTTATTGAAATAATGCTACTGCTTATTCCCTTGCAATATGCTGTCGGCGACGTCAAAAATGTTTGGACTATTTCTGACTTCTCTTTCGTTGTTATTAAATATGTATCCATCTTTTAATTCAAATAATCCAGACCAACCATTCCCAATTGATTGCCCAACTATACGAGCGGCTATTTCTTGGTTCCCGTTAGATAATTCATATAAGCGATGGAAGCATGTTTCTATTCCCATTTGCCCATATGTAAATTTCTTTTCGGTTTTCTTCCATTTTATCCATGTCTTAATAATCTCTATGTATTCATAAGGAACAAAAGAAAGGTCAAGCTCTTTTTTACCTGACCGCTTCTTTAACGCTGCATTATATCCGTCAATCCATGCCTGGCGGGTATCCGACTTATTGCGCTTGGCGTATTCATCGGCTTGTTCAATTATGGTTTTCATATCAAACGTTTTTTAATGTTTTAATTTCAAACTCAATATATTCTTTTCCTTTCGGAACAATCTCTGTTTCAACGGTTGCTTTTCGGATCAACTTGTCATTAAACCCGTACTTCTTGCTCAGTATATCCTGAGTTGGTTTAATTGGGTTATCCCAATCAGACGCAGAACTGCTAAATCCAAATTTGAAATGCAGCTCATAGGGTGGGGGTGGAAGTTTTATTTTTGGAAGTAACCAGAGCAAACTGTTCTGATATCTCTTATATTCATCTGTACGGAAGCGACGACCTTTCCATGCGTCATTAACGGACATTGGTTTAATGTCTATATGTATCATAAATTAAAGTATCTGTTAGCTGCGCACTCATCATGTTGGCTGATCATTTCGATTATTTCTTTCTGTCCTTTCCTGAATGATAAATCATTGTCGTATTTAACATGACATTCCGGGCATCCTATTCTAAGATTCCACGGTTCTAATATGTATTCAGGGAATAGGGATCTAGGAAGTAAATGCATAAGCTGCGGTGTAGGTGTATATCTATGGCATATGCAACAATATTGAGGAAGGTCCTTTTTTATCTTCGCAAGTTCAAGGTTTATGGATACTTGTTTCTTGCTTACTTTACGCATAGTTTAAAAAGTTTGCAGATTAGGCTGATAACCACATAGCGTATAGGCCATGTAATTACAGTGAGTATTGTTTTCATGTAAAATAGTATGTTTTATTATTGGTGCCGAATTTTTGCACCTTTATGGTGGTAGTAAATGGGAAATCATTCTTCGATATCTTTCCCAATGCGTCTTTTATAGGCTTAGCGTTCGTAAAGAACTTGCATTCCTGCCCGTCGTGACGGATTTTTAAAATATACCGGTCTTCGCCGTGTTCGGTTTTTATTCCAGATTCAAAATCAAGAACTTCAATCTCGCAATTAAGTATATCAGATATGGATATTTGCGGGACTTGGAAGATATTGCTATTTTTTAGCACGTCTATCCCAAAGTCTGAGAACTTCTTCATTTTTAATTATTGTTTTTATTAGATGCCTGGAATTACAATGTTTTGCCCATCCAAGCCATGAACATATTCTTATCTTATATTCTTTTGGGTCCATGTTCTTTTTGTTGAGCTTGGCAACCATCCTACAGAAGTTCTTTTTTATGCCTTTTCGCATCATTATATGATTATGATAGAAGACATATCCAAGAAAGTCAATACCTCTAACATCTGCCGGGAATATCTGATAATTTCCTTTAAGTTTTACATTCAAAATATTCCCCATATAGGATTTAATCTCTTCCAAAAGGCAGTGTAGTTTCTCTTTTTCACTATCTAATATCACCATATCATCCGCATATCGGTAGTAATACTTGATCCTCTTTTCTTCTTTCAACCAATGATCGAAGTAGGAGAGATACAAGTTAGCGAAAAATTGGGATAGATAGTTTCCTATTGGTATTCCCGGAGCGGAATTTATAATGTCGTCTAAGAGATTAATCAGCCTTTTATCTTTTATTTTCTTACGTATTATACCTTTTAGAACATCATGATCAACGGACGGGTAGAATTTGCGTATATCCATTTTCAGGCAATATGTCGTTCCCTCAATGTCTTTTAAATCTCGTTTGATATGTTTTAGTGCTCCATGTATTCCTTTACCTTTAATGCAAGAATAGGTATGGGAAATAAATATAGAAGTCCATATATTTTCTAAAACATTCATTATCGCATGATGAACAACCCTGTCTCTGAATGGCAACCGATATATCTCCCTTTCTTTCGGGTCATAAATAGTGAATATATCGTATGCAGAAGTTTTATATCTATCTTCCATCAGTTCGGCTTGCAGTAAACGAATGTTGTTATCCAGATCTTTTTCAAACTGGATAACTCCATATGTTTTACCCTTACCTTGTCTAGCTTTTGAATAAGCAAGGTATAGATTATCTAAATCATATACTTTTTCGTATAAATTCCCAAATCTTTTCATAAGCCTTTGTTTCTAATAAGAGCGTTCGGATTATTCCTACTAGCACCGTTTGAAGAGTTGTTTTCCACCAAGTGGTGAGGTTCTCTCTCCCTAAAAATATATTTCTACATAGGTGAGACCTGCTACCTGCGTTCGCATTCGAATAATCGTAATTCGTATTGTTGAAAGCGAAGGAAGAAGAAGATGGGAGGGAGCCGCCTTTTTTATTTATCCGATTTGAATTTCTTTCCAGAGCTCAATGAATTGCTTACCCGCGTACTCTGCGAGCTCTCGTGTTTTAAATCGGAGGCGAGACCCGCTACCCGCGCACGCAACCGAAAAATCGCAAAGCGCACTGACGAAAGCGAAGGAAGAAGAAGACATTACAAAATATGGATAATATTTACACTCATTCGCGTTATCCCAATTAGGAATCCAACCCTCATTCAATGCTTCGGCAATTACAATCATCTTGTATAAAGCCTCAAAGTGTTTTCGCATATCTTTGGGTAACATAGAAAAATCAGGAACATCCGGTCTTCCGGTTTCTTCCCGTGCGTCCTCGAATGTTTTGATCCTGTCCGTTATGTTTTGATTTTCAAAAGTATCTTTACCATACAAGTTTTCAAGAAGCTTCTTCCCTTTGTTGTCCGCTTCGTTCCATGCTCTAAGCGCATTCTTTTTGTCTACTGTAAGTTCCATATTCTATAAAATAAATTGTTTCCATAAATCAATAAACTGTGTTCCGCAATATTCCGCTAATTCGCTCGTTTTAAGAACGAGGCGAGACCCGCAACCCGCGCCCGCAGCCGAATAACCGTACGTCGTATAGTCGAAAGCGAAGGAAGAAGAAGAATTATTGCATCTAAACCATGGATAATAACGACAGATGCTGCTGTCAAACATATCTGGTTCCCATCCTTCATTGAGAGCCTTAATGATTACCTTTAACTTTTGGTAGGCAATATCATCGGGGGTCATTCCTAGATCGGTAAGTTCTTCCTCGTTAAGCGGTTTGATGCCCAATTCTTCACACGCATCTTCGTAAGTCTTTACTCTGTCGGTAATTTTACCGGAAAATAAATCCTTACCGAAGGACTCTTCCAAGATTGATTTAACTTCTGATGAGCCTGTTTTATGCAGTTCGCGGGCTTTTTCGTCTGAAATCTGTAATGTTTTCATATTTGTTTTAATTTTTTTTGATAAATAAAAAGCCCCGAACCAATTAAGGAACGGGGAGATGATAAAATAGGCTAAATCTTATTTCAGTATTTCCAATATCTTTGTTTCTGTAACGCTGCCGAGCCTGAAATCTTGCATACCTTGTTTAAGGTGCTCATTTACGAGTTTTGTAGCACCTTCTACCGTTTTTGCATTGCATAGCAGATAGTAGGGGTTTTCCTTTTCCTTTCCCTTGTCGTCCACAAAGATGTCAATCACCTTTGCCTTATAGTAGGTTTCATCTCCTTCATTAATAACTTCTATTATCCGGCTTCTCTTCACGGCCGTAACATCGCAATTCCCGTTATTGATTTCCATTCCCTTACATTCCGCTTCGGCATGGAGTTCGCAATCAAAGAGATACTGTTCAGTTATTTCTTTCTCTTTGCCTTTTTCGTCAAGAGCATTGTATTTTACCTTTATTTCATATAGCATGGTTAATGATTTTAAATTTTCTTTTTAAGTTTCTTGATCAATTTCCTATTTTGTCTTGCAACATCAGTATCGGAATATTTGCAATTCTTATCAATTAGTTCCGCACTCCGCTCTAATAAACGGATGGTGGTTTTTAGGTCGGTTTTGCATATCATTTGAATCTTTCCATTAATTGTTCCTTAGATTTTCCGACATCAGGGTTCACTTTAAATGCCCCACACATATGAGATTGTAAAAATGCATCTTCATTAGATAACATCCCGTCTCTTTTCCGATCAATCATAAGTTTTCTCTTTATGCAAATATTTTCCCATGCGCAATAACCGCACCCGGGGGATATCAAGTTCTTATTCATTATTTCTTTTTATAAAATCCTTGAAAGCGCACAATATCAGTATATTCAGGAGATCTCATAAGTCCGTCTCCCATACCACTTAAAGATTCCGCACCTGGTTCATCAAGCACAACCTTAGAGTCAATTTCCTTTGGCACCCGAAAACATATCTGAACGGGCATGTTTACTTTTGCATCTCCGGTAACCACATTCACAGAAGCACGTTGGGTTGCTGCTATAATTCTAAAACCAAGTGAACGTCCTTTTTGCAATAGAATTTTTAGGTTTTCTTCGAGAGATTTCATTTTACCGGTTACTTTCATCGCATATTTAGGTTCCGGCGGAAGAACTTCATCGCCCCACATACCTTTTACTTTCTTTGGCGCGTAATACCCGACCTGAACTTCTTCCCGTATATCCAATTCCGCACCTTGCTTGGATGCGGAAACGGCATCTGCAAACTCATCGAAAACAACAAGCACTTTTTTATTCTCACCTGTCTTTGCACGTGCTTGCATTCGATCTACAAGCTCTCTCATTTGTTCCTCTATATCCTCTATTTCGTTGAAAACATTTGCTTTCTCCTTGTAAGAACAAAACTCATATTTCGGGTCAAAGATGTAAATGTCTTCGATTCCTGCTTTGATTGCATATTCAACCGTAGATATTATAGACACGGATTTTCCGCTGCCTGTGGCACCACAAATAAGCATGTGCGGCGTAGCGTGATTATTCATATCCCACACTACCGTTCTACCGAAGTTGTCAACTCCAATAGGTATTTTAAGTCCGTCCAAATACTTGTCGTTCCAATAAAGTATTTCCGTTCTTTTCTTTGGCGTTTCGACATATAGATATGATTTACCCTCGTATACCATTAGGTTAGCACCTATGCGGACGGATGATACGTCTAATGCGTTAGCTATGTCAAGGTGATATTTCATCACGCTTGCAATCTTCACGCCTGCCGAAACTTCCAATAAATAGGTATTGGATGAGTACCCTTGTATCTCATGCGCGACCTTTACGATTATACCAAAGGTTCTTAATACATGCTCTATTTTCTCGCTGTTAGTCATATTGCTTGTTGATAAATCATAAGTTATAAATGATGCTGCGTTATTTCTAAATCCCGTTATTACTTTAGGACTTATAGATGCCAGAGAAGCGTCTCTAATCTTCTTCTGCCTTTTTGCAATCAGTTCTTTCTTATTTTCCGGTATTTCAAAATCGTCAACTTCCGCAATCATTGTTTTTGCCCAAAACTCATAAAGTTCGGCTTTCTCACAAAAATTATCGCTGTCATTGATGGTGTATACGTAGTCAGGATCAGAAACCGCTTCAATCATTCTCCGTAGGGGCTCGTATAGAAGAGCCTCATATAGTTTTCGGGTATCTTCGTTTATTATTATCCGGTGCCGTTTAAGCTGTGGGGAACCATCTTTGTTTTTGGCTTCCTTATTCTCTATAAACCATACCTCATCTACTGTTTTTCCTGTCTTGGATTCATATGCATTAACGTAAGTAATCGCCTGCTTACCGGCTGTAAATGCTATTTCGTCCTCATCAGTAAATTTAGCTTTTGATTTATGATCTATTATTACGGTTTTTCCGTCTTTCGTTTCTATTACAAGGTCTATGATGGCGTGACAGGGGAGGGGAATATCTACTCCGTTAATTGTTAGCCATTCATCACACCTCAACTCTACTCCAAGAATATCTTTAATGTCTGCAGTATATACTGAAAGTTCGCTATAGAAATTACCTATAAAGGTGGAAACTGATTTTGTAGCTTTTATCCTGCATTCCTCTATGGTAGGAGTTGTTTTCTGTAATTTCCAATCATTAGCGTGAACTTCATCAATATACAAAAAAGCAATTTGTTCTAATTGTGGAATAGGCGTTTGCCCTTCCGATAAGTTTTCAAAGAAAAATTGCAATGCTGCGTGATACGCATTTCCTGCAACTGAACTTGCCGATCTCCTCGATTTTTCTCTGTAGATTTCCCTCTTTTCAAATTCCTTTTCATTTCTTGCAAACGAAGTTACCTTGCTATAACTCCATGAATCAATGAGGTAATTTGAAAAAAGTTCTTCTAATTGAGAGTTATTGTATGATGAGTATTTGTTCATAACAGCCTAGGTTCTTCCGTTTTACCCGATTTCTTGTTTTCCTTCATCTGCTCTTTCTTCTTGTCTATTTCATCCTTGATACCCCTTACTGTCTTCATTAGTTCTTCTACTGTAGTATCTCCGTCTTTAAGGGATTGGATAATTCCAATTAAGAGAGAAAGTTCATCCGCATTTATCTGATTAGATGTCTGCTTACCGCATAATTTTATTACTTCTTCCTCCGATATTCCGTAATCATTTTTAAAAGAATTGATCACAGAAATTCTTTTTTTCAGAAGTTTGTCAGCGTCCGATAAATCTCCGGTGATAAATTTCTGTGCGGCGTGATAAACTCTGTCTGTTATAGCTTTAGGTATAACCGCAAACACCGCATTGCGATACGCTATTGAGTTGGCTGCATTCCCAGTGACAGTAATCATATCATCACTGTATCTTTTTCCAAGCTTATCAATGATGCTTCTTCTTACCTCAAATGCAGATGCAACATTCGTTTCCAAATCCCATGCAGTTCCCCGGCTGATAACCTGTTTATCTGTAATTTGAACTACCTTAGCCTCTGTTCTCATATTTCCCCAATTGGAAACAATAATTTTCGCCAAATGCACAGATGGTCCTGTTATGGGTTTTCCCCCTCTAGGAAGCGCATATCCGCAGCTTTGCGCTGTCTCTCCGTTCATAGTAGCCATTACTACAGAGTTATCGATACTTCTCCTTATATCTCTTGGATATTGTTTTGCGGTTGCCACTTGTGAATCTACATTTGCTCTTTCAACTGCATCTAATTGCACAATCTGTGATTCTTGTGCATTTACTTCTAATGTTTCATAATCTTCTAGTCCCATTTTCTTCTATATTTTAAAGTTAATAATTAGCAAAATCGACTTAATCCCTGTGATTTGCAAAGCGAATTTCTTTCTTCCTCTAGCTCTTCATCGGTATAACCGGATCTATATTTGCAGCCAATCTGTTTTAGAACTTTATTGCGTTTCTCTATTCTTATTTTTTCTTCTTCAGATAGTTTCTTTTCATTTGTTTTCATATATCTTGTTTTTATAAGTCACAAATAAAAATCCCCCGACAGTATTGCCGAGGGATACACTCATTCTATGTGTCTGATATATACTTTCAGATAGAGTCAGCGACTAACCGATGTCGCGCGGGTGTGGCAGGGAACTATCTTTCCCCTATCAGACTATGCTTGTGCGGATACCCGGGGTCGAACCGGGATGAGTTGTCGGGCTCTTCACATCTAAGGATTGACACTCCTATTGTAGAGTGATGCGTTTACCAGTTCCGCCATATCCGCGTGTGCGTGTCTTCCCACGCTGCCATCCACTTCATACATGTTCCTTATATGCAATCCTCTTGTGGCTGATTATTTCTTTATGCTATCATTCATTGCTTTGTAAGCTCCAAGCATCGCACAAATAACGCAACCAATAAATATGACTGCGAAGAATCCGAATATTATTATTTTTGCTTCCATGTCATTCCGGTTCGGGTAAGTTCTTAAACACTTTCTTCACTATGCATTTAGCAAACCAAATAGTATATATAATACCAAGTATGTTCACTACAATATTAGATTTCCCAGTTATGGGGTTTTCGTCGTTCAATGCTAAAAGGCATGGCATTGCTAAAATTATAAGCAGTGCCATATTTAATATGATCTTTTTCATATCCATATTTTTTTACGATAAACAGTTACTTCTTTTTCTTTTTCCAATTGTTCTTTTAGAGCGTCAACTTTTTCTATTGCTTCAATAAAGAAATCAAAACTTTCTATAAACATTCCGTCTTTATAGACATGGTATTTTAGATTTGACTTCTTTATTTCATATAAAACTCTTTCTCTTTTAGGTATTATTATTGGAATAATAATTAAAACTAATGCTGTAAAAGCAACACATACTGAAGCTATTAAAATCATCTCATTCATATCGTTTCAATTTTAATTCTCACTTTTGTAGGCTTATCATCTTCCCATTTTACGGAAGGAAATAAAGATTTATCTATCTGGTTGTATTCTCCATTAGCAGACCATATTTGTTTGTCCTTTTTAGGCCTTCCCTTTATATATAGAAATAGCCCATCGTTTTTATCTCTTGCTACATAAGCCGCGATATTAAGCTCCGCCATTTCTTTCGTATTCTCTACTACATCGTAGGAGAGGATATTTCCATCTACCCGGGCATTAGATGCTTTGCACCCTTCCGGTAAGGTTATTCTTGCTTCTTTCATATTATATAAATTTTTTCCTTTTAAATTCATACCCCTTTTTAAAACCTTTTACATGTGCGTTATAGCATATATCAATCATAACTTCGTTACACTTTTTAAAGTATTTACATTTATCACATCTTGAAAGTCCTGCTGATTGTAATGCGGCTTCTTTAATTGTTTTCATATTATATAAGTTTTAATTGGTTCAAATAAAAACCGCCCCATCTTCACAGACAGAGCGGTAAGGAATTACTAAATAACACAAGTAGAAAAGTGGGAATAATAGGAATCGAACCTATATTGACAAGCATTTGCAAGGCGTCCTGCCGTTAGACGATATTCCCGTGTGCCGGATTTGGCTCCGGCGGGCCTGTTACGCAACAGCTCTAAGTTGCTGCGGAACGATTGATAAAGTTTTGCCAGTTGAAGGCTTCTGATAATCTCTTTTATACCTACTTGTTTGCCGTCAAATCCATATACCCCCGTACGCAGAGCGTGATATAATTATGTGTTATTCACGCTCTGCGTACGCACTGTAATTATACATGCGCAGACCGTACTAAGGCGACGGGTTAGCCATTTTATCTGAAACAGAGAGTGGAGGTAGGCGGTAGCGATCCGCCGTCCGTACAAACGTTTAACATAACGTCAACGATTATCATTGCTCCCATGCGTCAATTCGATTCGACCGCTCACGCTCTTGCATGGGATGGTGCGCAAAAGATTTTAAAGTGTCTAATTTTAAACCATTGCCGCACACCATATTAAAATGTTTATTATATTTGCCTTGTCTAATTTTAAATTATTGTTATTATGGAAGAAATTAAAATTGGTAGCGTGGTATACCTTAACTCTTGTCCAGAATTTAAACTCACAGTTGTTGGATATGCCAATACAGGTCTTAACCTTGTAGGTTATGATTTTAGAAAAAACGAGTTTGTAAATTTGTTTAAAATTCCGCAGTCCGCACTAACCTTAGTAAATCCTTCTTAGTATTGATTTAAATATAGGTATCCCAAAAAAGAAGGTGGTGATTGTCGTAATTTCCACCTTTCCTATTTTTCCATCCATTACTTTTTCAGATCGGATGTCTTTTCTAATTATTGCTTTCATATGTGCATTCTTTTAATATCTGCCAATATTGGCATTGTGGAGAATTACGGTAACGATCCGTTCCTTTGGATTTTCAGTCCAACGCTTCTACCTAGTTAGCTTATTCTCCGTGTGCAGCCCATTTGATTGCAAAACTTCTACAAAAAGGTCTCATTGGGCCGCATTATTCCGACATGGCGTTAAGGCACTTTGTCGGGAATATATTACAAATTAATGTATGATCTAATTTAACCACGCTGCTGTCTTATGCTACGCTTGAACTCTCATTCAAACATCATCGCAATCGATTGCTTACACGCTTCGGGCTTATCTCGCCTTTATCTATTTGATATCAGCGCTACTTTTACGTCGTTAGATACGGGTTTACTGCTCGCTATTCCAGAGTTGACTAACTCGTCTCATTAGTTTAGCTCTTTGTCATCTTGCAGTGCCGGTTCAAAGATTACCCGGTGAGTAGGTGGATAGGCGATCAAGCCATTCCACCCTTAAGAAAAATACTAATACTCAGCGCTTCACAGCGGTTGTTATTTTAACAGGAATTCTGTTAGTTCATTTTTGGAGAAATACAGAGTTCCGCTTTTCTTGTGATATGGTAGTTGGCCTCTGCTGCATCTTTTTTGTACGGCCTGTACCGTTATTCCAAGTATTTCGGAAACTTGCTTAGTTGTAAGCACCTCATCATTTTTAGGCATTCGCTTTATTAAAGCATCTGCTAGCCTGTCTATCTCGTAGTTGCTAAGCATGATCCATCCATTTATGAATTTGAAGACGTCCTGTTTCGGTCCATACCGTTATTATATTGGTTTGCTCTCTTCCAAGAGAATCAATGTAATGATGTGTTCTTGTCTTTGTATACCCTTTGTTTTGGTATTTATAGCTTAAAAGCCATTGTCCGGACTGTAGATACTGAATTCCCATACTCCGTAATTTCTTATTTAATGATATTGCGGACATGCCTAATTCTTTAGCTATTTGATTTGTGGTATAGGTGCTATTTGATTGTAGCACAGTGTCAAAATATTCAGCCTTTGGAGCGGAAAGCTTTAGTTGCGCTTCTTGAATTTGATTTTGAAGTTCTAATCTTTGTTTTTCTGCGCGTTCGGTCTTCAATTGAGTAGCAAGCTTGATGATAGTGTCAGGATCCGAAATGATTTCTTCTATTTTAGCATCAGTCATATATGTACCATGCTTGCGAATAGATGGGAGGACTTCGTCAAAAATCCATGATTCAAACTTTTCTGCATTTGGAAGCTGGGATTTTGCAGCAAGACGATAAATGTTTCCTTCACTGATAAATTTAGCCGTTTGAGTTCTTCCCTTAGAATCTATGACGTCGTGATTCACGACCCCATCTGAATTACAGTGCCTTACAATTGCATCTCTAGGGTTAGAATAACCTAATGAAGTGGCAACATCAGTCCCTAAAAAGTAAATTCTTCCATTTATTTCGGATACTCTCACTTCTCCAAATTCTGAGTTACTGAAAAATTGAACTTCATTCATAGTTATCTCTTTTTTGATGATACTGGAATAACCGAAATTGTAATCTCGGAAGAGATATAATTAATAGAGCATTTAAATCTCCTGTCCCTGTATTCCGGATATCTCTTCGGAACACGGTACGCGAGTGTTGCCACGGATTCACATTTCTTTGCGTCAGAGCATTTTAATGTGGTCTTACTTCCAACTGGAAGTTTGGTTAGTGTTTCGCTTGTAATGTCACTCATTTGTTTCGTTCTTTTTCTTGTTAATGCTTGTATATCAGAATGGAAGTCACTACTTTTGTCCGTTGAAAATGATTTGGAGTTATTATCACGGGTAATTTCGTGACAGCCATTCTTATATTATTTTCGTTCTTTGTTTTGCAAATATAAGACGATTTAGTCTAATTGCAATAAAATATCTATTAAATATAAGACTTATATGTCTATTTAGAATTATTATAAATAATATATTATGGAAAATCTTGTAAGACAAAGGGTTATACAAGTTATTAAAGAAAATAAGTCTACGGTTAATTCATTGAGTAAAGGGAATAGTAGTCTTCAGAGGAAATTAAATAGGCAAATAAATGAAGGATCCGCGATTACCATTGAGACGATTTCGTCTATATTAGAAGCGTACCCTAATGTATCTACTGAATGGCTATTAACCGGTAAAGGAGAAATGCTAAAAGAAGGTTTTCCCATGAATGCTTCTGATTCATATGTTCCTTACAGTAAAGATGTTATTTCTATAGATGATGAGGTAAAAAGGCTTAGAGAGGAATTAAAAGAATCATATATAGAGATCGGAAGACTACAAGGGGAAAACCGATTACTCCGGGAGCAGGCAAATCTCGGGGAACGAAAAGTTAATGGAAAGAGTGCGTGATAATAGATATTTCAACTAGAAAAATAATAAGATAATATGGGTAAACATAAATACACTATAAATATTATACATAAATACTATCATTTATGCAATATCATTATATGTGTAATAATATCGTTTTTCATTTTTATTATTCCATTTGGGTATACTATCTACCAAAAAGAGTCTCCTGATTACATATCGGTTGTTTATGATTTCCTTAAAAATAAAGGATATAATGATATTGGGGATTATAATATATTTAGATCTAAATTACAAGATGAAAACAATAGAAGGCTTCTTTACGATGCTCTGAAAAAGAAAGAAAATAGCGATATTGGAAATTATAATACATTTAATGATAAATTAAAAAAATCTTCTATATATTATAATAGAAAATGGGTATACAATACATTAAAGTCTCAAACCGGATATGTGGATAACTATGATGATTTTAATAAAGCTATTGATAAAGATAAAAACACCAGAAAGAAAGTATACGACGTGTTGACGCATATTGGAATAGATATGGGCAGTTATGATGACTTTAATAATGCTGTTGGTCATGTACCTTTATCTATAAATAAATCGGGTAATGACGTGAATAAATCTGCATCCCCTGTAACATTTGAATTCTATTCCAAAAATCCATTAACAGTATATAATAATATTTATTATTATGGGCACATCGCATTGATAATAATCTCAATAATATTTATAATTAATATATCACATAATATTTTTTATAAAACGCGCAAAGCATTACTATTAACTTCAAATATATTATATATGATTTTATCTTTATGGATAATATATGCTATTAATAGTGTAATTGAAAAAATAAATAATTATACCTTTTTTATAAATTATTATTATGTCATTATTTTATCAATAATAATTGCTATTGCATTTATTCTATCATGGATAAAATCTACGGAAGAAATGCCTGTAAGAGTTAATGGGACAATTAATAATAGATAGTTATGAAATCATTTATTAAATATATTGTTATCATAGCTATATCCGGTGTTCTAGGATATTTAACCGGAAGATCATCCGTTGACAAAAAGGTGAAAGCTGAAGTTTATAGAGAAAAACGTACTGACGGTTTGTTGGATTCTATTAAATATGAAAAAGGTTTGGAGGAAATGTATAGAGATATGTCGGAGGATTTAATAAAGAAATCAACAAAAAAAGATCAAGACATATTGAACATTGCCATGCGTATGGATAAAATATCAAAAGAAACTGCTAGAAAAGAGCTTATTGATATTTCGGTGGATACGGAGAAATAGTCTTTTGAAGCGGGTAAACGAAAGGGATATGAGCAATAAGAAAAGACAGATATTAATATTGGGCCTCAAAATTTTGGGATGCATGCTGATCGTTACAGTATTGTTATCCTCCAATATCCTATATTCTCAATTAAATAAGGCTGGGAAAAATTTTATGACGGGACTGGGCGTGGTATCTGTTATAGCAATATTTAGGTATCTGTTTTTTATTCTTGTCGTATTGTTTTCCAAAGATAAAAAATAAAAGGTATATGAACGAAGAATTAGACTATATATACGTGGAGTATTCTTTGTATAAGTCTTTGCATGAAATAAAAAGCCATTCCTTTAAGATAGAAAAGTTCTTCCCCGGAATGGGAACTATAGAATGTGGTAGTATAGAATGTACCTCAAAAGGGTTTGACCTATCTTCGGATATACAAACTGCATCGGTTTTAAACAAGGAAGTTCGAGGGAAGATGAATTGCCAAGGTAAATTGAGTAGTAAATACAAAAAGAGTAAAGCTCAGTCATGTGACTGGCACATTGAATACGTGATAACCCCTCATTTTAAGGAAGTCCGCTGATGTCGATCTTTGCGAATGATAGGATTTTGCGCATAACGGTGTCTTCGCAATATCCATATTGCGCATCCATGTGATCTTTTAGACATTCCATAATCTCTAATGACTCTTTGGGTGCATTTGGGTGTTTCGATAAAATGAACCTTGAATATAAGTCTTGGGACATGCCGTGCAAATCTCTGTATTGGCAAGCTATTGGAACAATTTCCTGAAGTAGAGCTATGGCTTCTGTGGTAGTAAATGCTCCAACGCCATGAATGTAGAATTGGTCTTCCATCACTATAAAATTAATTGGTTTTTGCAAACATATTTATTCTATCTCGTATAGGAACGATAAAAGTTGATATTTATTTGAATACAAATTATAAAAAAATAAATTATTAATTGCATGTGTGTATCTTCAATGTGGTACAATTAGTTGTTTTATGGTATTAACATGCTGAGTATTATTATTATATTCGAATCCCAACCGAATCACGAAATAAAATCAAGCACTTACTGTTATGTAAGTGCTTTTTTTATGCATAAGAATCTTTATATTAATATGATTTAAACCCTTTTTTACTATCCCTTTTTTCTATACT
>Ga0183095_10439_pt2 | contig 64043 bp, 67 predicted proteins | sample BioMet4_FD_130346 | JGI IMG/M metagenome (GOLD analysis project Ga0183095, IMG submission 130346) | Microbial communities from bioreactor (seeded with sewage sludge) at LBNL, California, USA - Biofuel metagenome 4 (v2) (version 3) | ecosystem: Engineered > Bioreactor > Anaerobic > Unclassified ... | reverse complement strand
AACACCCTGTGCTTTTTGCCTTTTGGCGAACCCATTTGTATCATCTCCTTGATTTCAGTATAGCAAAAAGTAGACACTATCAAAAACTTTCGTTTTTAATAGTGTCTACTTTTATTTTACCAATGCAATTCATTACATCACCTCTCTATTTTTATTTTCCGGCAATAAATTATTCAACTTTTTATTATATTGTCTTTTTGTTTTTGACAATTTAGGCAATGTGAACAGTGCTTACAACCACTGCAGCCACTGCAACCTGTACCCTTCTTTACTATATGTTTAACAGCCATACATACTAAAATTACAAGAATAGCCAAAACTATGGCAGATGCTAGATTCATATGCTCCTCCTTTATGCTGTAACTCCTTCTATAACAGTTTTTGCTTTAGCTTTAGGACGTGCTACCATAAATGCTGCAAATAAAAGCAAAAGAATTGCTATAATTTGTCCTAAGCCAAAAGCTGCACCATAGAACAAATAACTACCAAGCTGATAAAATACAAAGGCTAAGGAATAACCAATTATTACCTGATAGCCAATGGCCAAAGCAGCCCAAAATTTATTATTCATTTCTCTGGCAATAGTGGCCATAGCTACAACGCAGGGTGGATCAAATAAGTTTAAAATCATGAAAGAAAATGCTGCCATTGGCGTAAACATTGTTTTTATTCCCGCCATAACCAGTTCATCATTATCCGGATCAGCTACACCATTCAAGATGGCTAAAGTACCAATAGCCTGCTCTTTAGCCATCTCCGCACTGACCACTGCTACAGCACTTTTCCAATTGCCCAGGCCAAGTGGGGCAAAGATCCAGGCAATGGTATTACCTAGTGTAGCCATCATACTATCTTCAATCTCTTCTACCATTTCCAAAGAAAAATTAAATTTAGAGAGAAACCAAATAACAATGCAGGCCGTAAAAATGATTGTTCCAGCCTTAATGATAAAGCCTCTGGATCTCTCCCACATATGAATCATAAGCCCCTTAAAAGAAGGCATATGATAAGTAGGTAATTCCATAACAAAGGGTGCTACTTCACCACTAAAATACTCTGTTTTTTTCAAGGCAATGCCTGACAAAACAATGACAGCAATACCAAGGAAATACATAGCAGGAGCAATAAATACTGAATCAGGGAAGAACGTAGAAGTGATCATACCGATAATTACTGACTTGGCAGTACACGGTATGAAGGTACTAAGCATAATAGTCATCCGGCGATCAGCCTCGTTCTCGATAGTACGAGCTGCCATAATAGCTGGTACACCACAACCTGTACCGATAAGAATGGGTATGAAGGATTTACCGGACAAGCCAAATTTACGGAAAATCCTATCCATGATGAAAGCTACTCTCGCCATATACCCAGAATCTTCCAACAAGGATAAAAAGAAGAAAATCAGGACAATCTGAGGTACAAAACCTAAAACCGTACCTACGCCGCCAATAATGCCATCAACAAGTAGACTGCTAAGCCACTCCGGTGCTGCAATGGCTTCCAAGCCACTCGTAGCTGCATCTGTAATGATTTCTCCAAACAGGGTATCATTCACCCAATCCGTCAATTCTTTGCCGATTGTTGTAACTGAAATATAATACATAAGCGTCATGATAGCAGCGAAAATAGGCAAAGCCAAAAAACGATTTGTTACAACCTGATCAATACGATCGGAAACAGTAAGACTATGCTGAGGAGCTTTTTTTACTACAGCTTTGTCTACAACCTCAGCAATAAAAGCATAACGTTGATTAGTAATAATGCTTTCTGCATCATCCTCCATTTCTTGTTCGCAATCTTTAATATGTAATTCTATATGTGCAACAAGAGAAGGTTTCAAATGCAACGGTTCTATAGCATCCTTATCACGCTCAAAAGCTTTAACTGCATACCAACGAGCAAACTGCCTTTCCACATGACCTTCTAAGGCTTCCTCGATATGCGCCAAGCTATGCTCTACAATACCGGTAAAGACATGAGGTGGTTCAGGTGGAACACGCTTAGCTACGATTTCGATAGCTCGCTCAGCGGCTTGAATGCAACCCTCTCCTTTTAAAGCGCTTATTTCTACAATTTCACAGTCTAGTTCTTCAGACAATTTTTGCACATCAACTTTATCACCATTTTTACGCACTAAATCCATCATGTTAATAGCGATAATTACGGGCAACCCTATTTCAATAAGCTGAGTAGTTAAATATAGATTGCGTTCAATGTTAGTACCGTCAATGATATTCAAAATAGCATCCGGCTTCTCAGTTACTAAATAGCGACGTGTTACTGTCTCTTCCAAAGTATAAGGAGAAAGAGAATAAATACCTGGCAAATCCTGGATGATAACATCTTTGTGCCCCTTTAATCTACCATCCTTCTTCTCCACTGTAACTCCCGGCCAATTTCCTACATACTGGCTACTACCGGTTAATTCATTAAATAAGGTCGTCTTACCACAATTGGGATTACCGGCTAAAGCAATCTTCAAACTCATCTTATTTCCTCCTTTTGTTAGTTTAAACTAACTTACTACTAAAAAAAATAAAATTATTCAACTTCAATCTGTTCGGCATCTGCCTTACGCAAAGACAACTCATATCCGCGCAGGTTTAACTCCAAAGGATCGCCTAGTGGAGCCACTTTTCGAGCATAAATCTCCGCACCTTTGGTAATACCCATATCCATAATACGACGTTTTACCGGGCCTGAACCATTAAGCTTCACAACTTTTACAACATCCCCTACTTGTACTTCTTTTAATGTTTTCACTTTATTCCTCCTTTAGTACATAATCCGCATAGCCATAGATTTATCCAAAGCAATACGACTATCCTTGACCTGCAAAATTAAATTACCGGCAATTTGATTTACAACTGTAATTTTGCTATTCAGCACAAAGCCTAGCTCTGCCAAGTGCTGGCGAACCTTATCAGGTCCCGTAATACGACTAATTATTACTGTTTCTCCTTTTTGCGCCATAGTCAATGGTAACATGTTTCATCAGCGTCCTCTCGTTTTCGCATTGTAGTTAGTCTGAACAAACTTTCCAATGAACAGTCTACTTCTATCGCTTATATTTGTCAAGAGATAAAATTTTTTCACTCACTGTTTTTATAATTGCTAACGATATAACACTGATTAACAGCTAAACAAAGGAGCAAGCTATTCTAAATAGAATAGCTTGCTCCTTTGTTATTCGGCAAAGCAAATTTGTTTAAAAGCAGACAACAACTCAGCTTTTACCAACACTAACTTCTAATCAATAGAAATTAACTCATACTTATCATTGCCCATCTTCAGTTGATGCATGGCAGTTAATTGATGCAAACCATGACGTGACTCCATTCTTTCTACTAAGTCATGCTTGTCCTTATCATGCTGAGCATAAACTAGATCCACCGAAGCTTGGTCAATGGCTAAAATATCAGTAGAAGCCATCATACCCAAGTCAGGAATAGTTGGTTTAGCTGCACTCACACCGGCACAATCACAGTCCACGGACATATTGCGTAGTACATTGAGGTACACAATATGTTTGCCAAAATAATCAATGGTGGCTTTACCGGAGTCAGCCATATTTTCCATTAATGCATCAGAATGAGCCATAGTACCCAGCCAGTCCTCTCCTTTGGGGAAACCTGGGTTAAAGTAGGCGTGTACTTGCCGCTTGCCAACTTTGTAATCAGCACAACCAATAGCAATATTCTTTAAGGAACCACCAAATCCACCCGCATAATGTCCCTTGAAATGAGTCAAGACAATCATGGAATCATAATTCAGCATATGACTGCCCATGGAAACTTCCTTTAGATGCAAGCCGTTGCGAACCGGCAAAGGAGTCCCACCCTCCTCATCTAGAATATCAACCGGGGAGAAAGTCCAGCCATTCACTTGCAATGTCTCACGATGTTTTTCCGTAGTATCGCGATCTCCGGCATACATAGTGTTGGTATCTGCAATAGTACTATTAGGCACATGTGCCTGAAATTCTTTTACCCATTCTCTAGGGAGAATATTAGGTCCATGCTTCTCCCCTGTATGCAATTTAATAACTACCTTACCATAAATATTTTCATTAATTTTGTCATAAAGCTTGATTAAATGAGCTGCATCTAAATGTTTGGTGTAATATACCTTGGCAACAGATCCTACCGGCTGGCTGCCTTTTTCCACTTTAACACTTCCTACCACCGGAGCCTGAGCCATAGCTGCTCCTGTACCACCAATTACCAATGTTGTACACATCAAAGCTGTACTCACTACCTTTCTGATTTTTTCTCTAGTTTGATACATATTTTTCCCTCCCCTACTTTACTCTATTTCTACCAGTCTATAATTTCTTTTGCCTACCCCCAGTTCTTCCGCATATTGCAGTACATCATAATTATGTTTATTTTCCCAGGCTTTTCTTACTTGTGCAGAAGGAGCTTGTCCATAGGTAAAATCAAGTGCAGCACTGTCTATAGCAACCGGATCATTTGATGCCAGAATACCTATGTCCGGTAGTTGTTCAGCATCTGAGCAGGAATCTTGCACCTGCAAATTATTAAGGACATTGATAAAAGCCCATCTACCTTGCTTATAATCCATGGCACCCTTACAGGCATCTGCCAAAGATTCCATAAAATTCTTCATGCTGCCTTCACTAAAATTCGTATTTGTGCCGCCACTATGAATGATGCCCTTACCTCCTATGGAAGCTAAACAAATAGTCAAGTTTTTTATAGTACCTCCATAATCACGCAAAGTGTGTGGCTTAAAATGCACTATAGAAATTAAGGTATCATAATTAGCAAAATGAGCCCCAGTCCTATGGAACTTGAGATGTTTGCCTCCCACTACCGGTAAATCCAATTCTCCCTCGCTATCAAGGATATCCACCGGACCAACTGCAGTAAAACCGTGTTCCTGAGCTACCTGCAAATTTCCGGCTGTGGTGTCTCTGGGCGATGTAAAACCATTAGAGTCTATAAATGTTCCCTGTACCTTATCAACCAAAGGTTTAAGCATCTGTGGATCCAGGTGAGTTGCACCCGGAGCTTCAAAAGAAAGTTTAACTCCTACTTTCCCGCTAGTTTGCTGTTTTAGTGCTTCGTACACTTTTAACAAGCCCTGAGAATTTACAGCTTTAGTATAATACACGATTGGTGCAGCAGGATCCTGCACCCTATGAACTAACTCAGTTGGAGTCTTATCAGATATGGCATTGTTATTTTCATTTTCTAGAGTAAATACCATCGTCTCCTTAGGACTTAAATCATGAAAAATACTTAAATCATCAGTAATTTTCCCAATTGTATATACTTTCATAGTCAAGTTAGGTTGATTAGTCTGTGCATAAAATATAGCAATACTATTATTGGTAGGGCAATAAGTAATATCTCCATTGTCAAAATTAAGTCTGCCAGGTGATGTTACTTCTAGCTTTTTTTCCATAGGACCATAATATTCCCTGCCACCAAAACCAGTCATACTAATTTTTTGAGGCAACATTGTTTTAAAAGCCTTTGCCTCCGGAGTTGAATTAAGCTGTCCCCTTACTTTTTTACCATTGATGGTAACCACAAGAACATTTTGTGCAGCTTGACCGGAATTAACATTATTCTCCGTGCCTGCTGTCTTAGGTTTCTCCGGTTTAGCAGTTTTTGTTTCTGTTTCATGGCCTGTACCACAGCCAGAAGCACAGAGTACCAACAACACACTCAGCACCAATAGCAAGTATTTTTTTATTGGGGAAAGCATTTTTATCATCTCCTTTTTGTTCGATTCTAACAATTAAACCCAACTATAAGTCAAGAGATTTTTTTAAATAATAAGGCTTTTGTTTTAAAGCGTGACAACGTAAAAATATAAACTATCAAGGCAAATTGACATAAAAAAGCCGCTGACAAAATCATCTTCCGGGCTCTGTCTGCCTCTATTAGATAACCTCGCCAGCGGTTCTTTTTTTATTATCACTTATTAGACAAATGGGAAGTTGGATTTACCACTGTGTAGGTCGAAAAGTGGTAATAAATCACACCTATAAATTCCAGTTTGTAGCTATAACATTTATATATTATATTTAATTATTTGTCCATCGTTCCAAATGTTTGTCTATATTTCTGCCGCCGTACATTACTCTCATAACAGTTACTTCCGCTTTTTCATTATTAACAATATAAAATACGCAGAAATTATCTATAGGCATTAGATGTAGTCCTCTGCTTTTCCAAGGTACTGTATTATACCCCTTAAATCTGTTTGGCATTTTCTTTAATCCCATTATGCCAGATTCAATTTTATCTAACAATATTTTTGCATTAATCGGAGATTTTAAGCACAAAAAAATATAATCATATATCCCCATCAGATCACTTGTTGCCTGGTCTGAAATATTAATGCGATAAATCATAAACCACGCTCCTTACGAATTTCTGCAAAGACTTGGTGTACTGGTTTTACCTTACCTTTTTTTATATCCTTATAACCTTTTTCCAATTCTTTATTCATATCAGCATCAGAAAGCTCACTCATATCTACTGGTATATTATCTGGAATGGTAACCTCAAAGGGTAATCCTTTTCTAAGAATTATTTGGTTATAGAACATATTGATTGCACTAGATGATGATATTCCCAATGTTGTTAAAATCTTTTCAGCTTGCAGCTTAATATTAGGTTCAATACGAACATAAAGATTGGAAGATTTTGTAGTCATTTTATATACCTCCTTACTATTTTTATATTACAATTATAGACTAGTGTACATACATTGACAATACTTTTCTGTGGATTTATTATCTATAATATTATGAAAATTACATGATAAAAAAAGAGCAAACCATTCTATCTAGTAGAATAGTTTGCTCTATAATTTTGCCTTACAAATCGGAATTTGCCTTTGTGCAAATTATATTAACCTTACTACGGAACTGTCTTCTATTTACCAAAAGATACAGCAATTTTTACTAATTCATCTCTAATGGCAATATGCTGAGGACATGCCTCTTCACATTTACCGCATTTAATACATTCGCTAGCATTCTTTTTGCCGTGATAGTCTACCAGCCACTCTCTTTGGTGATCAGCAGAAGTCATATCTTTATATAATGTAAGCAAATTCATTGCAGTGAAAGAACCTGATATGCCAATATTCATTGGACAAACTTTGGCACAATAATTGCAAGTTGTGCACGGAATAATAGGAATGGTCTTCAACACTTTCTGGGCTTTGGTAACTATTTCCTTTTGTGCCTGGTTCAGGCCTTTAAAATCTTTCATGTAAGCTAAATTGTCTTCCATTTGTTCCACATTGCTCATGCCTGACAAAACGGTAATAATTCCCTCCAGGCTGGCTGCAAAACGGATACCCCAGGAAGCTACAGAATAATTTGGCTCTGCATCCTTAAACACCTTAGCCACTGCCTCAGGCGGGTTAGCCAACATTCCACCCTTAACCGGTTCCATGATGACCACAGGTTTATTGTACTTTCTGGCCATTTCGTAGCAACCACGAGACTGAATGGCCGGATTATCCCAATCGGCGTAATTTATTTGCAACTGCACAAATTCAGCTTCAGGATGTTCCTTAAGAATTGCTTCCAATTCCTCCGGTGTTGAGTGGAAAGAAAAACCAACATGCTTAATCTTTCCTTCTTTCTTCTTTTCCTGCACAAAATCCCACATCTTGAAATCATCGAAGAATTTAGTTCTATGCTCGCCTAGATTATGCAAAAGATAAAAATCAAAATACCCGGCACCTGTTTGTTTCAAAGAAGTTTCAAACTGGGCAACGGCATCTTCTCTTGTCTTACAATTAATCCACGCTGCGTTTTTGGTAGCTAGAGTAAACTTATCTCTGGGGTAACGTTCTACCAATGCCTGACGAATAGCATCCTCACTGCCCTCATAGGCCCAAGCAGTGTCAAAATACGTACCGCCTGCCGCTAAAAACTTATCTACCATTATTTTTACTTGCTCTATATCTATCTTGCCATCTTTTTTGGGCAGACGCATTAAACCAAAACCTAGCTTTTTTACATTTTCGCCTAAATATGTCATCTGACTCGCCTCCTAAAATACTTCCAATAAAAACATTTCACCTAAAACAAGCCTGTCATCTCATTGTTAATTTTACTATTTTTTTTATCCTTTAACAAATTCTTGTTTTGTATGCTTTCCTATACCTAAAAGGCATACAAAACAAGAATTGTGTGCTAGCCTTGCTTTGCTATTTTATTTTGTTCGACAAATCGGAAGTTGGATTTACCACTGGGGACGGAGAAAAGTGGTAAATTTTTCCCGCCTTATCAGGCGGATTTACCACTTTTCTCCGTCCCCAATGGTAAATATAAGCTTTAGGCCGAAATTATAGTTGTCAGCATTATATTTTTCGTTCTATCTTACTTTCTCAGATAAAATATTAAAATTGTATAGTCGCTCTGTAATACTTGCCAAGACAGCCTTTATTAAAGTTTTTTCTTTCGCTGTCTTCAAGAAAACAATCACAGATTGTACAAAGTCTTGCGGGGTGAAATAACTTAGGTAGCAGGTTAAGCAGGTTTTGTAACAACACATTCCTGTTCTGCTACTATTTAAGTCTGCCGCAAAAGCTGTGTTAGCCGCCAGCATGCCTACACCAAAACAGGAAAGTACTCCTAAAAAGACTATTCTTTTCATACCTTATCCCCTCCCTAAGCTGCTATTTTATCGTTCTCTTTTTTAATAAGTCGATGCTTTACAGCTTGTCTGTAACCATCTTCCATTTACTTTTTCCATCGTAGCTGAATAGCATAGAAAATATCAAGCATAAGCTTATTATTCTAAACATCTTGTTTCCCTTTCTATTGAACACTAAATCCTAATTTACCAAGCCATGCTTTAATCTCAGGTTCAATACCGGCAGGATTTTCTTGGGCACGCTTTCCCTCAATACCTAAGCCTTGCAGTACAGTAGCACCTTTAGCATACTTAGGAATATTACTTTCTTTGCCTGTTAACACATCACCTGCAGAAGTACAAAATGGAATAATTGTTTTACCCTTAAAATCATAGCTTTCCATGAAAGTATAAATAACCATGGGCATATCGCTCCACCAAATTGGATAGCCTAAGAAAATTACATCATAGTCTTGCATATTGTCTACCTTAGTAGCCATTTCAGGTCTCGCATTACTACTTCTTTCTTGTTGTGCCACCTGGGTCGTTTCACGATAATTAGCAGGATATTGTTTAACTGTTTTTATTTCAAATGTTTTGGCACCTAAATCCTTAGCAATAGCATCTGCAACTATGTGAGTATTACCTTTGGAAATATTGCCAACGGCATAGTTATCTCCTGTGCGGGAAAAATACGCCACCAGAATTTTATTACCGGGAACAGTCTTTAAATCAATAGACGTATTACTTGCTTTAGGTTCACTTTGTGCCACATCCTTCTTGGGTGTAGCAGCTGTAGTAGCTTGTGTCTTATTATTTGTTGCTTTATTAGCAGAAAAGCCATAAACAGCAAAACCTAAAATTAAAACTACTCCTAAACAAAAAACTATTATTTTTTTCATGTTATCCTCCTAATCTTGTGGTTTCAAAGGTCCATAGTAATAAGAAGAAGTTGCACCACCATCAATTAAGAATGTAGAACCGCTAATGAAAGCTCCCTTCTCACTCATTAAAAGCTCTGCCACATTGGCTACTTCATCAGCAGTACCGGGACGACCGGCAGGACATTTAGCAAACATGTTCTTATAGAAAGCACCCCGCGGTCCGTTAAATTCATCTATAGCTAAAGGTGTCACTATGATTCCAGGTGCAATATCATTAATTCTCGCGCCCCTCTCACCCCATTTAACAGCCTCAGCCATAACACGCTTTTCATTGCAGCGCTTTGCCATTTGGTAAGCGTGCAGGGTATCTTTAATATTTTTAAGTTGTAAAATATCCAACTTGAGCAAGTCTTCCGTTGGAGTTGTAGCCAGCTGTGCATCTTGCTCTGCAGTAAGTTGTGGTATTCTCCAACCTGACTGACTGGAAATGGTAACTCCTACGCCACCTCGAGCAATCACCTTGCCTACTTCTTCCAGTAAAACTGCCGTACCATACAGGTCTACTTTCAAAATAGCTTCAATAGGAGCCTGGCTGGGTGAAACACCTGCTGCATTAATCAGCATGTGAATATCACCAAATTCTTGCGCCTTGGCGATGATATTTTTAATGGATTCTCTGGAAGACAGATCCATTTCTAACGGAGTAACATCAAAGCCTGCCTTATTCATAATATCCGCAATAGTAGTGGCGTTTTGTAAACGCTTATCTCCTAATACTATTTTCATGCCTGTCCCCATTCTTCTGGCAATAGCCATACCAATCTGACCTGCACCTGCTAAAATCATTACCTTTTTCATATTAGCTCTCCTTTTTTTATAATACATTTTTCAGCCAAGCTTGTACCTGCGATTTAGCCTGAGCAGCTTCTGTACCATGAATGGCAAGTCCATTTAAAACCTTGGCACCTTTGGCAAGCTTCTTTAAATCACTCTCGCTGTGTCCCATTCCGCTTCCTTCATTGGTACAAAAAGGAATAATCGTCTTACCCTTTAAATCATAATTTTCTAAGAAGCTAAATACAGCCATAGGCATCGTTCCCCACCAGTTAGGATATCCCAAAAAGATGGTGTTATATTCCTGTATGCCACCTGGGTAAGATTTTAATAACGGACGTGCCTTGCTTTCCAACTCTTGCATAGCTACTTCCGTACATTTTTGATAATTCTCCGGATATGGCTGCAATGTTTCAATTTCAAAACTATCTCCATCTGTTAATTCTTGTATCATTTCTGCAACCACCTCTGTGTTACCCTTAGTCAGGTTACGTATTTGGCCGTTGCAATAGTTCTCACCCTTACGGGAATAATAAGCAATCATTATGTTACTCATTTTCTGCCTCCTTGTTTTTCTTTGTCCATATTATAAAAATTTTCACTTCGACTAACAATTTCCGTTTTAGCATGTTATAATAAGTTAAACTTATGCGAAAAGGGTGAAACATATGTTACTAAGGCAAATACAATATTTCATTAGTGTGGTAGAAAATGACAGTTTTACTGAGGCAGCCGAAGAATGTTTTATTTCTCAATCTGCCATTTCCCAACAAATTAAAGTCTTAGAAACGGAACTTGGTGTACAACTACTCACAAGACAAAACAGGAAATTTACTCTTACCCCTGCCGGCGAATACTTTTACAAACAAGGTAAACGCATCATGACAGAGCTTGATAAGATTAAACAAGAAACAATCCGGGTAGCCAAGGCTGATGACCAGCATCTGAGAATTGGTTATTTACACTGCTATGGCAGCCAGGAACTATCCCAAGCCATCAACAAATTCACCAACTCTCATCCGGAAGTAAATCTTGATTTAGTAACCGGGACCCATGAATCCTTATATGAATTACTGCGCAATGGCAAAGTAGATTTAGTTCTAAACGATCAGCGTAGAGCCTTATCCCCTGCTTATGTAAACTATCATCTAATTACTACAAAATGTTTTATAGAGATTTCCCCTAAAAATCCTTTAAGCAAGGAGAAAAAAGTAACCTTGGCTGATATACAAAAAACGCCCTGCATTCTCATTGCCACTAAAGAGCAGCAAGAACAAGAGCGTGAATATTACCAAAACACCTTTGGTTTAGGAGACAATTATATTTTTGCCAATACCCTAGACGAAGGGCGTTTAATGGTCATTGGCAAGCGTGGCTATATGTTGGCAGAAAGTACTACCGGTAAGCTAGTCGCAAGTTCTAATACCGTTTGTGTTCCTCTCTACAGAGAAGCCAAACAAATGACTACCAAGTATTATGCTTTCTGGCTTAAAACAAACAGCAATCAATTAATAGAAGATTTTGCCTCTAACCTATATCAGATTTTTCACAGCAAAAAGAAATAATATGAAAAGCCTTACCTTTATCAAAAAGGTAAGGCTTTTTTCTTGAAATTGGACAGCGTAAAAGAATAAACGATTAAGGTAAGTATGGCCCCCACGCTTCCCGCCAGGAAAACAAAGGTATAGCCAAGTTGCTCCACACACAGTCCTGCCACTGCACTGCCTGCCGCCAAGCCTAGATCTGACGAACCATTAAAGGCAGCTGTTGCTGTTCCTCTTCTGGCCACGGAACACCTTAAAATACAGAAAACATTCATTTCAGGATTAAAGGAGCCTATGCACATTCCCAAAACAACCATGGCAAGGTATAGTTCCCAAAGACTGGAGCATAAAGCAATACCACTTAAGGCAAGAGCTGTAAGGATAAAGACCGGCAGCATTACATAATCCGGTCCATATTTGTCTCCCAGTTTACCAACAAACAATCTGGATACCAGCAGTCCCATGGCATACATGAAATAAGCATTGCCAATGTTACCCCAGCCTTTACTAAGGCCATAAGCAGCTAAATACACAAAAGCAGAAGCATAAGAAAAGGTAAGCATAAAGGTAACAATTACAGGAATTACTACACCTTTTTCAAAGCCTAAAAAAGTAGGCGGTAATTTCTCCTGTACTATACTTACCTTTTTGGGTATTTCTTCAATTTTTCCTAACCGATATATATGTATCGCCAAAATAAAAGCAGCCAGACAAAATAAAAAAGCCACCAAAAATAGTGTATTAAATTCTGCCCTGGTAAAATCACCTATGATAGCCAGAGCCATGGCAGGTCCTAAAGCTAAGGCCAGTACATTGCCAATGGCAAAATAGCCGATACCTTCTGTAATTCGTTCTCTGGGTACCAGGAAAGAAGCAGCTGTACCACTGGCTGTATTAAACATGGAATACCCTATGCCATGCAAAGCTCTTAGTATAATCAGGACAGCAATCGTCTCAGCATAGCGATGCGCAAAACAGGCTATAGCACAAAGTGCGGCGCTTAAGATCATTAGTGGTAATGATCCGTATTTTTGTACCAGTACACCGTTTACCAGTCTCATACCAACAGAGCTGGCATAAAAAGCAGAAGTAACAATTCCTGCATATAGTCCAGAGTTAGTAATTAATTTAGCATAAACAGCTATTGTAGAAGCAAAATAATAATTTGCACTAGCAATAAACAACAAGCTTATCATTAACAGGATAAATGGTTTTGTCCAAATTTTATTCTTTGTCACGTCATTACTCCTTCCCTACATATTTTTTTATTGTAGCACTTAAAGTCGACATTAAATCAAGATAGCTTGACATAAAGTTAACTTTAAATGTTACATTGTTTGCAAACAAAAGGAGTCTTGATATTATGAAAAAAAATAAATTTAACTTTCTTCTAATTGCACTATGTACCTTGCTTATCACCCCAGGATGTGGTACTGCCACCTCCCAGCCAGTTGCTTCTCCTACCAAAGCAACAACTAACAAGGCTCAAAAATCGGAACCAAATAAAGCTAATTCCGGTAAAATTTTAATTGCCTATTTTTCCTATTCCACTGATCACAATACCAAACTTGTTGCGGAACAAATTCAAAAAGCCACCGGTGGCAAGCTGGTAGAAATTAAAACAAAAGTTCCTTACTCAAGTAATTACGATCAAGTGGTAAGTCAAGGTAAAGATGAGGTAGCAAACCACTTTAAGCCAGAATTAACTACTGAAATAACAGATTGGAATGCCTACGATACAGTTATTGTAGGTTCACCTATTTGGTGGTATCACATTTCCCCTGCTTTAGCTAGTTTTCTGGCAAAACAAAACTGGCAAGGCAAAAAAGTGGCACTTTTTACAACCCATGGTGGCTTTGGCCCAGGTGAAAGCGACAAGGATTTGCAGGAATATTGCAATAAAGCTACTATCTTAAAAAGCTACTCTGCTCCAGGCGAGAAAGTAAAAAGCTCTGAGCAGGCTGTAGTCAAATGGCTAAACGAAATAGGTATTACTAAATAAAACAACAAAAATAAAAAAGCCTGCAAACCATATGAATACTTGGTTTGCAGGCTTTATTCTTATTCCCACTCTATTCCAACCTATCTATTGCTTATTTTATAGCTTGATTTTATGCGGTTCTTCGGCTTTTTAGTTTTGCTATTTTTACTTATTTTACCTAGTTTTTAGGCAAAACAGTATCAAAACAGTATCATTTTTCATTAAAATTCTAAGCCGTTTCTTATCCAGCATAAAATTATCGTATTCGACAAATTGGAAGTTGTCTTCCTGCAATTATAGTCATGCTGATAAATCACATCTACAACTTCCAGTTTATACATCTACACGTTAAATCGGAATTTGTTGGGCAAAGTACTAAAATGTGGTCATGCTTATTTTTTCTCTTCCTTATATTAACGAACACCACATATTTAACACTCATCACACTCTTTCGCCACATACCGCAAGAAAATATTAACGACAGAAGAAAACACCTGATACTTTTTGGTTACTATATATAATTCCCCATTAATTTGTGGTTTAAACGGTCTAAAAACAAGATCCCGCTTTCCTGCAGTATCAACTAACCCTTCTAGGCAAAGAGCATATCCTACACCCTGCTCAACAAGAAACGTTGCGTTATATAGCAAATTATAGGTTGCCACAATATTCAATTGCTCATATTTTTCTCCAAACCATTCCAAACGTTCTTTCCCTTCATAAGCTTGGTTAGGAAAAATAATCGGTAACCGTTGCAAATCTGCAATGGCAATTTCCTTTTGCCGTGCCAAAGAACATTTTTTAGGCATCAATAAACCAAAACAATCCGCATGTTTTAGTTTCAGATAATTGTATTTTTCGTATCGTGGTGGGTCGAAGAGAATACATACATCTAAGAGCCCTTTATCCAATCGTTCCAGCAAAGTATTTACATCCCCACTGTGAATGTGTAAGTGAATATTATTATATTCCTTCTTCATCATGCCAAAGATATCAGCTACGTCTTTCATAAAAGGCGTCTCACCACAGCCCAAATATATATCGCCACCTACTAATGCTGTTTCCTCTTGAAAAGCCGATTCCGTCTTATTCAAGAGGTTCAGCATTTCTTGAGCACGAGCGCGAAGGAACATACCACCCTCTGTTAATTCAATTTTTTTCTTACCACGAACAAAGAGTTGTGTCCCCAATGAGGCTTCAAGATCTCTTATTTGCTTAGACAGTGTAGGTTGGGTGATATGTAAAGTCTCTGCTGCCTTAGTAATGCTTTGCTCCCTAGTTATAGCCAGAAAATAATATAAAAGCCTAGTCTCTATCATCGCACACCCCTCCCTTGTTTTTATCATAGCAATGGCAGATATTCCCGTCAACAATTTATGTCTACCAAAAATGCCCAATAGCTATATTTTTATAAACTAGTCAAGACGGGATTCTTTAAATAATCATAGACTCTCTTAACCTCACTTGGCTTTAAGGTATCTAACATGGAAGGACAATTCTTATCCAAAGTGGCAATCTCCTGCATATCTTCCTCATCCAATTTAAAATCCCAGATGTCTAGATTCTGTGCCATACGTTCCTTATGCACACTCTTTGGTATAACGATGACACCACTCTGGATGTTCCAGCGTAAAATTACTTGTGCCGGTGTCTTGCTGTATTTTTGCCCAATTTTCTGAAATACCGGTTCCGTGAACATACCTTTTAAACCTTCAGCAAAGGGTGCCCAAGCTTCCGGCTGCACACCGAATTCTTTCATAATAGCGAGATGCTCTGCCCTCTGATAATGCGGATGGCGTTCTATTTGATTAACCATAGGTTTTATCTGTACGTTATAGCACAAATCTATCAAGCGATTAGGCAGAAAATTACAGACACCGATGGCTCTCACCTTACCAGCCTTGTATAATTCTTCGAAAGCCCTCCAAGAGCCATAATAATCTCCTAGAGGCATATGAATTAGATATAAATCTAAGTAATCAAGCCCCAGTTTTTCCAAAGATTCTTCAAAAGCTTGCATGGTTTTTTCGTAGCCCATTTGCTGAATATATGCTTTGGTGGTGATAAAAAGTTCTTCCCTTTTTATCCCGGATCTGCGGATGGCTTTACCGACTGCCTCCTCATTTTTATAAGATGTTGCCGTATCTAATAATCTATAGCCAGTATCAATGGCATCTACCACAGCCTGTTCACAAGCTGCCAGGTCAGTAACCTGAAACACACCGAAACCTTCCATTGGCATCTCTACACCGTTACTTAATTTAACATTTTTTACCATTTTATTACCTCTTTTCACACACATATTCTTGCTTCTAGAAAATCAGTCTTATAAGTATTGCTTAAAGAAAGCACTCAACTTCGCAAAAGGTATCAACTCCGTCCTGTCATATAAATCAACATGACCGGCATTTGGCACCAGATAAAGCTCCTTAGGCTCAGCGGCCTTTTTGTAGGCTTCCTGGCTGAACATACGCGACATTGCTTTTTCTCCCGCAATAAAGAGTAAGGGACGTGGAGAAATTGTTTCCAAATCATTGAACGGATAGAAATTCAGAAATTTAACATTACTGGTCATAGTCGGATGTGTAGTATGGTCCTTAACTGACCCCACAGAACCACGAGCAGTACGATAGAAATCATAAAATTCTTTGGACATAGGGTCGTTAGCTTCAGCAAGTGTATCTGGAGTGCCACCAACATAGACACGTTTGCCGCCAGCGAATTCTATATCTCTTTGTGTTGCTGCCTGCTTCAACATTTGTTGCCGTGCTCCAGGTTGAGGTTGAAATCTTGTAGCTGTTCCCATGTCTACCATGCTGACTGTTGCAATCGCTTTTAAACGTGGATCAATTTTTGCTTCACTGATAGCAAACCCACCGCCGGCACAGATACCGATGACACCAATTTTTTCTTTGTCTACATAAGGCAAAGTGTCCAAATAATCTACGGCAGCGCTGTAATCATCAGCATAAATTTCCGGCGCTACACTGTTTCTGGGTTGTCCTTCACTTTTACCCCAGAAAGAAAGATCAAAAGCTAAGGTTACAAAACCCTGTTCAGCCATTTTTTGAGCATAGAGGTTTGCACTTTGTTCCTTAACTGCACCAAAGGGGTGCCCTACCACCAGTGCTGCATGCTTTTGACCACTTTGCAAACCTTTGGGGACAAATAAATTGCCACTAACCTTCATATCGTAGCCATTTTTAAAAGTCACCTGTTGTCCCTCTACCTTAGTACTCTTATAAAAATTGGCCGCACCATGAGACATGTCACCGGCTGGTAAACTATTATCTGCGGCAACGTTCGGTTGAGCTGCTAATGTTGTTCCTGCCGTTCCCATTGTTAACGTGAATACTATTCCCAACATAATTGCGTTAGTTAAATTAGCGATTTTTCTTTTCATAGAAAAAACCTCTTTTCCTTTAAACTAAAATTATTGCAAATGACTTTGCATAAACTTATCAATTATATTTAAAACCTTTTCAGACCAGAAAGGCGTGTCACCATGATCTGCACCTTTTAGACGATACATGGTCACGTCCTGGCCGCAAGCTTTCAGCTTTTCATACAACAATTCACTTTGGTTGTAAGTTACGAGTCTATCCTTGGTACCATGAAAAATAAGAACAGGTGGTTGTTTTCTGCTTTTGCTAACATAGTTAGCAGCCACTGTTTTTGCGGCTTCAGCTTCATGCATATCTACTTGTAAACCACCTATAAACTTCCCTTCCGGGCTATTCGCTGCTCTATGTTCCCAAGTAGATGGAAAGTCGTTCATCCTGCGAATATCTGTGGGCCCGAAAACATCCACTACCCCGTTTACCTGGCAAGAATAAGTACCATAAGTATCTGTGTCTAAATCAGTTGTACCGGCAGTAAGTCCCGTCAGTACTGCCGTATGTCCTCCAGACGAATCGCCCCAAACAAAGACATTTTTCGTATCTATATTATATTCATCACCATGCATACGCATAAACCTAATGGCTGTTTTGGCATCCTGAATCTGTGCTGGAAAGGTAGCCAAATCTGACTCACGGTACTGCACAATGCCTATGGCATAGCCTCTGGCAGCAAACTTAGCTAGGTTAGCAGTATTTATGTACACATCTTGCTTAAGCCATGCCGAACCTTGAATGTAGATGATTAGAGGAAATTTGTGTTTAAGCTTGCCGCCGTCTATATTGCGAGTATGCGGTAGTAACAACTGAAGACTACGTTCTCCTTCAGCCCGTTTAACATAAGGTACAGACGGCAGATACCTGACAGAAATTTCGTTACCGGTAGTATTAATTGTCTTTACGCCTGCGTCTATATGAGTGTATTCCGGGAAACTATCATAGGTATAAGGCTGCGGTGCCTGATATTCACCTGCCAAAGCTGTAGTGTTTGTTAAAAATAAAACTGTTATTAGCGATAACGCCATAACCAATCTATCTCTATTGAATATATACATGTGGTTATGACAAAGTTTGTTTTTCATAGTTTTCTCCTCCTGTAATAATTCTAAAACCAGCCAATATAAATAGCAAATAGTTATATTGTATGCCTGCGCATAGATAAAAGGCATGTCAACTATTTTAACAACTATACAATGTATCCAATAAAAAACCGGCTCCCGAAGAATATCGGAAACCAGTTCAAAATTGTATCTATATTGATAAAATCACACCTACAAATTCCAGTTTGTATAACACATTATACCATTTTAGTTAATCCTTTATGTATACCTATGAGGTTTTATTTACATAATTCGGTAAAGCAGCATCAAAATATGAGTAACAAAAAGCCTGCAAACCGCATGGTTGCTTGGTTTGCAGGCTTTTTCTATTCCCACTCGATAGTTGCCGGTGGTTTACTTGTGATATCGTACACTACTCTATTGACGCCCGGTACTTCATTAACAATACGTCTGGAAACAATATCCAAAACATTGAAAGGAATGTGTGCCCAGTCACTGGTCATGCCATCTACGCTGGTTACAGCGCGCAGGGCAATGGTATTGCTATAGGTTCTGAAGTCGCCCATAACACCAACGCTATGGATGTTGGGCAGACAAGCAAAATACTGCCAAATACTTCTATCAAGTCCTGCTTTGGCAATTTCGTCCCGGAAAATGGCATCTGCTTCACGAACGATTTGCAGCTTCTCAGGAGTGATTTCACCCAGTACGCGGATAGCAAGTCCCGGACCTGGGAACGGTTGACGCCATACCAGCTCGGAAGGAATACCTAGTTCCTCGCCGACGGCACGAACCTCATCCTTGAACAAATCGCGAAGCGGCTCGATTAAGGACAAGTTCATGTCCTTAGGCAAGCCACCTACGTTATGGTGACTCTTAATAGTAGCAGAGGTACCTGTACCACCGCTTTCGACAACATCAGGATAAATGGTACCTTGTACCAGATAATCTACATGTCCAATCTTCTTAGATTCTTCTTCAAATACACGAATGAATTCTTCGCCAATAATCTTACGCTTACGTTCCGGTTCGCTAACGCCCTTAAGCTTGCCTAAGAAACGATCGGCTGCATTAACACGAATTAAATTCATATCAAATCTTTCTTTAAAAATCTTCTCGACCTGGTCGCCTTCGTCTTTACGCAACAGACCGTGGTCAACAAACACGCAGGTCAATTGCTTGCCCACAGCCTTGTGAACCATCACTGCAGCTACAGAGGAATCAACGCCGCCGCTCATAGCACAAAGTACGTTCTTATCCCCTACCTTAGCCTTGATTTCAGCAATCTTGGTTTGGGCAAAGGTGGACATGGACCAGTCGCCGCCCAGCTCGCAAATATCGAATAAGAAGTTCTTGAACATTTGCTTGCCAAAAGGTGTATGTACTACTTCGGGATGGAACTGTACGCCATAGAATTTCTTCTCATCATTAACCATGGCAGCTACAGGACATTCGTTGGTAGCCGCCATCATCTTAAAGCCTTCCGGAGCTTTTTCTACATAGTCCTGATGGCTCATCCAGCAAACATTATTTTCTTCCAGATTTCTAAACAGCTTGCAGTTAGTCTGCAAAACAACAGTAGTCTTACCATATTCACCTGCCCCGGCATGAGCCACCTTGCCGCCCAAAGCCTGTGCCATGGATTGGTGTCCATAGCAGATGCCTAAAATAGGTAAGCCCAGTTTATATATACCATCATCTACTCTGGGAGTATTTTCGGCATAAACGCTGTTAGGACCGCCTGATAAAATTAAAGCCTTAGGATTTTTAGCCTTAATTTTTTCTAATGTATAAGAATAAGGAACTATTTCACAATAAACGCCACATTCACGCACACGTCTGGCAATTAACTGGCTATATTGTGCACCAAAATCAATCACCAAGACTAATTCATGTTGCCCTTGATCCATGGTTAGACCTCCCGCTAAAGAACTTATTTGTACTAGTAAATTATATTATAATCAGGTACTTTTTTCAATGTAAAATAATGGCATTGCCTATAACCTTGTTCTTGACCAAGCCAAGATATTACGCCCTGCCATAGATGCAATGACAATCAGTGCTATTATTACACCTGTGGTGGCAAACGAGTACCTGGTGGAAACATGGATGCAACTTATATATATAATTCCTGTAAAAAAAAGTCGTACCAAAGCAAAGGCTACAGAACAGAATGAGATTATTCTGCCTAAGTGAGCCACCGGTATAACTCTATAATACAGACCATACCAGCAGTTCATTACCATAGAATCGCAAAATCCCAAGAATATACCTAAATATAATTTTCCTGTAAAGGCTAATATTATGATTTCTACGGCACTTAATAACAAGCCACTTATAATGCCAATCTTCTCTTTGCCAAATAGTATAATTTTGCTAAACATTATCTGTGCTAAAAATATTCCCACAAGAGCAAAGTTCTTATAAATACCATAATAATAATTAGGTAAACTTAAATCCTTTTCTAAGAAGACTACCAATTGTGCACCCAGGACAGTTTCTATGCCTATGAGAAGCGCATAGTACAGTGAACACATAACAAATTCATGATTTTCCAGTAAAAAATTATAACTTTCAATTAAGCTTTCCCAATATTGATGTATTTTTACCTTTGCATCAAGTGCAGAAATAATTGAATCTGTACTCCCACTATTAAAAGTGATGTTATATACCAAAAGAGCAGTAATCAAAAAAGAAGCAGCATCAAAAAACAACAAATACTTTACATCCATCAAAACAAGTAACATAGTAGCAGTTGCTGCCCCCATAATTCTTGCTATTTTTAAGACTAGAGAAATAAAGCTATTAACCCTGGAAAAATCTTTCTCATTTTTCACCAAAAATGGCAACGCTGTCTTAGCCGCCGTAGTATAAAACAGATTAGCAATGCTAAGTATACTATTGCTAAAAATATAAAACCAACAATTATCATAAACTATCGCCAAGCATAAAATGCTCCCCGCTAGAATGTTGGCATATACTATGATTTTCTTTTTGTCATAGCTATCTACAACTACTCCAGCTAAAGGTGCCAACAGAACCTCCGGCAAAATGTCTAACAAATAAACAAAAACTGCCATTCTGGCAGAATGAGTAATATTGTAAATGAGTAAAGGAATAGCAGTGGTGGTAAACACATCGCCACCAACACATATAAAGCTACTTATAATCCAAAATATTATATTTTTATTTTGCCAATATTTGCTCATTATTACTCCTTAAACAACTTGCCGGATTATCTACAGAAGATAATCCGGCAAGTTGAACTGCTTTTGATTTAATCTGCGCAATCATCGCCACTGATACTTTCGCAAAAAGCAGCTGGTGCATCTTGCAATTTCATATATGATGATGCCAAAACATCCACATTTAATTTCTCTCCTATCTCTATACTTTCCTTTAAATATTTCACAAAATCTTGGACTGAAGGAGGCTGCAGGCGCGGATCGCCATTAGCGCCTCTTCCGCCAGGAGTAACAGGCTCAAAGTGCACTTGCCTGACAGCTAATCTAGCCATGTTTTCTACAATCGAAGGCATTTTATCAACACTAAACTGCGTTACTGTACATCGTATCTTTATATCATTTATATCTTCTTTGGCAAGTTTTTTTATTGTATTTTCAGCAAAATGATATGTAGCTTCACCATTGGCTAAGGGTCTTTGAAAATCTTGTACTTCTTGGGTTCCATCCATAGATATATTGATTTTAAATTTATTTTCTAGAAGTATATCTATGACATTGTCACCAATGATACCATTTGTACTTATACTAAAATTACACGACTTGACAGGGCTAGCAGCTACCTGTTTACAAGCGTATGTCACCATTTCTTTTAACAACTCTCCTTCTATACCTGGTTCACCACCAAATGCAGTGATTATTAAATGCCTATTTCCTGCAATTTCAATAGCTTTATCGATTGCTTTATGCAAAACCTGTGTACTCATACTAATTCCAACATTCTCTGCATCTAAGAAACAATACCTACATCTACAATTGCATTTCTCAGTTAAACATAATACAACTTTCATTGTATTATTCTCGCTTATCTGTCGATTACGGTAACAATTAAACGCACCATTCTCTTTTGCTTTTTCGTATTGTTCTTTTGAATAGAAATCATTTTCTGGAAATCTGCCAACAACAATATCATTATCAATCTTTGTAAAAAATGCCCAGTTTTTTTCTCCGTTATCCTCAATTAAAATTGCCGGTAAACCATTCCATAGTTTCATTTCGTCGTTGCATTCATTGATTATCATTTCATCATCTCCTTATCAACAATATAAAAAAAAACCGTTACCCAAGGGTAACGGCTTAATCTAGAAATCACTGGGGACGTTGGAAAATTTCTTAGATATCCAATACCCTGTATCTATATATGTGAAATTATCATAATATGTCTCTGCTGTCAATAGATTTACAGATGATTATATATATTTAAGAGGACTCAATAATTTTATAAGAATTATAAAAATCTTGCTACTTATAAAACAAATGAACGACAAGAAGTAGACAAATGCTTACCAAACTTAAAGAGCGATGAGAAACCAGCAGATACGCGAAAGGCCGTGAGTTTGGAGAATCAGCATAAAAAAAGAACGACTAGAAGCTGACAGATACTAGGAACAGCGCGTCTTTGGGGAGGGACTGTACACCTCGGTACGTCCCGACCCCAAAACGCAAGCTGTGACAACGTAGCTGTCGCTTATTGTCGTTCTTCTACTTTAGAAAGCTAATCTTACATCATGCCTGGCATCCCGCCACCCATCGGAGGCATAGCAGGAGCAGCTTCCTTAGCAGGCTTATCAGCAACAATGGTCTCAGTGGTGAGAATCATAGCAGCGATAGAAGCAGCATTTTGCAAAGCGCTACGAGTTACCTTGCAAGGATCAACAATACCGGCTTTAATCATATCAACATATTCTTCAGTCAAAGCATTGAAACCAATGCCCTTCTTGGAGCGTTTAACAGTATCAACAATTACAGCGCCTTCCAAGCCAGCGTTGAAAGCGATTTGACGGATAGGTTCTTCAATAGCACGTCTAACAATGCTAACACCGGTCTTCTCATCGCCCTTAACATCAATCTTGTCCAAAGCGCCTTGTACTTGCAGAAGAGCAGTACCGCCGCCGGCTACAATACCTTCAGCTACAGCAGCACGGGTAGCGTTCAAAGCATCTTCAATACGGAGCTTCTTATCTTTTAATTCAGTTTCAGTAGCAGCACCAACTTTAATAACTGCAACACCACCGGCTAATTTAGCCAAGCGTTCTTGCAATTTTTCTTTATCAAAATCAGAAGTAGTTTCAGCAACTTGTGCTTTGATTTGAGCAACACGAGCAGCGATGTCAGCCTTCTTGCCAGCACCATCAACAATAGTGGTCAAATCCTTGGTAACGCGAACTTGGCTGCAGCTACCTAGGTCTTCCAAAGTAGCGCTGTCTAATTTACGACCAACTTCCTCACTGATGACAGTAGCACCGGTCAAGGTTGCGATATCTTGCAGCATAGCTTTACGACGATCGCCAAAGCCGGGAGCCTTAACAGCAACAGCCTTAAAGGTACCACGGAGTCTGTTAACCACCAAGGTAGCTAAAGCTTCGCCTTCAATGTCTTCAGCAATGATTAATAATTCACGGCCTTGTTGTACAACCTTTTCCAAGACAGGCATAATATCGGCAATCAAGGTAATCTTACGGTCAGTAATGAATACATAAGGATTGCTCATAACTGCTTCCATCTTATCAGGATCAGTTACCATGTAGGGAGAAACGTAGCCACGGTCAAATTGCATACCTTCTACAGTTTCCAAAGCAGTATCCATGGTCTTGGATTCCTCTACGGTAATAACGCCATCATCGCCAACCTTTTCCATAGCGTCAGCAATTAAACCGCCAATTTCTTCATCACCGGCAGAAATAGAAGCAACCTGCTCTTTTTCTTCCTTAGTCTTTACTTTCTTAGAGGTCTTTTCCAATTCCTTAACCAAAGTATCAACGGCTATTTTAATACCCTTTTTAATAATCATAGGGTTAGCACCTGCTGCTACGTTCTTCATGCCTTCATGAACCATGGCTTGTGCCAGAATGGTAGCGGTAGTAGTACCATCACCGGCAATATCATTGGTTTTGGTAGCAACTTCTTTAACTAATTGAGCACCCATGTTCTCAAACGGATCTTCCAATTCAATATCTCTGGCAATGGTAACACCATCGTTGGTAATAGTGGGAGAACCATATTTCTTATCCAATACTACGTTGCGGCCCTTAGGTCCCAAAGTAACTTTTACAGCGTCAGCCAGGGCATTAACACCACGCTCCAGGGCACGACGTGCTTCTTCATCAAATTTTATTTCTTTAGCCATAATTCATCTCTCCTTAGTTCCATATTCTTAAATGTGGTTTTGTATCAGCAAAATCGTCTTCCGTTTCCGTTGGGACGATTCACTTCTTAGCTTTCTTAGTTTTAGCTTCTTCTACAACGATAGCTAAAATATCGCTATCCTTCAAAATAATATAATCCTTACCATCTAATTGCACATCGCTACCGGAATATTTAGCAAAAACAACAGTATCTCCAGCTTTAACTTCGGAAGGAATTCTCTTGCCATCATCAGTAAGACGGCCGGAACCAACAGCAATAACTTTACCGGTTTGAGGCTTGTCCTTATGGGCAGTATCAGGTAGGTAAATACCACTTTCAGTTTTTTCCTCTTGCACAATGGGTTCAACAATCACATGGTCTTCTAACGGTTTTAACATAATGTAAATCCCCTTTCCTTTATCTATGATATTTTATTAGCTCATTTTGTTAGCACTCGTTTACTAGGAGTGCTAACCACATAACTAATAATAGCATCTTTTAAAAAAAATGCAAGCCTTTTTCCGTAAAAATTTTGTGAAATAAACAAAAGGTAGATGCATCCAAAATAGTTTCCTGAAATAAAACAAGCCTGTAGGTTTTATTTGCCTAATGCGCCGTATTCCTTGCGAACAAGGAGCTTTGCGACGAAGAGAGCAATCGGAAACGGCCATGTGATAGCTGTCCATGAAGCAAGCTTGTAAAGCGTAGCTGAATGGTAACAGCGAACCACTGAAACCATTAAAAAGCCGACAGGCGTCACGGTTTCCGAGGCAATAAAACTACAGGCTATTTATCTTGAGCCAATTCGGAACCATCCCCAATTGACTCACATTATTGCTTTTAAACCTTGGCTCTGGCACTTACGATGGCCTCAGCCAATTCTTTCATGCTCATACGCTTATTCATACAATATTTTTGCATTTTGCGATAGGCATCCTGCTCGGACAACTTGTAGGTGTCCATGATAATGCCCTTAGCTCTGTCCAAAATCTTCCTGGTTTCCAGATTTTCCTTCAGCTTACCTAATTCTTCTTCCAAAGAAAGCATGTCGTGAAAACGTTCATAAGCAATCTTAATGGCCGGGAAAAGTTGCTCTTCCCTAATAGGCTTAACAAGATAAGCCATTACCCCTGCCTCGTTAGCTTTTTCCACTATATCGTCTTGACTATAGGCAGTCAAAAGTAAAACAGGAGATATTTTTTCTTCAATAATTATCTTAGCTGCGGCAATGCCACCCTTGCCCGGCATTTTCACATCCATGATAGTGAAATCAGGATGCAATTGTCTGGCCAAATCCAAGGCTTCTTCGCCGGTAGCTGCCTGGCCCACTACTTGATGGCCGGCTTCAGTAAGCATTTCCTTAACATCCATTCTAATTAAAGCTTCATCATCTGCAATCAAAAAATTTAACTTATCCATTATGCGTTCCCCCTCTTAATTGGCACTGTTACCCTGGCACAGGTACCCTTCTTTAGCGGTAGTAATTCAAATTTGCCGCCTAGATCGGTTTCAACCATAGTCTGGACTATCTTTAGGCCCAAGCTGTCTGTATTTTTAAGGTCGAAATCGGGACTTAAACCTACGCCATCATCTTCTATTTCTAACATGCCCTTGCTGCCCACGATTTTGAAGGATACCTTTAGGGTTCCTTCTTTTCTATTTTCAAAACCGTGCTCAATGGCATTTTGTAACAGTTCATTTAATGTTAAAGCAATACTGGTAGCCTGCTCGGACGGCAGTAAAATCTTATCCACGTCAAAGCTGGTGTTTAGATGTAAATCCGGTGCTACCATAGAACTTAAAACCGCATGATAAATATCATGGGCAACTTCTGCAATATTAATCTCACCTTGTTCCTGTTGGGACAAGGACTCATGCACTATGGCAATACTATTAACTCTGTTAATGGCATCACGCAAAATCTCCTTGGCTTCCTGAGAATGGGTACGTCTGCTTTGCATGCGTAACAAGGAGGCAATAGTCTGAAGATTATTTTTCACTCTATGATGAATCTCTTTAATGACAACTGATTTAATATAGAGCTCTTCTTCTTTTTCCCTAAGCGCTGTTACATCTGTTAAGATGACTACCGCCACATCAGGATTCAAGGTAGAAGTAATCGGAATTACCCTGAGCACTAGTTGTAAGCCTTGCTCTTTCATTTCCTTGCTTTCGGCAATACCGGTTTTTAAGGCCATGCTAACCAGTGGCCAATTAATCTGCACGCTGTTAACTCGTTTGCCAAGTGGCTCCGGTACTCCCAACAAGGAAAGTATATGCATGGCATTATTATTAACTGCCAAAATCTTATTATCTGCGTCTACTACCAGCACGCCATCTGAAGTAGTAAGACGCCTGTAGTTCAAATCTTCTTTGACCTTCACGGAATCAATGCCCATGAGAATTTCCATGGCAGCATCAATAAAGATTTCTTCCGTGGCGGTATCATGCTGTATAGTTACTTCAAAAGCTGCTACAGCAAAGACTCTGTGTCTGGCATCAAAAATAGGAAATATCTTGGTCTGAGCAAAGATACCCAGCTCCCATTCTCTCTTTCCGGTAAGAGCCACACCGTTATCCATGGTACGATCTACCAAAGGTTCTTCTACCTTGCGAATGGAGCGTCCCACCTGACTAGGTGAATGCATCAGAAAATTAGTTAGTGGTCTGGATTGCGCATACACATAGAAAGCTTTAGGATCTGTGTCCGCCGTGTAAATAGTTAAGCGGCCATGTGCAATATCTGCCGCCAAATCAGCACTGGCAGCGCAACGTCGCAAAATATTCATTTGGTCCTTGGTAAAATTCTTAGGCAGCATTTTATTCTCCTAATTTTAGAGCCGGAATGGCATTCAAATTCCAGGCACTTCTGTCTCCATGTATGTATTGGTAATAGCCACGTGTGGCTATCATTACTGCGTTATCTGTACACAAAATAGGAGTAGGATGAATTAAGCTTGCTCCCACGTCCTTGGCACCTTTAGCCAAGGCTTGTTGCAAAATCTTATTAGCAGATACACCACCGGCTAAAACTATTTGTTTTAAACCGGTAGCACGAATAGCGTCCTGACTTTTTTCTACCAGCACTTCCACAATAGTTTCCTGGAAGGAGGCAGCAATATCAGCCTTATTGATAGGCTCCCCCTTTTGCTCCAAGCCATGAACGTAATTAATAACAGCAGATTTCAAACCGCTGAAACTAAAATCATGAGTACCCGGTAAAAGCGGTTTAGGGAAAGCAATGCTCTTAGGATTACCGGTAGCCGCCAGTTTCTCAATCTCAGGTCCGCCGGGATAAGGCAGTCCCATGAAGCGGGCAATCTTATCAAAGGCTTCTCCTGCAGCATCGTCTCTGGTCTGTCCCAGCAGCTTAAAGGTATTATAGTCTTCCACGATCAAAAGAGAAGTATGTCCACCGGAAACAACTAAGGCCAAGAAAGGCGGTTTTAATTCTTCTCCTGACAAGAAATTAGCAAAGACATGTCCTTCTAAATGGTTTACGCCAATTAAAGGCTTATCGCAGGCAAAAGCCAAAGCCTTGCCGGCAGATAGTCCTACCAAAAGAGCTCCTACCAGACCGGGGCCATAGGTTACAGCCACAGCGGTAATGTCTGTCATGGTAAGCTTGGCATCTGCCAAGGCCTTATCTATGACCGGCATGATGCGTTCAATATGTTTACGGGAAGCTATCTCCGGCACTACGCCACCGAACTTCCTGTGTATGGGTATTTGGGTAGATATAACATTAGATAAAACCTCTTTACCGTTTTTCACAACTGCGGCAGCGGTTTCATCGCAACTACTTTCTATGCCTAAAATATAAATATCCTGCTCTGTCATTTTGTCACCTTATTTAAATTCTTGTGCCATGATAATGGCATCTTCATGATTGTCTTGATAATACCGAGGTCTTGCTCCCACCGGTTTAAATCCTGCTGCCAGATAAGCCTTCTGAGCCGGGAGATTACTTATCCTAACCTCCAGGTTCATATTGGTGGCCCCCATGTTCATGGCATTAATCACTAAGGCTTTAATTAAAAGATTGCCTAGTCCTTTGCCACGTTCTTCTTTAGCTAAGGCCACTCTGGTAACCTGGCCTTCTCTGGCAATAAACCACATACCGGCATAACCGCAGGGCTTACCGTCCAGCTCCATCACCAGATAGACGCCAAATGGGTGCTTAATTTCATCCTGCCAGGATTCTACAGACCACTGGTCCGCAAATGAAACCTCATCAACTTTTCTCACCCAGACAATGTCCTCGTTGGTCATAGACCTAAATGCTATTTTTGCTTCTGTCGTTGTTCCCATAACTCTTCAGCCTCTGACCTTCTAATATAGAAAGGTTCTGTACCAAAATAATCTGTATCAGCGCCTTCTTTGTGTTGGCTGGCACCTAGCATAGCCACCGCCATGGCTTTAGGTAATCTAATACCCTGAGGAGCCACTGTAACGTTGGCGGTACAAGCCTGGGCAAGCTTGTTGCATTCACCTAAAAGTACCGTTGGTTCCTTGTAGGCAGTAAGCATGTTAAAAATTTCTTTACCTGGCATGATGGTAACCGGTTTTACCTCCACCAGCTTTCCAACTTTCCATTTATATAATGCTAAATAGTAATTACCTTTTTGTGCATCCAGTACGCAGGCTAAAAGTAAACCAGGTATGGGCAAATTATAAGCCAGGGTCTCTGTCGTGCTTACCGCTATCATAGGAAGCTTTAGTCCATAGGCCAAGGCTTCAGCAGTAGCAAGACCAATCCTCAGGCCTGTAAAAGAACCTGGTCCACGACTAACCGCAATCAGCTCCAAATCTTTTTTGGCTACGCCACTTCTCTCCAGCATTTGAGCTATCTGAGGCAACAGTCCTTCAGAATGTGTCATGCCCATATTAACTTCATAGCTGGCCAAGGGTTTAACCCCGTCACACAAAGCTACAGAACAGACCTTAGTAGCAGTTTCAATTCCTAGTGTTAACACAGTTACACCTTCTCACAAAGTTCTTCGTAATGCTTGCCATGAGGAGTAAGAGTGATCTTACGTCCCTGGCCTTCCTGCTCAATAGTTACCTGCAAATATTCCTCAGGCAAAGCCTCTTGGAACAATTCACTCCATTCAATGAAAGCAATGCATTCATCTGACAATTCTTCATCAAAGCCTATATCCTCCAACTCCTCTTCAGAGTTGAGACGATACAAATCAAAGTGTTTCAGCTTAACATTCTTACCATCATATATGTTTAGCAAAGAAAAAGTAGGACTGGTCACATCACCGGCAGACACACCCTGAGCAGTAGCCATAGCCTTAACCAAGGCAGTTTTGCCCATGCCTAGGTCACCGGTAAGGCACACCACATCACCTACCGTTAAAACACCGCCTAGCTTGTGACCAAAATTTTCAGTTGCTGCTAAATCTTTACAAACAAAGGTTTTCATATCTTAACTCCTAAAATAAAGTTCTTAATATTATACCATAATACAAGCGAAGGAGCTGTAACAAATTAGACTTAGGCCTAAATTGTTAAAGCTCCTTTGCTGGTGTAATTATACATCAAAGCCTCGTCTTTTGTCCAACTACCAACGCTTCTAATAATTTTTGCAACAGTTGTTCTGGTAAGTGGTATCATAGTAATATATATATATTTAATAGCGAGAAGGTTGATGTTATGTATAAGGTGGGAAAAAATATGACGAAAGTTTTTACTACGCTCTTGCTTGCCATGCTACCGATGTGTTCATTAGGTGGAGTGGCCAGTGCTTCCCGTTTAGTGAAGCCAACTGCTCCTGAAATCACCTATGGTGGTCGTTGGGTAAAATTCAACGACAAAATCTACCGCACCGGACGTGGTGCCGCTTATCTGGAGGCCAACTTTACAGGCAACAGCATTGGTGTCTTCCTTGATGATAAAAATCAGGAAATTTTCTGGCTGGCTCGCATCGACAATGGTCATCTGCAACGCTTCCAGACTCACGATACCATTACGCCACTGGGCAATGAGCTTGGCAAGGGCAACCACAAGCTTCTCTTGATTCGTGATACAGAAGGTATGGCCGGCAATACAGACTTTGGCGGTTTAGTCTTAGCCAAGGACGGCAAGATTCTGCCTGCCTCTCCTCTGCCCAAATACAAGCTGGAATTCCTAGGCGATTCCATTACTGCAGGTGCCTATAACCTGGGCAGGGAAAATGAAGAATATCCTACTTATATGGCTGCCGAAAGTAGTTATCTGGCCTTTGGTCCTAAGCTGGCCAGACTGCTGGGAGCCGAGTACAGTGTCATCGCTGCCAGTGGTGAAGGTGTGTTACATAACTGTGGAGAATTTGGTTACACCTCTGATTGCCACGCCACCGACAATTACCTGAGAAGCTATTACAATACACCCTCGCCGGCTTGGCAAGAAACCGGGCGGGAACCTGACGCCATCATTCTAAACCACGGCGCCAATGATTTCATTGACTACCCTACCCTTGATAAGGAAGTTTTTACCAAAAGCTATCAACAGCTGCTTGAAACAATTCGTAGCAAGCATCCTAAGTCTGCCATTCTGTGCGTAGGCCCTGTACCGCCGGCGGAAGATCGTCTGGCTAGTCCTTTGATTGCTCAAGCTGTTCAAGCCATGGGAGATAAAAATATGTACTATGTGCCACTAAACAAGGATAAGCCTTTGCTGCTAACAGAAGACTATGGCAGTGATAAAACACATCCCTTGGCCCGAGGGCACGAAAAAATTGTTTCTTTCTTATATCCTATCCTCACCCGAATTTTAAAGTAGCAGTCATAAAAAAAGCTCTACTCCTTAATGGAGTAGAGCTAATTTATTATTTTCTGCCGATCGTCAATTGGTAAAATAAATACCTGTTGAACTGCAGTATATATTTGGTGCGGATGACAGGAGTTGAACCTGCACGGTTTCCCGCTAGATCCTAAGTCTAGTGCGTCTGCCAATTCCGCCACATCCGCAAAAAATTGGTGATCCACCCGGGATTTGAACCCGGGACACCCTGATTAAAAGTCAGGTGCTCTACCAACTGAGCTAGTGAATCATTTTGGCTGGGGCGGCTGGACTCGAACCAACGCATGCGGGAGTCAAAGTCCCGTGCCTTACCGACTTGGCTACGCCCCAAACAAGTCAAACAAAGCTGTGAAAATGGGGTGGCTGGTGGGGATCGAACCCACGCATGCTGGAGCCACAATCCAGTGTGTTAACCGCTTCACCACAGCCACCATATACCAAACTTAATAGCTTGGCGACAATGGGTATTTTATCATATTGTCCGTAGCAGTGTCAACCGCTATTTTGATATAAATTAATATTTTTTTCTATATTAAGGACAATTTCTCTTAATCTATACCCGCCAGAGAACGATGCGCCAAACCAATACATAATTCGTTAAGATTTAAAACCCCTACTCCCATGAAGACAGCCACGCAAAGGTGCTCGCCACGACGGGCAATTCCTATCTTGCCGCCTACGTTAAACCCAAGGGCTTTGCTTTGTATTTGACTTAGGGCTTCATGTGCTGCGCCTGCTACTGCCCCAGCTCCCACATGAGTGTCGGTAACCAGCTGCTGCCGTTCGGCAGCTACTACTGCTCTCTCCACTATTTTTACAATGGAGGGTATAAACTCCCCGCCAAAATCTACTGCGGTAACTGCATAGCCCTGCTGTTGCAATATGGCCTTTATTCTCTGCTCTTCTTCCCTATTTTCGGAAATAGCCATTTTTATGGCGGCACGACCTACATCAATACTTTCTATCTTTTTTTCCATCTCGTGCTTCCTCTCTACCCATAGAATAATCTTCTATGCCTACATTTACTTGTCTATTATAACAAATTTGACGACTTTAATGAAGATTTAATTGAGAAAATCTTGCTATTTCTGCGTTAAGCAATTAGAATAAAAACAAAAACGCAAAATGAGAAAGGTAAGAAAGCTATGTCAGTTATTATTGCGGAAGAATTAAAAGCAGGCGTTATCCTGGGAGACAACACCAATAAAGAATATATCTATATGCCGGGCAGCGAGATTGGCAGCGATGCACCTATGTGTGTGTTTGAAAAAGCCGGTCGCAAGGAAGACTTGCATCTATCTGATGCCGTAGAGCTGGCCAAAAGGTTAACCTTAAAACCCTGCACTCATCCTATTTTTGGTAAAAAAGCCTATTAAGCTAAGAGGCAAAGTCATGGAAACTACTAATTTACTACTCCGTCCCTGGCTGGATAGTGACGGAGATTTATTATTAAGCTACATTCTTAATCCTCTAGTGGGCACAGCTGCTGGTTGGTTGCCCCCCGGTGCAGATGATGATAGCAAACAAATCCTAAAAAGAATCTTAACCCGGACAGATACCTTTACCATAGCCTTAAAAACTGAGAACTACCCTCTGGGCAGCATTGCCCTCATGCCTTTTGGCAAAAGCAAGCTGGCAAAAAGTCCTCGGGAGGGAGAAATAGGTTTTTGGCTGGGGCAGGAATTCTGGGGACAGGGTTATATGTCAGAGGCCATTGCCGCCATGCTGGCCTATAGCTTCACTGTTAAGAAGCTAAGCAAGCTCTGGTTTGGCTACTTTGCAGAAAATACTCGGTCCAAGAAGCTTTCTGCCAAATTTGGTTTTCAATATGCTTACACCAGGCCTTTCGCCTACTGGCCTGCCCTGCATACTGTTAAAGCAGAAAAAATTACTGAATTAACCAGTGCCGCTTGGCAAAAAAACAAAAAATAAAAAATCCGGAAAGCGTAGCTTTCCGGATTTTTTTAGTTTACTTTACAATGGTAAGCGGACATTTTATAGTTTGAGAAACCTTCATACTAACACTTCCCATGACAAGTCCTACCAACAAACCACTGCCTCTACTGCCCATTACTACCATCTTAGCACCGACAGTTTCTGCTTCCTCGCAAATACGTTCAGCGGCATCAGTAGCAATAAGCTCTCTGAATTTGATATCCTCATAGCCAAAATCGGCTGCTTCCTTCTTAGCAAAATCTAAGGCACTGGGAGGTTTGACTTCCTTGGCTTTGTCAGCATCATCCTTAGAGGGCATTTTGTTAATGATACGGCTTAAATCATAGGGAATATCAACATGCACGACTCGAATGGAGCTAGCATGTTCCTTTCCTAATTCCATGGCAAAATCTAAGGCTCTTAGAGAGTTGTCTGATCCATCAACGGGAACAAGAATGGTATCTAGCATAGTAAGCGCCTCCTTTTAGCTGTCTAAAACAGCTTATTTCACAATAAGGACAGGGAGTTCAGAATATTGAGCAACTTTGGAGCTGACACTACCTAGGAAGAACTCGGCAATACCGCTTAAGCCACGGCTGCCAATTACAATAGTATCACATCCCTTATCTTTGGCTACAGCCAAAATTCTTTCGGAAGGATGTCCTACTTCCAAAACAAAATCACTTTTGCCTTTAAAATCAGCCATACGCTCTTTGGCGGTTTCCAGAACCTTATCGCCAATCTTGGTCAACTCGCTATTGCCTTGGTTAATAGTGGCTTGATCTAGAGGAACTGCTAAGAGAGCTGCATTGTTATAGGGTTGAATAACATTGATAACTACTATTTCACCTACGAATTTCACAGCTAACTTTTTAGCCTCATCCATAGCGCGCCAAGAAGTTTCGGAACCATCTACAGGCACTAGTATTTTAGTAAACATATGAACACCTCCGTGTAAAAATATCTTCCATATATATTTTACACCAATTTTGCTGCATTGAGTAGATTTTTTTATTTAAAGATATTAATGAACACCGTAAGTATAGAACTATTCACGAAATCTACGAACAAGCTGCCAACCAGAGGAACAACGAAGAAAGCTCTGGGAGCAGGACCATACTTAGCTGTAACAGCACTCATATTAGCCATGGCATTAGGTGTTGCGCCCATACCAAAGCCGCACACTGCGGATACCATGACTGCAGCTTCGTAGCCTTTGCCCATACCGGGATAAACCACAAAGTAAGCAAACAGGCCCATAGCAATAGTTTGCACAATAGCCATAGCAGAAAGAGGACCTGCCAAGTCGAACAGTTCCCAAATTCTTAAGGTCATCAAAGCCATGGACAAGAAGATGTTCAAGGCCACGGTGCCAATGGTTTGAATTTCCGGAATAGGCACATCAAATTTCTTAGTAGTATCAGAAAGATTACGAACTACAGCAGCAACCAGCATAGCGCCGATGTAGCCTGGGAATACCACGCCTAGTTCGATAAATACCTTGGTAACCAAGGTGCCTAAGCCCATAACGATCAACAATTGGCCTTGAGCCAACATGAAATGCTCTGGAACAAGAGGTAGTGCTGCTTCAATATCTTCACCGGAAACATCTGATTCCGGTGTAACTTCGCTGTGTAACTTGTCTTTCAGGATAAGACGTCTGGCAATAGGACCACCCATCAAGCTGCCCATGATTAAACCAAAGGTAGCAAAGGCGATGGCTACAGTAGTAGCCTTCTGAATACCAATGCTTTCCAGCATAGGTCCGAAAGCACCGGAGGTACCATGACCACCTACCAGCGGAATGGAACCTGCGCACAAGCCTAGCAAAGACTGCAAACCAAAACCTTTAGCCAAGCCTACACCAATGACATCCTGTAAAGTAATCAAAATTGCACATAACAGAACCATTTTAATTACTTCTTTACCACCTTGCTTTAAAACCTTCAGGCTGGCAGTAAAACCGACGCTGGTAAAGAACATAACCATGAAGAAGTTTTGCAGGCTGGTGTCCATAATCAATCTTGCTATATTGGTTTCATGCAAGAACAAGTTAAGCAAGGCAAAAACAACACCACCAATAACAGGGTTAGGAATGCAATATTTGTTTAAAGATGGTAACTTTTGATTAACATATTTACCAAAATAATAAACGATAATTGCTAGTCCTAGTGTCAAATACGAGCTTACACTAATACTAATTGTGTTCATACAAATTGGCCTCCTAAAATATTTCCCTTAACTCAATAAGGTAACTAGTACTTCCTCAAGCTTAGGCCACTGTCTACCACCGGTCCTAAGCTTAATATTAATATCGGACAATTCTACCAAACAAGTTTCCAAAGCTTTTAGGGAAAAATGACGGCAAGCCTCCATGGTCAGCTGAGCTGCGTAAGGATGCATCCTAAGGCTGGCTACAATCTTATCCTTACTGTAGCCCTTCTCCATTAATTCCTTTACACGGCTTAACCGCCTGATTTCATAGCTTACTCTGGCTAAAACAGGAATAAAGTTCACACTGCCTTTTTTCTGTTCTATGTCTAGCAGCTCCAAAGCCTGTCCTAAATGACGGGAGGCAATGGCACTACCCAGAGCAAACCCTGATACTTCCGGCAACTTGGAAAAAATGGCATCAACATCTTCTGCTTTCCATATTTTCCTCTTGCCTGCATAAATACTAAGCTTGGCAATTTCTCCTTCTAAAAGCAAGAGCGGCACAGTTTCTGTCACAGACATATATTCCATAATTAAAGATGTGGCTTTGTAATCGAAGCGAGCACCATATTTGGCAGCCTGCTCATCCAGCCAGGGTTTTAAGGAATAATATTTCAGAGAGCTACACTCTACGATAGCTCCCATTTGTGAAAGTGTCTTATAAAACACCTTGCGCTTATCCAGTTTCTCACATAAACAAAGTACATAAGAATATTCCGGAATATCAGCCAAAATATCCGTAAAGGTCTTTAGCTCATCTTTCTTTTTTTCGCTAACCTTTTCGGATTCTTTTTTGTCTGCTTCCAGGAGTTTTGGATCGCTGATAACAATAAAATTATGGCCTGAAAAAAAAGGATAAGTATTAACGGCCTCTCTTAACTGCGCTAAATCAACTGCTTGAGAGAACACCTGTGGTGTTCTTTCTTCTGCACTTACACCGGCGAAAATTTTGTCTAGTAGCAAATCCTTGATAGTATCCTTGTAATATGCTTCGTCTCCCCAAGCAACTATTAAATTAGGAGTTGTTTCATTCTGCCGTAAAGTTTTTAGAAATTTCTCTGCTGTGGTTATCATATGTACCACCTTTTAGAAACTTTTCTTGCTTGTCCATGCCCTCATTCTGTATACATTATACATTTTTCTTAACTTTTACACAATAAAAATCGACTTTACAAGCAAGTTTTCGCTTTTTTGCAAAAATTATAGTTTATGCCTTTTTTAGTAAGTGTCACCTGGATGGCACCCTGTTCATCCGTCCGCAGAACTTTAATGCCTAGTTGTCTAAACCTACCCAAAACTTCACCATGAGGATGGCCAAACCTGTTTCTCCGACCACAAGAGATAATAGCCAGACTTGGTCTTACCCTGCGAAGAAATTCTTCACAGGAGGAAGATGCAGAGCCATGGTGAGAAACTTTCAGCACTGTACTGGCAATATCTTTATCTAAAGCGTTAAATTCCTGCTCTGCCAACGCATCACCGGTAAAAAGAATGCTGTGTCCCAAATGACTTACCTTAACCAACGCACAACTTTCATTACTATTATCCCCCTTTACCGTTGGGATGTCGAGCATTTCTAAAGAACAAGTGCCCAAATTCACCTTTTGCCCCGTCCACATAATCTCCACCTTTGTCCTCGTTCCCAGTTGTCTTAGCAAGGCAGCTACATCAGCAGAAGGCGTTTCCCGAGGCAAGAGAACTTTCTCTATGGGGAAACACTTGGCTACCCCTGCTGCTCCTCCGGCATGATCATGGTGGCCATGGCTTAAGAGTAAAATATCTACTTTCTCCATGCCCAGATAGCGCAGCACCGGCACAATAATCCGTTGGCCGGTATCGTAGTTCTCACCCAAACCACCGGTATCTATGAGAATTGTTTCTTTGCCCGGTGTAACTAAGAGGGCACTATCACCCTGTCCAACGGAAAGAAAATAGGCAGTAAAAGCTTGGGGTTTTAAATAAAGATAGCCTTGCCCCAAAAGAAATGCTGTCAGGCAGAAAATAATCACCCTTTTTCTGTTTTGAACAGTAAGGCTGATCCAAGGGTAAAACTTAAACACAGCACTTAAAAGCACATAGTACAAAATAGTAAACCCCCAGGGCCAGGGTTGCACATTAATAGCTGCCAACGGTATTTTGGCCAGGTTTTCTATCATAAATAGAGCTACACCCAAAAGCTGGGCTGTGCAAACCAAAACCAGCTTACCACCTATCAGCCAAAGAAAGCTTAACAGTATCCCTGCCATGGTCATAACTACAACAACAGAAAGCATGGGTACAACAAATAGATTGGTTAAAAGAGAAACTAGGCTTAGCCTGTGAAAATAATAAAGCAGCAAGGGTACCATGGGTAATTGGGCCGCCAAGGCAAGAGCAAGACCAAAAGCCACATAACGTGGCAAAAGCGTAGTCAGCTTGCTTTGCAAATCAGGCAATAGATAAATCAGTCCGGCTGTAGCCCCGAAGGACAGCTGAAAGCCAATGGAAAAAAGCCACCAAGGCTTCACCAGTAAAAGTAAAAACAAAGTTACTCCCAAAATCGCCCCTCTGTCACCGGGATTATCCCCCAATCTGCCGCCCAAATAAAATAACCCCATCAGCACTGCCCGCCAAACCGACGGTTGAAACCCGCATAACAAGCCATATATCAAAAGGCTTAGTACCGTAAGTAAAGTAGCCCATGCATTAGGCACTCCCAAGCTTTGCAAAACTGCCAAAAGCGCACCGGTTAGTACTGCCACATGGGTTCCTGACACAGCCAACAGATGCATCACTCCTACCGTAGAAAAATCAGACAAGGTATCTTCTGCAATGTCCTTGCTTCCACCTAAGGTCATGCCTTTAAGAATGGCACCATCTGCCGGACTCATAGCTTGAGTAAGAAAGGTCTGCACCTTTTTATGAAAAATGGCTATGGGCCAATGCCAGGGTTTGGGGCTGGGCAACAATCTGAGAGCTGTAGCTTCCACCACTGTCTGTCCCCACAAATTGTGGACCTTACCGTAAAATTCTCTGTCCAAAGCTCCCGGGTTGGCAAAATAAGACAGTGGTTCCACCCGGCAATATAATTCTATATTGCCATAAGTAGGAAAGGCTTGTCTGACTGGCCACTGTTTCACCAAAACCTTAAGCTGTTTTCCGGTAGTTTTTTCCCGGAAAATAAAGGTCCAGGCCCCGTGCTTTCTTTCCTGCACAGAACCATAAACCAATTCCCCGCTTACCCAGCGTGGCTGTTGCTCCCAGCTCAGCCAAAAAGAGGGCAAAGGTTCATTGGCCTTTGCCCCCACTAATGCCCCTGCCATAAAAATCAGCAGCAAACAGCTTATTAAAAATACCATGTTCTTGGTTTCTCGAAAAAAATAGATGATACTACTTGCCCCACTGCTCAATAGCCCTAACAACCAATAGTAAAAACAGTGGGGATATGTAAGTCCTATATAATCGCCTAGCGCAAAGACCAGCCCTGCTGTCAGCATAAGATTCATCCTACACCTCCAGCTTGTCTTTTAGCTTGGCAAACTTAGCAGGGCCTATGCCTGGAACTTTTAATAAATCTTCCAGACAAGAAAATCCCTTGCTGGTCCTATAGGCAATGATAGCTTGAGCCAGCGCAGGACCAACCCCCGGTAGCTTAGTTAATTCTCGTGCTGTAGCTGCACTCAGCTTAAGCTTGGTTCTGTTTAAGCTAAGTGTTTTACCGGTAAGAGGCTGTACTTTTATTTCTTGTGCATAGTCTGAGTCTTCGGTCTTATTCTCCTGTTGCTTGGTTTTAGGCAGCACCAGCAAAGGCACATGAATCTGCATACCATCCTTGCATTTCTTAGCTAAATTCACTTTATGAATGGCAGCCTCTGCGGTAATACCACCGGCCAGCTTGATAGCTTCTATGCTGCGCATCCCTGCCGGTACATCATAAATACCGGGCTTCTTCACCGCCCCGCTAATATAAACGCTGACCAGGACAGGTGAAGGCAACGCCTGGGTCTGTTGCCTATTAACGATTTCTACCTCGTCGCAGGAATAGGTCAATTGAAAAAAAGTTATAGCAATGCCAATACTAACCAACAAACAAATAAGGACTAATTTTTTCTTCTCCCATAGGTTCATAAGCAGTCTCCTTTACATAAAAAAGTAGACCCTGCTTTAATACTTGCGCATTAAAACAGGGTCTGCATGTGCTTGTATTAAGTAGTAAGTGTGTGCAACCTAGTTGGTATGAAATTGTTAGTCTGTGTCAAAAACTATTTGGCTACGATATTAACCAAGCGACCGGGAACGCCGATGACCTTAATAATCTTCTTGTCACCTACGGCAGCTTTGACGCTAGGATCTTCTATAGCCAATTTTTCCAAATCTTCCTTAGTACTTTCGCTGGGTACCATGATACGGCCCTTGCCCTTGCCATTAACCTGTAGCAAAATTTCTACTTCTGCAACTTTAATAGCATCTTCCTCATAGGTAGGCCATTTTTGTTTATGAACACTGTTGTTAGCATCAATGGTCTTATTCCACAACTCTTCAGTGATATGTGGTACAAAGGGAGCTAACATCAAGAGCAGTTTGGAAATGTATTCATAAATCAAACTGGAGTTAACGGTCTTAGCTTTATCCTTGTAATTATACAAAGCATTAACCAATTCCATCAAGGTGCTGATGGCAGTGTTAAAGTTAAATCTGTTACCAATGTCAGCAGTTACTTTCTTAATGCCGGCATGCAGAATACGACGCAATTCCTTGTCATCTTCAGTCAGGCTGTCTACATCATAAGTAGTTTTGTGTTCAGCCAGAACTTTTTCAAAGTAAGCAACGATTCTCCAAACACGGTTCAGGAAACGGAAGGAACCTTCCACGCCCTTATCGCTCCACTCCAGTTCACGTTCTACAGGAGCTGCGAACATGATGAAGAGTCTAGCGGTATCAGCGCCATATTGAGAAACAATTTCCTCAGGAGAAACAATATTGCCTAAGGACTTGCTCATCTTAGCGCCATCTTTAATTACCATGCCTTGAGTCAGCAAATTGGTAAAGGGTTCGTCTACTTCTACTAAACCTGCATCTCTTAAAACCTTAATGAAGAAGCGGGAATAGAGCAAGTGCAAGATAGCATGTTCAATGCCGCCGATATATTGGTCAACAGGCATCCATTTCTTGACAGCTTCTTTGCTAAAGGGAGCCTGGTCATTCTTAGGATCGGTATAACGGAGATAGTACCAGGAAGAGCACAGGAAAGTATCCATGGTATCAGTTTCTCTGGTAGCAGGACCACCGCACTTAGGACAAGTGCAATGTACGAAGCTTTCGGAAGTAGCCAGCGGTGACTTAGCACCGGCATCAAATTTTACATCCTCCGGCAATCTTACCGGCAAATCTTTTTCGGGAACCAGTACTTCACCGCACTTAGGACAGTAAACAATAGGAATAGGAGCACCCCAATAACGTTGACGGCTGATTAACCAATCTCTCAGCTTGTAGTTAACGGTTTTCTTGCCTAAGCCTTTTTCTGCCATGTAATCAGTAATGGCACCCATAGCCTTGTGCATTTCCATACCGGTGAATTGTGCGGAGTTAACCAATACACCATCTTTTTCCTCATAAGCACAGGTCATGGTATCTAAGCTTAGTTCCTGATCCTTAGGTTGTAAGGTAATAATTTTTTCAATACCGTACTTCTCAGCAAACATCCAGTCACGTTGGTCACCGGTAGGTACGCCCATTACAGCGCCGGTACCATAATCATACAGTACATAGTTGGTAATCCAAATCTGTACCTTACGACCGGTTAAAGGATGAATACAATCAATGCCGGTATAAATACCTTTCTTCTCGCTTTCGCTGGAAGTTCTTTCAATATCGCTAACATTCTTAACCTCATTGCAGAAGGCTTTAATGGCTTCAGCGTTGGGGTTATTCACCAGCATCTTCTCAATGATAGGATGCTCAGGAGGAATAACTACGAAGGTAACACCATAAATGGTATCAGCACGGGTAGTATAAACAGGCAGCTTCTCATGGAGGCTGGGAATATCAAAGGAGAATTCCAAACCTTCGCTACGGCCAATCCAGTTACGCTGCATGGTCTTTACTCTGTCAGGCCAGCCCTTGAGCAAATCCAAATCCTTCAGCAGCTCATCAGCATAGTCGGTAATCTTGAAGAACCATTGGGATAATTTCTTTTTCTCTACGTCATGGTGGCAACGCCAGCACTTACCATCAATAACCTGCTCATTAGCAAGTACGGTGTTACAGGTATCGCACCAGTTAACAGCAGATTCCTTCTTAACAGCTAAGCCCTTCTTATAGAATAGTTCAAAGAACCATTGGGTCCATTTATAATAATCTTCCTTGCAGGTGGTTACTTCTCTATCCCAATCATAGGACAGGCCAAGACGTTTTTGTTGCTTGGTCATATTGGCAATATTGTCCAAGGTCCATTTCTTAGGCGGAATCTTGTGTTGAATAGCTGCGTTTTCAGCAGGCATACCAAAGGAATCCCAGCCCATAGGATGCAAAACGTTATAACCATTCATGGTACGGAAACGAGCTACCACATCACCAATGGAATAGTTACGTACATGCCCCATATGCAAGTTTCCGGAAGGATAAGGGAACATTTCCAAAACATAGGATTTTGGTCTTGGATCGTCATTATTTACCTTAAAAGTCTTATTTTCCTCCCATACTTTTTGCCACCGAGTCTCAATCTCGTGGGGCGCATACTTTTCATTTAACATGTAAAACCCTCCTAGAAATAAAACTGTTTTATTAGCTTGCATAAGCAAGAAATTTTCTGTAACATAATAGTAAGTAAATTTCTTTGAAGCCTAATAAATTAATTATATAGTCAGTACTTAATAAAGTCAACGAAAGGTAGGCCAAGTTTATGGCACTGTTTGCAATAGGGGATTTACACTTCTCCGGCTCTCCACCTTCTAAGCCCATGGATAAATTTGGCGATAACTGGACTAATCATAGAGAAATAATCGCTGCCCACTGGCAGGAAGAAGTAAAACCGGAGGATACCGTCATTCTCTGTGGTGATACCTCTTGGTCCCTGGAACTACCTGATGCCATAGAAAAAGATTTCACCTTCATCAGCAGCTTACCGGGACAAAAGGTCCTCTTAAAGGGTAATCATGATTATTGGTGGACCGGTGTTACCAAAATGGCTAATGCTGTAGAGCACAAATTTCTCTTTCTCCACAACAACTTCATTCCTGTGGGAGACTTGGCTGTGTGTGGCACCAGAGGCTGGAATCTTCCTTCCATGAGTACTTTTACGGAGCATGATGCAGCTATGTATTCCAGGGAAGGTCAAAGGCTGGAGCATTCTCTTTCCCAGGCTCTGGCCGCAGGCTATACAAGGATTCTGGTGGCACTCCACTATCCTCCCCTGTACAAAGCCGAGGAAGATACAGTTTTTACTGAATTATGCCGGCAATATAAAGTTGAGAAATGTATTTACGGCCATGTCCATGGCAAAGCCGCCCAAGCCCTTAATATGTTCCAGGGCGAGAAGAATGGCACTGACTACCGTTTGGTAGCTGCCGACTTTCTGGACTTTAAATTAAAAAAGATAGATTAAAAGCTGATGTACCGTTTCTAGCGGCACATCAGCTTTTCTTTATTCATGAAATTTACTCACATCTTTAGCTATGGCTGCATTGCAATCTGCATCTAATTCCGCTGCTACCTGCTCCGGTGTTTTCTGTCCTATAAACAAATCCTGGATATGCTTATAAAAGACATTGCGTATCCCTCGCCAGTTGGGAGTCTCTCCCATAAAATCAATTACCCTGGGCGCATTATCAATGAAGGCCGTGCCTCTGTAAACCTCGTACTTCTCAACTGTCTTATTGCTAGCCGGCCTATTACCAGCTGCATAAGAGAGGCACTTATCATTGTGGTAAAAATATTTTAAGAAATCTTTAGCTACCTTAAGCTTGTCAGCATTGCCATTGTCAAAAACACCAAACCCGGTAGTAAAAGCAGTAACCATGCCTTTGCCATCTTTGGACGGGAAATTGACTAAACCCAGCTTACTATCATCGAAATCAATATTTTGTACATTATTCATCTTTATAGCCAGCTGCTCATTCCAGAACAGCCTGCCGCAATCCTTAATGGCAATGTTTTCACAGCTAGGCGGATAATAACCTTTGTCATAATTAGCTTTAAGCCATTTAAGTGCTGCAATACCTTCCTGTGTATTTAAATTTACCTTGCCATCTTTAGCAAAAAAAGTGCTACCATGGCTCCGTAGCCAGGTCATAGTATGGGTATCACCCTGGTCATCTCTGGCATACATGGCAACAGCATAGGTATTGGCAGGCAAATTAGCTTTTAGCTTAGCCAAAATATCATCCCACTGCTCCAAAGTCCAGCTTTGCACTACATCATCCCTGCTAAAATATTTTTCCAAACCGGCCATCCGAAAAAGGTCCTTATTATAAGCCAAAGTATTTTGTCTGCTTAAATAAGGCAGCATATATGTACGACCCTGCCGCTTGCCGAGTTTCCAATAATTCTCGTTGATGTCCTGCCGCCACTGTGCATCTATAATGTCATCTAGCGGAATGACTCTACCTGTATAAATATAAGTACTCATATTAAAAAAATCTTCATAGAGAATATCTGTGGCATTTTCTGTGTCAAAACAATCCTTAATGTATTGGTCTTCGTCTGTAAGCGCAAATTTTACTATATTAAATTTGACATCTGCTTCTTTATACTGAGCCGAAAAATCTTTGGTGACTATTTGTAAGAAATCGTAAGCTTCCTTAATTCGCGAATCTGTTACACAGGTCATTTCTAAGGTAGGCACCTTCAAGGTAATAGTTATTTGCTTTTTCACCTTGGGCTTGTTACTATTGCAACCACTTACGCCTACCACCAAGCAAATAATAAGCAATAGCAACAATCTTGTTGTTTTCATATTTTGTCACTCCCTGCAGGCTGACTTTAAATATTCTGCAAAATTGCCAAAAGCTTCTTTACATCTATTGGTTTTGCAATAAAGCCATTCATGCCTGCTGCTGTTGCCTTTTGCCTGTCTTCGACTGCCGTATTGGCAGTGCAAGCATAAATTCTTGTCGTGTGGGCATCTGGTCGCTTCATTGCTCTTATCTTTGTTGCAGCTTCATAACCATTCATGATTGGCATTTGCACATCCATTAAAATAACATCATAGAAATTAGGTTGGGAAGCCGCAAATTTTTTAACAGCCTCTTGTCCGTTCACAGCCACCACAGTATTATATTTTCTTCGTTGCAATATCTGTACTAAAATATCAGCATTAAGACTATTGTCTTCGGCAATCAGGATATTCTTGCCTAACGACGTATCATTACCTGTCCTAGGCAGCGTATTCTCCGAAGGTATTTTGGCAAATTCTCTGGCAGGTTCTGTCACAGCCAGAGCCGGCCAGGTAGCAGTAAAGCAACTACCTTCGCCTAAAGTACTCTGCACCTGAAGATTTCCCTTCATGTTCCGCATCAGCAGGTAGCTGATGGTTAAACCCAGTCCTGAACCCCTATTGCCCTTGTGGACAGTAGGATCTATTTCTGCTCTATTTTCCTGGGCAAAGGATTCAAAAACATGCTTTTGGAATTCCTCACTCATACCAATACCATTATCTGTAACCTTAACAATATTAATGACCTGCTTGTTGCCTTGGTCAATTTGAGCAAGCTCCAAAGTTATGGTACCCTTTTCGTTAGTAAATTTTATGGCATTGCTGAGCAGATTTAAAACAACCTGTTTTAATCTAAGCTCATCACCCATGATGAAGGGATAGCTCAGCTTATTAGTAATTGTGAAGGTAAGCTGTTTTTTAGCAAGTTCTTCCTTCATGATATCAGCCAAAAGCTCTACCATTTCCGTTAAAGAAAATTCTTCGTTAGCCATGATGATATGGCTTTGCTCTAGCTTGGACAAGTCCAAAATATCATTAACCAAGCTCAGTAAATACTGGGAGGTATCAGAAGTCTTATCCAGATATTGGGTAAGAGCTGCCTTATCATCCAGCTTTTCTTTCATTAGATAATTAAGGCCGATGATGGCATTAAGCGGAGTTCTGATTTCATGACTCATTTTATTCAAAAAGCTTGATTTGGCTTCTGCTAAAGCTCTGGTTTCAATAGAGAGCTTCCAAGCTCTAAAAATACCGGCCACAAGACAAAGCAAAATTAAGACTATAGATAAAAGCAGTATAGTCGTGATAAGAGTAAATTGTCTGCTTTGACTAATAAACACCGACGACGGCACCGTAATGGCCAAGCTCCAATTCACATTGTCAAAAGGCAATACTATTAAATTGTGAGGAACTCCTTCTAATTGATAAGAGCACTCGAAAGCCTTGCCCTGTTTAATGTCTTTCTTCACTTGCTCTAAGGAATGACCGCTGTCAAAGTGTGCCTGCGTTAGGTTATTAAACAAATTGTCCTGTTGCCCGATGCCATTTTTATAAGAATAATTGACAATGTAATAACCCTCTCTGTCCACCACCAGGGAATGGCCCTGATTGCCAAAACTATTGGCCGTCATATGCTTGCGCACATCATTAACGATAGTCTGTCCTACAATGCCGACAAACTCTACCCCATCTACTTTAAATGGTGGCATGCTAAGAGCATATACTATCGTCTCATCCTGAGAATCAACAGCTAAAGACTCACTATAGTGGTCTATAGTTTTAGGTATCTTCTTAAGAATATTATTTACATAAGGATATTTGCTGCCATCTTGGATTAAGTAGGCACCACTATACATTTTACCTTGGGAATCAATCAAATAAAGGTAACGGAAAGGACTGGTACCAAGTTCTACGCTAAGTTTTTGTTGCAACTCTGTAATAGAGTTATACCTACTATTGCGCATTCTGGTACCAATATTAATGAGATTATCCGTCATCCGCTCCAGATAACTCTCTATAAAGCTTTTATCATGTGCCGCGATTTCCTGCATGGTAGCTACCGTGCTTGAACTTAACACGGTAGTAATTTGTCGCATATAAAGAAACATACCAAGCACGATTAGTAAAACAGCTAGTGAAGTTATAATTGTAAGTTGTAGCTTATTGAGCTGTTTCATAGCTATTCCTCGTGAAAAAAAAAACAAAATATTCCGAAACTTCTTCTCTAAAATCATACCATAATTTTTTTATTTTTTCATCTGCTTTGTCTTGGAATACAAGCTTTTATTTACTTTGTAAAAAATGCTATAATAAAACCGAAAACGAGGTGTTTTACTATGGACCAAGAACTTTATGAGGCTGCCCTGGCAGCTAGGAAAAACGCATATATTCCCTATTCTCATTTTGCAGTTGGCGCAGCTGTGCGTACGGCTGAGGGCAAGATTTATACCGGCTGCAATATCGAAAATGCCTCCTACGGCCTAAGTATCTGCGCCGAACGTAATGCCATTTTTGCAGCTGTAGCCGCCGGCGAAAGAAAACTGGCCGCTTTATGTGTAGTAGCGGACACCAAGGAACCTGTAGCCCCTTGTGGTGCTTGCAGGCAGGTACTGGCAGAATTCAAGATTGCCAAAGTTTATATGACCAATTGTACCGGTAAAGTCAAAGAATCTTCCTGGCAGGAGCTTTTGCCCTATGACTTTGCCTCTGATGTTTTACCTAAATGAGCTATCACACAAAAAGGCTGTTGCACCTACCGGTGCAACAGCCTTTAATTTTTACTTGCTTACATACCCTTAGTATAGGTAAAAGTATCCAAAGTTTGGTTAATCTTATCTTCCAGGCTCTTAGGCAGTCCGTCAATCTTAATATTCAAGAAGCCTCTGACAATAGTAGCAGTAGCTTCTTCTTCATCCAGGCCTCTGGCCATCAGGTACTCAATTTCTTCCTGGTTAACCTTGCCAACAGCAGCCTCATGACTTAATTCAGAATTACCGGTTTGACAATCCAGTTCCGGAATAGCATGAATACGACCCTTGTCATTAAGCATTAAGCCATTGCATTCCAAGTGAGCCTTCACGCCTTCTGACAGGCCCGTCAAACGACCTCTGTTAATAATGGTGCCGCCGGTAGAAATAGAACGGGTAATGATTTCAGATTTGGTACCGGGAACTTCCAAAATTGCTTCGCCGCCAATATCCAAATGAGCGCCTTCCGGAGCAATCAAAATGGAGTTTAATCTGGAGGTTGCGCCTTTACCGATTAAACGGGTAACAGGATACATTTGTACGTCTGCTGCTTTTTCCATGCAAACGTAGTTAGACATATACAAGCCATTCTCATCTACAATAACTGCAGTACGAGGACGGACAGAAACTTCCTTGCCCCAGCTATGAATCATGGTAAAGGTCAGCTTGGCATTTTTGCCTACATACATTTCGCTAATACCTAGGTGCAAGCCCTTATCTACATTAGGATCGCTGGCACAACCGGAAATAATATTCAGCTCTGCCCCATCCTCCAGGATAACTACGTTATGGACTCTTTGCAACTGGTGCTCATGGCTCATAAAAACACAAGCTTGTAAGGGAGTACTAATTTTAACGCCCTTTTGCAAATGGATGAAATAGCCGTTCTCATGTTCCAAGGCAGTCTTAGCCGTGTATTTATCCTTATCAGGTGCAACAGCATGCCACCAATATTTTTTAACCAATTCAGGATACTTTTTAGCAGCATCACCGGTATTCATAAGAACCAACGGCGTATCCGGCTTAATATCCAGCTTAGTAGCATTGTTATCTACCTGCACAAAGGTAGCACTACGATTGGATTCATCTAATTCCATACCAACTTTTTCCAGCTTGGCACGACCTTGATTGGACAAATCGCCCAAGGTTTTGGCATGAACTGCATCGTCATCATCAAATGCATTTAAATCTAAATCTTTACCATACGCAGCTTCTTTTCCCAAAGCAGCCGTTACTTTATCTTTATCTAAGCTCATAATTAAATCCTCCCGCTGCCTTCTTCAATGACCTTTTCATAACCCTCCTGGGTAATACGAGCTAACATTTCAGTTGGCTCACCGCTGGCTGCAATAGTGCCATTGTACATGATATAACCCACCTGAGCAGGTACGTATTTTAAAATATGTCCGATATGGGTAATAATTAACCCGGAACGGTCGCTGCCTGCTAAAGGATTCTTGGCATTGTTTTCAAAGGGGCAAGCCTTGCCGCAGCAAGCGGCCAGCTTATTACATTCCTTGGTACCACATTGCCTGGAACCGGCGCCGCTTAAAATATAATTAGCGGCTCTGCCTACCAAGGCAATATTTTCTACGTCTACGCCACTTTCCGGTTCATCCAAAAGTAACAGCTTCGGCTGTTGTGCCAAGAGCTGCAAAAGCTCGCTTCTTTTGATTTCACCACCGGAAAAGCCTTCGTTAACAGAACGATCCAGAAACTTATCCAAGCCCATCCAGTTAGCCATGTTTTCAGTAGCCAAAATATTGTGCCCGCAAATATTTACCATTTGACGCAGGGTTAAGCCCTTAATGGTAGGCGGACGTTGAATCATCACACCGATGCCCAGCTTAGCCCGATCGAAAACAGGCATGTGGGTAATGTCCTTGCCGTTAAAAATAATCTTACCTGAAGTTACCTTATAGCGGTCAAAGCCCATAATGGTACTAATCAAAGTGGATTTGCCTGTACCATTAGGTCCTAAAAGTACATGTACTTCACCATTAGGAATTGTTAAATTAATATCGCGTAGAATTTCTCTATCATCTACGGAAACTGATAAATGCTCTATTTTTAGCATAATATACCTCCTGCCGTTGCCATTAAATCATACTATGACGCTAATATTTAGTCAAGATTAGCCAAGCGGGCCTTAATGTGTTAAAATGGGAAATATCTAAATGCTTCTTTAGTCTGAAAGGATGATAATTTTGCACCAATATTTATTTATGATTGGCTCCTTTCCCATCCGCATGTACGGCATCATGCTGTGCATAGCCATTTTTTTAGCTACCGGAGTTGGTTACTTCCTGGCTATGAAGGATGGGCGAGGTTATGAGAAATATATTGCTGACATTGGTATTTACGGCGGTTTCTTTGGCATCGTAGGTGCCAGACTATGGGATGTACTTTTCTTTGACTGGGCCTACTACAGTAATCATCTGCTGGAAATTCCTTTTGTCTGGCAAGGCGGTATGGCCATTCAGGGCGGTGTCATTGGCGGTATTTTGGCAGGCATTGCTTATTGTAAATACCACAAGGTGCCCTGGCTGACGCTCTTGGACATTTTAAGTCCGGCCATTTTGATTGGACAATCCATTGGACGTATGGCCAATTTATTAAACGGTGATGCTTTTGGAGCTCCTACCGGCGGTAACTTTGGCATTCTCTATCCGGAAGGTACTTTGGCTCACGCTACTTATGGTGCACAGCATCTTTGGCCGGCAGAAGTCTGGGAAGGCCAGGTTGATATTATCATCTTCGCCTTGCTGCTTCTCTTTCAAACCCGTAAATATGCTCCCGGACAATGTTCATGCCTATATGTCATACTCTACTCTACCTTACGTTTCTTCCTGGAATTTTTGAGAGGCGATTATATGGATCCCCTCTTCTTAGGTTTAAAATCTGCCCAGGCCACCAGTCTGGTGTTCATCATCGTAGCTCTCCTCCTCTTTATCTGGTGTGGTACGAGAGACAAAGTTAAAACAAAATAAAACATAAAAAACAAGCTCCCCTTGGGGAGCTTGTTTTATTTACCACTGGGGACGGAGAAAAGTGGTAAATGTTTCCGCCTTGTTAGGCGGATTTACCACTTTTCTCCGTCCCCAGTGGTAAATACTTCTTTATTTCAAAATTAATCCTATAGGACAGTGGTCGCTGCCTAAAACATCTGTATAGATTTCTGCATCTTTGATTTTATTTTTTAGCTTTTCTGATACCAGGAAGTAGTCAATTCTCCAGCCTGCGTTATTATCTCTGGCGTGGAACATATAGGACCACCAGGAATAAATGTCTTTCTTATCAGGATACAAATAACGGAAAGAATCTAAGAAGCCCCGACTTAAGAACTGAGTCAGCTTGCCTCTTTCTTCGTCAGTAAAACCGGCATTGTGATGATTGCTCTGGGGATTTTTTAAATCAATTTCCTCATGAGCTACGTTTAAGTCACCGCAGATGATAACCGGTTTGGTCTCATCCAGCTTAGCCACATAATCCTGAAAAGCATCTTCCCAAATCATACGGTAAGACAATCTTTCCAGTTCACGTTTAGAATTAGGAGTATACACATTTACCAAATAAAAGTCCTGATATTCCAAGGTAATGACTCTACCTTCGTGGTCGTGCTCCGCAATACCCAAATCATAGGTAACCTTTAAGGGTTCTGTCTTGCTAAACACGGCTGTGCCAGAGTAGCCTTTTTTCTCAGCGCTATTCCAAAATTCTACATAGCCAGGGAAAACAAACTCCGCTTGCTCTCTTTGCATTTTGGTTTCTTGCACACAGATGACATCAGCGTCAGCCTCAGCCATAAATTTTTCAAAGCCTTTATTCATACAAGCCCTAAGGCCATTAACATTCCAGGAAACAAGTTTCATGATTATCCCCTTCTTAGAATTTTTTAAACAGCACATTGAGAAAAACTATCAACAACAGTACCACGATAATATGTACCGGTGTGGGCAAGGCAAACAAAAAGGACAGCGAATAAGCTATCAACAAAAAGCAAAGCAGCACTAAGCCGCAATTGAACAAGGCTCTGTCTTTTTCTGCTACACCCTTGTGCACCAGCAGAGCGCCTTCTATGAAGTAGAATACGCACAGCAAGGCAGGTGCATAAATACTGCCACTGTCTACATAGACAGGCAGCATGCTGCCGATAAACAAGACTACCGGAAATTCGCAAAAGATTTTAAAAAAATCATCCCGCTTAGTTTCCTTCATCATGCTAAGTAGCAGCAGCCAAGCTAAGCCTGCTGTCAACCAAAATACTACGAAAACATTATGGTCGGCAATCCGTCCCGGCCAAAAATAGGGAGTGAGCAAATGACTGCCAATCAGGAAAGTCATGGCGCAAAAGCCAATTTTCATAAAGCTGGCATTAGCATTACCGGCAGCTTCTAAATAATGGGCAATCATGGTGCCTAAGGCAAAAATCACAGCTAATCTTGTGCCGGTGAACCAGTCATAGGCAGGTCCCCAAATACCCCACAAAATAAAAAAGCAAAGCGCTGCCAGGGAAAAAAGCACGGTGTATAATCTTGTCTTGCTGTTTTTATTCATGCTGTCCTCACTTCTGCAATTGTGCTAAAAAGTTCAAGCTCTTTAGAGGCTTATCCGTTTGATAAGTAATAAATTTATAAAGAATCTGTTCCAGCTCCATTAAGGCGCTGCCCTTTACGGTAAATTCACTAGGCTTGCCAAAGTCCAGGTTTTGCAATTGTATCATTAAATCCCTGGTGGCCAAGGAGCAAGTTAACTCATCTCCCTGGGCACACTCAGCACAGAGAAAACCACCCTGCACCAGGCTAAAGAAGCCATCTTTATCAACCGGTTTGGCACAGCTGGTACAGCTCTCCAGCTGTGGTGCAAAACCGCAGTAAGCTAGCAGCTTGAGCAAGGTACTAAGTGTTACTAGTCTTTTGTTTCTTACTTTGAGCAGCTCCATGGTTTCCAGTAAAAGCTCATAAATCTTTTCCTGGCTTTCTCCCTCGGTAGTGATAGCTTCCGTCACTTCAGCAATGACGGCGCCATAGGCCAAGGTATCAATATCCAAGGTATCAGGAATCTTTAGGCTATCGCAGCTACGGAGAATTTCTACTTTTTTCCCCGGTGTTAAGGTCAGTTCCAGCTGAGCAAAGGGTTGCACCAACCGGCCGCTGGTACTACGTGGATAAGAAGCCCCGTACGCAACAAAGGCTATCTTTCCGTGGGCACGTGAAAAGCAGACTGCGTACTTATCCGCAGTCTGCCAATTACTCACTCTTAAAATGATTGCCTCATCCTGATAAGCTTCTCTACTCATTAGTTGGTGCAGAATCCTCTCTCGGCGTAATAGGCGTAACCCTTACCCGCAACACTCTAAAGCCCGTAGAGGCCAGTACTTCATATTGGTAGCCATCTGCGGTGACCTTGTCTCCCACTTCAGGCTGTCTGCCTATAAGGGCAAAGACATAACCACCAATTGTATCTTCTTCAGGTTCATCAAATTTAATATTTAAGACTTCCGAAACCTCGTCCAAAAGCACCAATCCATCGAAAATGTAGGAACCGTCTGCTAATTTATTAACTTCCGGAATATCAGAATCATGCTCATCCTGAATATCTCCTACGATTTCCTCCAGCAGGTCTTCCATGGTCACAAGTCCGGCTGTGCCGCCATACTCATCTGCCACTACCGCCATTTGCACATGCTTATGTTGCATGATTTGCAAAATCTTAGCAATGGACATGCTTTCCGGCACTACTTCCATCTCTCTCATGACTTTGGTCAAAGAAAAAGAAGGATCATCTTCATCAATATTCATTAGCTCCCTAATGTGTACCATACCAACCACATGGTCTCTATCTTCTGTACACAAGGGATATCTGGTATGTCCTGTAGCTTTAATCACTTGCAGGTTATCGCTTAAAGGATCATCCGTAAAAAGGCATACCATATCCTGCCTGGGCACCATTACTTCTCTGGCCACCCGGTCAGCAAAGTCAAACACATTATCAATGAGCTTACTTTCCACAGGATCAATAGTGCCACCTTTTTCACTGGCACTAACAATTTTGCGCAGTTCATCTTCGGAATGCCCTGAGCCTCCATGGGACGAATCCACATGTAAAAAACTAAAAATACCTTTTGAAATGCCGCCAAATATGTATGCAATGGGATACAATAGCGGTTTTAATATGCGTATGTACGCAGGTCCAGCGTCTATAAGACATCTCTCCTAACTTACCAAAATAAAATCATTAGCAAGATAATACCATTTTCTCTACTTTTGGTCAATCATTGCTATAACCTAACTGCTGTAGGAACTGGTCGCGGTTGCGCCAGTCCGGCTTAACCTTAACCCACAAATCCAAGTAGGCTTTATTGCCTAGCAGTGATTCTATGTCCCTACGGGCCTGCTGCCCGATTAACTTCAGCAGGCTGCCCTTGGCACCAATGACGATACCCTTTTGAGAAGGCCTTTCTACATAAATATCTGCCCTGATATACAAGCTATCGTTGGCTCTTAATTTCATTTCCTGAATTTCTACGGAGATGGAATGAGGAACCTCGTCACGTGTCAGCTTCAAAATCTTCTCTCTGATCAATTCAGCAACCAGCAGTCTTTCCGGCTGGTCTGTAACCATATCCTCCGGGAAAAATTCCGGTCCCTGAGGCAGGCAGGGAATCAACTCTGTTAAAAGTGGACTAAAGTCCTTGTCCATTAAGGCAGATAACGGTATCACTGCCTTAAAATCATAGGCTTGCCTATAGGTATCAATGATCGTAAAAATTTTATCCTGATTAACCAACAAATCCAGCTTATTAATTACCAGAATTACCGGTGTATGGATTTCCTTCAGCTTATTTATTATATAGTTATCACCGGCTCCTCTTCTTTCCGTGGCATCCACCACGAAGAGCACAACATCTACTTCCTGCAAAGCACTTTCCGCTGTCTTCACCATATATTCGCCCAGCTTGTGGTGAGGCTTGTGGATACCGGGAGTATCCATGAAGACAATCTGTGCATTGGGAACATTCATGATACACATGATTTTGTTACGAGTAGTTTGTGGCCTGTCAGAAGTAATCAAAATCTTTTCGCCAATCAAACTGTTAATCAAAGTAGACTTTCCCACATTAGGTCTGCCTACCACTGCCACAAATCCTGATTTGTGCTGAACATCGGTTTTCATAAAAATCGCCCCAGTACATGTAGTTTAGCCAAGGTCCTTACTTCTTCCTCAGCCTCCAAAAAATTCTTCGGATAAATCCATTTCCCGAAGCACAGCTTCCTCTTGCTTTCTCATAACCTTTTTATCTGCTTCTTCCATGTGGTCATAGCCTAGCAAATGCAAAATACCATGGACAGCTAAATAGGTAATCTCTCTCTTCAGCCCATGTCCAAATTCCTCGGCCTGAGCCTGCGCAGTTGGTGCAGAAATAATAATATCTCCCAACAAATGCTCTGCCTCGCCCTCTATGATTTCCGGCTCTTCCTCGCCTTCATCCAAGGCAAAGGACAGCACATCAGTTGGCCTGTCCACACCACGATAAGTCTTGTTTAATTGGTGAATTTCCTCATCCGTAACAATGGTAATATCCACTTCAGTCTGAGGGCTTAGCTTTTCACGCTTAGCTACAATATCCATAGCCTTGGTGATGGAAGCTTTTAAGTCCTTGGGTATAGCAATTTTCTTTTGGGCATTTTCCAAAGTTACAATCATTTTCCTGCTTCCCTCTTTTGCTTTTCTTCTCTGTCCTGGGCCTCATAGGCACGAATGACAGAGGCTACTATTTCATGACGTACTACATCGGATTCCTGGAATCTCACAACACCCACATCTTTAGTATTCCGCAGCACATAGGCTGCATCAGTAAGTCCGGAGCTTTTGCCGTTAGGCAGATCTATCTGAGTTTCATCACCGGTTACCACCATCTTGGAGCCAAAGCCAAACCTGGTCAGAGCCATTTTCATTTGCTCTCTGGTAGTGTTCTGAGCTTCATCCAAAATAATGAAGGCATCGTTTAAGGTTCTGCCTCTCATATAGGCTAAGGGTGCCACTTCAATGGTGCCCTTGGTGGAATATTTTTGGAAGGTTTCCATGCCCAGCATTTCATACAAGGCATCATACAAAGGTCTTAAATAGGGATCCACTTTTTCCTGTAAATCACCGGGCAAAAAGCCTAGCTTTTCGCCTGCTTCAATAGCCGGCCTGGTTAAGACGATTCTCTCTACTTCTTTGTTCTTCAAAGCCTTAATGGCCATCGCTACAGCCAAGAATGTTTTGCCTGTGCCGGCAGGACCAATACCAATGGTAATGGAATTAGCCTGAATGGTTTGAATATAGTTCCATTGACCCATGGTCTTAACCTTAACCTGACGTCCTCTATTGGTCACCAGAATGGTTTCCGCAAACATTCTGTGCAGTTCTTCCTCTTCCCCCTGCTGTAAGAGACGTAAACTGTACCTTACATCATGTGTGGTAAGAGGTAAACCTTGTCTATATAAAAATAATAATTCTTCAATAAGTTTGGCAGCTAAGCTAACATCGTCAGGATTGCCTGACGCAATGATTACATTGCCACGAGCAACTAAGGTACATTTTACCCCTGCTTGCATGATATGCAAAAGCTCATCATTTTTGCCCAAAATACCAACCATTTCCTGTTGATCTTGTACCTCAAATCTAGTCTCTACTTGTCCGTTTGGCAAAAACTGCACCCCCCTCTTATTGTTCTTTAATGGTAATGGTCTTAATTACCACTGCCTCTAGCGGCTTATCTCTACCATCTGTTTTTACCTTGCCGATTTTCTTGACTACATCCATGCCCTTGATAACCTTACCAAAAACAGCATGCTTGTTATTTAGCCAGGCAGTAGGAGCCAGGGTAATGAAGAACTGGCTACCACCGGTATTAGGACCTGCGTTAGCCATGGAAATAACACCAGGTTCATTGTGATTTAGTTTAGGTGAAAATTCATCCTTGATGGTGTAGCCGGGACCGCCGGTACCTGTACCGGTAGGATCACCGCCCTGAATCATGAAGCCATCAATAACTCTATGGAAGGTAACATTATTATAAAAGCCTTTTTTAGCCAAAGCTATGAAGTTGGCACAGGTATTAGGTGCATCTTTGGTGGCCAGCTCTACCTCAAAGCTTCCCATGTTGGTATCAAAAACAGCAATGGCAGGTTTCACACTGATTTGGGCAGGAGCTCCGGCTGCTTTCCCCTTTTCGCCGCAGGCTGACAAAACAAAACAACAAACTAAGGCTAGACAAATCGCTATAAATCTTCTCACTATGCATTCCTCCTACACGAATTTATACTTATATTATACTTGTTATCCCGTCAAAAATAAACAAATCTTGACAAAAAACCGTCTGTGGTCTGATTTTTCTACTAATATGCAAAAAGCGTGTAGCAAAAGCTACACGCCATACTTTTTTTGCTTGGTGGAACTAACTGGACTCGAACCAGTGACCCCCACGATGTCAACGTGGTACTCTAACCATCTGAGCTATAGTTCCGCTTTATTTAATCGTATTTTTAAGGACACCTATGCCTTCAATCTCGCACTCCACAACATCGCCGTGTTTTAGGAACTTAGGTTCCTTCATACCCATGGCTACACCGCCGGGAGTACCGGTAGAAATAACAGTACCTACCTTAAGAGTTATGCCATGAGATAATTCGCTGATAATATAGGCAATACTATGAACCAATTGATCTGTATTGCTGTCTTGACGTAATTCGCCGTTCACCTTGCAGGTCAGCTTTAAGGCCGGAGGAAAACTAAATTCATCAGCGGTAACAATACAAGGACCCATAGGAGTAAAAGAATCCAGACTCTTTCCAAAGTACCACTGTTTATGCGCTGTTTGCAAATCACGGGCACTTACATCATTAAGAATGGTATAACCAAAAATATAATCTAAGGCATCTTTTTCTGCTACGTTCTTAGCTTCCTTACCAATGATGACAGCCAGCTCGCATTCGTAGTCCAGCTTCTTTACCACATCAAAATGACCATCTACATAACCACCTGGGTCAACAGAACGGTTAACACGCTTAGCGAAATAAACCGGCACCTCACGCTCTTTAATTTTTTCTTTATCAAAGCTGTGAGGCAGTTCCTTATCGTGGGACTTGTAGTTAATACCTAAACAAATAATATCATGCTTTGGTTCAGGAATAGGAGACAGTATTTTTACGTCACGTAAATCTACAGCTGCTGTGGCCAGGCGTTTAATGCTCATTAATTCTTCAAAAGAAGAATTTTCCATTAAATCTTCCATATTGGCAAACTTGTTGGCAGGAATAACATGTTTTTCATCCTCAGAAATTACTCCTACCTGAATTTGTTCATCGTACAAAAAAGTAACAACCTTCACTAGTACTCCCCCTCTATTTCTTAGCTTATATACCAATTTTACCCTTTTTATGCTAAAATTACTATACTGAATTTAAGGAGATGTGAAAAAATGTTTGAGCAATATTATCTAGATGACGGCCATGGTGATTATGGTAAAAGCTATGACCAAAGTAACGATATAGATTATGCCGACTATTCCACAGATCACAGGGATAATAACTTTCGCAATTTCGAAAAAAAAGTCCCTAAAACCCAAAAACAGCGTATTAAAGATCTTTTGAAGCATTACGAATAAGGAGATATCATGCGTAAAATTTTAATGGTTGTAGCTCTAGGCTGTTTAGCTTATGGAATTTATGCCGGTGGTATAGACACAGTTCTACAAAAAGCTACTTTCATTTGTTTGGAGTGCATAGGAATTGGCTAAGCGCAGAATAACTCAATTTCTCTCCGCTCTTGCCTACAATGCTCACCTGTCAGGATTCGTTACCGGCAAAATCTGGCAAGGTTCCAGCAAAGGCATCTGCGTACCGGGGTTAAACTGTTACTCCTGTCCGGGAGCTCTAGGTGCTTGTCCCTTAGGTTCTTTGCAAAGCTCCTTGGCCGGCATGGCCTTACGTTTTCCCTTTTATGTCTTTGGCGCGTTGCTGCTCTTTGGACTGCTTTTAGGTAGAACGATTTGCGGTTGGTTATGTCCCTTTGGACTGTTACAAGAACTCATCTACAAGCTTCCTACCCCTAAATTAACTAAAAATAAGTTGACAAGAAAGCTAACTTCTATAAAATACGTAATAGGAATAATCTTTGTCCTTATTTTACCCGTAGTTTATTATGAATTAAACGGGGTTGGCACACCTGCCTTTTGCAAATTCATTTGCCCGGCAGGAACCATAGAAGCAGGCTGGCCTATGACCAGCTTAAATTCCGGCTTAAGAGCAGGTTTAGGTTTCCTCTTCATCTGGAAATCAGCGCTAGCTGTTTTGCTTATCCTTGGTTCAGTAATTGTTTTTCGGCCCTTCTGTCGTTTCGTTTGCCCACTGGGAGCTTGGTATGGTTTGTTTAATACCTTATCCTTCTTCGGCATTACGGTAGACGAAGCTAAGTGTACCCATTGTCAGGCTTGTATGAAGGTCTGCAAAATGGATTGCCAAAAAGTTGGCGACAGAGAATGCATTAATTGTGGTGATTGTAAAAAGATTTGCCCCGTTAAAGCTATTAGCTTTAAGAAAGGAGTATGAATTATGTTAAAGAAAATTTTAATCGTCTTAGGTGTCCTTGTTGTTATTGCCGCAGGTGGCGTTGGTTATTTCTACTACAGTGTAACCAAAGGCCCTTACATGGCTAAAGCACAAGCCATGGAAAGACAACCTGCCCCCATCATCGCCCTCAAGACCTTCCCGGATAAGAACGAGGTTTCTCTCGGTGATTTAATCGGTAAGGACAAACCAGTTTATCTCAACTTCTGGGCTACCTGGTGCCCTCCCTGCGTACATGAAATGCCTTTCATGAATGAGCTTTATCCCGAGTATAAGGATAAAATGGATTTCGTTATCGCCAGCGTTGATGCTAAGCAGGATGATGTAGTAAAGTTCCAAGAAAAAAATAATTATTCCTTCCCTATTTATTATGCAGACAATAAGGAAGCTGCCCAAGCCTACGGCATTCAAGGCATTCCCACTTCCATACTTATTGATGGCAAAGGTAATGTCATCAATGTTCACATTGGCAGCATGAGCAAGGAAGATATGAAAAGCTTCTTAGATGGCGCTTTTAAATAATAAAAAACAGGGCGGAGAAATTTTCTCCTGCATCTGTCAAGAGAAAGTAGACACTATCAAAAACTTTCGTTTTTAATAGTGTCTACTTTTATTTTACCAATGCAGAGAAATTTTCTCCGCCCTATTTTTCTGTCTGCTCTGTTATGTATTATTTGGAATTACCGGCAATAACTGCGCCCAGAATACCACCGATGATTAGTCCGGTTACAAGATTACCGGTATCGCTATGACTTTCTCTATCTCTATCAAATCTAGGACCTGGGTCACGACGAGGTGCTGACATTCTTCTAATTTCAGGTCTGTCATTTCTGCCACCGGGCTGTCCGTTAGGTCTGTTACCGGGTTGTCCATTAGGTCTATTACCAGGTTGTCCGTCTCTATTCATGGACATATTTCTAGGTTGTTGAGGTTGAGATGGTCTATTTACTTGTTGCTGTTGTGCATTAGGTGGTGTAGGCATAGCCGCCTCTGAAACATTAACCAAGGAAGTCGTTCCCATGAAACCTACCATTGCTAACACTGCCAGAGTCTTTTGCATTTTCTTATTCATCATAATTATCATCCTCTCTATTGGAAAACTGACTAGTTAGTCATCTTTCTTGAGGATATAGTACTTTTTATTTATGTTGAAATTATGTCAAAACCAGTTCTTTTTTATGTTGCAAAAAAAGTTACCACTGGGGACGGAGAAAAGTGGTAAATCTTTCCGCCTTATCAGGCGGATTTACCACTTTTCTCCGTCCCCAATGGTAACTCACTATTCACTACGTCGTTTCACTCCTTGTTCACAAGGAAGCTGGCGCAGTGGTTCGCTGTTTCCACGCAGCTTCGCTTTTCAAGCTTGCTTCGCGGACAGCTATCACATGGCCAGTTCCATTTGTTCACTACGTCGTTTCACTCCTTGTTCACAAGGAAGCTGGCGCATCATCTTTATGTGCCTGGTAAAATTCTTCCATGTACTTAGCCAGAGCTTCGCAGCCTTCTATGGGCATAGCATTGTAAATAGAAGCTCTAATTCCGCCTAAGCTGCGGTGACCCTTAAGGCCCTTCATGTTATGCTTAACAGCTTCTTTGGCAAAAAGCTTGTCCAACTCTTCAGAAGGAGTACCGAAAGTTACGTTCATCATGGAACGGCTGTCCTTTTGAGCATAGGGTTTATAGAAGTCAGGATGTGCATCCAGTGCTGCATACACAATAGCAGCCTTTTTCTCGTTTCTCTCCTGCATAGCAGCTAAGCCGCCTTGCTTCTTCAACCATTTAGCTACCAAGCCTACAATATAAACTGCAAACACAGGAGGTGTATTGTACAAGGATTCTTTGTCCAGATGTGTTTCGTAGTTCATGATGACAGGCAAGGTTTTTTCTCTACCTTTAACAAAATCCTTGCGGGCAATAATTACTACCACGCCGGCAGGTCCAATGTTCTTCTGAGCACCTGCATAAATTAAGGAGAACTTTTCGGTAGGAATAGGCTTGCTTAAAATATCAGAAGACAAATCTGCAATCAAGGGCACATCGCCGGTATCAGGATATTCGTGGAACTCTGTGCCTTCAATGGTGTTATTACCGGTAATGTATAAATAAGCAGCATTATCAGGCAGTTGAATCTCTGCCATGGTAGGCACTCTATTATACTTGTCAGCCTTGCTGCTGAAAATTACTTCCACCCGGCCTTCTTTTTTAGCTTCTTTAATAGCCTTGTCAGAGAAGTTACCGGTATCAATGTAGGCCCCGACTTTACCGGAAGCCAAGTAGTTCATAGGCACCATGGAAAATTGCAGGGTGGCGCCTCCACCCATAAACAATACGCACCAATCATCATTAAGGCCTAACAAATCCTTAATGTCCTGTTGAGCTTCTTTGTTGATTTTCTCATACACAGGATCACGGTGACTCATTTCCAAAATAGACATACCGGTGTTTTGGCAATTTAATAGCTCTTTTTGTACTTGCTCCAGCACTTCCAAAGGTAGTGCAGCAGGTCCCGGATTAAAATTAAACACTCTTTCCATCTTGTTCATCCCCTATTAAATGAATTGTCATAGCATCTCTGAGCTTAGGCTCAAACCAGGTAGATTTAGGAGGCATGATTAAACCTTTATCAGCTACTGCCATCAGCTGGTTCATGGAGGTAGGATACATGGCAAAAGCTACGGCACCTTTACCTTCATCCACCAATTCCTCCAGTTTCTTGGTACCTTTAATGCCTCCCACAAAATTAATGCGTTTATCAGTGCGAGGATCTTTGATACCTAAAAGCGGTGTTAACAAATTGTTTTGCAAAATACTTACATCCAAAGAGTCAATAGGATCATCAGCATTAAAGATGCCTGCTCTGGGAGTAAGGGTAAACCATCTGCCTGCTACATACATACCAAAGGTATGCACTTGTTTAGGATCAGGCTCATGCTCCTGAAGATCAATGGTAAACTTCTTATCTACTGCTTTAAAGAAGTCTGCTACGCTTAAGCCATTTAAATCTGCTACTACTCTATTGTAGGGCAGAATATGCAGCATATGATCCGGGAAAATGACTGCCAGGAAAGAATTATATTCTTCTTGTCCTGTTTGGTTAGGACGCTTAGACAGCTCTTCAGCCACTCTTAAGGCTGCGGCGCTGCGATGATGTCCGTCAGCTATATACAGCTGGGGAACCTGCTGGAATATCTCGGTAATTTCACCAATTCTAACAGGATCATCTACCACATACAAGGTATGCTTAATGTCATCATCACTGGTAAAATCATAAACCGGTGGATGGTTGCTCATATATTTTAGGAGCAATGCATTTAAGAGTCCCTTACTGCGGTAAGCCAGGAAGACAGGACCGGTTTGAGCCTTAGTAGCCATAATATGATTGACTCTATCGGTCTCCTTGTCCACTCTGGTAAGCTCATGCTTTTTAATAATATTCTTTTTGTATTCTTCTACAGACGCTGCAGCCACCAAGCCAATTTGAATATACTGGCCCATTTGCTGACGATAAATATAGTAGCAAGGACGGGCATCTTGCTTTAGCTGCCCTTTGTTGATATATTCCTCCAAGTTCTTTTTAGCAGCTTCATAGATTCTAGGATCGCCATCCGGAATATTCTCCGGCAAGGTAGCCTCTGCTTTGGTAACCCGTATAAAGCTTAAAGGATTCTTCTTTATTAGTTCGCGAGCTTCCTGTGTATCCATTACATCATACGGTAATTCTGCTATAGAACTTACTAGGTCAGCCGCAGGACGTAATGCCCTAAATGGTCTGATAAATGACATGTAAAATTCCTCCTCTACATATTATTTAAATTATAGCACATTTTCCCCTTCGATTAGCAAATATTATGCATTTGGTATATAATGGACAAGAATTTGCATTTTAGAATTTTGAGGTGACAACGTGGTCAGACTAGTTATTAATAAAAGGGTACTGCAAAAAGTATCCCCTATCGCACTAGGATATCTTGTTTTAGGTTTAGCCTGTGGCATGCTGGGACAAAAAGCTCACATGAATCCATTGGAAACTACTGCCATGAGCATTTTGGCTTACGCCGGCAGCTCCCAGTTCATCGGCATTGCCATGATGCTGCAGGGAGCAAGCTTCTTCTCCATTGGCTTAACTGTTCTAATTGTTAATTTAAGATGTGCCTTATTTAGCTCTACCCTGGCACCTTTTTTCTCTGCTTGGAAGCGCTCTGCCTTAGCAGGTTTTGCCCATGGCATCACGGACGAAACCTTCGCGGTTAACCTGCAGTCCTTTAATAAGGAAAATAATCCTCCCTGGACTACTCAGGAAGCCATTACCTTAAATATCCTGGGCTGTCTGGTTTGGTCCATAAGCAACGGCATAGGCTGTTTTGCCGCAGAATACTTAAATCTCAACATTTCTTTGGTATCATATATTTTGACCGCTATGTTCTTAGGTATTTGGTCCAACTACCTGGTAAACAGAAAGATGATCATAACCGGCATCAGTGCAGGTATCCTCTCCATTCTGCTGTCCATGGTAGTGCCTTACAAATTACACATTGTGCTGGCATCTCTGTGCTGCTCCAGCTTGGCAACCTATCTGGTTATCAAGCACGAGAGGAGTGATGAGAATGAGTAAGGAATATATTTGGTGTGTCATTATCATCGTAGCCATTGCCAGTTATTTACCCAGAGTCATTCCCCTACTGCTTTTAAGTGGCAAGGGCCTGCCTCATTGGTTCAAAGTGTGGCTTACCTTCGTACCTACTGCCATATTCGGTTCTTTAGTTTTTCCTGATGTTTTCTTAATTGAAAACGAAGTGAATTTTACTTTTGACAACATCGCTTTGTGGACAACTATCATAATCACGCCGCTCGCTCTAAAAACCAAATCTCTTGGCTATACCATTATGGCAGGCGCCGTAGTATTTGCTGCCTTGCAGTACTTTTTATAAATAGCAAAAGGCCATTGATAGTTTAACTGCAGTGCACCCCAAATGTTAGACAAAAAATAACATTTGGAGGTTGGAACTGTCAATAAAAAGTGGACACAAAGTTTAACAAATTTTATGAATTTTTTATTTCGTATTGGACTGGCGAAATGTAACCCAATGCGGAATGCATTCTTTTGATGTTATAATAGATTTCAATAT
>Ga0183095_10216_pt1 | contig 64458 bp, 59 predicted proteins | sample BioMet4_FD_130346 | JGI IMG/M metagenome (GOLD analysis project Ga0183095, IMG submission 130346) | Microbial communities from bioreactor (seeded with sewage sludge) at LBNL, California, USA - Biofuel metagenome 4 (v2) (version 3) | ecosystem: Engineered > Bioreactor > Anaerobic > Unclassified ... | reverse complement strand
GGTCAGAAAAAGTGCAGGAAACCTGTAAGCTGGAAAAGCGGAAAACATCAGAATAACGAGTATTAAATATGCCATCGGATCAGCCGGTGGCATTGATTTTTTATACACATATGATTTACCGTTTACATACTAACAATGAAACTCTGTAATAATGCGATAAATAGCCCGGGTACAAAAAATAAACTAAATTCTTTTTTGTTCATCTTGTCTCCTCTCCTGCATTTGCGTTATGTTTTTTCATCAAGTTATTTCAAAACCTTCGCCGTTATAAAACCAATGTTTTTATAAAAAATGTAAAACATTTCCACTTTTTTGATTTAATACTATAAATTATTATACATCCTTCTTTTGCTTATGTAAACGGTAATGCGGTTGGTTGATTTAGAAGTTCTTAAATTTTATTTTATCTGGAATTCCGCTCTTCTTGAGCATCTTAACATATGCTTTGTATTTCGTATTTGGGAGTCTGAATGTCGTGCCTTTCCTGCATTTCCTGAATGCACCCTTACCTATCGATGTGAGCGAGGTCGATCTGATTGTAACTGATTTCAGCTTTTTATCAGCTCTGAATGCGTTCTTTGCGATCTTTGTGACAGTATATGTGTATCCTTTGTAGGTGACGGTCTTCGGGATCGTCAGCCTGGTATATGTATTCTTGCTCGCCTTAGTTATCTGGACTTTGCCCTTGTGCGATGCCCCAGATGAACTGATGACGTAGTAGCTCAGCGCTCCCGATGTGAATGACTTCACATTCTGGACGGTTCCTCCTGTCGTTCCGCCTGTCGTTCCGCCTGTAGTTCCGCCTGTCGTTCCGCCTGTAGTTCCTTCAGTCTTCTTCGTACATGTTGCGGTTATCAATATTTCGCCTGTGACTTTTGCAGCGGGTATGCTGATTACACCTTCTGGAAGGTATGTGAAATCCGTGATCTTAATGCCGCCGACCGTTATGGTTATATCTTCAGCCTTCTCCGGCGGCAGATAGCCTTCGGAAGGCACTATATTTGATGTGAAGCCGTTGGCGCTGTTGGGTACGGCCGAATATGACAGACTACCATTTGTGATATTGGTTAATATGGCGTATCTTTTTACTGCTGGTAAGCCTGCATCAATCTTGACATACGGGTGTCCAGTAAATATGGAGGCATCAGGTGTAGCACCTTTAGCCACTGATATGGTCGTAGGTGATGAACCGTCATCATTGTCGCTGTATGTCACATCAGCCGATGTATCTATTGCAGGCGCAGATGAGAGCGCTTTCTTTGTTCTGGTCAGCGTGCTTGCCATAGGATATGAAGTCAATATGCCTCCTTTTACCGTAAGATGTACGTTCTTCTCGCATTTGACTCCATATGTAGAGCCGCGTGCTGTTATATCCCCGCCCGCTATCCAGGAATCTTCTGTTAATTTAATGCCGTATGAAGCGTCATTGTCATAACTGTCAGCGCCATATGCTTCTATCTTTCCGGCAGATGCGCCGATACTCATCATGCCGGCACCTATCCCGAATGATGTCGGACCGCTGCCGCTTACGGCTCTGACATCTTCGGATCCTATAAAGACGCAGTTGCCTGTAACAGATATGCCTGCCGAGTATGTCCCGTTAGTACGCATCGTATTTCCTCCGGTAGCTTTAATACTTCCGCCTTTACTGTTCAGACTGTTTGCTGCGATTCCGCAGCTTCCTGATGCATTGATACCGCCCGTGCCCTGTACCGAGCCTGACATCGTGGCGATATTGCCGCCTGCATAGATTCCGTAACTTGCCATAACTGTTATATATTTGGTGGAGCTGCCGCCATGACCGATGACATATCCGGGCCCTGTGTAGATATTCCCTGTGGAATATATCCCTGCGGTTTTTTTTGCGGTTCCTCCAGTTGCTGTCACGCCACAGTTTCCGAAGCTCATCATGCCTTCTGAGTATATTCCGTAACTATAGTCAACTCCGGGGATTACATTCACAGACAGTTTCGCATCCGAATTACCGTCGATAAACATTTTGCCCTTGGAATGTATGCCATAAACATCATTTCCGCTATCGGCTGTATATTTTATATAATTACTGCCTATGACATACATCGAAAGGTCGCCAGTCGAATATATCATGCCTGTTTTATCATTAGCCAGATTGCCTGCTGTTATGGTCGCATTCTTCAGCGTGAGCGTCGTTCCATCGTACTTAATATTCCAATCAGATGGTTCCGTTGTCACCGGATCAGATACGGCGCCCGTCTCATCATCCGTCGTTCCGTAGACCGGCGATGCCGCTGTGCCTGAATATGTCTTTCCCGCAATCACTATCCCTGATTCGGCGTATGCCTCCTGCCATACTGCCGGGGTGAAAGCGATGATCGTCGCAGCCGCAAGCAGGATCACGAGCATGCGCGTCGATATCTCTTTTATATTCATCATAATTATCACACAAGTCCGGCCAGTAACCGGACATTCCTTTCTTTCTTATTTACAGCATCCATGATAGTTCTTATTGTTATTTTATCATTTGAGGAAATGTAATAATACGGACTTATGTACAGAATTACTACAGTTAAAGTGTACTTTCGGCTATATGAACAAAAAAAATTCACTCCGGCATTTACTGTCGGAGTGTGTTTTAGAATTACTATTACTTCTATCTTCTTTTCCTGAGATTCGTTTTCTTTATAATTTCCCGGATGAGAACAGCTGCCCTGCATGAGTAATAAATTCTGTGCGGCCCATGGCCGCAATGAGTTCGCTTTTCAGGCCATCGATATAGATTTTGCCTTATATCATATCTGTATGCCTTTTATTATATGCGAATCAGGATTGTTTTTAGTAACAATGATTTTATCAAAGTTGTTATTATTTTCTGAAGTAAAATTCAACCTCAATTGTGTCGCATTGGCTGTTGAAGCATTTTTGAAACAGTCAGTAATATTTATCCTTGTTACAGCCGCTTTTATCAGCATTTCACCGTCCAGTTTGCTGCAACTATTGAACGTACCTTCCATATCAATCACCCCTGACGGTATCGTCGAAGGTCCGGTAACAAGTGATGTGCAGTTTTCGAATGTGTATTTCATAGTCGACATACCCGATGGAATTTCTGGTGCTTTTGTAATAGATGTGCAGTCTTTAAATGTACCGTCCATATTCGTCACGCCTGACGGAATTTCCGGTGCGTCTGTAAGCGATGAACAGCCTTCGAATGTATATGGCATTAATGTAACACTTTTCGGTATTTCGGGTGCCTTAGTAAGTGATGTGCATTTTTTGAATGTACCATTCATATACATCACGCCTGCCGGTATCAATGGCGCTTCCTTAAGAGATGTACACCACTCGAACGCCATGCTCATATCTTCTACTTTTTTCGGTATTTTAGGTGCTTTTGTAAGCGATGAGCAGTTTTCGAATGCTTGAACCATATTTGTCACGCTTGACGGAATTTCCGGTGCTTCTGTAAGCGATGTGCAGGATTGGAATGCTCCAGTTATATCCTCCACTCCCAAAGGGAGCACCGGCGCTTTCTTAAGCAACGGGCAGTTATCAAATGTGGAATGCATAGTTGTCACACTTGACGGTATTGTCGGTGCTTCTATCAGGTTCAAGCAGTTACTATACCAATTGCTCATAAGAGCAGGCTTCACCGTTGAAGCTATTGTGGAACTCTTAATCTGTTCTATGTATGGATCAGTCAGCCAAGGGAATATACCTGAAGGTGTTATACTTTCATAATATGCCGTTTTTCCACTTCCTGTCAGTGCAAGCTCTCCATCACTGTATAGAGTGGCTACTACATTGTCTTTTGCGGATTCGCGTACATATCCGGTAGTATCATTTTCTGCTCCTACATTCCAGCTTCCTACTTTAGTCGTTCCTGTTACGGTCAGTTTACCCGTTGCACTGACCGTAGTTGATGAACTGTCCTTTACTACGCATTTGTATTCAGTGCCGTTATTGTGCATCGTGACTTTACCTGTAGTGCCAGTCTGAGGCGAATACGCTGAAGAAGTCGCACCGTCTATCTTTACGAAGTCGGTATTTTCAATGGATTTCTGATACCACTGATATGTGTAGTTACCTGAGCCGTTAGATGCAGCTACGCTGAAAGTTGCGGCTGATCCTGTAGCTGCAGACTGGTCTGCTACGTATACGGAAAGTGGCACAAAGACCTTTTTAATAACTGTAAGTGTTCCTTTGACTTTGACGTATCCCGCAGGATTGGTCACTCTGCATGTGTACTTCGTTCCGCTGTCGCTCGTGCTGAGTTTTTTAGTCGTGTAAGACCTGGAAGTCGCTCCCTTTATAGCTTTACTGTCTTTATACCACTGGTATTTGTATGGCTTCGATCCTGCCGTCACGGTTACTGTGAATGTGGCGGTGCTTCCGCTGTTTACTGTAACGTCAGAAACGTATGCTTTGACATGTGCAGCTTTTGTATTTATCTTCTTTGTATTTGAAACACCCCCGTAATATGTCTTTCTTTTTGTATTGTTGTAGGCTCTTACCCTGAATTTATATGTCGCATAGGCTTTCAGATTTTTCACAGTGTATGTGCGGGCCTTCAGCGTCTTTATCTTGACATACTTTCTTCCGTTATACATGTAAACTATGTATCCGCGGGCCTTCTTCGCTTTGCTCCATGTCAGCTTCACTGACGTCTGACCAGCCGTTGCCTTCGTTATTTTAGGCGTGCCCGGTCTGTTCCCTGACGCAGCATTTGCAGTAAGATGAATACCTGCAAAGCACATCGTTACAATGACGGCCGTGGCCAGTACCACTGGCAGTGTTTTTCTCTGTCTCTTTTCTCTCATTCCATTTCTCCTTTTATGTTGTGAGCAGTAGATTAAAATGAACTTACTGTTCAATTTAATTATATCAAATATATCCGGATTTTGGAATATCATGAGTGTCTTTTACAGATACTAGTTCTTTATGATTTAGAACCGTTTTACTAATATACCTGTATGGCTATTTCTGACAGCCGATATAAAAATATCCCCTGCAAACAGGCGTTTACAGCCTTTTTCTGCAGGGGTGCTTGATTATATTTTTGTTATGTCAGCAGTTTTGAAATCCTGCTCATTTGTTTGATAACGCTCTATGCGCCTTGCATGATGCGAACTATTTATTAAGTAGTTCTTTCCATTCTGATACCACTGATCTGTCCGCGAAATAATCGATCTGCATGGCTTTCTGAACTCGGCCAAGGGTCGCGTTGGTGACCTCTCTTGCTTTGGAGGTTCCAGCCAAAAGGATGTCATAGACTGAATCGATATCCGATTCCCATTTGCTTCTGTTGGTTCGAATAGGCGCAAGTGTCTCTTCCAGGACCTGGATCAGAAACTTTTTACAGGTGCCGTCTCCCAGGCCGCCTTTGCGATAGTGTTCCTTCATTTCATCCAGATTAGAATAATCCGGCAGATATTCAGCAAAATGATCGTCTGTGCAGAAAGCATCCAGATATGTAAATACAACATTGCCCTCCGTGTGACCGGGATCCTCTATCCTCAGGTGGGTAGGATCAGTATACATCTTGCCGTTGATCTGTTTTTTGACCTCCTTTGCAGTATCGGAAAGATAGATGCAGTTCCCCAGGGATTTGCTCATTTTAGCCTTTCCGTCTACGCCCGGCAGACGCCTCTGAGTCTCATTTTCCGGAATGACTGCTGTTGGCAGCACGAGAGTATCACCGTAGATTCTGTTGAATTTTTCTACTATTTCACGCGCCTGTTCGATCATTGGCAGCTGATCCTCACCTACAGGGACGATATTCGCGTCAAATGCCGTTATATCTGCGGTCTGCGATACCGGGTAAACAAAGAAACCTGCCGGCAGTCCTTCGTCGGCAAAGCCCCGCATCTGGATCTCAGCCTTAACAGTCGGATTCCTTGAAAGGCGTGCAGTGGAAACCAGGTTCATATAGTAAAATGTCAGTGCGTGCAAAGCAGGCAGCGCAGATTGTACGCAAAAGGTTATTTTATTCGGATCAAGGCCTACTGAAAGGTAATCCAGGACTACATTAACTATGTTATCCCTTATTTTTCTCGGATTATCACTGTTATCCGTCAATGCCTGATCATCTGCTATAAGAATAAATATATCGTCAAATTTTCCCGAATCCTGCAATTCGACACGACGCTTTAATGATCCCACATAGTGGCCCAAATGTAATCTGCCTGTCGGTCTGTCACCCGTTAAAATGATCTGCTTGTCACTGTCGTTCATAATATCATAGTCCTCCTTGATTCTATTTATATGCAGTATTAATATCCCAAATCTACAAACTGAACTTTATTAATTATATCATGCCTGCAAAGTTCCTGCACCTTAAAATTACTTATTTCTATCCTAATTGTCCTATATAACCACAATACTGTATATTCTCAAAAAACAAAATGCTGAATCCCTTTTAACAGAGATCCAGCATTTACTTTATTCTTCAGTTTCTTCAGGCTCATCCTGTTCATCGGAATTATTCCTGTATTCCTTTTCCCATTCATCAAGCCAGGATTGCGTCGTCTGATTACATAGTTTGGTTATCTGCTTTCCATAAAAGGAACTGCCTTTCTTACCTATGTACATATAATACGCCATCATATAGATATAACTCGGATACATAAAATCTGTACCATCAGGATATCCCGCAAGTCCAGGGTCTTTCAGGGTAGCTGCTACACGTTCTTTCAGCTCCGGTGCGGATCTTGCAATAGTGTCAAATGTCAGGGCCGCACATCTTTCATAAAAAGGTCTCGTGGCTTCTTCCCAGGCTTTATTGAATTCGGAAGTTTCCAGTTCTTCCAGTCTGTCTTGCTTGGACTGCAGGTATATTTCCTTCAGCATAGGCTTGTTACCGTCAAAGACCTTGCTAATCAGACCGCCTACGATTGTTGGTGCATTCATTAGTTATTCCTCTTTTCCTCAATGATATCTTAACTATATTACATTGCAGTTCAGGTGTCAAGCATACCGCCTGAGCTACATTTCGTCGATATCTTCCTGAGACAGCAGTCTGACTCCATTATCACGGAAGGCTTTCTTAGCCTTCTCATTGTCCTCTACTCTGAGTATGATATAAGCCTCGTCTTTTTTTCGTGCTATAAAAGCATATGTGTATTCGAGGTTGATATCGTTTTCAGCTAATATATCGAGTATTTTAACAAGGCTGCCGGGCTTGTCAGGTATCGCTGCCGCAAGAACAGGTGTCGCCTTGAATACGTAGCCCTCATCTTTAAGCACAGTGGATATCTTGTAGTTGTCATCAACTATGACTCTAAGTACGCCATATTCAGGTGTTTCAGCAAGGCATAAGGCCTTCATGCTGATTTCGTTTTTCTGTAATATTTTAGCAAATTCGGTCAGCATCCCCGGTTTGTTTTCAAGAAATACAGATATCTGTTTGATTTCCATTGTTCTACCGCCTTTCTATATGTTGCGTTTATCGATAACTCTCTTGGCTTTACCTTCACTTCTTTCGATGGACTTAGGCGCAACAAGTTTGACATTGACATAGATGCCCAGCATCGATTTCAGAGCGTTGATCAGTTTCTTTTCTCTTGCCGAAACCTGAGACAATTCATCGGAGAACATTTCCGGAGTAATTTCCACCTGCAGTTCGATCTTATCACTGTTGTTTTCACGGGTTACTATGATCACGTAGTTGGCCGGATAACCCTCATTCATCAGCACAGTCTCTATCTGGCTCGGGAATACGTTAACGCCTTTGACTATGAGCATGTCGTCACTTCTTCCCAGTGGCTTGGTCATCTTTCTGAAAGTCCTGCCGCAGGCACACGGCTCATGACTCAGGATACAGATGTCTTTAGTTCTGTATCTGAGCAGCGGAAAGGCCTCTTTTGTTATGCTGGTGAATACCAGTTCACCTTTCTCACCGTCCGGAAGCACCTTGCCGGTTGACGGATCTATGATCTCAGCGATGAAATTATCTTCATTGATATGCATGCCGCTTTGATCTTCGCATTCAAAGGAGACGCCTGGTCCGGATATTTCCGTAAGGCCGTAAATATCATAAGCCTTGATGCCAAGTTTCTCCTCTATATCATGACGCATTTCCTCACTCCAGGCTTCTGCGCCGAATATTCCGGATTTCAGTGAGAGTTTGTCCTTTACTCCTCTTTCCTCTATGCTTTCTCCCAGATATGCGGCATATGAAGGTGTACAGGCCAGTACGGTAGCCTTGAGGTCACACATGAACTGGATCTGCCTGTCTGTATTTCCTGACGACATTGGAAGGGTCAGTGAACCCAGCTTGTGACTGCCCCCGTTTAATCCTGCGCCGCCGGTAAAGAGGCCGTATCCGTATGATACCTGTACAACGTCTTCCGGAGTGGCTCCTGCAGCTACCAATGCTCTGGCGCAACATTCATCCCACATGTCTATATCATTCTGGGTATAGTATGCAACTACCCTCTTGCCAGTTGTACCGCTGGTGGAATGAATTCTCACACAGTCCCTGAGTGGCACTGCCAGGAGTCCGTCCGGATATGAATCTCTCAGGTCATCCTTGCTCATAAACGGAAGCTTGTAAAGGTCATCCACAGACTGTATGTCTCCCGGTTCCAGACCTGCTGCTTTCATTTTCTCCCTGTAATATGACACGTTGTCATAGGCATGCTTTACTGTTTTAACGAGTCGTTCATCCTGCCATGCTCTTATCTGATCTCGCGAAGCTGTTTCGATTTCTGGTTGGTAGTAATTGCTCATTTTATTAAGTTTATCCCTTCTTGTATTTGTTAACAGCGGATATTGAAGATTTCTCCATTATCCGCTGTATTCTTTGATTATTCATTATTATATCCCAATTAATTGTAATTGTAAACAAATTTAATGTGTAGTTTTTGTTAATCGAGCATATTATTTTATTTCACCATCGCTGTCCTGATAATCTACAGCAATTTTCTTGAAGGTGCCCGAGACATTATTCAGGCATTCCATAAGTTTAGGCGAAAACTGTCCGCATTCCCCGGCAAATATCATCTTCAGCGCTTCCTCCGGCGGAATAGCTTTTTTATAGACCCTGTCATTTGTCAGAGCATCATAACAGTCGGCGATGCTGGTCACCTGCGCGCATACAGGAATCTCATCCCCTTTCAGTCCATCCGGATAGCCTTTACCGTCCCAGCGTTCATGATGGTATTTACATATATTATTAGCATAGTAAAGGTAATCCTCATTGCCGATTTTTTTCAATTTTGAAAGCATCTCCGAACCCTTGACCGCATGCGTTTTCATGATTTCAAATTCCTCGGTCGTCAGTCTGCCCGGTTTGTTGAGTATGGAATCAGGAATTGCTATCTTTCCGATATCATGTAGTACAGAAGCACTTGAAATAAGCGAAATAGCGCTTTTACTCAGATCATACTCAGGATAGTGTTCCATAAGCTCATCAAGCATTATCTTGGTGTATGTACGTATTCTTCGGTTATGCTGACCGGTTTCAACATTTCTGTATTCAATTATCGCTGAAAGAGTATCGATGACCTGTACACTTGTTTCAACTATCTCATTGGCCTGATCCTGAACCATTTCCTCCAGATTGATTCTGTACAGATTAAGTTCAACCGCGTTCTGCACTCTGCGCTGTACGATGCTCGGCTCAAACGGCTTTGAGATAATATCTGTAGCTCCTGAGTCAAATGCCTGCAGTTCGCTCTTTGTGGTATTATCAGCAGTAATGATTATTACAGGGAATTCACTTATGAATCCTTCTCTGTTCAGTATTTCCATAACCTCATAGCCGTCCATTACCGGCATTATAAGGTCCAGCAGCACTGCAGCTATATGCTCATGATGCTTCCTGATCTGCGCAACCGCTACTTCACCATTTTCAGCTTCAATTATTTTCTTATACTGATCATTGAAAGTTGCCTGTAATATACCTCGATTGATTTCGACATCATCAACGATCAATAACGTATCACGTGTTTTCATCGCGTCACCTGCAATTATCTGATCAGACTGCAAACTTCTTCATAGGCATTTTTCAGTTCCTCATAAGAGTCTCTTGCCTTTTCAAATTCATCCGCTCTGATTAGAGCTACCGTATTGGAGCATGCTTCATATAGTCTTGTCATTCCCAGATTGCCGGCAACGCCCTTAAGCGTATAAGACGTATTCAGTGCCGCCTCCTGATCGTTGCTGTCAAAGGCAGGTTTGATTCCGGCAAAGGTATCGTCATCCATAAACTTTACCAGAAATTTTTCATAAAGATCAGCATTACCAGCAAATCTCTTCAGAGTTCCGTCGGTATCGATACCAGCTTCCTTAAGTCTTATCATTAAATCGTCACACATATAAACTCCCCCAATTTATAACACATTATTTCAAGGTTATTATATCACATACCGGTGAATTTTTAAACTTTTTTTGTATCATAGTATGAAATATCAATATTTTTTGTCAAGCGATCCTCTGCCCTTTTGTTTAAGCAGCGCAAGACAGATGGCTGCTCCCAGTGCCGAAGCTGCAGCAAGCAGCATCCCCACTCCAAGCACATAGTCTGTCCATATTACCGTTATGATAGTCATTCCCAGCGTTCCTGCCATACTGTTGGCGAAGTTTATCAGAGCCGACGCGGATCCTGCATCCTCAGTACTCAGGTTAAGCAGTATGGTCGTAGAAAAAGGTCTGGAACCTGCGCCCATCATCATTGCCGGTGCAAATGCCGCCGCAAAGAACACAGGCGAACCTGTTCCGAACAAAATTATCGCTGCTCCGCAGCATAAGGTTATTCCAAACATGACAAAGGAAAGCTTGAATGAATCCCGGTTTCTCAAAAACACATACATTACCGGTCCAAGCACTGAGAGCAGCGCGGTTACCGCGAAATAGAAGCTGTAGTCAGTTGTTGTAAGGCCGAAAGCTTTCACATAAATGTAGGAGCTGGTCGTGATATAAGCCATCATAGGGATCTGAAAGGTTATCATAGCCAGTAGAAATGTAGTGAAGGTTGTGTTTTTCAGCACGACTCCAATCCTGGTAAATGACATTATCAATCTGTCCTTCAGCCTTTTCTCCAGGGGCAGTGTTTCATTCATCTGGCTGCACATGATCAGCAGCACTATACCGATGACCGAAAGTATGATGAAATTTGCTCTCCAGCCCAGATATCTGAATACCTGAGCGCCGATTATGGGGGCAAGGACCGGAGAAAGAACACTCAGTACCTGAGCCACAGCCAGAACTGAGCCCTGGGCGCTGCCGCTGAACTGATCTTTCACTACGGCAGTGGTGACCGCTACCATGCAGCCGCCGCCAAGTGCCTGCAGTATCCTGAATAATATAAGCATCCCCACGTTTATTGAAAGTGCACACCCGATACTTGCCACGGCATATACCGCAATACCTCCCAGCAGAATGCCCCTTCTGCCAAGTTTGTCAGATATAGGTCCAAATACAAGCATACCGATGGCAAAGAAAAAGAAAAAGCCTATCATCGTCAGATTCATTATCCTGGCAGTGGTATTAAAATAATCTGCCATACTCGGAAGAGCTGGCAGATACATATCGGTGGACAGGGAGGCAACCATATTACTTACCGTAATAATGGCTATCATGCCTCCCTTGCCCAGCCTTGGCTGTTCAATCAATAATTCATTGCTGACTTTGTTCATTATTTGAAATACTCCACTGCCGATCTGAATATCTTCATATCATATTCGCCCGGCACATTTTTATAAAGGTCATGTCCGATACGTTCGGAATGTCCCATCTTTCCAAGGACTCTGCCATCAGGCGATGTTATGCCCTCGATTGCGAAGTAAGAACCGTTAGGATTATACTGCACGTCGGAAGTAACATTGCCTTCAAGGTCTACATACTGAGTCAGGATCTGACCATTTTCAGCCATTTCTCTGATCAGCGCCTCCGGTGCTATGAATCTTCCCTCTCCGTGTGAAACCGGTACTGTGAATATCTCCCCAGGCTCTACATTGGCCATCCATGGAGATTTATTGGAAGCCACTCTCGTTCTGACCAGCTTGGACTGATGCCTTCTGATTTCATTGAATGTCAGCGTAGCAGAATCTGCGTCTGTTTCGGTTATCCTGCCGTAAGGTACGAGGCCAAGCTTGACCAGCGCCTGGAAACCGTTGCATATACCCGCCATGAGGCCATCTCTGCTGTCCAGAAGATCTGCTACGGCATCGGTGATCTCTGCATTCCTGAAGAACGCCGTTATGAATTTTCCAGAACCGTCAGGTTCGTCTCCACCGGAAAATCCTCCAGGTATGAATATTATCTGAGATTTTCTGATAGATGCTGCAAAAGCCTCCACCGATCTTGCTACGGCTTCAGATGTAAGGTTGTTGATCACGAATATCTCTGGTTCAGCTCCTGCATCTCTGAAAGCCTTGGCTGAATCATACTCGCAGTTGGTTCCCGGGAATACCGGTATCAGAACCTTTGGTACCGCACAGTTTGCAGCTGCATGGCTTCTGGTCTCAGATCTGTATGTGAAGGTCTCGATCTTGTTTGGTTCAGTTTTTATATTGCATTTATAAACATGTTCCAGTTTGCTCTCATAAGCGTCGACAAGATCCTTCATTTCAACGCTGAAGCTGCCCCAATCTATGGAGTTACCTGAGGTTATAACTCCCAGTTCAGTCACATTATCGCCTTCAAGTTCCAGAGAAGGTTCAACCTCAAGTATGAATGCTCCATAACGATAACCGAAGATATCATCCATGGAAAGCGCTTTGTTGAAGCTGAAACCCAGACCGTTGCCCATGGCCATTTTCATTACGGACTCAGCAGGTCCGCCAAATCCAGGGGTATACGCAGCCTTGATCAGGCCGGCCTCGTTAAGCTGATTGACTGTACTGTACAGTTTCTTCAGCGAGTCTCCTGCAGGCAGTTCGTCAACTCCATATTCAGGTGTTAACATAATACATTTATCGTCAGCCTTCTTGAATTCAGGTGTGATAATGGAACCTGCCCTGTCTGTGGTGACAGCAAATGAAATCAGTGTAGGCGGTACATCTATGTCCTCAAATGTACCACTCATGGAATCCTTGCCTCCTATTGCCGCTACTCCCAGTTCCTTCTGCGCCCTGAAAGCGCCCAGAACAGCTGCAAGCGGCTTGCCCCAGCGTTTTCCTTCTGTTCCCGGCTTCTCAAAGTACTCCTGGAACGACAGGTACACGTCCCTGAATGACGCTCCTGACGCGATCAGCTTTGATACTGATTCCACCACTGCGAGGTATGCTCCGTGATACGGGCTGGCGCTGGAAATCATAGGATTGAACCCCCATGACATTAAAGAACAGGTATCGGTATGCTTTTTCTCGACCGAAACCAGATTCACCATGGCCTGGACTGGAGTGCGCTGATATTTGCCGCCAAACGGCATCATCACTGAACCGGCACCGATAGTGGAGTCAAATTCTTCTGAAAGTCCCCTCTTGGAGCAGACATTGAGATCTCCTGCCAGTTCTTTATATGCATCTACAAAACCTGCAGTGATATCTCTGTCAAAATCATTATGCTTAGGAATTTCTATATCTATATGTTTTTCCGCGCCGTTGGTGTCGAGGAATTCTCTGGATATATCTACTATGGCTTTGCCGTTCCAGTACTCTCTCAGATACGGTTCTTCCTTGACCACTGCGACCCTAGTCGCCTCAAGGTTTTCAGCATTTGCAAGCTCACAGAAGCGATCTGCATCTTCAGCAGACACCACTACCGCCATTCTCTCCTGAGATTCACTGATAGCCAGCTCTGTGCCGTCAAGTCCCTCGTATTTCTTTGGCACGGCGTTGAGATTTACTTCAAGACCGTCTGCCAGTTCGCCTATGGCTACTGAAACTCCGCCGGCACCGAAGTCGTTGCAGCGCTTGATCATTTTGGAAGCCTCAGGATCTCTGAAGAGTCTCTGCAGTTTTCTTTCCTCAGGAGCATTTCCCTTCTGAACCTCAGCACCGCATGATTCCAGTGATTCCAGAGTATGCTTCTTGGAAGATCCCGTAGCGCCGCCGCAGCCGTCACGTCCGGTTTTACCACCCAGAAGTATGACGATATCGCTGTCGACAGGAGTCTCTCTACGTACGTTTTCAGCAGGTGTAGCCGCTATGACGGCGCCTACTTCCATCCTCTTGGCCACATATCCCGGATGATAGAGTTCATCCACCTGTCCCGTAGCCAGACCGATCTGGTTACCGTATGAGCTGTATCCGTCGGCCGCCGTAGTCACCAGCTTGCGCTGAGGCAGCTTGCCCTGAAGCGTCTCTGAAACCGGCTTCAGCGGATCAGCAGCGCCAGTCACTCTCATGGCGCCGTATACGTAGCTTCTGCCCGAAAGAGGATCTCTTATGGCTCCGCCTATACATGTGGCGGCTCCGCCGAAAGGCTCGATCTCAGTCGGATGATTATGAGTTTCATTTTTGAACAAAAGGAGCCATTTCTGTGTTTCTCCTTCAACGTCTACATCCATCTTGACAGTGCATGCATTGATTTCCTCAGATTCATCCAGCTTGTCAAGCATACCCTGAGACTTCAGGTACTTTGCAGCCAGGGTTCCAATGTCCATCAGATTGACCGGTTTGGTCCTTCCCAGCTGTTTTCTTGTAGCGATGTAATCCTCGTAAGTGCTCTGTATCTGAGGATCATCGAATCTGACGCTGTCTATTGTCGTGTTGAACGTGGTGTGTCTGCAGTGATCAGACCAGTATGTATCTATCACCTTTATCTCTGTTATGGTTGGATCTCTGTGTTCGGATCTGAAATATTCCTGACAGAATTCCAGATCCGCTATATCCATGGCCAGTCCGTACTCCGTTATGAACTCTGAAAGCCCTTTCTGATCCAGCTTGTCGAAGCCTTCAAGTATTCTGACCTCTGTAGGGATCTCATATTCCGTCTTCAGAGTGGTAAACTCGTCAAGAGCTGCCTCCCTGGCCTCTACCGGGTTGATTACATACTTCTTGATGGTTTCCACATCATCATCGGTAAGGTCACCCTTCATCATGTAAATTTTGGCTGTTCTCACGTCAGGTCTCTCACCCTTGGAGATCAGCTGAATACACTCAGCCGCCGAATTGGCCCGCTGATCGAACTGTCCCGGCAGATACTCCACAGCAAATATTCTGTCTGCCTCTGAAAAGTCTATCTTTTCACTTGCAATGTCTACCTGCGGCTCTGAAAATACCGTATAGACAGCTCCCTCAAAGAGCTCCCTTGACAGATTCTCAACATCGTAGCGGTTGATGATGCGCAGGTCTTTGAAACCCTCCATCTGGAAAAGACTGACTATTTCCTTTCTCAGAGATTCTGCTTCACTGGCAAATTCGTCCTTTTTCTCAACATATATCCTGTATACCATTATTTATCCTCCCCTGCTTTCAATGCCTTCTGTCCGATATCGTGTCTGTAGAAGCCTTCATCAAAACTGATCTTTTCCACTGATGCATAAGCCTTTTCTATGGCCTGGCGTATATCTGAACCACGTTCCGTAACGCCCAGCACCCTGCCGCCATTGGACAGCAGTCCGCCGTCCTCAGCTACAGTAGCGCCGGCTACATAAACGTTTTTCACATCGTCCGGGATGCTGATCGGGAATCCTTTGCCGTATGAACCCGGATAACCCTTTGTTGCCATGACCACGCAGCATGCCGCGTCATCTGCAAATCTCACATCGGCTTCAGCAAGAGTACCCTTCGATACATGCTCTATGATATCAAAGAGGTCGCTTTCGAGAAGCGGCAGTACCACCTGAGTTTCAGGATCGCCGAAACGACAGTTATATTCAATGACCTTAGGTCCATCTGCGGTGATCATCAGTCCGAAGTACAGACAGCCGGAAAAACTTCTGTCTTCACGGTTCATGGCTATCATGGTAGGAAGGAATATCTCTTCCTCGCACTGCTCTGCTATCTCCTGCGTATAATAAGGATTTGGCGCTATGGTTCCCATGCCGCCGGTATTCAGCCCTTTGTCTCCGTCCAGAGCTCTTTTATGATCCATGGAGGATATCATCGGTATCAGAGTTTCGCCGTCGGTAAATGATAGCACGGATACCTCCGGGCCTTCCAGGAATTCTTCTATGACCACTCTGCTGCCGCTGTCTCCGAAAACCTTGTCCTCCATCATCGATCTGACCGCTTCTACTGCTGTTTCTCTGGTTTCCGCGATTATTACGCCTTTGCCCTTGGCAAGACCGTCTGCCTTGACTACTACCGGGATATTGCAGGTCTCCACATAAGAAAGAGCCGGTTCCATCTCGGTGAATATCTCATACTGTGCAGTAGGAATGCCGTACTTCTTCATCAGATCCTTGGAAAAAGCCTTGCTGCCTTCGATTATTGCAGCCCTTTTATCAGGTCCGAAGCAGGGTATCCCCTCTGCCTTGAGCAGATCCACCAGCCCCATGACAAGAGGATCATCAGGCGCCACAACAGCAAAGTCTATTTTGTTCGAAACGGCAAAATCCACTATGGCCGGCAGGTCTTCGGCTCCTATGTCTACACAGGTGGCATCGGCTGCGATACCGCCGTTTCCCGGAAGAGCGTAAATTGTATCCACTCTCGGGCTTTCCTTGATTTTCTTGATTATGGCGTGCTCTCTGCCGCCGCCGCCAACGACCATTACTTTCATAACTTATATCCTCCTTATATCAATGATGGAAAAGTCTCATGCCTGTAAACGCCATGACCATACCGTATTTGTCGCAGGTGTCGATGACGTGCTGGTCGCGTACTGATCCGCCCGGTTCCGCAATATATGTTACTCCGCTTTTTGCCGCTCTTTCGATATTATCACCGAACGGGAAAAAAGCGTCGCTGCCAAGAGACACTCCGCTGATGGTTTTTAAATATGCCTGCTGCTCCTCTGCTGTGAAGGCTTCAGGTTTTCTTTCGAACAAAGCTTCCCATGCACCGTCTTCCAGTATCTCTTCCGGATTTTTTCCCAGGTATGTGTCGATGGCATTGTCTCTTTCCGGTCTCCTGATATTTTCTTTGAATGGCAGCTCTATGACCTTGTCCGCCTGTCTCAGCTGCCAGAAGTCGGCTTTGTCGCCGGCCAGCCTGGTGCAGTGTATCCTGGACTGCTGACCTGCGCCTACTCCTATAGCCTGGCCGTCCTGAGCGTAAGCCACAGAATTCGACTGAGTGTATTTCAGGGTTATGAGGGCTATGACCATGTCACGCCTTGCCGCTTCGCTGAGCTCCCTGTTCTTTGTCACTATATTGGTAAAGTCGTCAATATTGACAGTGTAGTCATTTCTTCCCTGCTCAAATGTGATTCCGAACACCTGTTTGCGCTCGATCTGTGCCGGTACATAATCAGTATCCATCTGGACTATATTATAATTGCCCTTTTTCTTGGTTTTGAGTATTTCCAGCGCTTCATCGGTATATCCCGGCGCAATGATGCCGTCTGACACTTCTCGCTGAAGGAGCAGCGCCGTTGTTTTGTCGCATATATCGCTGAGAGCTGCCCAGTCGCCGAAGGATGACATCCTGTCCGTCCCGCGTGCTCTGGCATAGGCAGTAGCTATGGCCGATTCATCCAGTCCTTCTATATCGTCTACAAAGCAGGCCTTTTTCAGTCTGTCGTTCATCGGTACGCCAACGGCTGCCGATGTAGGGCTGACATGCTTGAACGAAGCTGCAGCGGGAATATTCAGGCTGGTCTTCAGTTCTCTTACCAACTGCCAGCTGTTGAAAGCGTCGAGAAAATTTATATAACCCGGACGTCCGTTTAGAACGGTCAGCGGCAGTTCACTGCCGTCAGCCATGAATATCCTTGCCGGTTTCTGGTTCGGATTGCATCCGTATTTTAATTCTAATTCCTTCATTTGGCTCCTCCGACTATTTGTTCTTGTTTATCAGGCGGTTTTCTGTCTTCCCGCTTTCTATATCGACGTACCTGACGTAAAGCGAGATCCTGTTGTCCTGGTCAAGACTATCCCATATCTCACTGGTGAAAGCATCTATATCATCCGGAATACTGACTCTCTCAGGTTCACCCAGGAAAGTCGGCAGCGGATCACCGTCTGTCATGTAAGTATGAATGAAATGACCCAGGCCTGGAATCCCCTCGTAATTGAAGAAATATCTGCTGCAGGCACTGCCCTTGTCATCGGCGCTCTTCAGTATGCTCTGCCTGTAGCTGAACTTCCCAGGATTGTCAAAGCGCAGCTGGGCGCTGATCCTTGGAGTCCAGTTTGGTCCGTCGGGCTCGAATTCTCTGGTCATCAGCGCATCTTCAAAGGTCCCGCCTTCAATGATGAACCTGGCCGCCGTATCTGTCTGATCGCCGTTGGTCACAAGCAGCAGATCGTCCAGCTTTCTCAGCGGATAATAGATTATCAGCGAAGGGTCCTCAACCTTTGATTCATCAAAAGGATAGATGACCAGGTCGTCACCCTCCTCCCTGAATACTCTGTTTCTGCTGTTCGCCGATCTCCCCATGATGAAGTATGCCGCGACTCCCTTTGTTCCGTCTGCCGACATGCCGGTCACTATGCCCCTGCCGGCATATGGATTGCCGCAGAGACGTTCCTTCATGGATTTTGTTTCATATACGTTGATCATCTGATTCCTTTCATGATTTCATAAGCTATTTTTTCTGTTGCTTCCGGAAGCAGTATCCATTCGGCCTGCTCCATTACACGTTTCTGCAGTATTTCCGGTGTATCTCCGTCACAAACTTCAACGGCCTTCTGTGCTATTATCCTTCCGCCGTCTGTTATCTCGTTGACAAAATGCACAGTGGCTCCTGTCACCTTGACGCCGTAGGCCAGCGCCTTTTCGTGTACATGGAGTCCATAGCAGCCCTTGCCGCAGAATGAAGGTATAAGAGACGGATGGATGTTTATTATCCGGTCTCTGTATGCGCCTATGAACTCCGGACTCAGGATCTTCAGGAAACCCGCCAGCACTATCAGTTCAATGCCTTCGCTCTTCAGAATTTCCAGAAGCTGGTCTTCATCTTTCATGACGACTGATCTGATGCCGCTGTTTTCTGCTCTCGTCAGCGCATAGGCGCCGGGCGTACTGGAAACCACCAGCCGTATCTCTCCGCTTTTTATTATACCGCTTTTTTCTGCATCAATCAAAGCCTGAAGATTTGTCCCCCCTCCGGACACCATAACTGCTATCCCGGTCTTCTGGCCTAGCATATCTCCACGCTTTCATCCGATTCAACTGTTTCGCCTAGTATGTACGCTTCCTCGCCGGCTTCTTTAAGGACTGCCAGCGTCTTTTCTGCATTTTCTTTTGCCACTATGCAGGTCATGCCTACGCCCATGTTGTATGTATTGAACATGTCGCGCTCAGGTATACCGCCTGCTGCCGCTATGAGATCGAATACAGGGAGGACTCTGACATCACTTCTCTTTATCCTGACTCCGATGCCCTTTGGAAGGCTCCTTGGTATATTCTCATAGAAACCGCCGCCTGTGATATGAGCCACAGATTTTACTGTGACTGCTTCAAAGAGCTTCAGCATTGGCTTTACATATATCTTCGTAGGTGTCAGCAGTGTCTCACCCAGCGTCCTGCCGTCCAGCTCATCGTATTTTTTGTTCAGATCGGCGTTTTCCACATCGAATACTTTCCTTACCAGCGAAAAGCCGTTGGAATGTACTCCTGATGAAGGCAGTCCGATGAGCACGTCGCCTGCTTTGATGCTCTCTTTATCCAGCACCTTGGATTTATCGACAACTCCAACTGAAAACCCTGCCAGATCATATTCATCTTCAGGATAAAATCCGGGCATTTCAGCAGTCTCTCCGCCTATTAGCGCCGACTCTGACTGTACACAGCCCTCTGCTACGCCACTGACTATCTTGGCTATCTTCTCCGGATAATTTTTGCCGCAGGCTATGTAGTCCAGGAAGAACAAAGGTTTGGCGCCGACACATATGATATCGTTTACGCACATGGCCACGCAGTCGATACCTACTGTATCGTGCTTGTCCATGAGGAAGGCCAGCTTCAGCTTTGTTCCCACACCATCTGTGCCGCTGACCAGAACCGGTTCTTTAAGCCCGGTCATATCAAGATGAAAGAGGCCTCCAAAGCCGCCTAGATCCGATGTGTCACCGAAAACCATGGTTCTGGCAATGTGCTGCTTCATAAGCTCGACTGATTTGTATCCGGCGGTGATATCAACACCGGCTTCTTTGTAACTCTCACTGAAACTTTTTCCCATTTGTCCTCTCCTTATTTCTCACTGATCTTTTTTTCAAATCTGTTTTTGTCGCCTTCTGAAGGCACTGCCGTTGCATATTCGCCGCTGAAACAGCCGTCGCAGAAGCCTTCTCCCGGCTTGTTGCCGATGAGCAGATTAAGATGATTTATATCCAGGAATCCCATGGAGTCTGCGCCTATGACATCGGCTATCTCATCTATGGAGTATTTGCAGGCTATAAGGTTCTCTTTGGAATCTATATCAGTACCATAATAACACGGATTGGTGAACGGCGGCGCGGAAGATCTCATATGGACCTCGGTGGCACCTGCCTCTCTCAGCAGTCTGACTATCCTGGCGCAGGTAGTACCTCTGACAATTGAGTCATCTACCATAACCACTCTCTTGCCTCTGACAGTATCTGCAAGGACGTTAAGTTTGATCCTGACCTTGTCTTCTCTGTCCTTCTGTCCGGGAGCAATGAATGTGCGTCCTATATATTTGTTCTTAATGAATCCAATACCGTACGGTATGCCTGACTGGCGCGCGTAGCCTATAGCCGCGTCGAGTCCTGAATCAGGAACACCTATGACCACATCTGCCTGCACCGGATGCTCCATGGCCAGACATGAACCTGCCTTGACTCTGGCGTTATGAACGCTCTTTCCTTCGATGACCGAATCCGGTCTGGCAAAGTAGAGATATTCAAATATGCATATCTTATGTGGTTTCTGATTGCAGTGGTCTGTTATTGATCTGACGCCTTCCTTGTCAAAGATCACTATCTCACCCGGTTCAATATCACGGATGTACCTGGCACCCACTGAATCGAGCGCGCAGGTCTCCGATGCTACCATGTATGTGCCGTCCTTGCGCTGTCCGTAACAGAGAGGTCTGAAACCGTGTTCATCTCTGACCGCTATCAGTTTTGACGGTGACATTACCACCAGTGAAAAAGCTCCCTCCAGCTTGTTCATAGCCTTGTTGATGGCCTCTTCTATTGAATCACTGTGTATCCGTTCCTTGGTGATTATATATGATATCACCTCAGTGTCGCTGGTAGTGTGGAAGATAGAGCCCTCCAGCTCCAGCTCCTTTCTCAGTTCAAATGAATTGACCAGGTTACCGTTATGGGCGAGGGCCATGCGTCCCTTATGGTGGTTTACAACTATCGGCTGCGAATTGAGTCTGTCGTTGTGACCCGTCGTCCCGTATCTTACGTGACCTACAGACATCTGTCCCTGTCCCAGATCATTGAGTGCGCTCTGGGTGAACACGTCGTTGACCAGACCTTTGTCTTTGTAGTAACTGAAAACTCCGTCATCGTTGACAACGATGCCGCAGCTTTCCTGCCCTCTGTGCTGGAGTGCAAATAATCCGTAATATGTGGTGCTGGCTACATCCTGGGTAGCTTTGCCGTAGATGCCGAAAACGCCGCACTCTTCCCTTAAACTGCTCATTTTGGTCTCCTTATTTGTTATATTTTTCTTCTATTGCTTTATTCTTGCCCAGGACCTTTTCTGCATTGGCCCTTCTCTGCAGATCAAGCTTTTCTGCAAGAGTTTCATCCTCTATAGCTATCATCTGTGCCGCCAGCAGACCTGCATTCTGCGCTCCATCGATGGCAACCGTTGCTACCGGTATGCCTCCGGGCATCTGCACTGTCGAAAGCAGCGCATCCAGACCATCCAGAGTAGACGATTTTACAGGAATGCCGATCACCGGCAAAGTAGTATTCGCTGCTATGGCTCCTGCCAGATGGGCAGCCTTGCCTGCTGCTGCTATTATTGCTCCGAATCCGTTTTTACGGGCATTGGCAGAAAATTCCTTGGCCTCTACCGGTGTCCTGTGAGCTGAATATACGTGTACCTCGTAAGGGACGCCAAGCTCATCAAGTGCTGTCATTGCTTTTTCTACTACAGGAAGGTCGCTGTCGCTTCCCATTATTATACCAACTTTTTTCATATTGATTAACCTCCAAAAAATACAAAAGTACCTATGATTTACTTTAACATAGATACTTTTGCACTTCAACATTCGTTCAGTAAAAAGTCGATATTTGAGCAGTTATTATATGTTTTTTTGATGAAAACAGGTTTATTTGCGAACTATATTAGTTATATACAGTTATATTGTTCGTAAATCATATCAGCTGTCTGAACATGCTGATGACCTGTTCACTGTCAGCTTCGCGAGGATTCCCGGGATAGCACGCGTCTTTAAGCGCATCAGCAGCCAGCTGAGGCAGATCCTCTTCTCTGATCCTTTCGTTTTTAACTGGTATTCCCACATCCTCTGACAGCTTCCTGACCGCGGCAATAGCAGCATCGCGGTATTCTGACCGCGTCATGGAGTCAACACCTTCAACACCGAACGCTTTAGCGATTTCTTTGTACTTATCTCCGGTAAATTCTTTGTTGAATTCCATTGAAACTGGCAGCAGCTGTGCGCATGCCATTCCATGAGGAGTATCGTAATATGCACTCAGTGTATGTGCCATTGCATGGTCGATGCCCAGGCCTACATTGGAGAATCCCATACCTGCGATGTACTGCGCCAGTGCCATGCCCTCGCGGCCTTCAGCTTCTCCTGCAACCGCTCCGCGCAGGTTCCCGGCAATGAGACGGATGGCTTCTATATGGAACATGTCTGTCATTTCCCAGGCAGCCCTGGTCGTATATCCTTCTATTGCATGTGTGAGCGCATCCATACCTGTGCTTGCAGTTAGTCCTTTAGGCATGGAAGCCATCATGTCAGGATCAACTATGGCTACGATCGGCATATCATGCGGATCTGCGCATACGAATTTTCTCTTCTTCTCAACATCAGTGATAACGTAATTGATTGTTACCTCTGCTGCGGTTCCTGCCGTAGTCGGAACGGCTATGATAGGTACACAAGGATTCTTGGTAGGTGCAAGTCCCTCAAGACTTCTCACATCTTCAAACTCAGGGTTTGCAATTATGATGCCTATGGCTTTGGAAGTGTCCATGGATGAGCCGCCGCCTATGGCAATGATGTAGTCCGCGCCTGAAGCCTTGAATGTTCTCACACCGTTCATCACGTTTTCTATAGTCGGATTTGGCTTGATATCAGAATATGTCATATATTCCATGGACTCCTTGTCCAGCAGTTCCGTTACTTTGGCGGCCACGCCGAATTTAACAAGATCAGGATCTGATGCCACAAACCCTCTGTGGAATCCTCTGCTCTTGATTTCCGTGATGATCTCACTGATAGCGCCAGCGCCGTGATAAGATGTTCCGTTCAATGAAATTCTATTTACCATTTCTTAATACCTCCTCCAATGATATCATTTTCAGCTTTTTCTTTTACTTGATTATATTACTGCATGTACAAAAAAATAAGTTACACTGCAGGCAAAATGTAACTTATCTGCAATTTTTTTAACAAAGTTTTTTCCCTTCGTCAGTCCAGGAGGCCCAGCTCTGAAAAAAGCTTGGATAGTCTGGACGGCATGGCCTCTATCATCAGTTCCGCCATTTCCCGAGGTGTAGCCTGACAGCCTCTGAACACCCACTGCTGTGTCATGTGGACCGATGCTACACAGTACATTTCCAGCAGACTTCCATACTCGTCTTGCGGAAAGGCGCCTATCTTCCCTGAAATCAGCCGTTTATAAAAATCCATGATCATCTTGATATCATGATCTCTTAGATTGTTCTGTGAATCGTTCTTGAACGCGGCCTTGAAAAACAGTTTCTGATCCTGTATATATGTAAATTTGTGAACCAGGCTGTCAAAGGCAGTCTTGCCGTATCCCATATGCTGGAATGCCTTTTTCAGCAGCTCATCGAAATACCAGTTGATCAGGTCATACTTATCGGTGAAATTCCTGTAGAATGTCTGCCTTGATACTCCGCATTTTTCTGTTATCTGCTTGACCGTGATTCTCTCCAGCGGTGCCTCTCCCATGCATGCTTCCAGCGCGTCAGCAAGTCTGTATCTAACATCGGTTTTCTTTTCTGTCATCATTTCCATGTCTGTCCCGCCTCATGGTCTTCTGAATGTGCACGGCAGTCAGACCGTACATTTTCCGCTCTTCTGTTTCCGATTTGACCTGTCCTTCTGTTAATTATGACCGATCAGTGTGAATCCAGGTAAGCCTGCAGTATCAATACTGCAGCCTGTTTATCTATTACTTCTTTTCTCTTTTTTCTGCTGACATCGGCATCCACCAGAACGCGCTCCGCCTGGACCGTCGTAAGTCTCTCGTCCTGCCAGACGATTTCCACGCCCTTGACGGCAGTACTTCTCATTTTGTTCTCCAGCATGGTGCGGAATTCTCTGACCTTACCTGTCTGCTGGCTGTCTTCACCGCTCATGCTCAGCGGCAGTCCCATTACTATGGTATCGCATTCATATTCTTTTACCATATCAAGGACCTTTCCCGTGTCCTTTCTGATGCCTACTCTCTCGATGGTAGTGATTCCCTGCGCCGTTATGCCAAGAGGGTCACTGACAGCAACACCTACTGTTTTGTCGCCCACATCCAATCCAATTTTTCTCATTATCGGTTCCTTATCCGCTAAAAAAATGGCAGGCTAAAAAACCTGCCATTTTATCAGCTAATTTATTTTCTAAGATATTCTTTTAAAATCTCCTCAACCAGATCATCTCTGTCAATTCGGCTGATCATCAGTCTTGCATTGTTGTGACTGGTAATATATGAAGGATCGCCTGACAAAATATAGCCGACCATCTGATCAATACCATTGTAACCTCTCTCTTCCAATGCGTCATAGACAGTCTCAAGAACTTCCTTGGTTGTCCTCTGTTGAGTTTTAGCAGCATCAAACATTATAGTCTTCTTCTCCATGTTACGACCTCCTTTTGTTAATTATACTATGATATCAGTTCTTCTGCAACCTTAAATGCGTCAGAAATACCTGACGGATTTTTTCCGCCTGCCTGAGCCATGTCGGCCTTACCGCCGCCGCCGCCGCCGACAGCCGGTGCTATCTTCTTGATCAGGTTGCCTGCATGGTACCCCTTTTCCAGCAGATCATCAGAAACCGATACGAGCATGGTCACCTTGCCGTCATTCACTGTGGCAAATACCATGACAACCGATTTATTGTCTTTTTTGATGTCGTCGGAAAGATTTCTCAGATCGGCGATATTGTAATCTTTGAATTCTCTTGTCACAAGCTTTACATCACCTATGGCCTTTGCTGTAGCCATTATATCGCCAAGTTCTGAACCCATAGCCTCTTTCTTGAGGCTGTCAAGCTCTTTCCTTGCATCCTTCAGTTCCTCTACCACCGATGCAACTCTGGTGGTCACTGCATTGCTGCTGGATTTCACGATCCTGGCGATTTCATCTACCGCAGTTTCAGATCTTTCCGCAGCGTCAAGCACGCCTGTGCCAGTCAACGCAACGATCCTGCGCACACCGGCAGCTACTCCGGATTCGCTGGCGATCTTCATGGATCCTATCTGACCGATATTTGAAACGTGAGTGCCTCCACAGAGTTCTATGCTCCATCCGCCGCAGCTCACCACTCTGACTTCGTTTCCGTATTTTTCACCGAATAAAGCCATGGCGCCCATTTTCTGAGCTTCCTTCATATCTGTCACCACCGTATCTACCGGCAGGAATTCACATATTTTTTCGTTTACTATGGTTTCTACCTTCCTGATATCCTCAGGTGAGACAGCTTCGAAATGAGTAAAGTCGAATCTCAGTTCATTTTCATTTACAAATGAACCTGCCTGTTCAACGTGTGTGCCCAGAACATCGCGCAGTGCTTTCTGGAGCAGGTGTGTAGCCGTATGGTTCCTTGCGGTCTTATTGCGCCTGATCACATCTACCTGACAGTCTACCATGTCTCCCTTTGTCAGAGTCCCCTCTGATATGGTCCCTTTGTGAGCAAAGATACCGTGAGACTTGGTAACTGATTTGATATCGACGCTGCACCCGTTGGTTGACATAACGCCTATATCGGAAACCTGTCCGCCGCTTTCTGCATAAAACGGTGTTTTATCCAGATAAATTATGACGTTTTCACCCGCGCCTGCAAACTCAGCCTCTTCGCCTTCTTTATAAAGAGCGATTATCTTTCCTTTGTCGCTGAGGGTCGAATATCCGGTAAACTCTGTTTCTGGTACATCTGCCGCGGTTTCTGTATCCTTCCAGCCATCCTCATCGGCTGACTTTCTGCCCTCTCTGGCGGTCTGCTTCTGCATTTTCATATTCTCATTGAAGCCTTCCACGTCCGCAGTCATGCCTTCCTCCTGGAGAATCTCTTCCGTAAGTTCCAGTGGGAATCCGAAGGTATCATAGAGTTTGAAGGCTTTTTCACCGTCCAGCGTCTTAACGCCTTTTTCCTTCATTTCTTCAACATATTCATTTATGATGCTGCAGCCCTGATCCAGGGTAGCAACGAATCTGCTTTCTTCAAGGGAAATTATCTTCTTGATGTAGTCCTGTTTCTCTACCAGTTCCGGATAAGCCTCTCCTGAAACCGCAACGACTCTGTCTGCCAGTCCTGAAAGGAAACCGTCATCGATGCCGAGTATCCTGCCGTGACGCGCCGCTCTTCTTATGAGTCTTCTGAGTACGTAACCCCTGCCCTCATTGGAAGGGATTATGCCGTCAGCTATCATGAACACTGTAGATCTGAGATGATCCGTGATTATCCTCAGGGATACATCAGCCTTGTCGTCTCCGGCTTCATATTTCCTGCCGCTGAGTTCAGCGACTCCGTCCAGGATATATCTTATGGTATCTACATCAAATATGGAATCCACGTCCTGCATTATACAGGCCATTCTCTCAAGCCCCATGCCGGTGTCTATGTTAGGATGTGCCAGGTCGCTGTAACTGCCGTCTTCTTCCTTGGAAAACTGAGTAAACACGTGGTTCCAGAACTCTATATATCTGTCACATTCGCAGCCCGGCCTGCAGTCCGGCTTTCCACAGCCATACTCCGGACCTCTGTCAAAGAATATTTCCGAGTCCGGTCCGCACGGACCAAGACCTATCTCCCAGAAATTGTCTTCCTTGCCAAGTCTGACTATTCTCTCATCAGGAAGTCCGATGACATTATGCCAGATGTCATAAGCTTCTTCATCATCCAGATAGATGGTGGCCCAGATCTTGTCCGCAGGCATCTTAAGGTATTCTGTTATGAATTCCCAGCCCCAGGTCAGTGATTCTTTCTTGAAATAATCTCCAAATGAAAAGTTTCCAAGCATTTCAAAGAAAGTACCGTGTCTGGATGTCAGACCGACGTTATCTATGTCGCCGGTCCTGATGCACTTCTGACATGTAGTCATCCTTTTGGCCGGAGGCGTTTCCTGCCCAGAAAAATATGGCTTCAGCGGTGCCATACCCGAATTTATTATTAAAAGGGATTTGTCGTTCTTCGGTATCAGCGAAGCGCTCTTTCCCGGATAATGCTCTTTACTTACATAAAAGTCTCTGAACATCCTGCGTATTTCGTTTAAGCCAAGTTTTTCCATCTATAATGTTTCCTCCAAAATCACAATAATTGTTAATTATACTATAATCAACGGAACTTTTCAATTATCTTGACGATATCTCTCTCAACTCCTGTAAAATCTCCGGTTTCAAATGAGTATACCTTCAGTTTTGATTCGGTCCCGGAAGGCCGTATGATAAGCCTGCTGCCGTTTTCGAACCTGAATTCGACCACATTTGCCTTTGGAAGGCCCGTATTTTCCCTGTAGTCGATTTTTTTCGTTATATTCTGCCCACCGATGGTCTCAGTGATTTTATCCCTGAAAAAGGCCATTATCTCGTCCATCTTATCAGCGCCTTCCGCGCCGTTGAAGAAATAGTTTCTCGTTTTGTCCAGACAGAGGCCATATTCATCATACAGTTCATTGAGCCGGTCCACCAGATCTGATCCGTGGCTCTTGTGATAGGCCGCCATTTCCACAGTTATCATGGCGCCGCTCACTCCATCCTTGTCACAGATGAATGGAGAAACAAGATATCCGTTGCTTTCCTCAAAGCCGTAATAATAGTCATCTCTTCGTCCCATGGACGTCAGTTCAGTGATGATCTCTCCTATGTATTTGAAACCGGTTAGAGTATTGATGACCGTGAGCCCGTGTTTCTCGGCGATCTGCTGCGCCAGCGGAGACGTCACGATGCTCTTAACCATGAGCTGTCCCTTCCGCGGCGGTCTGGTCGCGCAGAGATAATCCAGAATGAGTATCCCCAGCTGATTACCCGTCAGCAGTGTCCTCATGCCGTCATGATAAAGAGCCGCCCCTATCCTGTCCGAATCCGGATCGGTCGCAATCAGAATGTCGCCGCCTTCATTATCCATTTCCTTGAACGCCTCGTCAAATGCGAGTATCTTCTCCGGGTTTGGAGACGGGCATGTGGTGAAATTCTCGTCTGGGAATTCCTGCACCTTCACGATGTCATAATTCTTAAAGCCTATATCTCTGAAAACATCGCTGACATACCGGCATCCGGCTCCGTTCAGCGGTGTATAGATCACTCTCAGTTCATTGAGCACTTCTCTGTCCATAGGAGTAGTGAGCCCGGCAATGTATCTGACAAAGCTTTCGCTGACTTCTTCTCCGGCCGAGAGGATGCCTTCTGTATCATATCTGATGCCATCAAAGAAATCAAGTTTCTCTATTTCTCTGAGGATATTATCCGGCTCTTCTCCCACTATCTGATAACCGTCACTGTTGTATACCTTGTAACCGTTATATATCTTGGGATTGTGGCTGGCAGTTATCATCACACCCATGGTGCACTTAAGATAGGTGATCGCATACGACAAAAGAGAGACCGGAGCTATTTCATCGAACAGATAGGTCCTGATGCCGTTTCCTCTGAGTACTGCCGCCGTCTCACGGGCAAAATAAGCAGATCCCTTACGGCTGTCATAAGCTATGACCACTGAAGGATCCATATACTTGCCGTTCAGATAGTCTGCCAGTCCCTGGGTAGCGCGCCGGATCACATAACCGTTGATCCTGTTCGTTCCCGGACCTAATATGCCACGCATACCGCTGGTCCCGAAACACAGTCCCCGGTAAAAGGAATCCGTCAGTTCTTCCTCATTGTCTCCCAGTCTCCTGAGATCCTTCTGGAAGTCCCTGTCATCCATGGTACTGCTCAGCCATCTAATATATTCATTTTCTGCTTTTCGCTTTAATTCTATGATATCCATGGCTATATTTTACCATACTTTTATTGAATTTACTAATTATTACTGCAGATCAGTCCCCCGCCTGCAACAAAGATTGTGCCGTTGTCATCTTTCAGATAAAACACTATGGACTGTCCTGGAGTCGCTGCCCTCTGCGGATCATCGAACAAAGTCAGCACCCTGCCGTCATCGAGCTGTCTGAGTACGGCATCAGCCGGGCTGGCGGCATACCTGATCTTAGCCTGGAGCCTGACTCCCGCCATGTCTGCCGGCAGACTTTCTTCGCCTGAAGCAACAAAGAAGTTGCCGTCTGAAATTACTTCTCTGCTGAAGAGGTCATCGTTGGTACCCAGTGTCACAGTATTCTTTTCTGGATCCAGCCGGGTTACAAAAGCCTGTTTGCCGAGAGTTATGCCCAGTCCCTTGCGCTGACCTATGGTATAGTTAATAAGTCCTTTATGCTTTCCCAGCCTTCTGCCTTTTCTGTCCACAAAATCACCCGGTCTGCTCTTCAGACCGCGTTTTTCGATGAAATCAACATAAGCCTTTTTTTTGTTCTCTATAAAGCAGATCTCCTGACTGTCGGCCTTCTCCGCATTGAAGAGGCTGTGCTTTCTGGCGAGGCTTCTGGTTTCGTCTTTGTCCTGAAATTCTCCCAGCGGGAACAAAAGGCGGGACAGAATATCCTGACCTAAGCGGTACAGCATATATGACTGGTCTTTCTGTGAACTCTGTGCCTGTTCAACAAAACAGCAGCCGTTCTGTTCATTCCTGACTATCCTGGCATAATGCCCTGTGGCGATGTAATATGCCCCCGCCTGATCGGCGGCTTCTATCAGTGTCTTGAACTTCACATTCGGATTGCAGACGACGCACGGATTTGGCGTCCGGCCGCAGATATATTCGTTGCAGAAATTATTGATGACTATTTCGGAAAAGCGCTGTGAGACATCGCGCCGGATGAATTCTAGTCCCAGCTCAGCGGCTGCTCTCCTGGCATCGGCAGCGCCCTCCTCATTGTTTCCGAGTACATCAAGAAAAAGTCCGATGACTTCATATCCGTTTTCTTTCAACAACAAAGCAGCGGTGGTGCTGTCAACACCGCCGCTTAATCCCAGTATTACCTTATTCTTCTTCAGGGGCATCATCATCATCGTCCTCGTTTGGATCGAATCCCTCAAGGCCCTTATAGGTCTTGCCGTTCTTCTGAGCATAGTCGTAGATTGCCGACTTGATGGCATGATCGGCAAGTACTGAACAGTGCACCTTGACTGCAGGCAGTCCGCCCAGCTCATCAATGATGCTCTTATTGCTGATCTCCAGCGCTTCATCGATGGATTTACCTATGATCATTGTAGTTGCCATGCTTGATGAAGCGATGGCGCTTCCGCATCCAAAGGTCTTGAACTTGGCATCAGTGATGATGTCATCCTTGACCATGATCTGCACCTGCATCATATCTCCGCAGACAGGACTTCCGTAAACTCCGGTGCCGTCAGCGTTTTCTATCTCTCCTACATTCCTTGGATTCATGAAATGGTCCATTACTGTATCATTATATAATCCCATATTTTTACCAACCTTTCTCGCTGTTGACTGAAGAGATCTCCCTCAGTCTTGAAACTACTTTAGTTAAGCATTCTATTACATAATCTATGTCTTCCCTGGTGGTGAAATCTCCAACGGTGAATCTGATGGTCCCGTGTATCATTTCATCCGGGACTCCTATCGCCGTCAATACATGTGAAGGCTCAAGTGACTTGGACGAGCAGGCTGAACCTGTTGATACCGCGATACCGAAGTTGTCCAGCAGCAGCAGTATCGACTCGCCTTCAATATATTCAAAAGTTACATTGGCATTGCCCGGATGTCTGTGCTCCATGTTTCCGTTGACTACGACATCAGGTATATTTTTTCTGATCTCTTCGATCAGGTAATTTCTCAACTCAGTGCAGTGTGCGATATGACTGTCAAGATTGTTCATGGCCAGTTCAGCAGCTTTGCCGAAACCGACTATTCCCGCCAGATTTTCAGTACCCGCGCGTTTTCCCATCTCCTGAGCTCCGCCGTGGAGATAGTTGGGAATCCTGATCCCCTTTTTCATATACAGCGCTCCGACGCCCTTAGGTCCATAGATCTTATGCGCCGACATGGACATCATGTCGATACCCAGCGCCTTTACGTCGATATGAACATTCCCCAGCGCCTGTACAGCATCTGTATGGAATATGATGCCATGTTTGTGGGCAGTCTCTGCCAGCTCTTTTACCGGCTCCACAGTACCGATCTCGTTGTTGACGAACATGATGCTGACGAGGATGGTATCCTCTCTGATTGCTGCCTCCAGAGCCTCCGGAGTTACCGTTCCGTCCTTTTCGCAGTCGAGATAAGTCACCTCAAAACCGTTTTTCTCCAGGAACTGACACGAATGGAGAATCGCATGATGCTCTATTCTGCTGGTGATTATATGATTGCCCTTTCCCTTGGCTTTCATTGCATTTGCGACACCGAACAGAGTCCAGTTGTCTGCTTCGCTTCCGCAGCCGGTGAAATATACTTCTTTTTCGTCTGCATTTATCAGTCTGGCTACCTGCGCCCTTGCCTTATCAACCGCCGCTTTTGATTCTAATCCGATTGTATATAAGCTTGACGGGTTGCCAAAATTCTCTGTAAAATATGGAATCATTTCTTTCAGGACCTCTTCTTTGACTGGTGTAGTCGCGGAATAGTCCAGATAAACTCTTCTGGTCTGACTCATATGTAGTTACTTCCTTTCTAAAACTTACATTGATGATTATACCATAATTAGAGGGTTTCAAACAGAAATGATAATATTTTTTTCGTCACCTTCTGTTTTTTTGACAAAACAAAAAGGGGCTTTGCCAAGCCCCTTTTTCTCTCTTACCTGTATCTCGTCAGCTCAGGTCTTCCTGAACCTCGATTACGTAATCGTCCTTGCTTTTTCCTTCAGCCTCTTCCACATCCTCCGCAAATTCGATCTGATCCAGCTGTGCCCTCAGATTGGCCTTGAATGAATCGATATATTCCCTCCTGAGAATCTGCTGTTCCGCCTTTTCATCCTCATCGAGACCTTCAGCTTTGGCTTTTCTCGCAAGTTCATTTATTCTCTCTATCTTTTCCTTTGTTATCATGCTCTGTCTCCTTTAAACAGACAGTATTATATCAGATAAATTTGTCACTTTCAATACCGATCTTCCAGGCCAGCAGACTGATGAATTCACTGTTGGTCGGCCTGCGTTCACTTCTTCCGGCAGCGTGCTCATATAAGAATTCCCTGATTGGCGCGTTATCACTGTCCCAGGCATGTTCGATCGCGTGTCTGATGCATTTTTCGACGCTTCCCGTAGATACCCTGTTCTTTTTTGCTATCACCGGATATATTTCTTTAGTGATAGAGGGGACAGTTTCTCTGTTCTCCAGTGTCATATACACGGCCTCGCAGATATATCCGTATCCCGTCATTTTTATAGGGATACCCATGTATAATATCGTCTTTTCAGTAAGTATTTCCACATTCTTTTTGTTCATAATTATTTTCCCTCCAATCAAATACTATTGATAACATTATTGTATAACAGAATTTCATTATTTGGTGTTACGTATTCGTAACATTATCAAATTTCTTATCAAATGGTTATTTTATTTTTCATTTTCGCATAGGTCTTGTCACCGATACCACTCACATTCCTGATATCTTCTTTTTTCCTGAAATTACCGTTTTGAGTCCGGTAATCTATGATCTTCTCTGCGGTGACAGGGCCGACGCCGGGTATTTCCTGAAGTCCGGCACTATCGGCGGTATTGATGTTTATCAGCGCTGTACTCTGAGTCGAAGAAGATGAGCCTGCTGCGGCAGTGTTTCCTGCTGAAGAGGTGTTTTGCGTCACGTTGTCATTTCTGGATGGTACCGTTATCTTCTGACCATCGCTGACCTTCTCTGCCTGGTTTATGCTGGTAGTATCAGCCTTTTCAGTAAGACCTCCGGCCTTTTCAATAGCTTCAAATATGCGCGAATCCTTCTCGACCTCATATACTCCCGGAGATTTTACCTCTCCGCTCACATCCACAAACAGACTTGCTGACGCGGTTTCCCTGACTTTGGCTTTTTCGTCGACTGTTGTTTCAGTTTCCTGGCTCTTGGCCAGACTGATCGTATCATCTCCATTCCTGAGTCCAAAAACCAGAACCGCGGTGATAATCAGAATTATCACCGCGATGGTCTTAATTATTTTTTTATTATCTGCTATCCTGTTGTACATATCTCTGATCCTATCCATACTTAACCTCCTGTATGTCATCTCGATCATCGATTACCTGTACATCCGTTTTTTCTACATCCAGTCGATCCTGTAATCACCAGGCAGGATCAGCTTGTTCCTTGTTACCTCGATCTCATATCTTTCGCAGTTCATCTTCTCAGAAAAACCTGTAAACGTCTTTATAACCAGTTCGGGGCTTAGATTTGAACCACTTCCGCAGTCTGCAGACAGTTCCATTTTCAGCTTGTCATCTTCATCCGCCGCCACATCTATGGAGCGTATCTTGCTCCTGATATCCACTTCCTTCAGCATCCTGGTTTTTTTCTGTTTCTTTTCTGCAAGGATTTCACTCTGAGCAAGGTATTCGTTGACCAGAACCTTAAAATCATACGAGTAATATGGGACCGGGAAATATACCGTATAATTTGCAGCTACCACAGACGCCGCCAGCGATCTGGCATCGTCCGGCACCCTTCCGACGCCAGTCAGCACTATGCCTGATGGCATGTTACCTGATAGATCATCGATGAGCACCGACTTGTCATATTCCTGTCTCGTCTCAAACTCTATGTACTCTTCATCAGCAGCGTATCCCAGCGATAACGGCTGTGCAAACCCCATCTTGGGATGCGGATTGAATCCCTGACTGTACTGGAGCAGGATCTCAGAACGCCTGAAGGCGCGCTTGAACATCCTCATCATATCCAGATGCGAGGTATATTTGATGTATCCGTTTTTAGAAAAAGAAATCACATACTTAAACATATATACCTCCCTGACTGCATTTTACCTTCTGATTGATCCCGCAGCCCGTGCATCCGTATCTGCAGTCACGGGTCACCGCCGCTTCGGAAGCTCTGTCATTTTCACTGATCAGGAATTCTCTTGTCACGCCCGAATCGATGATATCCCATGGGAGATTCTCGTCATAACCACGAGTCCTCTCGGTAATAAAGCGATAGTCCAGGCTCCATTTTTCAAAGAGTTCAGCCCATTTGCCACGATCAAAGAACTCACTCCAGGCATCGAATCTGCAGCCTGCTTCATGGGCAGCCAGCAGCAGCTCCGTGCATCTTCTGTCTCCGCGCGCAAACACTGCTTCGCAGGTGCTTACCGCGTCATCATGATAATTGAATGTAACGCCCTTGATCTTGAGTTTTTCTGTGAGATACTCATGCTTGCGTTTGAATTCTTCAGTGGAATCCTGCGGTTCCCACTGGAAAGGTGTATGTGCTTTGGGAACAAAATTTGAAACACTAACGGTCACATTGAATCTGCCGCCTCTTCCAGATTTTCTGTGCAGCCCTATGATGTTTCTGGCAATTTCAGCAATACCGTCCAGATCCTCGTCTGTTTCCCCGGGAAGACCTATCATGAAGTACAGTTTGACATGCCTCCAGCCCAGCTCGATTGCCTGTTCAACCGCATCGTAGATGTCTTTGTCAGTGATGCCTTTATTTATCACATCTCTTAAACGCTGTGTACCAGCTTCCGGCGCAAATGTGAGCCCGGACTTTTTGTAGCCCTGTATCTCTTCCAGCACTTTAAAGGAGAAGGTGTCCAGCCTCAGTGACGGCAGTGAAAGCGAAACATCCCTGTCCTTGCAGAATTTTGTCAGCTCAAGCGTCAGATCCTCAAAATCGGAATAATCGCTGGTGGAAAGTGACAGGATAGACAGTTCATCGTGGCCCGTATTCTCAAGCTGCTTTTCTGCTATCTTCATTATCGATCCGCTGCTTCTTTCTCTTACCGGTCTGTAGATCATGCCCGCCTGACAGAATCTGCATCCTCTGGTGCAGCCGCGGAAGGTTTCCACTACCGCTCTGTCGTGTACTGTTTCGATGACAGGTACCAGATTGTTTGTCGGAAATTCAGTCTGCTCTATATCTTCGATTATATATCTTGCAGCCCTGTCAGGTGCTCCCTCCCAGGTCTTTCTATATTCCATGACCGTACCGTCATCATTGTAAGACACCTCATAAAATGACGGAACATATATACCCTTATCTGCAGCTATCGTCTTCAGGAACTCGTCTTTGGACATGCCGTTATCCCTGGCTCTCTCAAACTTAAGAAGCATCTGAGGGAGCAGTTCTTCGCCATCTCCTATGAGAAATACATCGATGAAATCCGCCAGAGGTTCCGGATTGAAAGCACACGGCCCTCCAGCTATTATCAGTGGATCCGATTCACCGCGGTCACTGCTTAAAAGAGGTATTTCTGCCAGTTCCAGCATGTTAAGTATGTTTGTAAATGACATTTCGTACTGCAGTGTAAAACCCAGCACATCCATTTCCCTGACAGGGGTTTTGGTTTCAAGGGTGAACAAAGGATAGCCTGAACGGCGCATCAGTGATTCCATGTCTGCAGCCGGTGCAAATACTCTCTCGCAATAAAGCTCATCTTTTTTATTTACTATGTCATACAGTATCTGAAGACCCATATAAGACATGCCTATCTCATACATGTCCGGGAAAGCAAATGCAAACCTCAGCTTAACATCCTGCGGATTTTTCACGACCATATTGGTTTCTCCGCCTATATATCTGGCAGGTTTTTCCACCTGCTTGAGCAGCTGATCCAGAGAAGGCGCAAAAAGACTGTCGATGCTTCTGCCGATGCACTTTTCAATTTCATCTATGGAGCCTCTCATCTCTTCCTTTTTCTCCAGCAGACGCCTGGTGCGCTCTGAATTTTCGCCTTTTTTGTGGATGAGATAGTCAACTCTTTCATCGAGTCCGACGTATTTGTCTTCCTTGACGATCCGGTCTCCCAGGCACACCATGTCCGCTTCGGTGAGACTGTCAACATGACCGAGATCGTGGCGCATGTGGACTCTGACGATATCGGCTTCCCGATGATATCCGGCAGCATCCAGCATATCCGCTGCAACAGTTTCATGATTGTCGCACACTCTGTTGACATCGTGGATCAGCCCTGCATGTCTTATCAGATCGATATCAAGATCATGACCATGCCTGTTAAGCTCTTTCGCTATGGTCACCGCCGTATCACTTACCGCCCTGCAATGTGCTATTACATGATCAGGAGTTTCATTGGCCCTGAACATTTCATAGCATGTCTTTTCAGTTAGTCTCTTAACTTCTGGCATTGCCGCCTCCCTCTAATATTCGTCGAAGAATTCGAACTCATAATCAAAGACTCTTATCGTATCTCCTTCTTCAAGGCCCATATCGAGCATCTTCTGGATCGCTCCGCGTTTTTCCATATATTTATACAGATATCTCAGAGAACCAAAATCATTGAAATTTGTTGAATCAAATATTTTACGCAGCTGCTTGCCTGTCACTACATAAATATCTCCCTCTTTTTCCACATAAACCTGGCGGAAATCCGGTTCCACATCATCGATGTCGAAATCGAAGTATTCTTCCTTAGGTTCCTTAGGCGGATTTGCCAGTGATTTCTGCAGCTCCTGCAGAGTTGCATTCAGGAGCTCGCGGACACCGTAATTAATAGGCGCCGAAAGCGGGAACACTCTGTAACCCTTTTCTTCAACATAATTCTTGAATTTCAGGTAGCCCGGATCATCCTCATCGATAAGATCTATTTTGTTGGCAGCAACCAGCATTGGCTTTTCAGCCACATCCTCGCTGTACATTGCCAGCTCAGCATTGATCTTGTCAAAATCGTCGATGGGATCTCTTCCCTCGCTGCCGGAAACATCCACAACGTGAATAAGCACTCTTGTCCTCTCTATATGCTTGAGGAACTTGATCCCCAGGCCCAGCCCCTGATGAGCACCCTCAATTATTCCTGCGATATCAGCCATAACAAAACTGGTGTCGGCAATGTTCACTACCCCCAGATTTGGATCTATAGTGGTGAAGTGATAGTTGTCGATCTTCGGCCTCGCGCTCGTTGCCACCGCAAGCAGGCTGGACTTTCCTACATTAGGGAAGCCTACCAGTCCTACGTCGGCTATCATCTTCAATTCGAGAATAACAGTTCTCTCCTTGGCAAAATTTCCTGCTTCAGCAAAATTTGGAGCCTGGCGTATCGAATTCTTGAAATTCGTATTGCCCTTACCCCCCTTGCCGCCTTTGGCCGCGACAAAAGTCTGTCCATCCTCAACCATATCCTGCATCACAAGACCTGTTGCTTCATCTACTACTACCGTGCCCTGCGGCACTTTGATTATGAGATCCTGCCCATTCTTGCCGAATCTCTTCTTGCTCATGCCGTCCTGGCCGTTTTCCGCTTCATATTTTTTCTTATATTTAAAGTCCATGAGCGTACGGAGATTTTTGTCGGCAACGATGATAACATCTCCGCCTTTTCCGCCATCTCCGCCATCAGGGCCACCTTCTGGAACAAAAGGCTCCCTTCTGAATGACACGCAGCCGTTTCCGCCCTTTCCGGACACTATATCTATTTTCGCTCTGTCTACGAACATATCAACCTCCACCCTGCAGTGCAGGGCGATCTTTATTACATTAAAAAACAAGCCCCTACATTACATAGGGGCTCTAAGTATCTTAAGCTTCTTTAGGATAAACACTGACCTGTTTCTTGGTCTTGCCTTTTCTTTCGAATTTGACAGCACCGTCAACCTTTGCAAACAATGTATCATCGCCGCCGATACCTACATTATTACCAGGATGAAGTTTAGTACCTCTCTGTCTCATCAAGATGCTTCCTGCTGTTACGAACTGACCGTCACCAGCCTTGACGCCTAAACGTTTGGATTCTGACTCACGTCCGTTCTTAGAGCTTCCTACTCCCTTTTTACTTGCCATAGACCTGACACCTCCTTACTGTAATGATGATCAATTACTTACTTGCGTTCTCTATAGCTTCGATGATAACAGCCTTGGTTGCCTTCTCATCGATTTCAATGTTATGCTCATTGGCATAAGCTATAAGTTCATCTTTTTTCATTGAAGCTGAAACCTTTTTCTCTGATTTCTCAGCAGGTTTCCTGGCTGCTTCCTTCTTCTCTGCAGGCTTTTCTTCAGCTTTCTTTTCAGCGGCTTTTGGTTCTGCCTTAGCAGCAGGTTTGCTTCCTACTCCACCAAGATCATTGATTTCCACCATTGTATATGGCTGTCTGTGACCCTGTTTCTTTCTGTAGTCCTTCTTATTCTTGTACTTGAAGATAATGACCTTCTGGCCTTTACCGTTCTCTACGACTTTTCCGGCTACTTTTGCACCCTCTATATAAGGAGTACCCACCTTCAGACCGTTGTCATCGCTCAGAACAAGAACCTTGTCGAACTCAACTTTTTTGCCGTCCTCAATACCGAGTTTTTCAACTGTGATGATATCACCTTCCTGAACTCTGTACTGTTTTCCGCCAGTTTCAATTATTGCATACATAAACTAATACCTCCTCTAACCAGTCTCGCCTCTTCGGGTAGCGCTGAACGCACTTTAACAGACCCTTCTCGAGCGGTCTAACTTAGTTATATTAGCACATATGGAGGCTTATGTCAAACAGATTTATCAATATATTTCGGGTTTTTTAAGTTTACTGTCATAAGCTTTATTTTTTACTGCCGGAGGCCAGAACGCTACGGCAGTTAAAATAATGATCAGGCTTATAAAAATCCCGGATCCGGCATCTGTATGTATCAATGATACCACATAACCGATGACTGGTACATGAAAAACAACTATTTCTTTTATTTTATCGAAAGATGTTCTGGTATCATTATTCTTATTTGCATCGCCTCTGGTCACCACGTAATCAGCAGTTTTCTCAACTACCCGGTGCATTATTGGCATCGTTACTCCTCTTTCCTTAAAAATTATCACATCGTTTTCTTCTATCTTATCAAATGCATCGACTGTCTTGGAAAATACAAGCGAATATTTTGGAATTGCAGGACTCATTGAACCTGAGGCTACATAATGGACCCTTAGACCCGAGAGATAAGCTCCGCCGACGATTCCCATTATAACAGCCAGTGTGATCAGTGTTTTTTTCATTTTATCACCTCTTATTCTATTTCTTTATCAGCGCAAGAGTCAACAGATATCCGGCCAGCGGAACGTGAAACAGGACTTTTTCATCTATTTCTGATGCCTTTACCGGCGCATCCTCTGCTTCATTGGCATCACCCCGGGTGATCAGGTGATCTCTATATTTTCTTATTACCCTGTGAGTGACGGATAGCCTGTCGTCTGCCCTGGTATAAACTATCACATCCCCCTTTTTCACAGTATCAAATGACGTATCAGCCGTTATCGTAAGCGCTCCGGTTTTGATGGCAGGTGCCATGGATCCTGAGATTATCACATGTACGTGCAGTCCTGCTGCCGCCGCCGAAAGAAACAGCACCGCTACGATCAGGATCAGTCCCACACCTTTCATCACGCAGTCCTTTTCCACATGTTAACCACAAGGTAAGGCGACAGTAATTCCAGCGGACTGCCGCTGCCGACGCTGGCTGCAGTACCGGAAACGTTCAGTGACGGTATATTGAGCGTATGAGCATGACTTCCGGCAGCGGATGACCCGGAATGCTCCCCGGTAACCACGTAAGCTATGGTGGCATAATAGCTGCCTCCTCCTGAATAAATGGTCCTGTCAGACATGTAATGCTTATGCTCTCCATTGGTGGAAGTACTGCCCACTCCGTTTGCCACAGCCGTTGAACCAGACACTGTATGGCTGTGGGCCGGCATTTCTGCTGTGGTCAGACTGTGTGAATATTCTCCCCCTATGGCTCCGGCAGTGAAATCCTTCACTGTATTGTCTGCATCTCTTCCCGTTCCTGCCGCCAGCAGCGTTCTTCCTTGAATTCTCTCCCAGGTTCCTCCAAAAAGATCCGCGGGATCTTCATTGCCCAGGGTGGTATATATGCTGCCCACGGGATAGACGCTGTTTATATCAAGCTGCTCAACACTGGAAACTGAACCGTCGCTGCCGCTCAGGGTAACAGTATTCCCACTTTTTGTCAGCGTGTATTTCGTATTGGTGTCAGTGTATTCCGCCATGGAAAAAACGTTGCTCATCGTCTCCCTGCAAGTCATAAAACCGGCAAGCTGATCACACAGCAGCATGGCGAACATTATTATCATACAAAAAGTAAGCGTAATATTTTTCCTGACCATATTTTCAAATTCTGATCTGTGATCGTTCTTTTCTTTTATTCTAATCATCACGCTTCCTCCTGACTCACGTTTATTCTTCCGGGCCCCGCCCGATTGCAGGACCCGGTCATGTTGATTTTGATAATCAGCAGTAGTTACTATAATCAGTCTACGGTTTCAAAGGCTGCAGGAGCTGCTCCGCCCCATGGATCCGCTTCTGTCAGCGTGCCCTGTGTCACATGGGCTTTCTGTATGGCTTCAAATGTCACCTCTACAGTAGGAGTAGTGCCGGCCGACTCGTTACCCCAGTCTGACGGTATCTGAACTCCAGTAAACAAAGTGTTCATCGTTGTTTCTCCTGTATTCAGTCCATTATTCTTATAGTAATACAGTGTCACCGTGTGGTTAGCCTCATCAGTTACCGTTTCAGCAGTATTGAGAGTCCAGTCCTCACTTGCTCCCACTATGGAAGCTGCCGTAAGCTGTGTCTTTCCGACTTCTGTGGAAGGCGTTGACAGCGTCACACGTGCCCTGATCCAGACAGCCTGATTCTCTGACCCCTTCTGAGCAACCTGTGGTATTTTTGAGATGAGATCACCTGCCATTACATTGACTGGATCCACATAGTCGACTGTAGTGCCCTCACTGTTCAGCATTTTCTCCTGTGCGGCGATATTTACCTGCTGGTTTTCATTCGCCATGGTGAAGGTGTTGGTAAATGAGAACGTATCCGTAAGGAATGCCATGACTCCCATTATCAGGAGTGCCGTGATCATCGAAAGTACGATGGTTCTTTTTTTGTTCTTGTTTTTTGTTGTTTTTGTATCCATTATGATACCCCTTTCTTTAAATGCTGATTATCAAATCTGTTTACGTTTTTTTCTAAATAATGTAGCTACGGCTGCTGATGCCAGAAAAGCGGTCAGCATATACACATATACTGTCTTAGAATCACCTGTTTCAGGACCTGCCGCTTCTTTAGATTCATCAACAGTAATCCTGTCTGCCGTTACGATCTGCGGAGGCTTCACATACATTCCCGTTTCCGGCGGATTTGCGACGGTTATCTCTTCAGGTGGCTCCACCCTGACAAAATGTATCATCTGCTCCTGATCATCGATATCGCTATGCTCTGCCACTGTCTCTTCATCTAAAGTAAGCGTCTCAAAAACGGTTATGCTTTTACCTGCCAGTTCAGATGCGTCGATGTCAAAACTCATATCTACGCTGCCGCTACCGGATTCCGCAGTAAAACTCTTCACTGCAGTAACTTCCTTTCCGTCCATCATGACAGGCTCATTTTTTTCTTTATCCATGAGAATTCCGTAAAGAACATACCCGGCTCCCTTTCTCAGGTGACTGTATGACACCTTGTCGATTACAGTTTTCATTCCCTCGGCCTTTGTAATATGATTACCGGTGTCTGCAGCACTGGCGCTGGTTCTGATTTCCGCCGGCACATGCCTGTCTTCAGAATATACACAGACTTCCTGTTCACCGCCGTTCACTGTAAAATCGACGGGTTCCGCTTCCTCATAGTCCTCCGGTGCCTGGATCTCTATCAAAGTATAATTTCCTGCAGGGAATTTTTCCCAACTGATCACACCATCAGCATCAGTTTCAAAAAAAGTCGTTCCGTCTCGCGAATATGATTTTCCCGTCTTATTGTCCCGGATCATAAACCTTGTTCCCGGTTCCTTTACCTGTTCACCGGTATCAACATCTTTTTTGATTATCTTAAGCGGCGATGTCTTAAGTCTGTCTGTTCCCAGATCCACGTACTGGACATCTCCCGTGCCGTTAATTGATATGGTCACAGCATACAGCCATTCGACACTGCTGCTGCCTCCGATCTGATCGATAAGATATCTTCCTGAAAATCCGCCGTCCGCGAAAGCTGGCAGATTTCTGGAAACAGCTGTGAATCCGTTATTCCCGACCTTGAGCGTGTCCTTAAAAGCGTCTGGCGCTGCTTCAAATCCATCAGGACCGTATTCTTCCGGCCACAATCTGAATTCTGCGCCTTCTTCTGCCACACTGTCCCCATTGGATGTTTCCATGGTCTTCCTAAGGCTGACACTTCCGTAGACCAGTGCGGGTATGGAGTTGGTGATACTGCATGAATCATCTCCGCCTTTTGCGAAGAAATAGATGTCCTGATATGCCGGATCTGTGACAAATTTATACGCGGTATAGTCACCCACATGACCCGGCAGCTTTCCGGTAGCAAACAGAGAGCCTTCCATGGATAGTTCCGCGTTGACATGTACAGTCTCTCCGTTTCTGATGGTTGCAGTTTCCCCGGGGCCGTATTTTATCCCCGTTGTCTCATTGGTAAAGCTGTATCCTTCAGCAACCTGATAAGTCACATAATTCCTTGGAGATGCTCCCTTAAGTGTATAATCCGGAGACTGAAAACCCTCTTGCAGACTTAGGAATGTCATCTGCGGCGATCTGCCCTCCTCTCGGTCAAAACTTATGTAACTGTTTATCTGTGGATCCGGGAGCGCTTTCATCTCCGCTCCCACCTGTTTTGCAAATGTAGTTTCCGCGGCAGTAAGATAAGCATTCCAGTCCCTGGAGTTCTTGAGATATCCCAGCGCAAAATGACAAAGCATATATGGTGACTTTACCGTCCCGTCACATTTCTCCTGCCAGTTTTTCCATGCGGCAGGATGCTTTTTCTCTATCCATTTTTTCAGAGTATCCCATTCAGGATATCCGTAGCTGTAATACAAAGCCTGAGTCATAGTGGCATTATCCGACATCTCTATGGCCTTTCCCGACCCCTCATCAGGATTTTTGCTGGGATCCACACAGTAGGCAAGATGGCTCGTAGTGGTGCCGTCCTTTTCAGTGACCTTGCCGTACCATTTTCCTATCTCATATGTATTTCCCTCCATCTTTGACCCCTTGCCGCAGTGCCATGTATATGTAGTCTCCTTCCATATCCTGGCGCTTATGGTGTCCCCGCTGGCTGCATGACTGCTGATCACCATGGGTGTCATGGGCAGCATGGCAATAAACAAAGTAAATGCCGCGACTATTACGACAAAGTCCCGGCCCCGCTTCTTAACCTTCATTGATCTCCTCCTTTAACAAAAAAAGAGCCTTACGGCTCTTACTAAACTAATAACTAAAAAAGGAATGCCGGTGGCATTCCCTGATCAGTCATAGTTTTCTATGCTATTATATTATCATGTTATTTATTACCTGTCAATCCATTTAATGGAATTTGATGTAATTATTTTCCATATCATTCAATGATGACTCCATCTTCATCTACCTGGATATCATCAGGCATTTCAGGTATCGGCTGCTCGTTTTTCTGCGCGGCGTCTTCCTGATCTTCTGTCTCTTTAAGTGTCTCCAGCAGCTGATCATGGACCCTGTTCAGCATTTCCGGATGAGATTCCAGATAGAGCTTTACGTTCTCCCTTCCCTGTCCGATCCTCTCTCCCTCATAGCTGAACCATGAGCCTGCCTTATCGATTATACCCGCTTCAACAGCGCAGTCCAGTACATCTCCTGCCAGCGAGATCCCCTTTCCATACATGATATCGAACTCAGCCTTCTTGAAAGGAGGCGCGACCTTGTTCTTCACGACCTTGACCCTGGTCCTGTTGCCCAGCATCTGATCTCCCTGCTTGATGGTCTCTATCCTTCTTACGTCAAATCTCATTGATGAATAGAATTTCAGAGCTCTTCCGCCTGTAGTGACCTCAGGGTTTCCGAACATGATGCCTACCTTCTCACGCAGCTGATTGATGAAGATCACACATGTATTGGATTTATTCACCGTTCCGGTCAGCTTACGCAATGCCTGTGACATCAGTCTTGCCTGCAGACCCACATGTGAATCGCCCATTTCTCCCTGTATCTCAGCCTTAGGAACAAGTGCCGCTACAGAGTCGATGACAATTACATCCAACGCTCCGCTGCTTGCCAGCATGTCGCATATCTCCAGCGCCTGTTCGCCTGTATCAGGCTGTGAAACCAGCAGTTCGTCGATCTGCACGCCAAGATTCTTGGCGTAGATAGGATCCAGAGCATGCTCTGCATCGATGAATGCAGCCTTGCCGCCGGCCTTCTGAGCTTCGGCTACTATATGTAATGTAAGCGTTGTCTTTCCTGAAGATTCAGGTCCGAATATTTCAATTACTCTTCCTTTAGGAACTCCGCCTACTCCAGTAGCTATATCCAGGCTGATAGATCCTGTAGAAATGGTCTCTATATTCATATGAGCGCCGGCATCTCCCAGCTTCATAATAGAGCCCTGTCCAAACTGCTTCTGAATTTTGGACATCGCCGCTTCCAGGGCTTTTTCGCGTTCATCTTTATCGTTCTTTGCCATCATTTACCTCCATAATACGAACATTTGTTCTACTTACATTTTACATTAAATTGCCCATATGTCAAGTGATTTTTGCTATTCAATAATGTAAATAAATGGTAATTTGATGTTATCATAATTACCATTTACTGTCAATCCATTATCACTTCAGTTCGTCGATTTTTTTGTTTACCATGTCCAGCATCGACAGCACAGCATAGTGACGGTTCCAGTTTCTGTTCACATCGCGCATCTGTACTTTCCGTACATCTACTACACCGTCAGCCGCGCATCCTATATAAATCAGCCCAACCGGCTTGCCGGGCATCGCACCGCCCGGACCTGCGATCCCGGTTATGGAAACGCATATCCTGCTTCCAGTCTTTTTGTACAGACCTGATGCCATTTCCGCCGCCACCTCGCCGCTGTAGACTGTATATGTATCAAGGGTTTCTTTTTTAACACCCAGCTCATCCATTTTGGCATCGCATGTGTATGTCACCAGTCCTCTGTCGAAGACCTGTGATATGCCCTCAACCGTGGTCAATGTTTCCGCGAACATGCCTCCGGTGCAGGATTCAGCGCAGGAAATGGTGATGTCTCCTGCAAGCAGCTTTCTTCCCACAACCTCGACCAGTTCCTCATCATCATAGCTGTAGATATACTCTCCCAGTCGTCTTCCGATGATTTCCGCCATTTCATTAACCGCTTTCTCAGCCTCCTCAGCTGTACGGCGCTTGGATGCCACACGCACGGTGCATTCCCCTTCCTTGGCGTAGGTAGCGATGGTAGGATCACTTTGTTCATCGATGAGATCCAGAAGATCCGTCTCCAGGGATGATTCGCCCTTGCCGAAGAAACGCAGAGTGCGATAATATATCACGTTGTCCTGGAACTGCTGTAGATACGGCTTGACTCTGCGCTGGAACATCCGAGTCATTTCCCGCGGCGGTCCCGGCATGCAGATCACCATTTTGCCGTCCTTTTCCAGGCAGAAACCAGGCGCGCTGCCGGCATCGTTGTCGAACACCGTAGCTCTTGACGGCATCATCGCCTGTTTGAAGTTGTTCTCAGTCATATGGTGATTCAGTTTGCGGGCCCCCTCCAGCAGCGCCTTCATGGACGGCTCGTGCTCTACCAGCACGTCTCCCATGACCCTGCATACCGTTTCCTTGGTCATGTCGTCTTCCGTCGGACCCAGCCCTCCGGATGTCACTAGCAGGTCACAGTCCTTGAATGCCAGCTGTATGATTTCACTGAGCCTTTTATCGTTGTCCCCCACCGTATAATGATAAAGAACATCAAAACCCAGCAGATTCAACTGCTGGGAAATATAAACCGAATTTGTATTAGTAATCTGTCCAAAGAGTATTTCCGTGCCAACGCTTAAAACAGCACTCTTCATTTATAATGCCTCCTGATATCAAGCGCGGAACACGTGCTTGTTCTTTACAACATATTCTATACCCGAATAAACGGTCATGATCAGTGATGCCCACAGCAGTATCATGGCCAGTATATACGCGTAATGATAAAGATTGGAATTGTATAAGGCAGCTGCCAGCATCAGCATCGGCACCGCGCACATCTGCAGAACCGTTTTGATTTTTCCGCTCATGGCTGCTGCAATGACCAGGCCTTCCGAAGCCGCCACCGTTCTCATACCGGCAATGGTGAATTCTCTTGCCAGGATCACGATGAGCATCCAGGCCGGAATAGTGCCGTCGCCTACCATTAAACAAAACGCTGAATATACGAGTATCTTGTCCGCCAGCGGATCCATGATCTTTCCAAAATTCGTGACCAGGTTCCTGCTTCTGGCGATCTTGCCGTCCAGCATATCGGTGAAAGAAGCGGCTATGAATATTATCAGCGCTGCCACATACCATCCCAAAAGGTAAGCGGCTATGAAAAACGGAACCGCTATAACTCTTCCCATAGTAAGTTTATTTGGTAAATTCATCAGTCAGACCTCCCTGCCTTCAAGATCATAATCAAAGGCTTCAAGTATTTCAACATTTACTATATCTCCAGGTTCATGCTCTCTCTTGGGAACAAAGATAACCGAATTGTCTATTTCCGGCGCGTCGTATCTTGTCCTGCCTATATATGAACCATCGTCATCTCTCTCATCTACCATGACTTCCATGGTCCTGCCGATCTTTTCCTTATTCAGCTCCAGAGATATCTCCATTTGACGCACCATGACGCCGTCAAGACGCTCCTGCTTCACATCTTCGTCTACCTGATCTTCCATTTCCGCAGCCGGTGTGCCTTCCTCTTTTGAATAAGCAAAAACTCCCAGTCTTGCAAATCTTTCACGTTCAACAAAATCAAGCAGTGTATCATAGTCTTCCTCGGTTTCACCAGGGAAGCCTACTATCAGTGTCGTTCTGATGTGTATGTCGTCCATGGCCTCCTTCAGCCTTTTCAGGGTGCCGTCTATTGAATCCCCGCTGGATCTTCTGTTCATGGCCTCAAGGACGCTGTCACTGGCATGCTGTATCGGTATGTCCAGATAATTGCATATCTTTTCTTCCTCGGCCATGGTCTTGATAAGTTCATCGGTTATGCGGTCCTCATAGCAGTACATCAGCCTTATCCATCTGATGCCTTCTATCCTGCAGAGTCCGCGCAGCAGCTCCGGCAGTTTCAGTTCGCCATAGATATCCATTCCGTAATAAGTCACATCCTGAGCAATGAGTATGAGCTCTTTACAGCCCGCCGCCGCCAGGCCTTCGGCCTCTTCGATTATGCTTTCCATGGTCCTGCTTCTGTAAGGTCCCCTGATCTGAGGGATCACGCAGTAGGCGCATACGTTATCACAGCCCTCAGCTATCTTAAGCGTGGCCGAATATGGATTTTCCGGCAGTTTTCGCGCCTTAATCTCGAGAGCCTCCAGATTGCAGGGGTCTATGACCTTGAATCTGTCATTTCTGCTGCTTTCCAGGCTGTCTATGAGCTCAGGAAGCCGTTCATAATCATTTACCCCGATGAATCCATCCACCTCCGGCATTTCATCGAACAGCTCATCCGCGTATCTCTGTGAAAGGCAGCCGGAAACGATCAGTCTCTTGCCGTCTTCCTTGAATCTGGCCATATTGAATATCTCGTCGATGGATTCTTTCTTGGCATCGTTTATGAAGCCGCATGTATTTACCACTATGACATCAGCTTCCTCCGGCGAGTCCGCAATGGCGTGACCGTGGTTTTCAAGTAATCCCATGGCCATCTCAGAATCGTTGAAATTCTTGGGACATCCAAGGGTATCAAAAAATATTTTCATCAATTAAATCCTTTTGTATCTTCTTTCAGTTTTTCCAGTTCATCTTCCGTCATTAAAACCTGTCTGGGCCTGCTTCCGTCCTGAGGACCGATTATACCTCTCGATTCCATCATGTCGACTATCCTGGCCGCCCTGTTGTAGCCTATGCGGAACCTTCTCTGAAGCATGGAAACGGACGCCTGTCCTGCAGTCACCACGCATTCTATGGCATCAGGCAGAAGCTCATCGGCATCGTCGTCTCTGCTAATATCCAGCCCGCCGCCGTTTTCGATGGTATCCATGACATCATCCGCATATTCCGCTTCCTCGACCTGCGATTTGACGTATTCTATGACTCTGTGCACCTCCGGATCGGAAATGAATGTGCCCTGCACTCTGACCGGCTTGCCCATTCCCAGCGGATTGAACAGCATGTCTCCCTTTCCGACCAGCTTTTCGGCGCCGGACATGTCAAGTATGGTCCTGGAGTCGAACTGCGACGATACGGCAAAGGCTATCCTGGATGGTATATTTGCCTTGATGACGCCTGTGATTATATCTACGGAAGGTCTCTGGGTAGCAACGATCAGATGCATGCCCGCGGCTCTGGCCATCTGTGCCAGTCTGCAGATGGATTCCTCCACCTGACTCGGCGCGGCCATCATAAGGTCAGCCAGCTCATCGATGATGATCACCACCTGCGGCATTATCAGGTCTCTTGTCTTGTCTGCCGTCATTTTGTTATTGTATGACTCCAGATCGCGGACGCCTGCCTCTGCAAACATCTTATATCTGTTGGTCATCTCGACCACGGCCCAGCTCAGAGCCGCCGCCGCCTTGGAAGGGTCAGTCACCACCGGTATCAGCAGATGTGGTATACCGTTGTAATTGCCCAGTTCTACTACTTTTGGATCTATCAGTACCAGTTTCACCTCATCAGGATCTGCCTTGTAGAGTATACTTGTAATGATGCTGTTGATGCATACACTCTTTCCTGAACCGGTCGAGCCGGCTATGAGCAGATGCGGCATACCCTTAAGATCAGCTACTATGGATTTGCCGGCAATATCCTTGCCTACTGCAAATTCTATCTTCGACTTTGCAGATTTGAATTCACGCGAATCTATGATCTCGCGGATCCTGACCATGTTTATCTTGTCGTTTTCCACCTCGATGCCTACTGCCGCTTTACCCGGTATAGGAGCCTCTATCCTGATGCTCTTGGCTCTCAGGTTGAGTGCGATATCATCGGAAAGTCTTACTATACTGCTGACCTTTACGCCCACGTTTGGCTGTATTTCATATCTTGTAATGGCCGGACCCTGTGTTACCTGAACCACCTTGGCATCAACATTGAAATTCTGGAGGGTCTCCTCCAGCATCCTTGCCTTTTCCTTCAGATCAACACTGAGACCAGACTGATTGATCTTGTCAGGCGCGTCCAGCAGATCGATAGGCGGTTTTCTGTACTTGCCGCTTTTTTTGTCAACGGTTTTAGTCAGTGCAGCCGCTGCGCCAGTCAGGCCCAGTCCCGAGCCTATCTCTGCCGCTTCTTTGGCTATCTCCCTGGCCGACGGCTTGGCGGGCGCCGGTTCAGGATCGTTGAAAAGCTGATCCTCCAGGTTTCCTTCCAGTCCGTAGGAAGAACCGTTTGAACCGCTGCCGCCGTTATCTCCGAACGGATCGTTGCTCTTGAGGAAATCGAGGACATTGCTCTTACGCGAAACTGTCTCCGGCTCCTTCATGAACGGCAGCTCCAGTTCATCAGAGCTGCTGAGGTTTCCAGGTGAATCATCAGCGTCAAAAGGTGTTATCACCTTGATGTCATGCTTAGGCTCGGCTTCAATTATCTTATCCGGCCTGGCGACAGGCGTTTCCTCCCGGAACAGCTTCTCCTCTGACTCCTGACTTTCCTCAGCCGCCATTTCCCTAAGCAGACGCTTTTCTTCTTTTTTGTTCTTGTGGTTTTCCATGGCCTGGGACAAAGGAGTATTAATTATCAGCAGGATGCATATCAGCGTCACCACTCCTGACAAAATATACAGTCCGGCTTTTCCGATCAGCTTGACCAGCAGCACTCCCAGCATCATGCCGAAGGCGCCTCCGCCGTCAAGGGTTACGCCGTCCTGGTAAAATGTCTTCATTGCATATACCAGATGTCCGCTGTCGATAAACCGTCCCGAATTGATTAGACAGAGCATCAGCAGCATCAGTATTGAACAGAGCAGTGTCTTGGACGAAAAATGCATCGCCTTGTGCGCGATCAGCAGAAGTCCTATCAGTATCAGATACCATGGCAGCACCAGACCTATAAGGCCGAATATCCCCTTGAGGAAGTCGCCCATCTTGTTGCCGAATTCTCCCGCCGCGTTGAACTGCACAGCAATAAAGATAAACGCGCCTATGGCCATATATATGATTCCCCAGATGACGTCATTTACCATTTTGCTGGCTTTGCGCTTTTCCTGCATTTCTTTTATTTCAGCCTTTGCAGCTGCTTCCTTTGCAGGATCGGCCTCGGTCTTCTTTTTATTCTTGGAACCGGGAGGTCTTCCCGGTTTCTTTTTTGTTGTAGTGGTTTTACTTGTCTTAGCCAATTGACACCCTTCCTTTATTGATAAATATGCCAGACTTACATGAAGAACGCAGCATATAATATGGTCAGCGCTCCCAGTGCCCATACGTAATATGAGAACCACTTCAGTTTCTTATTAACGACCACCTTGATCATGGCTTTGATTGCAATCACTCCGCAGACGGCAGCTATCAGAACACCGACTATCATCGGTCCGATCACAGAAGTATCCGTACCTGCCTTGATGGCAGACGGCATTTCTACTATGGCCGCGCCCAGTATCGACGGTATCGAAATCAGAAACGCGAATCTGACCGCGAATTCTCTGTTCAGTCCTGTGATCAGTCCGCCTACCATTGTCGATCCCGACCTGGAAATTCCAGGGCATATTGCAATTGCCTGCAGGATGCCGACAAAGAAACCGTTTCTGAAGTTCATCTCTTCTATGCCGTTTCTGGCTTTACTGAACTTCTCCGAGAAAAACAGCAGGAATCCGGTGATCAGGAATCCAAAGCCTATGAACATCAGATTGCTGTTCAGGCTGTCAAAGAAGTCATTGAATGCAAGACCCGCGACAGCAGCCGGTATGGTTGCAACGATTATCATCAGTCCCAGCTTTCTGACTGGTCTTTCTGAAAGACGCAGGCCCTTGCCGGTGCACAGATCAGCTATCATAATGAACAGTTCTTTAATGAGTTCCCAGATGTCATGCCAGTACATGATGAATACAGAAACCAGTGTTCCGATATGCATCATAACTGTAAACATCAGCACCTTATCAGCCTGTATCCCGAAGAAATGCTGCAGCAGCGCCAGATGTCCCGAACTGCTGATAGGCAGAAATTCTGCCAGACCCTGTACGATTCCCAATATAATAGATTCTAAGTAAGTCAACTATTTTTCCTCCAATTCCCAATCACTATTTGTGCTGAATATAACCTTTTTCCACAAGCGCTTCCGCAGACAAAACTCCGCCGCCTGCAGCTCCCCTGACAGTGTTGTGTGCAAGTCCTATAAATTTGAAGTCGTATATGGAATCCTCACGGAGTCTTCCCATAGTTACGCCGAAACCACCCTCGTAGTTAACATCGAGAGTTACCTGCGGACGATCATCTTCCTCCAGGTACTTTATGAAAGGCTTTGGTGCACTCGGCAGATCAGCTTCCTGTGGAAAACCGCTGAAACTGTTCAGCTTCTCTATCAGCTGTTCCTTTGTCGGTTTCTTTTCAAAATTGATGAATACCGCTGCCGTATGACCGTCAAGTACCGGTACTCTGACGCACTGGCATGATATCTTAGGCAGTTCTGCCTTGACTATCTCTCCGTTTTCAATGTGTCCCAGTATCTTAAGCGGTTCCTGCTCGCTCTTTTCCTCTTCGCCTCCTATGTAAGGAATGATGTTCCCTACCATTTCCGGCCAGTCTTCAAATGTCTTGCCTGCTCCGGAAATCGCCTGATAGGTAGTTACTATCAGTTCCGTAGGTTTGAACTCTCTCCAGGCTGCCAGTGCCGGCACATAGCCCTGTATCGAACAGTTCGGTTTCACGGCGATGAATCCACGGCTGGTCCCGAGACGTTTTTTCTGATGACTGATGATCTCGTAATGATCCGCATTGATCTCAGGTACCACCATCGGTACGTCCGGCGTCCATCTGTGGGCGCTGTTATTGGAAACGACCGGCGTTTCCGTCCTGGCATACGCTTCCTCTATGGCTCTGATCTCTTCTTTGGACATATCTACGGCGCTGAACACAAAATCCACCGTTGCAGCTACCGCGTCCACATCGGATACATCCATGACCCTGATTTTTTTCACAGCTTCAGGCATAGGCGTTTCCATCTTCCATCTTCCTGAAACTGCGTCTTCATATGTCTTGCCGGCGCTCCTGCTGCTGGCAGCGATGGTTGTAACTTCAAACCAGGGATGGTTTTCCAGCAAAGCAATAAATCTCTGCCCTACCATACCGGTTCCACCGAGAATACCTACTTTCAGTTTCTTTTCCAATTGTTTCATACTATGCCTCCTCGTACTTTATACGTATCGAATTATTATATCATTTTTTTTAACTGTTTTCAACAATTTAATGGCATCATCAAACGTTGAAATATGCAAAAAGACAGGCAATAAATGCCTGCCTTTATCAACGCTAAATTTTATGCCTCTGCATTCGCCTCAGCTGACGTTTCCTTCAAAACGCTCTTTCCATCGTAGTAGTTGCAATTAGGGCATACTCTATGTGGAAGCTTTGGCTGATGACACTGTGGACAAATAGAAAGTCCAGGAGCGGTCATCTTCATGTTAGGTGATCTTCTCTTATCCCTTCTGGCTTTAGACGTTTTCCTCTTTGGAACTGCCATTGTCTACACCTCCTCGTGCTCAAAGTTTATATCAAATCGATTTTTTTCGTCAACTTCTAAAGTATATACTCTAAAAACTCCGATGTCAACTGTTTTTTTGACTACATATGTCTGCTTCTTCTGACGATGTCGTTTGTCTCTCTGGCAATCACCAGCTCTTCATTTGAAGGTATCATCATTACCTTGACCGGCGAATCATCAGTAGACAGCATCACCTTCTGGGATCTCACATTGTTCTTGTTTTGATCCAGCTTGATTCCCAGGTTGCCCATATTTCTGCAGATGAGCTCTCTCATGTATGTATCATTCTCACCGATACCGCCCGTGAATACTATGGCGTCCACGCCGTTCATCTCAGCTATATAAGCGCCGATATAGAATCTTACCTTGCGTGCAAATATCTGCAGCGCCAGCTCAGCTCTCTTATTGCCTTCCTCCATGGCCTTCTCCAGATCTCTGAAATCACTGGATACTCCGGAGATTCCCAGAACTCCTGATTCTTTGTTCAGTATTTCTGTAACTCTTCCCTCGGAAATATTGTCCTTGGTGGCAAGAAGTGAAACGATGGACGGATCCAGGTCTCCGCATCTTGTACCCATGACAAGACCCTCAAGAGGAGTGAATCCCATGGATGTGTCAACGCTCCTGCCATGCTTGATAGCTGATACGGAAGCTCCGTTGCCAAGGTGGCAGGTTATGAGCTTCAGATCGTTTACATCGATGTTCAGCATGCTGGCTGCCTCGATGGCCATGTATTTATGTGATGTACCGTGGAAACCGTATTTTCTGATGCCGTATTCCTCGTAATATTTATAAGGAATCGCATACAGATATGCCTCCGGACGCATCGTCTGATGGAATGCTGTATCAAATACGCCTACCATAGGCACTCCCGGCATAAGCTTCTTGCAGGCATGGATACCTTCAAGATTTGGCGGATTATGCAGCGGTGCCAGATCGATACATTCTTCAAGTGCTGCGATTACAGTATCACTGATCAAAATGGAGTTTGAGTATTTTTCACCTGCATGAACAACTCGGTGTCCTACCGCGTCTATCTCGGACAGCGATTTGAGTCCGCCGTGTTCAGGATCAAGCAGCGCCTCGATGACACGTTTGATTCCATCTGCATGATCTTTCATAGGAGTTTCAAATCTGAACTTCTCCCTGCCGATCATCTCATGAGTTATAACGGATCCTTCCATTCCGATTCTTTCTACTAATCCTTTCGCAATAAGGGTTTCGTCAGTCATATCCAAAAGCTGGTATTTGATCGATGAACTGCCGCAATTAATTACTAAAATCTTCATATTTTCTCCTTTTTTGGGTCTAAAGGCCTATAAAAGGGGCCTTGATATAATCTGAATAATCGTATAGATCCTTGCCTGTGATGATGTTGTACATATCAGACGCAAGGATATCCTTGTGTAGTGTCGGTCCTATCTCTGGAAACTCTTCTTTCTCACGATTTATATTTGTGATAATTGGTAGTTTACAGCTCTTGTCTTTCTTCATCTCCTTTATAAATTTGGCTCCAATGTCGTCTAACGCGAGCAGTCTGATATACGGCTTCGCATTGCGTACACTTTCTCTGTCGATATCAAGAAGCACCTGGGTCAGCAATCTGTATATCCTTGTTCTCGTGTAGGCCTTAGATTTGATGCGTTCTATCAATTGCTCCGTAGAATTAACGTATCTGATTTCGTTGATAAGTTTATTTCCCAAACCTTCTCCCGCAGAAGAAATGTCTTCCAGATATTTCCCGTTGGATTGAAGGATCTTGGCACATACTAGCTTGAAATAAGCTCTTTCCATGGCATCATAAAAACCATGATCCTCGTCATACAAGCTGTCTCTGATTTTTTCGGCCGATTCATGATAGCCGGCTCCTCTGCGCTTTATGGTAACAGGAGTTATGCTGGTAACACTTTTCAGGTATTCCACCGCAAGAATGTTATTAGGTTCCTTGATTATGCTCTCGTCAAATTCGGGATCGATTTCCAGCGCTGCCATCAGCCGCGCCTTGGGATATGAATTGCCGTGCTTGATAAGCTCGCTGATTCTGGTATGCAGTTCAGCATTATGCTCTTTAAGAAAATCCGCAACCGCGTTCAGCTGGTCTATATCTCCGCTTTCGCTGCCGAATGCCAGATAATCAAGGCATCCGAACCCCTCCAGTATTTTTACTCCGCCACGTGCGAAATATTCAGCGCTGTTGCAGGCATAGACCACCGGCAGTTCGACAACGACGTTGACGCCATTCTGCACCGCAGCTTTTGCTCTGTCCCATTTATCGCTTACCGCGGGAGTACCCCGCTGCGTAAAGTTACCGCTCATCACAGTGACACATACCTCAGCGCCCGTGGTCTTCATGGCCTTTTCTATCAGGTAACTGTGTCCCTGATGAAAAGGATTATATTCACCTATGATTCCAATACTTTTCACTATACTCCACCGTTCTCGTCAGACCTGCCGGTGTTCTTGTCCATGTACATCCAGTCTTCACCGCTCTGGGTCCTGTACGCCATTTCTTTAAGTTCTTCCCTGTTTCCGTCAAGGACATGGCCTATATTCTCAAATGACTTTTCCATGCTGCTGTACATTTCTCCAAGATACTTCATGTTCATCTCGTCCAGCTTTCCCTGCATGTCATATATTATCTTGTCAAGATAATCATAGGTCTTCATCTTCAGCACCTTGGAATACTCCTCGGCAGACTGGTTGATGGCCTCCGCGCGTTTCTGGGCTCTTAAAGTAATATCGTTATTGTCAACCAGAATATCAGCCTGCTTTTTCGCTTCAACTATGATCTTCTCATATTCGCTCTTGGCCTCGCTGAGTATCCTGTTCTTTTCATCTTTTACCCACTTTGCCTGCTGAACGTCATCAGGCAGTCCTAATCTTATTTCTTTTACGATCTCTATGAGTTCATTGCCGTCGATCATGATCTTGCTGGTCAGCGGGACCGTAGAAGCGGTTTCTACAATATCCTCAATCTCATCTAACAAATCCAATACAGTCATGGCTTCCTCCTATTTATTCATATACTTTTCTATTATTTCTCCCAATATCACTTCCGGAACCAGTCCTTTTACACATCCGTTAAGCGAAACCACTTCCTTGATCATGCTCGAACTGATAAAGGAATATTTAGGACTTGTCATCAGAAATACCGACTCCGTATCATTTTTAAACAGCCGGGCATTCATCTGAGCCATCTGTATCTCATATTCAAAATCAGACGTAGCTCTCAGTCCCCGCACTACAGCGTCAAAGTTATTTTTGTTAACGTAATCAGCGAGCAGTCCCTCGAAAGATTCGACTCTGACGTTGGGCAGATCCTCTGTGACCTCCTCTATCATCTGCACCCTTTCCTCTCTGGTGAACAAAGGATTTTTCCCGGGGTTCACGATCACTCCCACCACAAGTTCATCGAACATCTTCGCTGAACGGGTTATTATATCCAGATGGCCATTTGTCATCGGATCAAATGAGCCCGTATATAAAGCCTTTTTAGACATCTGCTTCCTCCAAAGTCTGCTCTTTTTCAAGTATGCCAGCATGTCTGTAAATGCTGATCTTAGTCTTGCCGTAGCGTTTTTCCCTGGCTCTGACCAGGTCCCCAACCCGTTCCGGCATATTTTCCGTTGAGCCGTGTTCTGCTACTATTATACCTTCCTCCGACAATAAATCAAGAATATCTATCTGCCGCAGACAAATTTCATAAAGTCCTGCCTTATATGGAGGGTCCAGGATGAAAACATCCACTTTTCCGTCAATCTTTGAAAGAGCCCGTCTGTAGTCCGCGGCTATGATTATCGACTTGTCTTCGGCGCCGCATTTTCTGACGTTCTGTTTGGTCAGATTGATGCTGTCCCTCGAACTGTCACAGAAATAACAGCGGCTGGCGCCTCTGGACAGCGCCTCTATGCCAAGGCCGCCTGTGCCTGAAAAGAGGTCACATACCACGCGGCCGTATATGTCGTTCATCAATATATTGAATATGGCTTCCTTGACTTTGTCCGTAGTAGGCCTGATATCGCTGCCCGCAGGTGTTTCCAGCTTTCTGCCTTTGTAATCGCCTGTGATCACTCTCATTATCTGTCTCCCTTTTTGACTGCTTCTCCGATGCCGATGTCCGCAATCTCGACTATGCCGAGCAGATCCGTCATTCTACCGTTGTCATGAACAGGTTTTTTAGCATGGAAAGCGATGGTGTAATCTGCCATGACGCACTTTTCCGGCTCGTCTCTGCCTGTCATGTCTCCTGAGATGCCACTCGGTATGTCCAGTGAAAATACCACGCTCTTCTGATATCCCATCTTGTTGATCAGCTCCACTGCAGCCTTGGAAGCCTCTTTCAGCTCACCATGGAAGCCGGTGCCGTAGACCGCGTCGATGACTATGTCGTATCCTCCGGTTGCCGGTGCCTCATGCATGTCCAGCACCTCTACCTTGTCTTTTATAAGTCTGTAGTTTTTGATGGCATCCTCGGTTTCAGGATCTCCCTCAACCAGCACCAGCGTCACTGTCCATCCTGCTTCAAACAGTTTTCTCGCTGCCACAAAACCGTCGCCGCCGTTGTTTCCCTTACCGCAGAATATAGCGACCCTTGGCTTCTTGACTGCCTCAGGGCACCTGGAGATAACAAACTCAGCTGCCTTTGTCCCGGCATTCTCCATCATGTCATAGAATGACAGTCCTGCAGCCGCTGCCGCTTTCTCCAGTTCCTTCATTTCAGCACAAGTCACCGTAGTTTTTTCATAAAGTTCCATACTAAACCTCCTTAAATTAAATTTCCAGTTTTATTTCATTTCCAAACATCTTTTCCACACGCCGCCGGAGTTCTCTGTGCTTTTCCGCCTTCAGGGACGGATCATCAGATATGACCTCTGCAGCAGCCGTTCTTGCCTTTTCAAGGACATCCGCATGCTTGACGATGTCGCTGATATGCATTTCAGGAAGTCCATGCTGCCGCGTCCCGAATATCTCGCCGGGGCCTCTCAGTTTGAGATCTTCCTCCGCGATATGGAAACCGTCTGAGCTTTCACACATTATCTTTACGCGCTCCCTGGCCACATCCGTCTCACTGTTCAGTATCAGATAACAGTAGGACTGCTCGCTGCCTCTGCCGACCCGTCCTCTCAGCTGGTGCAGCTGGGCGAGTCCGAAGCGTTCGCAGTTTTCTATCACCATCACCGTGGCGTTGGGCACATTGATGCCTATTTCAATGACCACTGTGGAAACCAGCAGATCGATCTCACCCTCTACAAATGCCTCCATTGCGGCATCTTTTTCCGTCTGATTCAGGCTTCCGTGTATGAGTCCCACCCTGAATTCTTTAAAGAGCTTTTTCAGTTCTCCAAAGAGTTCCTCAGCGGATTTCGCTTCTATCTTGTCTGATTCCTCGATCAGCGGTGCCACCACATAGGCCTGCCTGCCAGCCTTAAGCTGTTCTCTGACCTTTTCGTAGATGAGTCTCCTGTCCTCCTTGTAGGCTGATACGGTACGTATCTTGCGCCTGCCGGCGGGCATGGTATCTATCACCGAGATATCGAGTTCTCCATACAGTATGACCGCAAGGGTTCTCGGTATCGGCGTCGCCGTCATCACCAGCACATTGGGATTGTCGCCTTTTTCTGAAAGACGATGCCTTTGTTCGACCCCGAACCTGTGCTGCTCATCGGTAATCACCAGCCCCAGATTACGGAATTCCACCCCCGGCTGTATCACCGCGTGAGTGCCCACCAGGATGTCAGTCTCTCCCGATCTGAGCCTTTCGACTGCCATATTTTTTTCTGAAGTCTTCATGCTGCCGCAGAGCATGTCTATACGCATCCCATAAGACGCAAAATCGGCCGTCAGAGACTTAAAATGCTGTTTGGCCAGTATTTCTGTAGGCGCCATCATTACAGCCTGATATCCCGATTTTACCGTAGTATACATGGCGATCTCCGCGATGGCCGTCTTGCCGCTGCCAACGTCGCCCTGGACCAGCCTGTTCATGGCTTTGTCTGATCTCAGATTGGCAGATACCTCAGTCCATACTCTCCGTTGTCCTTCTGTCAGAACAAAAGGAAGACCGCTGATGAATTTCTCACCGTGGGATGTATCTATTATAATACCATTTCCGTCTCTTACGCTATCATTTTTAACATATAATAAACCAGTTTCCAGAGTCAGCAGTTCGTCGAATATCAGTCGGAACCTGCTCATCAGTACATATCTGCTTTCTTTGGGGAAATGTATGTTCCTCAGTGAAAATGCCGGGCCCGCCAGCTTGTATTTATCTACTATTTCCGTTGGCAGCCATTCCTCGATCTCATCGATCACCGGTTCTGCCATCAGCTGCAGTTTCCTTATCTCATTCTGAGATACTCCGTTTATCGCAGGATAAACCGGTATGATGCCTCTGATATCATCCGCCGCGCCCAGACGATGGAATTCAGGATGTATCATCTGCAGGCGGTCCATACTTTCAGTGACCCTGCCGTAAAAAGAATAGGCCGAGTTGATGTTGAAGAGATTAGCGATGTATTTTCCATTGAAGAAAACCATCTCGATCATACCAGAATCATCTTCCACCAGCAGCGACAGAGGCGAATTTTTTTTATAAGGATTCCCCCTGTATCTTCTGGATATCACCTTGCCGCAGACCAGATAGTCTCTGCCTGCCCTGAGATCACTTACGGGAGTCTCGCTGCGCCTGTCTTCATATCTCCTTGGGAACCAGTCGACAAGATCCTCCAGCGTATAGATTCCGCTGTTGTTGAAGGTCTCGCCTTTCTTGGGTCCGATGCCCTTTAGAGTAGTTATCTCATCGCTAAGCTTCATATTCATATACCACCTTGGTATTTCTGCGCGCCCTGTTGTTCTTGGTCTTTACACTTGCTATGTTGATGGTTATTCTCATTGGTTTTTTACCGCTCAGAGTTTCGATATTGTCTGCTATGTAATCAGCGAGAAGTTTAGTCGTTTTTTTGATACTGATGCCGAACTGAACGATAACATTGAATTCGATGGTCATCCTGTCTGACTTATCATATCCTGCGTCTATACTCATGGGAAATTCCGTATCTGTAAATCTGGCCACTATGCCTACCTGTCTGCCGCGCTTGGTTGCCGGCCAGATCACGTCAAGACACCCTGGCTGCATCATTCCGTCAAATATGATCTGAGAAAAAATTGAATTTGAAATTGTTATGATGCCAAGTTCAGTTTCTTTCATAAGCGTCATAGAACCGCCTCCATTACTTTAAACTGTCTTCTCTGTACGCCATATTTCTGATAGCCTTTTCATAAATGGATTCTATGGTCGTAAGATCTCTTACACTGATATTTTCATTGGCCATGTGTCCTGAATATACTGAATCCGGAAGAGCAGGACCGAAAACCACCAGATTTCCTGAATTCTGCGCATATGTCGGTGCCAGTGACACCCCATAATCGCATTTCATACCAACAGTCTTTTCATAGGCATCCGACAGTATCCTGACAAACCCCATGTTTCTGCTGGTAAGGAACGGCCCGGAAGAGTCTATATCATCGATCCTCATATCCGCGTCCCTGAAATAGTACTCCATGGCTGAGACTATGGATTCCTCGGTGGTCTCGCCGCCATAGCTCACGCTCATCTCCACAAATATCCGGTCGTCCCTGACGTACATCCTGGTAGGGACAAAGATGTTCCTTCCCGCTGCTTCGCCCTTGTAGCTGCCGCTGCTCCTCGGCATGCCGGCCAGCTGACCGCCCGCGTCTTCAAACCCATACTTCAGCTTCATCATAACCCGGAATATTGAATCATTCCGGAGCGCCAGTCTGTCATTGCCCTTTAGGGAATCCAGAGCTGCCGCCATATTGAAAATGGCGTTTGAACCCTGCTCAGGATAAGCGTAAAGCACAGCTCTTCCTCTTGCCTCAAAACGTTTTTCATCCATCAGCGTTATCCTGCAGCTCCCAGGCATTGTATTTCTTTCATCTCCGGTGCTGATATCCCTGATGCAGGCCTTTTCCTTCCTTACAGGAAATGACAGGACCATGTTCATAGAACCGTTTCCCGTATTCATGACAGGGAACCTTCCGTCAGGCGTGAACCCGTAGTCAGGCTCGCCGTTTTCCCGCAGATATTTTTTTATTGCTGTATTGCCCGATTCATTGTCGGTTCCAACGATGAGGCGGATCTTTCTTTTAAACGGAATTCCCCTCTGATAACCCATGTTCCAAACGTCTTTCATGGCGAAAAGTACCGCCAGGGCAGGCCCTTTGTTATCGACGGCTCCTCTGCCTATTATCCTGCCTCTGTCTACGGCCGGATCGAAAGGAGGGTTCTGCCACATGTTGAGATTTCCCGGGTCAGAAACATCTACATGGGTGAATATGCCCAGCGTCTCCTCTCCCTCGCCCATCTCAATTATACCCATGCGGCCGTTTTCCCATTTGCTGCACGCAAAACTGAAGCTCTCGCCTTTGTCGATGATATAGTCAAGAGCTTTCCCGCAGCCTTCGCCGTCACCGGCAACGCTGGGTATTCTCAATAGTTCCATTAATGCTTCGACCAAGCCATACATTACAGTCCGCTTTCCTTTCCTGTCCTAAATGTTCTTACATTGATATTATGCCAGATACCTCTTCCTGTCAATTCCCGATGATAAAAAAAACCGCCATACCGATGGCTCATACCATCAGCATGACAGCTAATTCGTCAATGTACTCCGATTAGATGGCACGGTTAACTTTGCCGGACCTCATGCACTGTGTACATACCTTGGCTTTTCTTACTGTACCGTTGTCATCGATTTTAACAGTCTGGATATTTGCATTCCACTTTCTTCTAGTGTGTCTGTTTGAGTGGGATACATTATTACCGGAAACCTGACCTTTTCCGCAAATTTCACATCTTCTTGACATCTGCCGCACCTCCTATCATATATCTTAAGTCGTTTCACTTTTATTCTGTTTGAGCCAGTGTGTACGTCCTGCGCATCACACGGATAGCATTATAACACACCTTCCCAGGGAAATACAAGTATTTTTTTCTTCATTGTACAAAATTCCCTCAGGAACCGCTATTTACTGTGGATCTTGTCGTAATACTCGGCACGCAGCATGGACATCAGACAGAGATCAACGTATTTTCCGTTTTTCTTGCCGGCATGACGCATCCTGCCCTCGTCCTGGAAACCGATCTTGTTATAAAGGAATGCCGCGCGCTCATTCTTGACAAAATGATCGATGGTCACTCTCTCCATATGAAGATTGATAAAGGCATACTCCAGGATCATGCGTATTGCTTCTTCTCCGTAGCCCTTTCCTCTGTTTTCCTCGTCTGCGATATATATTCTGGTCAGATCCATGGAATCCTCTTCCCTATCTATACGCGAAAGATATATGCGTCCTATAGGCTTATCATCCGGTTTCAGAATAATGGTATACATTTCCTTGGCAGGATCCTGAGTATAGTTCACAAAATTGGTGACGATCTCTTCGTAATTGCGATCGTCGTTCATGGTGAAGAATTCGCTGACATCAGGCTTCTGCTCCCATTCTGCAAAAAGCATACAGTCTGTAAACACAGATTCTCTTAATATTAAGTTCTTTGATTCCATAAGTATCACTCCAAAATTAATGCTTTATAACAAATTTCACAAAACAACTACAAATAAATTTTTTGATGTGTTATTATTATATAGTATTTTCAGGGAAATTAAAAGGAGATTAAATGATGAAAACCAAAAAAATATTAACTTTATTATTAATTATATGCATGGTTTCCGCATTATCCATAATGACAGCATGCAGCAACACTAAAAAACAGACTGAGGACCTTTCCACAAAGCTCAACAGCAAACTTGACGCCTATAAGACCGATCTTCAGGATTCAGCATCGACGATGAACACCAATGCCAATATAAAGAGTTATCTGACCAGCTGGGCCGAATCCAAAGGCATCAGCTACACTACCGATTCGGCAGGCAACGTGATCATGACTGTCAAGGCAGGCAAGGATTATAAATCGGCAGCTCCGACTGTTATCCTTTGTCCTTATGATAAAAACCAGTTCAGTAATTATATAAACCCTATCGCAATGGCACTTTATACCGTAAAAAACAATGAGAACACAGGCAAGCTCACGGTGATATTCACTCAGGAGGCAGGTCATGACTTCTCAGGTGTAAAATCCCTGTCAAGCAAGTACTTTACTGATGATTCCAACGTCTTCTGCCTCAATGGCGGACAAAAAGGACTGTTTGCTCTCAAGTCGGGTGCCAGTTCCACATACACCTTCACTGAAGCAGTAGACCATAAGACGCCTTCTTATACCAAGGCTTATAAGATTACAATAACGGGTCTTCCAGGCGGACAGCCTGATTCCAAGATCTCCAAGGTAGTCAACCCTATAACCAAACTGGAATCACTGCTCGCTTCACTGAAAAGCAGCAGCATCGGCTATGAGCTGGCCAGCTTTAACGGTGGAAATGACAGTACACTATATGCCAAATCAGCTTCCATAACCATAGTGGTCGACGCTGATAAGGAAACCAGCTTCAAAGAGAAAATGGATTCCCAGACACAGAAATTCAATGAAAAAAACAAGGACGATCTGCCTGGCGCAAAATATTCATATAAGGCTGTAGCAATGCCGTCTTCAGTACTTACTACTGAATCCTGCAGCAAGTTCGTGAGCTTCATGTATACCTTGTTCGACGGCGTATATCATGGAAGCAACAACAGCGACAACAACAACGATGAGACCATGGCCATTAACAGCATCGGCACCATCAGAACCACTGACACATCCATCGTAATCAACTCTGTTGCATACAGTCTTGACAAAGCCACCCTCAGCGAGATCGACAGTGGAAACAAGACTCTCTGCAGCCTTTCAGATGTAAGCTATAAGAAGACCGGCTCCATCGACCTCTGGACCGGTAAAAGCAATTCTGCCTTTGCCAAGGCGGTATCAGATGCCTATGATAAGTATACGAGCCAGGCTCTGACATATACTGACTCTGTGACTTCATCCAGCGCCAGCTTCATCAAACAGAAAAACAAGAAGTGCAATATCATGTGCATAACCGTTAACGACAACGTGGTCAAGGACTGCACCGGAACTCTGGTCACATTCCTGCAGAATTCAAACAGCACTTCCAAATAAAATCAGCGCAATCGAGTAGGGGCTAACGAGTAGCCCCTCTCACACCACCAAGCATGCCGTTCGGCACTCGGCGGTTCAATTCAAATAATAATCTAAACAACTGACAAGTCCTCGCTTTGCGAGGATTTGTTTGTTT
>Ga0183095_10084_pt1 | contig 64831 bp, 49 predicted proteins | sample BioMet4_FD_130346 | JGI IMG/M metagenome (GOLD analysis project Ga0183095, IMG submission 130346) | Microbial communities from bioreactor (seeded with sewage sludge) at LBNL, California, USA - Biofuel metagenome 4 (v2) (version 3) | ecosystem: Engineered > Bioreactor > Anaerobic > Unclassified ... | reverse complement strand
CTATTTATCAAGTCTTCAACCACTTTTTGCTTAAATTCTCCTGGCCACCGGGTCCCTCTTGGCATGAAAAACACCCCCAAAGTTATTTTAGTATATCATACTGTCTAACTTTAGGGGTGCATTTCATTTTTCGGTTGCCCTTTTTCTATGTCTGCATGAAAGGAGAAAAAATTGAAACTTGTAATCAGTGAAAAGCCCTCGGTAGCCCAAAGCATCGCTACCGTGATTGGCGCGAAGCAGCACGGCGACGGGTATCTGGAGGGTAATGGCTACCTCGTATCGTGGTGCCTCGGCCATCTCGCGGAGCTGGCAAGTGCTGACGCCTATGATGAAAAATACGCGAAATGGCGGCGCGAAGATTTACCTATTTTGCCGGAAAACTGGCGGTTCACCGTAAGCGGGGACAAACAAAAACAGTTTGCTATTCTCCGCTCCCTGATGAACCGCGACGATGTGGATGAAGTCATCAACGCTTGCGACGCCGGACGTGAAGGCGAACTGATCTTCCGCACCGTGTACGGCATGGCCGGTTGCTCCAAGCCGATGAAACGGCTCTGGATTTCTTCCATGGAGGATGAAGCCATCCGGCAGGGGTTTGCCGATCTGAAACCGGGACGGGATTACGACAAGCTGCATCAGTCCGCACTCTGCCGCTCCAAGGCCGACTGGCTGGTGGGCATCAACGCGACGCGCCTGTTTTCGGTACTCTACCACCGCACCCTGAACGTCGGGCGCGTTATGTCACCGACGCTGGCTCTTATCGTGCAGCGGGAAGCGGAGATTTCCGCATTCCAGCCGGAGCCGTTCTATATAGTCAGCCTTGACTGCGGCGGCTTCACCGCCACCGGCGACAAACTCAAACAAAAATCGGAAGCCGAGGCGGTTGCCGCTGCCTGTAGAAATAATACGGCCACCGTCAGGGCTGTGGAGCGGAAAGAAAAATCCGAGAAACCGCCCGCGCTCTACGACTTAACTACCCTCCAGCGCGACGCCAACCGTCTGCTCGGATACACGGCCCAGCAGACGCTGGACTATCTGCAATCGCTTTACGAAAAGAAGCTCTGCACTTACCCGCGCACCGACAGCCGGTTCCTGACCGACGATATGGAAATAACCGTTCCGGCGCTTGCCTCCATTGCTGCCAAAATCTGCGGCACTGACGCACCCAAAGACCTCAATGCCGGTCAGGTCTGTAACAGCTCAAAAGTCAGCGACCATCACGCTGTCGTTCCCACCTCCGGCGCGAGCAATGCGGACAGTTCCGCGCTGCCCGCCGGGGAGCGTGAAATTCTGCGGCTGGTTTCTCGGCAGCTTCTCTGTGCGGTCGGCAGTGCGCACCAATACGCCGAAACCGCCGTCACACTGGACTGCGCCGGGTACGGATTTGCCGCCAAGGGCAAGACGATCCTCGTTCCGGGCTGGAAAGCCTATTTGCAGGAACAGACCGACAAGCCTTTGCCTGAGTTAAAAAAGGGGCAGAACGTCCCGGTTCCTTCTGCTTATGTCAAAGAAGGCAAAACCTTGCCGCCCAAGCATTACACGGAGGATACGCTGCTTTCCGCGATGGAGACGGCGGGCGCGAAGGAGATGCCGGACGACGCAGAACGTAAGGGCCTCGGCACCCCCGCTACCCGCGCAGCTATTCTGGAAAAGCTCGTTACCACCGGATTTGTGGAACGGAAAAGGGCAAAGAAAACCGTCAACCTTATCCCGTCGCAAATTGGCATGTCGCTCGTCACTGTCCTGCCGGAACAGCTTCAATCCCCGTTACTGACCGCCGAATGGGAAAACCGGCTCAAACAGGTGGAGCATGGCAAACTGGAACCGGACACTTTTATGAACGGAATTTCTTCCATGCTCCGGGAGCTTATAAAAACATACGCGCCGGTCAAGGGCGCGGAGGTACTGTTTTCCTCCGGGCGCGAGGCAATCGGAAAATGTCCCCGCTGCGGCGGGAGCGTGACCGAAAGTAAAAAAGGTTTTTTCTGTGAAAACGATGGTTGCCGATTTGGGCTTTGGAAGGACAACCGGTTTTTCGCCGCCAAGAAAAAGACGCTGACAAAATCTATCGCCGCCGCGCTCCTGAAAGACGGGCGCGTAAGGCTCACCGGCTGCTATTCCGAAAAGGCCGAAAAAGCCTACGACGCCACGGTGATTTTGGAGGACACCGGGGAGCACGTCAATTTTAGGCTGGAATTTTAAGTAACAAATGGCTTTTTTGTCGAGAAGAATAGATGTATAATATATTGAAATAGTCAATAATTCACGACAGAGAGGTTGCAGTTCCATGATTAAACATATTGCGCTGGAACATTTTAAAAATGTCAGTAATTTTGATACCGATTTAGACGCAATAAATGTCCTTGTAGGTGCAAATAATTCAGGGAAAAGTAGTGTACTTCAAGGAATTCACTTTACAATCCTAGCGGAAGTTGTACGCCGCATTGCTCAACGTGAAACTGTTTCGCAACAGCAATTACTTTATGTTCCTTCGTCTGATTTTACAGTTCTACGACATGGGGCACCATATTCGAATTACTCTGGAAATACAAGCAAATTAATACTCACCAGTGATACCTGTAGCGATGGTGAAAATAATGATGCATTTTCCATTACTATTAGCAAAGGTAGAAATTTTGGAAACATTAGCATTGAAACGGTCAATAATAATCCATTTCGGCAACGAGTCACAGCTTCCGCAGAGTTATATTCTGTATATGTTCCGGGAATCTCAGGAATTGCACTAGAAGAAAAATTGCAATCAAAATCGGTTATACGACATGCCGCAGCTAATGGGGATGCTAATCTTTATCTTCGTAATATTATTTATTACATAAATAAAAATCATGAATTAGAAAAACTGAATGGTTGGATACGAAAAATATTTCCAGCAACCAGTATTTCTATACCATATGATCCGGATCAAGACATCAACATTAATGTAACAGTTGCAACAAATGAAGTTGTACTACCTATAGAATTAAGTGGCACAGGTTTCTTGCAAATAATTCAAATAATGGCATATACTTTGCTTTTTAAACCTCAATTACTATTGTTAGATGAGCCAGATGAGCATCTTCATCCCGATAATCAAACACTACTTGCCGATACACTTAAGTTTTTATCAGAAAATCTTGGGGTACAAATCATTCTATCAACCCATAGTCGTCATATGCTCGCAGCATTTGATGATGATGCGCGGTTTATTTGGATGAAGGATGGAACCGTTTTTCAAAGTGATGCTTCATCTGACATCTATGAGGTACTTTTAGATATTGGTGCGTTAGATAGTTACGATAAAGTTGTGCGTGGCATCTATTCTTGTATTGTTCTTACTGAAGATCAAAAAATAAAAATGATGAAACGTTTACTAAAATATAATGGCTTTAATATGGAAAGAACATTGGTAGTTCCATATAAGGGGTGTGCTAATTTAGAAGCTGCTTTACAGCTTTCCGATTTTATTCACCAGAGCGCACCAGATTGTCTAGTTGTTATTCATCGAGATCGTGACTTTATGACTAATGAAGAAGTTTCTGAAGTTGAGCAAAAAATTCATGGTCCAAAAACGGTTCCATTTGTTACTGATGGTTCTGATATAGAAGCTTATTTTGTTAATCCACAACATATAGCTTCCTTAGTAGAAGAAAGTACAGCAAGTGTTGAAGCATGGCTATCTGAGCTTGCTACCCAAAATCATGTGGAAATTCAATCCAAATTTCAAAATAAGCGGCGTGATATTGAATATTCTTTTTTATACCGTAATAATCGAGATCAATGCCCGTCTTTTTTGGATCTATTCCGTAGAGATATTCCAACTATTCCTGAAAACAGGTTAGGAAAATACATGCTAAAGAAGGCAAATGGAGATATTAATAATAAATTTAACAAATCGGTAGATTTACTCAGCCAAAGCGATTTTCTTCGAGTGGAAAAGTTACATGAGATTTTAGAAATGTTGAGCTAATCAGTAGAAATTGTAAATAAAAATATTAACCCGTAAGTGGCCAAGCAATTATAAATTTGCTTGGCCACTTATTTTTGAGAAGGAGTGGCACTAATGGTTAACAATAAGGATAAGGAACGGCTGAAAGAGATCACCGACAGCATCGAGCAGGGCATCCAAGACCTGTTCCAGAGCGACCGATACGCGCAGTATCTCCGCACCATGTCCCGGTTCCACCGCTATTCCGTCAATAACACCATGCTCATTTATATGCAGAATCCGGACGCCACTTTGGTTGCGGGCTTTAATAAATGGCGCGATCAGTTCAGCCGGAACGTCATGCGGGGCGAAAAAGGAATCAAAATCATCGCGCCCACGCCGTTCAAAAAGAGAATTGAGGAAGAAAAGCTCGATCCCGACACCAAGGCTCCCGTGTTGGATGCGGACGGCAAGGTCATCATGGAAGAAAAGGAAATCAAAATTCCCATGTACAAGGTGGTATCGGTCTTTGATGTGTCGCAGACCGAGGGAAAACCGCTGCCGACGCTGGCTAACGATCTCACAGGGAATGTGAAGCAGTATGAGATTTTCATGGAGGCACTGCGGCGTTCGTCACCCGTTCCGTTTGCTTTTGAGGGGATGGAACCGAGTACGGACGGCTATTTCAGCGAAAAAGACCAGCGTATCGCCATCCGGTCGGGCATGAGCGAGGTACAGACCGTCTCCGCCGCCGTCCACGAAATCACCCACGCCACGCTGCACAACTACGAACAGACTCAGCTTGCCACCGCCAAAGAAGACGAAACCACCGAGCCGCCCAAACCAAAGGACCGCCGCACCGAGGAAGTGGAGGCCGAGAGTGTTTCCTACGCCGTCTGCCAGTATTACGGCATCCAGACCGGCGAGAACAGCTTCGGTTATATCGCTTCATGGAGCAAGGACAAGGAACTGCCGGAGCTGCGGGCCTCTCTGGAAACGATCAACAAGACCGCTTCCAGACTAATTTCCGACATCGACCAAAATTTCCGCGAGGTTCAGAAAGAGTATGACAGCGTTCTGGAGCAGTTCGCCGGGGACGTGTATAAGTACACGGCTTCCGTCATGGAACCGCCGTTTCCTTTGCATACCATTGAGGAAGAAGCCCCGGTCACCGTGGAAGATTTGAAAAGCGGCTACGGAAAGGATACCCGTGACGCCATTCTCAGCGCCGCAAAGGTGGATGGTGCGGCCTCCCCGGATGAACTTCTGCGGCGGCTGGATGAAATCAAAAAAATCTACCCACCGAGGGAAACTGAGGCGATATATCTGCTGGACAACACCGCCTATCTTTATTTGAAAGAAAACGAGGACGGATACCGCTATACCCTTTACGATAAAGAAAGCCTGCGGGAAACGGCAAGCGGGTTTGCCGACAAAGGCGTCAGTTCCATTCCGACCGCTTACGAACAGACGCTTGCCCTTGAACATCTGACTCCCGCAACCTCGGAAAAGGTGCCGCTTGACATTCTCCGGGATATCGCCGCCGTGCGTGAACAGGATGTACAGGAATATATCCGTAAAAATAATTTGGGCGACCATGAGCCGGACGCACTGGAGACGCGGACAGCGCCCGACCAATCGAAAGCGGCGGATATGCTGCCGGACGCGCCGGATTTGGCACTGGACGAATACCCCATGCCGGATTCTGACCTGACCATGGCCGATCTGGAAGCCTGCTGGTATCTGGACGGCGACCTGTTGCCTCTCTCCAAAGACCGGGCGCTGGAACTTTTTGAGCAGGACCTCACCGTTTACATGATCGAGGGCGGCGGCGCAAGCATGGCGTTCGACCCGGATGAGATTCATGCTCACAGCGGCCTATTCGCCGTTAGCCGTGAGGAATGGGAGGAAAGTCGGGAGTTTTCATCCGCTATAGAGGACCGGATGAAGCATCAGGAGCAGCGGGAAGCCGCTTTCCTGAAAACCTCTCAGGACGCTTTCGCCATTTATCAGGTGAAGGACGGCGACGAACTGCGGGACATCCGATTTGAACCGCTCAGTTGGCTGGAATCCAAAGGTATTTCCGTGGATCACGGCAATTATGATCTTGCCTATACCGCCCCGCTTACCGATACCGGCAATACGGAGAAAAAACTGGTCGTTTTGTGGGACAGATTCAACAACGATCATCCCGCCGATTATCACAAGCCGAGCCTATCTGTCAGCGACATCGTTGCCTTAAAGCAGAACGGCGTTGTATCCTGTCATTACGTGGACAGCTTCGGTTTTCAGGAGATTCCGGCCTTTCTGAAACCGGAAAATTACCTTAAAAGCGCGGAAATGTCGATGGAGGACGATTACGACATGATCGACGGCATCATCGACAACGGAAAGAATCCCACCGTCGCGGAGCTGGAGCAGCAGGCCAAAACCGGTCATCCGATTTCCCTTCTGGAGCTTGCCGAGGCGTCTCGGCGGGAAAACGACGAAAAGAAAAAATCCGTCGTGGAACAGCTCAGAAATCAGCCGGTCAGCCGGGAACACAAAAAGACAGCGCCCGACAGAGGCGCGGAAATGGAGCGGTGATATGTTTACCAACGACGAAATCAATCTGATGTGCATTTACAATACCGGGACGCGGGAGGGTCTGATCGCGGAGCTGACGCAGATGCGCGATTACCTCGACACGGAAGAAACGGAGCTTTTAGCCCTGGCAGATTCCTCACTGGGAAAACTCCGAGATATGAGTGATGAGGAATACGCCACGCTTGACCTGTTCCCGGACTTTGACGCGGAATAAGGGTAAATCAGATAATAATTCGTGAAGTTTTTCTATATATGTGCTACACTGACAATAATAATCAAGATATATGCGGAGATTAAAAAGTAAGAGGGGTTAGCGAAAATGCTGTCAGCAATAATAAACAGACGTAGTATACGAAGATATAAAAATGTGGATGTACCCAAACACTTGATAGAAGAAATCTTACGAGCAGGAATACTTGCACCGTCTTCTAAAAACCGTCAACCTTGGAAATTCATTGTGACGGCTGGGAATACGAAGAATGACATGCTCGCAGCTATGAGAAAAGGATTAAATCAAGAGAAAGAATGTCCTCTTCTTCCGGAAAGTGTGCCATATCTTAGTGGAGCGGAATATACACTAAAGATCATGGAACAGGCACCGGTTATCATTTTTGTTGTTAATTCACTCGGAAAAGATATTCAATCTTCCTTGACCTCCGAAGAACGTATTTATGAAATCTGCAATGCGCAGTCGATAGGTGCAGCTATTGAGAATATGACTCTCACAGCTACAGAAATTGGGTTGGGCAGTTTGTGGATTTGTGATACCTATTTTGCATATAAAGAATTGAAAGATTGGTTGAATGTTGAAGGTGAACTTTTCGCAGCGATGGCAGTAGGATATGCAGACGAAAATCCTCTTGCTAGGCCAAGAAAGAAGTTGGAAGATGTTGTTGAATGGCGTATCTGAATTTGCCGTTTCAGGTATACAATTTTTGCTTATCTATCAAGTTTCATAAAATCGTAAAATGAGAGCAGCCTTCGGGCTGTTCTTTTTTTACCTAAAAGACCGAAAGGAGGATTTTCAATATGCCAAGTAATGTGCAGGCTCTGGTACAGATGGCCAACCACGCGGCGACGCAGATCACCGCCAGTCATGAAAGCTGGACGGATTTTCTCAAAACCGCCGCGCGGCTCTACAAATATCCGTATCATGAGCAGCTCATGATTTTCGCCCAGCGTCCCGACGCGACGGCCTGCGCCGGGTATGAGCTTTGGAACGACAAAATGCGCCGGTATATCCGGCGCGGCAGCAAGGGGATTGCGCTCATCGACGCATCCGGCGACAAGCCGAGGATTCGGTACGTCTTCGATATTTCCGACACGGGAAGCCGGGACGATTCCCGCCGCCCGTTCCTTTGGGAGTACCGTCCGGAACATGAGGACGCGGTTACGGCGGCGTTGGAGCAGGAGTATGAGATTTCCAGCGAAAGAGGTCTTGCCGATCAGTTGGAGCAGATCGCCGGACAATTGGCGAACGAATATTGGCAGGAACATCAGTACGACATTCTCCACATCGTTGACGGCAGCTTTTTGAAGGAATATGATGATTTCAACATCGGAGCGCAGTTCCGAAGCGCCGCAGCCGTCAGCACCACCTATGCGGTTTTGTCCCGCTGCGGGCTGGAACCCGACGAATACTTTGAACATGAGGATTTTCTGAGTATTTTCGATTTCAACACACCCGATACCGTCGCCGCCCTCGGCACGGCGGTCAGCGAAGCAAGTGAAAAGGTGCTGCGGCAGATCGAAGTCACCGTTAAAAATTATGAACGCGAACACATCGCGGAAAGGAGCGCTACACATGGAGAACAACCTGACTTACAGCCGGAACGGGGATTACCTGATTCCCGATTTGACGATCACGCAGCCGACGGAGAGCATCGGGAAATACGGGAGGATGCGGAAGAATTACCTGAAGGAGCACCGTCCGGTCCTGTACAGCAGCCTGCTGCTGTCGGAGAAGCTGTACCCGCACCTGTTGGAGACCGAGCGGACGGCGACGGCGCGGCTGGAACGGATGATGCCGGAACTGATGAAATCGGCGGGCGTGACGGAAAGCCTGAAAGCGTCAAACCCAATGCGCTGGGTGGGCCTCATGAACAACCTCAAAGCGCAGGCCGAGGAAACGATTCTGACGGAGCTTATCTACAGCTAAGTTTCTTCCCGTCAGAGCAGGAGCAGATACAGAAAATTGAGGAAGCGGAGAGCGAAAAACCCTCCGCTTTTTCCATGCCCACGCCGCAGAAGCCGGAAAAAAGCGGCACGGCTCAAGCCGACATTGACACCGCCCTTCAGGAATGGAACGGCGATATTGAGAGCAAACACGCCGTTGCCGAATATATGCGGGAACATGCCCGTGACAAGGACACGGCGGCGTTTCTGCGCACCGAGTACGGCGACGATCTTTCGGCCTTTCCCGTTACCGTGGGCCACACATCGACGGATTTGCCTTGGCCGAAGGTGCAGCGGCGTATTGCTCAGCTCATCCGGGAAAATCGGTTTTACACACAGGAGGAACAGGCCGCGCCGCCCGATCTGAGCGGCCAGCCAATCACCCGCAGCGGTGACACCATAACCATCGGAAACGGCGATGCCTCCCATGAAGTGGATATAACGCTTTCCGACGAGCAGTGGGCGGCATTACAGCGCGCGGTTCCCGACAGCGCCACAATGCAACTCCCCTACAAGGTGGGCGACACGGTATATCTGGATAACAAGCCCTTTGAAATCACCGATATCGGCAACTCGGACGTCCAGCTCCGCGACCCGGCGCTTTCCTATCCCATTTTCCGCGCCGAGAGCCGGGAGAACTTTGAACGTCTGCTGCGCCAGGATTCCCGGAACGGCCTCGTTACGGAATTTCTGACTGCGGATTTGGAACATACGGACGCCGATCTGCGCGAGGCCCTGACATCCGGCCTGCTGGAACAGCGGGACAAGGAAAATATCGCGGGATATTTTCGCGAAAACGAGGGCAATACCCGCGTGGCCCGGCACCTTTCCGAAACCTACGCCGGTACTTCCGAAACGATGGAACTGACCACCGGCGAGACGGCGGATTTCTTTGCCACCACCACGGGTTTCGAGATTGATATTCACGACAAGTATAATAGTAAACGCACTGCTTCATGGGATGAAATTGCCCCCATCCTCCGCGCCCTGTACCAGCGGGAACAGGACGGCTTTTCTCATGAGCCGGTTCTGAGGGAGCCTGCCAATCTCGCGGGCAAACCATCCTATCAACCGGGCGATCACGCGGTGCTGGATTACGGCGGGCAAGAACTGTCCGGAACCGTTAGGTACGTTGGGGAAAAGGACGTGCGCATCGACACCGGCCCCTATTCGTGGAGCCATGAGGTGGTCAGCCGCGACGCCTTTGAAAACGGCATCCGGCAGGACGAACGCAACGCCTCTTTATTTACGCCGGAACAGCCCGCCGCAGAAAACTTCCGCATCACCGACGATCATTTGGGAGAGGGCGGCGCGAAAACCAAGTATGGGTACAATATCGCAGCGATCCGCACCCTGAAACAGATCGAGGCCGAGGGCCGCACGGCGACGCCGGAAGAACAGAAAACTCTCTCCCGCTATGTCGGCTGGGGCGGCATTCCGCAGGCGTTCGACCCGGACAACACTTCGTGGACAAAGGAGTATACCGAGCTGGTCGGCGCGCTGACCGCCGAGGAATACGAATTGGCGCGGGCCTCCACCCTGAACGCCCACTACACCAGCCCCACGGTCATTAAGGCCATTTATGAGGCCGTGAAAAATCTCGGCTTTCAGACCGGCAACATCTTGGAACCGGCCTGCGGCGTCGGAAACTTTTTCGGTCTGCTGCCGGAAAGCATGGCGGCATCCCGGCTCTACGGCGTGGAGCTGGACAGCATCACGGGCCGGATCGCCAAGCAGCTCTATCCCAACGCCAACATTACCGTGGCGGGTTTTGAAACCACCGACCGGCGCGACTTTTTTGACCTTGCCGTGGGCAACGTGCCGTTCGGCAGCTACAAGGTGTCCGACCGGGTTTATGACAAGCTCGGTTTTCCGATTCACGATTACTTTTTTGCTAAAACGCTCGATCAGGTACGACCGGGCGGCGTGATCGCGTTCGTGACCAGCCGCTACACGATGGATAAACAGTCGCCGGAGGTGCGGCGGTACATCGCGCAGCGCGCGGAATTGCTGGGGGCCATTCGGCTTCCGAGCAATGCTTTCAAGGCCAACGCCGGAACGGAAGTCACCACCGACATTCTCTTTCTCCAGAAGCGTGACCGGCCCATCGACATCGAGCCGGATTGGGTGCATTTGGGGCAGACCGAGGACGGTATCCCCGTCAACAGCTACTTTGCCGATCATCCGGAAATGGTGCTGGGGACCATTCAATGGGATGATAAAATGCACGGCGATAAAAAGGAAACAACCTGTGAGCCGTTTCGCGATACCGATCTTTCCGAACAACTCCACGAGGCGGTTTCCCATATTCAGGGACAGATGGCCAAAGCGGAACTGCCGGATCTCGGTGAGAACGAGGAAATCGACGATTCTATCCCGGCAGACCCCGACGTAAAAAACTATTCCTATACCGTCGTAGACGGCAAGGTGTACTACCGGGAAAACTCCCGCATGATGCGGCCGGAGCTGAACGAAACAGTCAAGGACCGCGTCATGGGCATGGTGGAGCTGCGGGAATGTGTGCAAAATCTCATCAACCAGCAACTCGACGAATACGCCTCCGACACAGAAATCAAAAGAACACAAGCGGAGCTGAACTGGCTCTACGACGCTTTTACCGCAAAATACGGCCTCATCAACTCGCGGGGCAACAGCCTCGCGTTTGCGGAGGATTCCTCTTATTATCTGCTCTGTTCTCTGGAAGTGATCGACGAGGACGGCAATCTGGAACGCAAGGCCGACATGTTCACCAAGCGCACCATCCGGCAGCGGAAAATCGTCACTTCCGTGGACACGGCGTCGGAAGCTCTCTCGCTCTCCATCGCGGAAAAGGCGCGGGTGGATATGGACTACATGGCCACCCTCACCGGCAAGTCGCCGGAGGCGCTGGCCGGCGAGCTGCGGGGCGTCATCTTTCGCGATTTGGGTGAACAGGACCCTGCAAGCGTTCCGAAAGCCTTTTACAAGCTGGACAACATTCCGTTCGTCACCGCCGATGAATACCTCTCCGGCAATGTGCGCCGCAAGCTGCGGCTGGCGAAAGCTCTCGCGGAGATGCGGCCCGATCTTGCGGAAAAAATCGTCCCCAATATTGAGGCACTCGGAGCCGCCCAACCGAAGGACCTCGACGCCTCGGAAATCGAAGTGCGCCTCGGCGCGACTTGGATCGACAAAGGGTACATTCAGCAGTTCATGGAGGAACTGCTGAACCCGCCGTCCGATTTGCGCAGCAGTATCCGGGTAAACTATTCCTCGTTTACGGCGGAATGGGCCATCTCGGGCAAGAACAGCGTCGGCTACAACAACGTGGCGGCTTACGTCACCTACGGCACCGACCGGGCCAACGCCTACCGGATTCTGGAGGATACGCTCAATCTCCGTGACACGCGGATCTACGATACCGTAACTGATCCGGACGGCAAGGAACGCCGCGTCCTCAATTCCAAGGAAACTACTCTCACCCAGCAAAAACAGCAGGCCATCAAGGACGCTTTCCATGACTGGATCTGGAAAGACCCGGAGCGGCGTCAGACCCTGACGAAAAAATACAATGAGCTGTTCAATTCCAGCCGCCCGCGTGAATACGACGGGCGGCATCTTGTATTTTCCGGTATGAACCCTGAAATCAAGCTGCGGGAGCATCAGCACAATGCCGTGGCGCACCAGCTTTACGGCGGGAACACCCTGCTGTCGCATGTGGTGGGCGCGGGCAAGACCTACGAAATGATCGCCGCCGCAATGGAAGGCAAGCGGCTGGGACTGTGCCAAAAATCCCTGTTCGCCGTCCCGAACCACCTGACGGAGCAGTGGGCCTCCGAATTTCTGCGGCTGTACCCCTCGGCCAACATTCTCGTCACCACCAAAAAGGATTTTGAGAAGCGCAACCGCAAAAAATTCTGTGCGCGGATCGCCACCGGCGACTACGACGCGATCATCATGGGCCACAGCCAGTTTGAGAAAATCCCCGTCTCTCTGGAGCGGCAGAAGCGGCTTATTCAGGAGCAGATTTGTGAAATCGAAAACGGGCTGGAAGAACTCAAAGACAGCGGCGCGGAGCAGTTTACCATCAAGCAGTTGGAGCGCACGAAAAAGGGGCTTGAGGCCCGGTTGAAGCGGCTCAACGACAACTCCCGTAAGGATGATGTCGTCACCTTTGAGCAGCTCGGCGTGGACCGTCTGTTCGTGGATGAGGCGCACAATTACAAGAATCTGTTCCTCTACACGAAGATGCGCAACGTGGCGGGCCTTTCCACCACCGACGCGCAGAAATCAAGCGACATGTTCCTGAAATGCCGGTATCTCGATGAAATCACGCACAGCCGGGGCGTCGTGTTCGCTACCGGGACGCCGGTCAGCAATTCTATGACCGAGCTTTACACGATGATGCGTTATCTCCAGTACGAAACCCTGAAAGAACGGAACCTCGTCCATTTTGACTGCTGGGCCTCAACGTTCGGGGAAACCGTAACAGCCATCGAGTTGGCCCCGGAGGGGACCGGTTACCGGGCGCGGACGCGCTTTGCCCGGTTCTACAATCTGCCGGAGTTGATGCTGCTGTTCAAGGAGGCGGCAGACATCAAGACCGCCGACCAGCTCAATCTTCCTACGCCGAAAGCCGTATATCACAACGAAGTTGCGCAGCCATCGGAGATTCAGAAGGAGATGGTCAAAAAGCTCTCGGAGCGCGCCGCAGCCGTCCATTCCGGTTCCGTTGATCCGACCGTAGACAATATGCTGAAGATTACGTCGGACGGACGCAAGCTCGGCCTCGATCAGCGCGTCATAAACCCCATGCTTCCCGACAATCCCAACAGCAAAGTCAACATGTGCGTCAACAACGTTTTCCGAATCTGGCACGACGGGCAGGACAAAAAGCTGACGCAGCTTGTGTTCTGCGACATTTCTACTCCCCAGGGCCGCGCCGCCGCCAAGGAGGAACGGGCGGTCCGGGCCGGGGGAAAACTTGCTGGCGGCACGGAGCTTCACGCTTTGCAGGACGCCACACTGGAGGCCGACGCGCCGGAACCGTTCAGCGTTTACTCGGACATCCGGGATAAGCTCATCGCGCGGGGCGTCCCCGCCGGTGAGATCGCGTTCATCCACGACGCCGATACCGAAGTCAAAAAAAAGGAGCTGTTCGCCAAGGTGCGCGCCGGACAGGTGCGCGTCCTGATGGGCAGCACAGCCAAGATGGGAGCCGGGATGAACGTGCAGGACCTTTTGATCGCCTCTCACGATTTGGACTGCCCGTGGCGTCCCGGCGATTTGGAGCAGCGGTCCGGGCGTATCATCCGGCAGTACAACACCAACCCCGAAGGGCATATTTTCCGTTACGTCACCGAAGGGACATTCGATTCGTATATCTGGCAAACTGTGGAAAATAAGCAGAAATTCATTTCGCAGATTATGACTTCCAAATCGCCAGTGCGCTCCTGTGAGGACATCGACGAGACGGCGCTCTCTTATGCGGAGATCAAAGCCCTGTGCGCCGGGGATGAGCGGATCAAGGAGAAAATGGACCTCGACATGGACGTGGCCAAGCTGAAACTCATGAAAGCCAATCACCAGAGCCAGCAGTTCCGGCTGGAGGACAATCTGCTCAAATATTTCCCGGAGGAAATTGAGCGCAACAAAGGTTTCATCAAAGGTCTGGAAACGGATATGACGACGCTGGATGCGCACCCACACCCGAAGGACGGGTTTGCCGGAATAGTGGTGCGGGGCGATTCGCTCACCGACAAGGACAACGCCGGAGCCGCTATTCTGGAAGCCTGCAAAGAAGTCAAGGGGCTGGAACCGATGGAGATCGGCAGTTACCGGGGCTTTACCATGTCTCTGTCCGTGGAGGGGTTCGGACAGGATTTTATTCTCACCCTCAAAGGGCAGATGACCCACCGGGTCACGCTGGGCAAGGACGCGCGCGGCAATCTGATCCGCATCGACAACGCGCTTTCCGATATGCCGAAGCGATTGCAGAATGTTCACGCGCAGCTTGATAATCTTCATTCGCAGATGGATGCGGCAAAGGCCGAGATCGGCAAGCCGTTCCCGCAGGAAGCGGAGCTTGCGCAAAAGAGCGCGCGCCTCGCGGAGCTGAACGCGCTGCTGGATATCGACAGCCGCGCCCCCGCCCAGCGGCAGGCGTCGGATGTTCTGGAGAAAAGTGAAAGGCCCTCCGTGCTGGAGAGCCTGAAAACGCCCTGCGTCTGCGGGACACCGGGCAGAAAAAGGAATCATGAATTGGAGGCAAGATAATGATGGATCAGATACCATTATACAAATATCCCGCCGCCTATGCGCGGGAACATGGCGAGCTGGAGCAATATCGCGCGTCCTACAAGGCAAACGTGGCTTGCAAAAACGCAATCGAAACGGCCATCCGGGATAACTACCGCGATAACCGTCTCGGAAAAGAGGCCGTAAAACAGGTTGCCGATCAGTTCGGTTATGAGCGGATGTTTTATGTGCTTGCGAATACGGCGCAGAGAAAGGATTTCGACGGGCGTATTTCCCGCGACAACAAGGATTGGGCGAAAAGCATACACGTCTTTGAAGATAAGAATTATTTCGGGGAGGATCGGCGTTCATCGTTTGAAGTGGATGCCGTCAACCCCGGCCTCACGGATATTTTCATCAACGAGGCACGGCGTGAATACCTGTTGACCCAGCCGCTGACCAAAGAGGACATTCAGGCAGAGGCCACGCGGCTGCTCCGGCGTCTGCAATCCGAGCGTGAGCCGAACAGTCCCAACGGTACGCATTTCATGGCGCAGATCTCGTCGGATTTTCTGATACGGGCTTCCACCAAAGACCACGACCGGCTGTTCGCTATGCTGCCGTTCAAGTCCCTATCATTTTCTGGACTCAAGGATCAGAAAGGGATTTTTGCGTTCATCCAAAAGGATGAAAACCGCGACCATCTGCTTCGCAAGCGCAATCCGTCCGTCCGAAAAAAGCTGCAAAAAACACAGGCCGAGCCAAAGTCGCCTGCCTCACCCAAGGGCAAAGAAATGGAGTTGTAACATGGCGAATCGCAACCGACAAATCCAGCTCAAGTTCCGCGTTACCCCGCAGGAGCGTGAAATGATCGAACAGAAGATGGCACAGCTCGGTACGAAAAATATGGCGGCATATCTTCGTAAAATCGCTATTGACGGGTATGTGGTGAAGCTCGAACTGCCAGAGCTGAAGGAGATGGTTTCTCTCCTGCGCCGGTCCAGCAGCAACCTGAACCGGCTTACCAAGCGGGTGCATGAAACAGGGCGCGTTTACGACGCGGATTTGGAGGATATCGTCCAGAATCAGGAACGGCTGTGGCAGGCGGCTACTGATATTCTCGTCGTGCTTGCAAAATTAAAATAGAGGCGTATGTCCCGAAAATCGGGGCGGTTTACGACGTGTAAGCCGCTCCGCTATTTTTTTGCCGCATCCTTGCAAAAAACAGCATAGGCGTTATAGTTATATTAGAAATTGTAAAGGGGGGCCGATACTATGAGACTGATACTGAAAATGCTCGTCGCTCCGATCATTATGGCTCTGACCGTTTTCGTCTGGATCTGCTCCGGTCTGCTGTACTGCTCGGCGTGGGTGTTCGGCCTTGCTGGAACGGTCCTCGGCATCTTCGGTGTGCTGGCGCTGATTAATCATCAGGTAACGAACGGGATCATTCTGCTGGTGATGGCGTTCCTCGTCAGTCCGTATGGAATCCCGATGGCGGCGGCGTGGCTGATCGGCAAGATACAGGATTTGCGGTATGCGATTCAGGACTGGGTTTACGGTAAACAGATCATTTAAGGATCTATGCCCATAAATTAACCCAAAATTCCTTACAAGTAGATACAGAAAATAAATAGTCTGTTATGAACAATATAATCTGCCATATATTTAAAGTCCTTTGTGACCTCCTAGTTTCCAGGTTAATGGCTATCATTTGGCTTCCCATTACAATCTAGCAAATGATAAACTTTTTTATCCACTGTTTTCTGGTTTGCCTTTCGAATAATAACATTCAACCATTTCTGAGAATACATACTCTCTCGAACATCTTGAGATATCCAAATTTCCTCCATAACAATTCCGTCAATCCGGCTTAAACACCTTTTTAGGCGGTATTCATTCATATCGCAAAAGAAACGGTCATTATCGCATCTTTCACTATCTCCATATTTCCAAGAAGCATAGAGTATACCATCATGTTTAAGAGCTGCAATTAATTTCAACAACACGGTAGAAAGAGTTTCTTCTGATACATGCACAAGAGAAGCGCAAGCCCATATTCCATCAAATTGATCATCAAATGTCATTTGATCAAACGTCAGGTGAAGGACTTCAGTATTTAAAAGTTTCTGTGCCAATATACATAAATTTTCCGATGCATCCATAGATATAACCTGGAAACCAAGTTCAGAAAACTTTAAACTATCACGTCCACTTCCGCATCCTGCGTCCAATATCATGCCGCCGACAGGCAACTTATTTACAAAATGGGAATAAGCATGACTCATGTTTACTGATAATGTGCTAGATACAAATTCATCAGCATGCGCATCATAATAAGCTATGGTTTTATCCTCATTCAACCCTTTTTCCAAACCGCTCACTCCATTAAATAGCTAAAGATTCTGGCAGTTTCCATAAGCCATATCCCTGTAAATATGCAGAATCGTATAATGGCTTTAAATTATGTTCCAGAATATTCTTAAACTGTTCTTCTGAATTACCCCCAACATACAGTGTTTCTGCAGCCCATATTGCATTTAAATTATCTCGTCTACAATTTTCGAATTTTCTGCGGACTTCTGGAAACGCAAATACTGTTCGGTACAGTGCATATTGTGTAGATGCCATACTATTAAAATAGATATTCCAATCAGGCAATCGATTACTCTTACTTGAATTAAGCCGTTTCTCCATTGGAATAAGATTCCACAGTTCGTCATTTGCAATATATGACCATGGGACGAAATGATCCAATTCAAACTTTTGTATATTCAACTCCGTCCCAGAATATATATCTCGAAAAGGAACTTCGCCAGTTTTTGCTGCACACTTCCATAAATCTCGGGCATTTGATAGTTTACGAACATTTTCATTCTCTTGAGATAACTTATAGATAACTCCGGGGACGCCAGGGTTACGATCCTGCAAAAAACGTATTTTCTTAAGTTGAATCCAACTAATGATAACTGGGAAGTTATCCATTATCAATTGCTTCCAATATTTGTTTATATGTATTTTTTTGTTTATGCCCCGTCCATCGACAATAGTATATGGGAGGTTTTGTTGCTCATTAATTTTTTCAATATAAGCAATTAACCTGCGGTGCTGATCCCACATATGATCTCCGCCGCTGAGTTCATCTAAAAAAGAAGATATCAATCTGTACGGAACATATATTGTCAGATTATTCTTATCACTTTTTAGTTTCGCTTCTTTTCGAGCAATCGCCGCTAGTATGTCAATTTTGGTTGCCGATTGTGGTAAATCGGCATCACTTTCGACAACTTTAACGGCATGCTCCAAGAAATTTTCAGATTTACCTTTAATTGCTGGACCGAGATGTAAATGATATCGTGTTACAGAGTACCAGGCCTCGAAAATCATTTCATTAATGATTTGATCAAAACAAAGGTCATTATCTGTTGTTGTGATCAGGTTGATAATAGCCTCTAGCCAATAAAACTTATAGCACTGAGATGGATCATCCAGCATCCGAGCAAACTTATCAGTGTCTAAGTTATTTGTGTAGATTAAATCAGAGCAAAGATCTAATTTCAAGCCAACAACCCCTTTTACTGTGCTAGTCTTTTCGCTACATTTAAAAGGTTTGTAAATTCTATTTGAAATTGTTCTAAATCCGTCTCTGGTCCCCAGCTAATACGGATCGAGTTTTCAATATTTTCTACCGGAATATTCATAGCCATAAGTACATAACTGGGAGAATAGCTTTTCGATGTACAAGCCGACCCATTTGAAAGGCTACAATAACGCTTAGTAGAAATCATTAATGCTTCTGAAGAAACTCCATGTAAGCACAGATTCAACGTATTATCCAAACAATAATTTTGGTCCCCATTACATGAGTAAGTAATCCCGGATTTATCAAGCAACTCAAGTAACTTTTTCTTGATTGAGCGCAGTTTCTTTTCATTGCTTTGATATTCAAGTTCAGCAATCTGACAGGCTTTACCGCACCCACCTACGAGAGCAACCGGAATAGTTCCCGGGCGAATGCCATGTTCTTGTTGTCCGCCATACATGATTGCTTTAGCTGGCGGATACTTGTAATTTTTCTTTCTTAAAACCAAAACGCCAATTCCTTGTGGGCCCCGCAATTTGTGGGCACTAAAAGAAAGCATCGTATATTTTAGGGAACGAAGCTCATCTACCAGTTTTCCGCAACTTTGTGTAGCATCGACATGAAAAAAGACGTTCCGTTCTTCTAGAGCAGTTCCTAATTCTTGAACCGGTTGGATTATTCCTGTCTCGTTATTCACATGCATCAAACTGACTAAAAGAGTATTGTCTTTTACTTTCTCAAGTATTTTCTTTGCATCTACTCTACCAGAAGACTCCGGATCCACAATATCAACTTCAAACCCTCTATGCTGCATTGCTTTAACGGTTTCCAGGACAGCTTTATGTTCTATAGATGATGTAATAATATGATTTCGCCCACTCTCCTTGGCATAAGCCTCTAGTCCTTGGATAGCAATATTGTTACTTTCAGTGGCCCCACTGGTGAAAAATACTTCAGATGAAGTTATACCCAGCAACGAAGCAACTTGCTTTCTGGCATTCTCAACTATATTTCGTGCTTGGTCTCCGTAATCATGTGTCCTACTGTCTGCATTTCCAATGTAATTCTGATAAATGTCGATCATACATTCTAATACTCTAGGTTCTATTGGTGCAGACGCATTGTAATCCAAATAAATACTCATGTTATTTCTTCACCGCTAAATATAATAAGTCATCGATGCTTTTGATAAATCCTGTGCCGCAAAGATGAGCAATTCCTCGCTCTAGGTTTAGGCGGAAGTACTTTGCGACTGTATCATCATCTGTTGGTAAGTTCATATTTAGACACCATGCCTTAACAAGCGCCATATATATTTCATAATAGTCACCGCCAAAAGTATACCACGACATCTCTAAATTGCTGTCAGTTACTAATGGAATATCTGTTGGTATGGTTTTTTCAGCCAAGGAATAAGATAATGCCCATCTACACAGAATATTCCAGTTTCTAATCCCAGTTTTTGCTTTTAGCCTGGAAAGTTGATCTTTCGCCTGTTGAGACAGACGTACTTGCTTAATAGTCATTTTTCCTGAAAATATCCTTTCAAAATAGTGGTACTCTTTGTTTCCTCGCAATAATTCAAAGTGAACTCATCACCAACAGAATCCTTCATCATGTCATAGTATTTATGATCAATTTCAGAGTCTGTTGATAAGATAATGGTCTGATCGCTGGCTTGAGGGAAATAAGTAGTTACCAATGAAGTTCTGTGCATCGAATCCAAACGTGACAATGGCGTGTCTATTATCACGGGCAATTTTTTCTTTGAGCATATTGCTAACGCCCATAGAATTGCAATTACCATGAGCTGCTTCTCACCAGCAGATAAAGAATCCTTGGATACTTCAACGCCATTTTCATCAAGATAGGTAATATCCAAAGTTCTGGAATTCATGACAATGTGCTGAATCAAATTTTTTTTATTTGCTAACTTCTTGTAACAAGACGTAATTGTTTCTCCAAGGACTCCTGTTTTACGTTTTTGGAGCTCCGTAGAATATTCCTCTACAATTCGAAGGGCCATGTTTGAATATTTGACCATTCGATCTGAGTCATCATGCATCTCAGCCTCGTGCAAGTAAGCCTCAACAGTCCTGTTGAACTCTGATGTTTTGGAGATTAGCTCCGCATTTACAGAGCTGCGTTCCTGCTGCATGGCAGTAAGTTCAACTTTTAACTGCACTAATGTATCTTCTTGCTCGCGTATTGCTGCAAAGATATTGCTCAGTTCTCTTTCATTTATATCAAGAGAAAGGTAGCTGTCTACTTCATCCAATTTTTTCTGTAGTTCTACTTTTTGCAAGAGAATTTTTCTTGCGTTTTCCTTACTCTGGGCTAAAAGACTGTCCAGCAAAGCATTTAATTGAAACAACGCATGATCTGAAACTTGATAAATTACTTCTGTAGACTCGCTAAGGGCCTTTTCTTTTACGAACTCAACAAAACCTTGGTTAGCACTGGATGCTTCCCTATGACTCACAGAATATTCTTCAAGCAAAAATTCAATTTGCTCCATTGCCTGTTGCATGATGAAATCATTGTGTTCATCTTCAGCCTGGAGTTTTATTTTGCTGATCAAATCTCTTACTAATACTAAAGGTAGCTCTCCAGACGCAATTTCTATTAATGCATTTTGATTCTGGTCAATTTCCGCTAAAAGATTGGATCGCTGTTGAATTAACGACTGTCGCTGCTCTACAACATCGCCACCCTTAATTTCATATTGATGGTGAAGTTCGTCAATATTGGCTTGCTTGCCAGCTATAAATTCGTTGTACTCAGCTATTTTATTGTCAATCATTGACAGATGGTCTGTTAAATCATCCCGTTCCTGTCGAGTTATTTGTAAAGTTTCTGCAGAATGATTCTCATTCGCTATTTTTGAGTTTCTTTTTAAGCTTCTGCCTAAATCATTTTTCAATACATCCAGTACACTAATGCCAAGCATCGAACGAATTGATTCTTTCATCTGCGCATTAGTTTTATCAACCGCAAGCTCAGCAATTTTTTCGCCGTCAAAGAAATAAAAGCTGGAGAGAGCACTCGGTAAAATGTTTTCTACAAACATTGCCCAGTTCTTAGTTAAGAAATCACTATAGATTCCATTTTCTTTAACTGTAATGCTTTCTATTGTTCTTTTTGAGAGAGCATCCCATTCCCTACGAACTAAGTATTCATTGCATGAACTTTCATTCATTATGAATTCAAGTTCAACAAAGGTAGGCTGGCTCCAGTTTCCTTTGTTCACATAAGAACGCAGATATTTTCCATATGTATTACAGTTACTTTCATTGTAGGCGCTAGAATTTTCCCCATACAATGCCAATAAAATTGCTTCAAGAAAAGTCGTCTTTCCTCGGCCGTTCATTCCGCCTATTAAAACAATTGGATGCGTATGGGAGAATTCAAAAGTATTTTCTCCAGCATAAACTCCAAAATTATTCATTGTGAGTCGTTTAATTATCATTAACCTTCGCCCTCAGCATCTCCATCATCCTCGGAGTCCTCTACGGCATAATCCAAGAATTTTTCATTGTACCGGCCACCCAGTTCTTTTTTTCGAATCATTTTATCCGAATAGTACTGTGTAGCGTCTGCCTCATTCCGATAAAAAGTTCTGGTAATAGCTGCTTCCAAATCATCAATAATCCCTTTTCGATCATTCAATCCGGCAGAATGATTTTCTATATCTACAAGGTTGTACATCATTTCAAATGCCAGTTCTTCGTCTCCGTAAAGTCTTCTGCAAACAGATTGCAAGATATCCCATTCTTCCTGTCCAAAGTTTTCAGAGTGGATCCATTCCGGATCCGAGAATGGAATACCCATAACTTCTTCATAAATACGAGGAACGGAGTCGTCAAACTCATGCTTTCCCTGAACCCAAACTCTTCGAATTGCACGCAGTTCCTCAATCCTGATCAATTCAAGGCCATGGAAATCTTCTGGGCCGGTTTCATTAATATTCTTTTGAATTTGTAGTAGCTTTCGTAACCATTCCTCGCGAACTTCCTTTTTATATGGACCATGAAATAGCTTTCCATAATTGCCCTGAAGGTTACCGTGCATCCTTCTAAAACTTCTTCGCTCTCGGTCACCCTCTTCATTGCCAAATTCATTTCGAAATTCAAGAAGAGGAGTCATCCATTCCTTTTCTTCATCATTTGCTATCATGGCTTCCATTGATTTGTCTTTTTCAACCATGGTACAAACCCAACAACCAAAACGACTCTTTCCACAAGAAGGCAAGCTTTTATCCACCATTAATGGGCATTCATTATCAGCGGTTGCTCCACGATACATTGTTAGTAAATCCATGTTTGAATAACCCCATGGATTTTTATACTGCATCAAAAACACCCACACATCATCGTCGGACCAAGCCTCTAATGGAGAGAATACCAATTCATTTTCCAATGTTGGATTCGGACTCAAAAGTTCTCGAACACGCTTTTTTTCCAAATTGGTCATTGTTCTATTTCGGCGGGTACTCTCTTGTTTTCTCGTTCCTAAGACAAGTATGATTTCACCATGTTCCGCAATTTTACTCTTTATAAAATTGTTCACTGGTTGAATCTTCAGGCGATCTGTGCACCAACGATATTTCATTCTGGGGAAGGGGTAGCCCCGTCCAATTAGATTCACCCAAAAAGTATTATTATAGTCAGGGGTTAACCTTTCTGGAATAAACGGCAATTGTTTCTCAGCTGCTGCCATACGCATTGAATCTAAAGACTTTTCCACCCATTTTGATACCACAGGAGATTCTACCAAGGTATCAGTATTCATGATATGTATTGGCTTTTTTCGTTGATCACCCGGCAATCTTTCAATCGCCATCCACACTAATTGAACTGCGGCGGTACTGTCTTTTCCTCCAGAATAACCAATCATCCATGGAATATCATCTGATAAATATAAGTTTTGAACCGTAGTTATCAGTCCATTGATGCTGACTTTCGTTATATTACTCATGCATGATATCTTCCTATTCTGTTAATGACCTTGATAATTGATCTTCAGCTGCAAATTCATCCGCTGTCAAAGGCAATCCAAGTTCTTTCTTTATTACATTTGAAATCAGTAGTGATGCTTTCTTATTGGTAATAATACGCCCGTTTTGATTAATTGCTCGTAAATACCATTTCCTAGAATTACGATTCCAATTTACTTTTTCCAAATTCACCAGGCACTGTTCCGGACTAATATCTTCATGCATATGCAAATAGTTTCCAATCCTTCCAAATGATTGAATTACTATGCTTTGAGTCGCAATGTAGTTTTCTCTCAAATCGACTTTCGTTATTTCTTTATGTTCGAGCTCCTGCCACTGTAACATATGCACCGAAACATTATTCCAAAATTTATATAGGAAATCATCGATACCAGCATCTAGGCTACGTCCAACAATTACTTTATTAGCTGTGTAGAAGGTGTTTAATGTAAACAAACTAGATGAGAATTTTCCTAGAATATCTTTTTCTTTGTCAGTATATGTATTTAAAAAGTCAATTCTTTGAATAACATCCCTAGTAATAACTGCCATTCGGTCTCGCGAATCGTATAACTCTGATATTGAATTCGACGTTTTTACTGCGTTCTTATTCAGATCTGTAAAAATCTGCTGGCTTCTTTCTAGCCCTTTATCTGCGAAAAACACAATAGGAATAGTTTCATCACCTAAGGACGGATCTTCTTGCAGTGCCTCCAATATGGCGGATTTTCTATGTTGACCATCATTAATTAAAAATATAGCATCCATGGCAACCTCAAGGACCCCAACATCCGGAATTCCTTCAGCTTGGCAAAATTGAAAATTTCCGTCTATAGAAGCTGCCAAAGCAGAAAAAACATATGAGTTTCTATTATCTAGAATATATTTGCTGATAATTGGAATTCGTGCCCCATTTAATTTCCTTTGAGCACGATACTCAGGTAAAACATATTCGTCATCTGAAGGGAATAAACGTGACAACATTTTTAAAGGGACCATTGCTATGTAATAGTCTCTTGAAGCCTGTATGCCTTTTACAACCGGGAATTTATACACATAATCCATTTTTTACTCCTCATAAAAAGGATATACTTAAGTACATACTTAAGTATATCCAATGCAGTACGTAAAGTCAATCTCGAGAAGAAAAATTTTAGTTTTTTAACGAGAGCTGAATAAGAGCTTGATTTTTCCTTCTAAAGACTCCTTATGGATCCATGCCAATACATTCTCATTCAGATCCGCAATTGTTGCTTTTCCTACCGTCATACTTGTTAAAAACTGTATTATTTCTTGATCAAGGCTCAAACTTTGAATTAAAGAATCCGCATTATCCAACGCTGATTTTAAGCTAACAAAGGTATTTTTGTCTGTTACCCAAACTTCTGCAGCTTTAATGTCTGCTAAGCAATTCGCAACTTTCTCTGTGCCAATACCGCTAATTACCTTTAACGTGTCGGTTATGGTTGAAGTTAAAGCGACAAAGTGCTTTGTCCAGTCTTTCTTTACTGCTGTCTGTATTGACTTAAAATCTGTATCAGTGGAAGAGACTGTATCTTTATCAGCATATCCGGTTTTAACAGTATCCTGAAGTTTTATCAACAGCGCTTCCAAATCAGCCTTTATAGTATCCGCCAAGGCAAACTGTAGATGGTCTTGAACATAATCCAATACTTCAATATAACCACTTACCTGATTTACGAGGATTCGATACTTGTTATCTGTTGCCTCTTGCTGAGCTCGATTTGCTTTAATTCCTTCAAGGCGATGCAGCTCTTTCATTTCTTTGATTCGACGATCTATCTTATCAAAAATCATAAAAATTACTGCCTCCCTTCAAGGGATGTACTGATTGCCATAAGAGTTTTTAATTCATCTGCATAACGTGAGCTAGACTGTTCATTCCCAACTACATCGCCCAACGCGCTCTTCCTAGTAACTAACTGCTTATCGACTTTATCAATATCAGCATCGATCTGTTTTAAGAAGTCAATCAATGGCTGTAAGTCGGAAAGAGGATCTCCTGAAAAAGTCATAAGAATAGTTAAAGGGTCATCCTCATCCAAGACCTCGCCTATGTCACTAATTGCTTTAGCAATTTGCTTTGCATTTCTCTTTACTGTGTCAGATGATACAACAGCAACGTTAATTTGTGCATTGTTAATCTCAGTATAAAACGTTTTACTCTTCGTCACTAGTTCAAGAATATCGTCTTCATCAATCTCATCACTATCAAAATAGTCATAAATGCATTGAACAACAGTCCGCGCAGCGGCGACTTCTGCCCTAGTTACACTACCAATTCGATCAACAATATCCTTAAGGTAAGCAAAAACATTTCGTCTAAGTGTTACTGCATCTTGTGATTGTAAATCTTCTTCTGGGATAGCAAGCTTATTCGTTTTAACCTTGCGGAAAACATGCATTAAGTTAGGCTCATCAAGAACAATTACAGAACTGCCGCCACCTTGGGGTAAATTAAAATACTGTCGAATGGTTTCTCTATTGGTATTATCAGCACCTTTCTGAGAAAGAAGAGAAACTATGGAATTCCATTCTGGAGAATGATTTGTTTTACCTGATTTTGCAGTTTTAGCCTGAAATAGGTACTTAACAGTTAAGTTCTTTAGACTTCGCTCTCTGAATTCCCCACACAATATCATACGATACATTTCAGCAGCAATTGCAGCTTCAATATAACTGGTTTTTGAGGGAACATTTTCACTTACTACCTTGACAAGATCATTCTTTATCCTTGATGACCATGCAGTAACAAGGTATGCATCCAAATCAGAATCGGGATAGTTCCAACTTTGATTTCCATATTCTCGCCAACGTATAAAGGCACAAATTACGTTCATTGAATCCCAGTTCGCAGGCATTGTATAAAAGCCAGTACCTTTAGTCTGATTTTCAAACATAATTAGCGTAGCCCTTGCAGATTTTAACTTGGATATATTATCCATAGAGATTCCTTCTGCCTGCCAGTTTATCGACGAAAACAAATATGAACACATATCTCCTTGTGCTGCACGAAGTATACCGCTTGTACCAACATTTGCTGAAATATCAATTACTTGTCCACTAGACCAGTTCGTTAATACCGCATTCGCCTTACTCATACGTTCTTGTATTTTTACTGGAATAGGAGACGGATTTGTAGCCGAGTTCGGAACCAGAACCGGATCCGGTTCTGGATTCGGATTAACTACTGAGTTAGGATTCGGCGGCTGAACTTCAGACAGGCTTAATGAGGGGAGTCCAAGTTCTTCAATAATATTTTTCTTTACTGCGGCAATATAAGTTACACCATCTTTAGTATATTGATCAGGATTACCATCGCCCCAAATACTCAAGAATCTCAACAGACGATCTGCCTGAGATTCATCTTTGATCTGATTATGAATACGATAGCTTAATGTAGTATTCACATTTACAATATTGTACTTTAAGCTCGGAAAATTATCTTTATTACTCAAAATATCATTCACGACTGGTTCAATAATATCTCGAAGAATATATCTAGGCGTTTGATGTCCCTTTGTTAATTCATATTTGTAAAGATAGCGGATGCTATTTTTAGTAAAGGGATACAAACATAATTGCTTGCCAGATTCAATAGAAACAAATTCCCAGTTCGCACCTTCTTTGACTTCGTGAACAGGATAATCTGATGCAGCTGCGTGATTGTCTAACCACGTAGTAATTGTTGAGTTAGGGAGAGACATGGTATTTATATATCTTCCTATGAACTCAAAAATTCCATCCTCATCAAAGACATCACTTGGAATATATACATACTGTGTAATACGATCCTTATGATTATCCCTAAAATTATTTTGGAGATAGCTGCTGGTGGTGCCAACAATAGAAGAGATTCGACAAATTTTGTCGACCGCATTCATACCTGTATGTTCAACGATCAATGCATCAAGCAAAGCATTATCAATACCAGTAAAGGAAGTAACATCTTCGATAAATAGAGTCAGATTCTTCCCAATGCGATACAGCTCTTTTCGAATATCCTGGATGATCTGCCTAATATCACCTGGCTCAATTCCGGCACACCGCTGAATAACATCATTTACAAACTGATTTAAATAATTTGCTATTTTTTTTGCATCTTCTGCGCCACTCTCGTCTGCCATTAATTCGCGAGCCATCTTTTCAGCTTTTGGATCAGCGCCCGCTCTATGAATATCCTCAAACAAATCGGTGGAAATTATGAAATCATCGGCAACAAATTGAGCAACCGTATCTCGGTCAACAAGGGTATGTTCTGCAATTTTTGAATACATGCGTTCAATAGGTCCTGTTGCAGACATCAAATAGTCATGAACTACTTCATTGTTTAAAAATGCTTCCAGACGTTTTCTTTTTACATTGGTTATTCTTATAGAATGGCTTTCATCATCATGCTCAATTTCGATAATGAAATTATGGTAGATCATGTCCTTAAGCTTGTCTTCGTCTACGAAAACAGAGGCACGCATCAATCTTTCATATATATCTTTATTGGCTATACCCTGAACTTCCGGCATCTCAAGGAGCTGGCAGATTGTACCTTTTAATGTGTTATCGCTACGTCTGATAAAAAAAACGACTTCATTTTCCGGTTTCTCTTGCTCGAAGCGGGTCTCAAACCATCTAATCAAGTGAGACTTGCCGGTGCCACTCTGCCCATAAATAGCAATAAATTGGTGCTTATTCTCAGGATTTAAGATGAACCTTTTGTAGACAGACTCCTCAGAATAATCTCTACCACCTGATGGCTGAATATCAAACTTGTTAAGTAAATGAAGGCGTCTAATTGCTACATGCGTTGCTAAAAAGTCGCCTTGTGAAACAGAGATTATATCCGGCTTTACAACGTAGGAAAGTCGTTCTCTTGCTACACTTGAATCCATATTACGCCTCCTATTTACAAATGGTTATGTTGGTCACGGTGCTGCTTATAGCATGAGCTTTAAGCGTATAAAGATTCCATATATCCTCTTGGTCCAAAATATGCTCCAATGTAATAATGCCTGCATCGTGAAGAACACGAAGTCCGTTAGAAACGCCGTAGTTCAGCTTACGGTTTGCAGGATTCGGGTCGATTATCATATGACAATATGGCATGATTCGAGATATAAACTCTCCAAAAGAATATCTTCTGTTCTTTTCAAGCCCAACGATTTCAATTATATCTTTTAGGAAAACATCAGCATTGGGAATAACAAACATTTCTTGTAAATATCCAAGGCCAAGAAATGATACCCAGAAACGCCATGCACGCATAGCCATTGCATCGACCGGACGATTAATCATTTGGCTCAATTTTGGGGCTATATTTGCTACATTTTTCTCGCCCTTAAGAATTGCACTATCGAGAGAATAGTATGCTTTTGTAACTTGATAGAATTGCCCCGCACTAAATTGTTCCAGCATGCCATTTGCATATTTCCTCATGGAACCCATGGATTTTAGTACACTCGAATATACTGCTAACGAAACCATATTATCTGAAATAGTAATCAATTTAAGCTCTTCTGCGGCATTACGGTAATCCGAATAATATACAGATCCATTATTCAAAAAGTCTGGTTCCATTTTGTCCTTCAGGTCCGAGTTTGAGATAGGACCTTTTTCTACTATCTTGCAAAGCGTATAAACCCTTTCTGGAATGGCGGTTGTAACCATCTTATCTTGGAACATATTGCCTCCTTACACTTGTGGACAAATTGAATTGACCGGTATTACTGGCCCATCAACTAAATCTGAAAAAGCTTTGTTTACCCATTCAAAAAATATATTTTCTCTCAGAATATGAACCACTTTAATCCCAGGTCGTTTACTCAAGTTATTTGTAATATAGATTAGTTGATCATATATCTCTTTCGGCGTCCCACTATAAACTACAGCAACCATACCTGAAATATAATAGTAACTTTTTTTCTTTATAAGTTCTCTTAAAGAATAGCCATTCAAGATCAATAGATTGTTGTTGCTGGTAATTGAATCCAAATAATGATCTGTATCTTTATCACTAGATGCAACCAAAACAGCTAATCGTTTTTCCATGAGATGATTGACCAATTGGTCTTCCTGGGACTCTGTAGGTATTAATACAATATCGCTAGATCCGCCAAAAATGGCTAACTGATCTTGAGCCAAGTCTTTCATTGGCAGTTTTACTGGCACCTTGAGAGGGAACTCGAGGAAGTCGCCTTCATTAGCATTGCTATGAGCATTACATCCTGCACAGTATTCTGAAACTTTATCATATGTTTCATAAAACATTTCAGACCAGCATACTTTTTCGCTATTTCTTATCGCATATTTCATCCAATGAAATGCTTCAACATAATAATCCCATTCAGTTGTATGTATTTGATCTATCACTTGAAACTGATGACTATCATTAACACGTAATGCATCTTCAATGATCTCAATCACAAACACATACTTTCCCGATTGTGGTAAAACTTCACGAATACAAATTAGGCCATATCGTCTTAAGAATAAGATTACATAGATATTCCAGTTCATATCTGCATCAGAAGTGGGGGAATCATCAAAAACATCTGCCGCACTACTGTAGCTTGGCTTTATTGAAGTATTTATATAATTTAAATTGCCAACTCGTTGCGAATTCTTATTGTTGTACATGCTATTCCATCGGCCAATAATCTTTTCCGTCGTCATTACCTTTTTGGAAATGCGCTGAAAAGAAATATTAATATCACCTGGATGAATACACATGATACTCAGACAGGGCAATTTGTCCCGGCCACCACGGCCAAGCTCTTGATAGTATGCATTTGGGTTCTGCGGAATGTACATATGCAAAACAGTGCGAACATCGCTCTTGTCTACGCCCACACCAAAAGCAGATGTTGCGATCATTATTTCAAATTGGTCATCAGCCCAAGCATCTATCAGCTCTTTTCTTTGGGATCCGGTAGTTAAACCGGTAAATGTTTTTACATTCAATATTCCATTTTCATTAAGAAGATTTTTAATCTCGGATGCATCATCTGGACGCGCAACATAAATAATCATCGGATGTGGCATCTTCCGCACCAGTTCAAGCATCTTCTTATTCTTGTCAGTATATGACCTGGCCCTGATTAGCATATAATGTGGTTCATGCCTTAAAGAATCACATCTAATTTCAATCCATTTGCCATCCTGTGAGAAAAAATCTTTCAGAACAGAAACACAATGCCGTTCATAAGTTGCGGAAAGCAGTATGGTTCGAATTGATGGATTGCCAAGAAGTAGCTTCTTGCGCCATGATTCCAAGCACTGATAGTCTATTCGGAATGAAGCACCCCAATCAACGACAATATGAGCCTCATCTATAACTATATTTTTTAGATATCGAGTAGTGTTTGCCTCTTTAATGACATCTGCAAAACCCTGATTGTTTATTAATGCTTCGGGTGAAATAAAAAGCATTCGTGCCGTTTTTTGCTTAATTGCCTTAAGAATAGGAGCAGCATCAACACCACTACTGTAAGAGAAAACCTCGTTTTCAATATTGCTGGACTTTATTATTTGCTTAGCTACACGAACCTGATCTATAGCTAAAGATACCGTTGGAACGATTATAACTGTCAAACCATCTTTCTGATATGACAACGTTTGTGTTATAAGGCTCTTTCCACCACCTGTAGGAAGCGACACTAATGTTGTAAATCCATCAGGAGTGTTTAATGCACCATAAACCGCCAGTTTCTGATCCATTGATTTAAAAAGCGAAAAACCTGTGATTGTTCGAATCGATGGGTCAGTATGCAAATCATACACTTTTGAAGAACTCTTCTCAGCATGTTCCGTTTTCAAGAAGGCATATTCTGCAAAGGTTTGATTTGTATAATCCGGAAATTGAAAGGCAGCAAAATACCTCCCACTTTGAGGATCTCGGGATATCGCAAATAAGTTATCGTTCGGGATTTCGATATTATCCAGGCGAATATCCGTTTGTAAGGTTAACAAATAATCCCTCAATGCAATCAAGAAATCATTAAAGCCGCAACCATTACAACTAAAAAAATCAAAAGCAACTTTTAAGCGCTTAATTGTATGTAACTTGAATTGTTCAAAAGAGTCTTTGCCTTCATCAAACGCAATAGGCAGTTCGTCAATTCTATTATTCAAATAATCTTCTACAAGAGATTCAACCTTCGATTTGCTCATTTGTTGCTTCCACCATCCATACAAAAGCTGCAGAATCCAAGGTAACTTTGGGGTGTTTAATTGCTTCCAAAATTACTTCTTGCTCATGCTTAAGTTCTTCCAGCTTGTCATCACTAATACCATAGAACTCACTGTTCGCAACTCTAGCTGATAAAGTACGTTCCATTTCTTCCCTAGCACCGCGAATATTTGATCTACGTTTAAACTGCTCAATAGCTTTTTCAGAAGCGGTTTTCCGTGCAGTCGTTATCATTTCAGTCCAAGATTCTTCAGAATATTCTTCTTTGAACCAAGCGATATTCGACGATTCACTGATAATATCTTTTAAGTAACCAGCCGAATGACTTCTCTTTCCAAGATGGATTGTTTTTGCTTTGTTAAATCCCGCATTTATAACCTGAATATATTCGCGAATAATTTTTTCATCCCCATAAGATTCTATGTTTTCTATGCTGATTGGAACAACGACTTGTTCAGACATCAGATAATTTCTATATGGACTAAGTGCATAAATTGAAATTTCATGATCCAAAAGATAGGCTTCATTCTGCGCTAATGACCAAGTGAAAATCAAGCCTTTCCAGTTTATACTCGCAGGAATAGCAAACGCACTTGCTCTTCCTTTGCATGAATTCATAGCGTTGTTAACAATGCAATCGAAAACGTCATCGCCTGGAGCAAAAAAATGTAAATAGTCATTTTCTATGGCTTGTTTTCGTATAAAAGTTCCCTTTATGGAACTACCTTGACTCTTTATTGCCTTACTCTTGTTGTAAGCATCCTGAACATCATTTACAAATTTGTTTTGCTTAGAATTCAAGTAATCGTTCCAATGGGGCGGAATCAGCTGCGAGTTTATTGCAGACTTAGGAGAAAAGGAAGCAGCAGTATATGTAATCACCCCAGACTTACTTCCAAAACCATGGAAGCCAGCCAAACTAGCCCAATTTGTCATTGTGCTTGCAAACAGCTCGTTTTCATTACGCGCATAATAATCAATTAAGCGCTTTAATTCAGCATACATAGGCCGGAACATAAAACCTGCTGCATCATAATTTTGTTCTTTTCGGACGGTTTCTCGCATAGAATCTGCCAGTTCAATAATTTTTGGAATCCGTTCAAACAGTCCATATTTGAAATCTTCCTGAACGGCGGTAATGATCTCCTGGTTTATATCCTTCATGATAATTTCCATACCACTTAAGGATTGAGTAAAGATTTTTAGCCCTTTACTCCAGAAACCAAACAAAGCATCTTCAAAAGAATCTTCAGTGTGAACCACAACAGAATACACAACCGACCTTGACTGGTCACGCTCAAGACGATCCAAACGGCCAATTCGCTGTTCGATCATATTAGCATCCCAAGGAAGATCAATATGAACAATATAATCTGCGCACTGGAAGTTTCTGCCTTCGCCTCCTGTATAGTCACAAAGCATAATTCGACATGTTGACTCATTCTGGAAGCGGTATGCGTTTATTTCTATTTCCTCTGCAGATATATCTGCGCCAAAGAAACTGATTTCTTCAGCAGGAAATACTTTTCCGAGCGCACTCCTGTAAGCTTCAAAAGTCTCTTTATAGTTTGTAAACAGGACTATCTTCTTATCATACAACTCATCATACAAAAGATTCATTACGGATACTATTCTAGTACAATAATCATCTTCATATGTATCAGGGTCATTTAAAACATCCGAAATATTATTTAAGAGATGATCCTCTGTATGCAACCAGTTTTCAGCATTGCTAAATAAATCCGGGTCTAATCCAACGCCTTTCTTTTTAAGCGATTTAAGCTGAAACGAAAAAGCCCAAGGCGAACTAAAGAACGCTCCCAATAATGGGCGTACTATGCCTTCAATATCAATTGAACCAGCATTTTCTGTCAGCCAATCCGATATAATCTGATAGCAAACAGACTCATACGTATTCTTATCTTTATCTAATTGATATGTTACTGTCGAGAGTTCACGAGTCGGAAGCAGACGCTCTCCATCTTCACTGGCCTCAAGAATTTTACGCCGATTTCGAATAATATTACTTTCGACTTGGTAATTACTACAGATATAAGAAATAATCACCTTGATTAGATATACGCCTAAATCTTCATCTTCAAAGCGAATATCATTTAATAATGCTGTTAATTTATCATCATTAAGTTCGTCACATATTTTTTCCAGATCATCATGAATTTCCTCATACAGTTCTTCACAGTCTTCTGAACTATGGGGATCATCTCCATTGTCTCTTGCATTACCTATTTCTTCTTCAAAGTCGCCCAAATCATCAAGTATCAACGCAGTTTTTTGAATAATTCGGCTTTGCTTTCCGACTAAGAAACTGAAATGATCCAAATCATATAAATCATATTTTTGCGGTTGTAATAAACGAAGTAAGTCTAAATATTCTTCACGCCGCTGCTGAACCGGTGTAGCACTTAATAGCAAGATATTCTTTGCAGACAGACTAATAGAGTGTAGCAAAGAGTAGTAGTCTTTAATAGCGAGGTATCTATGAACTTCATCAATTATAACGAAATCCCATTTCATATCAACAGCATCAATTTCAGAAATGGATTTAATGGTTACGGAGTTGTTGTCTTTCCCGAGGCCTGTCGGAATATTAAATTTTAACAGAAGTTCAGTTTCCCATTGTTTTCTCAAAGTCTCCGGGACAATAATCAGGACATTTATGTTTGCTCGATTTTTCATAAATATCTTGAGAACAGAAATTGCCTCAATGGTTTTTCCCATACCAACTTCATCAGCCAACATATACCGACAGGGGCTTTCTTGTAGGCAACGCATAATTGAATTCACCTGATGAGGCAGAAGATATATCTTTGAACCTGCTAGCTCTTTAAACCCATAAATAGAGTTTTCCAGAACATTCATACTCCTGGAAACAACTGCATGTCCCATATACCAGCACGGATTTTGGAATTCGTATTTCCGAAGCTGAACAGACGGATCCACCTTTCCATTTGTGAAAGATGCAATAATATCTTTTTCGGAAACCCTAAATACTGTTTTTGATTTTACGGTCTGGACATAGTAATAGTAAAAGGCGTCTCTAGACTGTTGCTCCGATAAAACTTTACAGATTTCACCCTTTACCACTACCTCTGAACCGATAAACATACTGCAGTGGTCAACCAAACTGATTGGCACTTCAATCGTTCCATGAGGAAAATCTTCAAAAAACAGTAAGAACTTGAACGGGTCATGAATCTTAACAGCTAATGTTTGTTTGAATTCATCAATTTTTGTAATCTGTCCGCAAACAAAAACTCGAGGATCTGTCATGCTTTCCAGATCTGCAGGGCATCTTACATACATCTTTTCACTAAGCATAAGCCACTCCTTAGGAATTCGCTCTAGCATAGTAGGCTGCGCAAAACTCTCTATTTGAGCAGTATTGGCACCACAAATCGACATCCTTTCGGAATTTGAGCTTCTGTAATATTTTTTCAGACAATTCCTCAGCTATCTTTTCATCTGTAATGGAAGGAAATTCATCCTGTAAAATGTTCTTTCTAAATGTTCTAGGGTCTGCAAGTTGTTTATGGATGAATAACTCTCGAATCATCATATACTGTCTCTGCTCTCCAGAAAGGACGGGAAATTTTTTTGCCTTACTATCCAACATACGATTTCTTATATTGTTAATCACATCTATGCGATTTACATTTAGGACAAACGGGAAGTATTTTTTTAACTCATCAAATGCATCGTTCAATTTCTCAATCAATACGATTTCACTGATTGGCAGTCCTTGAAGTTCCTCTTTCACCTGGTTCTCTAGCAAAACCTCTAAATATTTTATAAGCAAAAAGTTATCTTTGTATATGGTAGTTCCCTCGGTGATTGACTCTAACAAGAAACGATATTTGCAAATACGATATCGGAAGTAATCGTACTCAGTATATTTCCCGTCCGGACTACCAGAAACCGCTATATCTGATACATCGGTAAGAAAGCGGCCAACTCTAGTTTCCTCATAAGGTTTCTTTTTTACTCCGAGAATCTTTAACAAGTAATAAGGATCACGTTCTTTATCACCATTCCGTTTTACATAGCTCAGCTTAAACTTGGCCCGATTGAACTCGAGTCCATATAGCAATGCATATCGTTTGAAATTTTTGTATTCTTTTCGAGCTTTAACAAATACCTGATACTTCCAATCAACTGGTTCCTGCGCAACTTCGAAAAAATCATCATCTAATGGCCACGGGAAAACGGACTTTTTAACAGAATCAATATCCTCATCCGATAAGCATGCAAAGTGATATGTTATTGCGTCGTTCTCGACTTTCTCATCTGGGCTACGCATTATATCGCCATCAATCTGTTCAAAATTCCTAACAATCCAGTTAGCACTTTTTCCTAGTTTTGTTTCCTGAACAAGATAAATGGACATAGTCGCTTTTAAGCACTCAAACGAAGCAGACGCATCAATGTTTTCTACCTCTTCAAGTCGCTCAAGAACCCGGCGAATAATATCTATAAACTCGTCGCTCAAATCATGAGCATCTAAAATATCATCCTGCAAGTAGTTCTTAAGCCTCTTATAAAACTTTCGGAAATTATGCGATTGATTTTCAAAATCCTCATAGAAATATGCTGCTAGTTCATCCAAATCAGTTAAAGCCTGTTCCAGTTTTGCGAGATCTTCCTTTGAAACGGTGTAGTATGAGATGTGACTTACATATTCCTTTTTTGTTGAATCAGTCAAATGTGTCTGATTCTTTCTCAGCTTTTTGAGACGGGATACCATCTCATCAATAGATGCACAACCTTCAAACAGAGCAGATGTTCTTCCAAAAATAGTAGCTAATTGTCCTAAATAATCTTCCTTAAGAATCCCTGCCTCTAAACATTCCTTGATATCATTAATGTCTGTAATAAGAATTTCATTGCTAGCTGCATCCCACATGTTAGCAATTGCCAGGAAGAAGTGCCCTAAGGGATAATCTAAAAACTGTCTCTCTCCAAATTGTTCCGGGAAATAGATCTTGAGAATATTATTAGCAGAACTATCTGCAGCATATATCTGTTCCCGCATTCTACTCATGGGATTAGCTGGATCTGCTTTTTCTGCAGCTTCAAATACATCCGCAACGTAATTTGCGAATTCTGTTATATTGTCAAATTCTATGATTTCATAAGAGCTATCGTGAACAACGCCGTCTGTCCGACCATCTATTAACTTTCCCAAATTATCTGCCAGCATATTTCCTTTATAACTTACAGGGTATTGCAGACTTGGCCTGAATTCTGTCCCGCCAAAATCTGTAATTGGGCAGTCAAATGCAGTATAGATATCAATCCAGGTTTGATATGCGTTCTTGTACTGCGCTTGATAGTTGAACAGGAGGATAACTTTCTTACATTCCGACAGCTTTTCTATTGCACGAAGCATAATAGGCGAAAACTGATGTACACCATGTATTACAATCCGGTCCGTTTGAACAGAGAATGGATCAAAGTCTTTACGTGCTTTGGCCATAGTTTTTCCAATCGCTTCATCAATGGATACCTCATCGAAGTCGCTTCTTAATATAAAATCTTTTTTCTTCTCTGTTGACAGGATCTTTTTAAATACTTCGACAATAAAAGTCTGTTCAGGCGTAAGTTTGTCTACAAGAATATCCTGAACATTCATGTTTAATTCAAACATTACCCGGATACTTTCAAAAACCTCTTCGCGATTAAAAAGAAAAGCTCTCGCAATATTCTCTTGCATAGTCGTACCTAACACAGGGGGGAGACCATTGGCGATAATATTATCAATATCTGTATGTTGCTTTACAATACACGCAGTACTTTCCCAATACTCAAAAAGAGTTTCTACTAAGTTTTGTACCGTTGTAACTCGGCCCTGCTGGAAGTCTTTTTTATATATGTTCTTTAAACCATTTACTAAAGTCTGAGAAGCACAGAAATAAGGGCATAATTTAATCTCATCCCAGTATGGCTCAGCATCTAGCTTATATGGGTCTCGGTATGTGTAAATTACAATCGACATCTTATTCCTCCAGTAGGGATCCCCAGCTTATGCTTGGATTCCGGTCCAGATTCTTAATCCAAACGCAGTTTCTAATCGCTCTTGTTAATGCAACGTACAGAATCCTTGATTCCTCTGATATCTGTTCATCAACTTCGATTGTTTCATCGTAATTTGAATTACGTTCTCTGACTTTGTTCTCAAACAATACTGTATATGCGAGTTTTGCTCCAGAATAATTTGCATCCAGCTTAACCTTTCGAATATCGCTAATATCCTCATCTGTATACGGCAAAATAACGGTTCCATACTCCAATCCTTTTGATTTATGAATTGTCGTGCACAAAACCTGTATGCCATTATCATCCACTTCAATCTCTCTCGATAACTGTTGTTGCCCCGTTAGAATATTAATTTTTAGGCATTCAACTATTTGGTTGAGCGTAAGCGTATCTACACGAGAATATTTAATGATTCGTTCCATTAAGTATTCATAATTTGCCATGTAGTATTTCTGATCTTGTGGCTGATAGCTATATTGTTTCCAAGGTTGAAGAGCATCATATAGCTGCTTTAAGACAAAAAGGATTGGTTGTGTATAGGCTTCGTTGATTACCTGCTGCCATGTCTTTTCCATACGCACTTTAAAGAATTCGTCCAACACACGGGTCAAATCCTTGATGCAGTCTTCTTCGGACATCCCATGGTATTTCTGATAGTCGAGTGACAGGCTTGTATAGTTGGATTCAATAAAGTTAATCAGGTATATTGAATTCGCAGAGTTATTTAATGCCAACACCAGCTTGTAAAAATCTTGCGAAGATTCTAACTGAAACAAATCGCCACCAGATTTAGTATCTATTTTTATTCCTTCCTTTTTGGCTGCGGTTACCAGCTTATCCACTTGCCAATTATTGCGAACTAAAATGGCAATTGTGCGTTCTTCTTTGCTCAAAGGATCTTGATGATTTTCCTCTCTTTTTTGCATCATATTTGCAAGAATTGACTTTTGTTTGCAGAGGATATCGATAAAAGTTTCAAAGAACTTATTTTCATCTTTTGCGTGACAGGGGATCGATATTAGTAGTTCATCATCTCCAATATCAGTAATAACGCTACTAGAAAGCTGATCTTCTTTAGCCGCATATGGAAGATATTTCCGAGAACCCATGCCGCTAAAAATATCATCATATAATTCTAGTAAACGATTGTCGGATCTATAATTGATTGTTAAATGATAAGTATCCCAGTCAAACAGACTATTATTCATCAATTGCGTAAACGCACTGAGTCTGGCTCCCCTGAATCGGTAAATGCTCTGTTTTAAATCTCCCACAACAAACATTCGGCAATCCGCATTGATTACCTTTTGCAATTTTTGAAACACAAGAATTTGTACATCATCAGTGTCCTGAAATTCATCTACAAAAAAATATTTCAATCTAAGAGCTTCCAATTTTCCAGGGAGCTGATTTAAGACCTTGTCAAGCAAAATAATACATTCATTGAGATCCATATCATTTGTAATATGTGTTTTTTCAGAATACTCTGTCTCGGCAGGAATGATTACCTTTTCAATCATTTCATTAAAATATGGAATCACATTTTCAACAGTAACTCCCATTTCTGAAGGTTTGATTTGCTTTAAGTCAATACTTTTTACCAAAAGACGATCCGCAATTCCAATCACTTTCTTTTTTAAATCGTAGATTGGTACCGGTATTTCATTGATGAAATTGGGGTTGTTCGTTTCCATCTCATCAAGAAAGTTGCTTAAATATATATCGTATATTTTGCCGCGAAGATATTCATCAGATGAAATTCGGAAATTTGTACCGAGTCCGGTGTAGAGAGATTCACCTCGTAAAATATCTAATGCAAAACTATGAATTGTGGATATATGAGCGTGATCAGTGTCTTCGACAAACTTCAAATAACGCGGATCACTTGTAAGCACGAAGTAATTCACAAACATTTGCTTGAGACGGACTTTCATATTGATGGCAGCATCGTTCGTAAATGTCACCATTGCAATTTCATCAGCAATATTAGCAACCGCGCCGATTTTCTTATTACACAGGAAAGCCACACGGGAGACCATAGAGAAAGTTTTTCCAGTACCAGCACCAGCTTCGACCAACGTATTATGTTCAGTAGAAGCATGCTCTACGCTATACTGTTGCTGATTGAATGTTGTGACATCAGACAGTTTCTGCACTATTTCTAAATCGCCCGCATTAAAGAAGCCTTCTTCAACGTGTACAGGAGATGGAGTTATACTAGAAAGGTTACCTACACAATAAATTTCAAGATTAAACGCTCTTGATGAGGTGCTCCCAATTTTAAGTCCAGTTTTATAACTCACACTCAATGCATTACCGCTAGGCTGAATATTATGTGCTTTAAAACTTGTATTGAATGCATTTGTTAGAGCTGAGTAATCTGATTCATTAGCCACAAATACAATATTTTTTATGCCACTAAAATATTCCAAAATAATCCGATCAATATCTGATGCCTGCAAATGATTCGGAAAAGCTGACAATATGGAATATGGTTTCGCCTTAATATCAGTAGGATGGGAATGCTGAATAAAATCCGGTTCCCAATCCTGACGCAGCTTTAGAATTAAATCATAGGAAAAATCGGCATGCGGAATGCTCTTTGCCGAATCGTAAGCACTCTGAATTTTCTTTACCAATTGTTCCTGACTTTCCAAATCTTCCTTGAAAATTGTAAACTGCTCCTCTGATACAATGTCCAAGTGAGAAGTTTTATATTCTGATTCGGAAATGAAAGGATAGCATACCATATCAAAAACAAGCGGACTAGTGTTATACTTCTCGACTATCTTATTAAGTAATGCAAACCTGTAAGCCCTCGCTTGCTTTTTTGGTGAACGCTGAGGTTTTTCATAACCTTCAACAATAATATTATCGATCCCCTGAACATTAATTTTGTCGCTAAGCCATCCTTTGACTTCGATGATCAACGCTCCGACATTTTCCATGAATAAACAGTAATCAAATTCACGACCGTTAATCTCACGATTATTGTACACGACAACATTGCTTGGAAGAAATGCTTTCAAGCTTTCCCACACTCTTGCCTCTCCATGATATGTGGGCTTTCGGTCGATCATTTTTGCCATAAGAATTCTCCCAACTTTCAGCTAACATTTGCAATTAATCATATTTTCACTAACGTTTCTATTGGTTCAGTTTTTAGGTCAGAACTTCTTATTGTTACAACTATATAGAAGCACAGTTTTTATGATGGTTATTTTTATTCGGCAAATTATTACATACATTATAGCATATTATAGCAAAAATAATAACAATTTATAATTCATCCACATGTTTTTGCTAGGAATAAATAATTGGAGAAGCTTGCTAGCTTCCCATTATTCTATAAGGGGGAGTGTATATGGCAACGACGCGGCTAATGCCGCTACATACCGGCAAGGGCCGTGATGTCGGCACGGCAATCAGTGACATTATTGAATATGCAGAAAATCCGGAGAAAACAGATTACGGCAGGCTTATCACCGGCTATGGATGCGACAGCCGGACAGCCGACGCCGAGTTTCTTTTTTCCAAGCAACAGTATGCCACACTAACCGGCAGGACGCGCGGCTCTGACGATGTGATCGCCTATCATCTCCGGCAGTCTTTCGTCCCCGGCGAGGTCACGCCGGAGGCAGCAAACCGGATCGGCTGTGAGCTTGCCAAACGCTTTACAAACGGGGACCATGCTTTCGTTGTCTGTACCCACATCGATAAACACCACATTCATAATCATATCATCTGGAATTCCACGTCACTCGACTGCACACGGAAGTTCCGAAACTTTTGGGGCAGCACCAGAGCCGTGCGGCGGCTCAATGATACGCTGTGCATTGAGAACGATTTGTCCATCGTGGAGAATCCGCATCGGCACGGCAAGAGCTATAACAAGTGGTTGGGCGAACAGGAAAAGCCCTCAAATCGGGAACTTCTGCGTATGGCAATAGACGCGGCTTTGGTTCAAAAGCCCGCCGATTTTGACGCGCTCCTGAAGCTCTTGCGAGACACCGGATATGAAGCCAAAACGGGAAAAGTCCTTGCCCTGCGCGGGAAAAATCAAAAGCGGTTTATCCGGCTGGATACGCTGGGCATCGGCTACAGTGAAGCGGAGCTTCGGGCCGTCCTCTCCGGCGAAAAAATACACACACCGCGCAAAAAAATCATCCGGCCTGCGCCGGATAAAAAGATCAATCTGTTGGTGGATATTCAGGCCAAACTCCGCGCAGGAAAAGGCGTCGGTTACGAACGCTGGGCCAAGGTGTTCAACCTCAAGCAGATGGCGCAGACGGTTAATTACCTGACCGAACATGGCCTGCTGGAGTACGGTGCGTTGGCCGCTAAAACTGCGTCGGCAACCGCCCGGTACAACGAGCTTTCCGCACAGATCAAGGCGACTGAAAAGCGGCTGGCCGAAATTGCCGTTTTGAAAACACAGATCGTGAATTACGCCAAAACCCGCGATACCTATGTTGCCTATCGCAAGGCGGGGTATTCAAAAAAGTTTCTTTCAGAGCATAAGAGCGATATCCTGTTGCACAAGGCGGCAAAGAAAGCGTTCGACGATCTGGGCGTGAAAAAGCTTCCCACCGTCAAGTGCTTACAGGCCGAATACGCGGCGCTTCTGGCAGAGAAAAAAGCGGCTTACGCTGATTATCGCAAGGCCCGTGACGAGACGAAAGAGCTGTTGACTGTGAAAGCAAACGTCGATCATCTGCTTGGCCCCGACAGGCGCGAAGCGGAGAAAGAAAAAGAGCATGAGCAGCGATGAGCTGTCCATGCTTCCGGAAGCGTCCGTAGGACGCGCAGCCGCACAATTTATTGTGCGATCAGAGGGGATTGGGGGCCTGCCACCAACAAGCAATTTCCCGGTTTTCGCGGCAGCGAAAAATCGGGAAATGGGCATCGTGGGTACCACGATGCATTGCTTGCCACTATTATCAACAATTAGTGATAACTACCATGAGTTTGACCCCATACAGCGTAAAAGTCGCGCTGTACGGTTGGCGGCAGACAGTTTAAACGCTGCCTATGATACCCTAAATACTATCGCGCGGAGATGATACGGTTAGCTTCCTTGCTGCCTGAACCTGATATTGTAATGTCAATGCAAGGTGCAGAAGAAACACGAGGCCAAAACTCATGACTGAAATCGGCGACGTGCGGCGCTTTACCAGCAAGGCGGCACTGGTGGCGTTTGACGGTGTTGATGCCTCTCCGTTTCAGTCAAGAATATTCGGCTCCAAATCGAGACATGTATCCAAGCGCGCTTACTCGCAGCTTCAAAGAACGCTATTTTAAGTTATAGTCAGCATGGTTAGAGAGGATAAACAATGCAGGCTTATCCTGACCGCTGATCAGAATATATCTATAATCTGAGCCACTACTGGCTTAAAGCCGGTAGGCGATTGGCGGCTGGAAGCCGCCTAAGACATAGAGAACGGATGCCTTTTATATCAATCTTACGCAGGGCTATGGCAAGCTTTCTAATCTTTCTCGATTTCTGCGGAGTGGGTTGATTTAAAGGTTTCGCCCGAAGGCAAGGGTCCTAACAACATGTTGGCAGACAATAAATTGTATATCAAAACGCTTAACAAGTTCATCAATGCGTTTTCAACTGAATTTGTAATTAATTTGAGATAACATCAATCTCAAACACATTAATAACGTCTGCATCGGGGCAGCAGAAAGCAATTTTCCCATAGTCCTCGCTGTTTGGAACATTCCCACCATAACGCAAGATATCTACGTATGGAAATGCAGTATGCATGGCCATTGGGCATAGTTTCCCTCTATCAGCGTCAAAATCAAATTCATCACCAATACTATGACCATGATGGCATTTATGATTGCCTCTTTGATCAATCAGTTTCAAAATAATTCTTGGATGTCCTGACATTGTATACTCCTTACGTTGCGATTGCAACATGACTTTGTATATGCTATGATCATAAATGGGGGTGAGTATATACCAAACGAAATTGTAAAATTAAAGATTCATGCTTGTTTGAAAACATTCAGGAAAGCAAAAATAAAATAAGTGTAAAGGAAGCAAAATTATGGTTCGATATGAGAGATATGTTTACGATCACGACATTATCACTGCAATTCTTGATTTATGTGAGATTGTTCATGTTGGGTTCATGGACAAAAATAACGCTTACGTTGTTCCCATGAATTACGGATATGGTGTTACAAAAGATAAGCTTTTGATTTTTGTTCATACAGGTAAAGAAGGTTATAAGTTAAAATTGATTAAAAATAATCCAAATGTCTGTTTGTCATTTGCAGCATGGAGAAATTATCCTGATCATCCTTATAAAGGACATGTCCATGATTTTCGGTCTGTTATGGCTTTTGGAAAAATTCACATGATAGAATTGGATAAGGAACCTGAATACTGTAAAACTGCACTTCAGGCTCTATTTAAAAAGACACACCGTAGCGGATGTAAAAATCCTAAAGGTATCAAGGCTATCAATATGTATGTTATTGAGTGTAATTGGGAGGATGTGTCGGGAAAGACCGAAATTCCCGTTCGCAGACCTGAAGATGTTCCGTTTGTAGATGTCTACAATGTGCCAGAAGATAACGAACCCTATGATGATACTGATTTATATCTCACAAGGGAAGATAATATTAAAAACAAAAATTTTCTGGGATTTATTGACTAAAACAAAGATTAAGAAGCTATGTAAAAGCGAAATGGATGGTTGATTTCCTGTCGCCTGTGCATAAGAATCAGTTTCAAAATAATCCTTGGATATTTTAACATAGTATACTCCTTACGTTGCGATTGCAACATGACTTTGTGTATGCTATGATCGTAAATGGGGTGAGAGTGTATGCCAAACGAAATTATAAAAATTAAAGGCTCGCGCTTGTTCGAAAATATTCAGGAAACCGAGCTGACCGCCATGTTAAATTGTCTGGGGGCAGTAACCAGAAGTTTCCAAAAATCAGAGTTTATTTTTATAGAAGGTTCGGAACTCAAACAAATCGGTGTGGTGATTGAGGGAACCGTTCATATGGTCAAAGAAGATATATGGGGTGAAAAGACAATTTTTGCCACCATGACATCTGGGGAAATCTTTGGAGAAAGTTTCGTATGCGGAGATTACAGTAGCAGCGCCGTATCCTTTCAGGCGGCAACTGATTGCAAAATACTATGTCTTTCATTCCATCGCGTACTTTGTTCATGCAATAAATCCTGCGTTTATCATCATAAGCTTATTGAAAATATGGTGACTTTAATCGCACGAAAAAACGTGAAGCTGATGGAAAAGATGGATATTCTGTCTAAAAAGTCCATACGGGAACGTGTTTTAACATGGCTTTCTCAGCAGGTACAGATAAACCAAAGTGATAAATTCGAGTCGCCGTTGGGACGTATTGAGCTGGCTGATTATTTATGTGTAGACCGCAGCGCCTTAACTAGGGAACTATCCCGAATGAAAACTGACGGGTTGCTGGATTACGATAAAAATACATTTTCCATGGAAAGGCTAACATAATAGAATCTTTCTTTAAAATGGTTCCCGCTATTGCCGGGAACCATTTTTTTTGCAAATCATTCGTCAGAGTCCATCTGGAAAGAGAGTTTGTATTGCCATTCTCCAAGCTCATTAATAAACAAGATTAGGTCTTTTTCATCACAATCGTAACCGATGAAGAAAAAAGCCCTATAAAAAAATCCCATTATTTTGTGATCCTTCAAGAGCTTTACATCAGAAATTGACGAAGAAGCCATAAAAAGCAAACCTGAGAGAAGCACGTATCTCAATTGCGCATTTTTCATTCCATTTAACCCTGCAATATCACAATCATTATTACGTCCGCAAGGCGAGGCACATTCCAGACACCGGGGCACCAGTTTCCACTTTTCTTCATGAATCACCTCAATTTGATCGTGAATCTGCTGGCAGGATTCCTCCCAATGTGGGAAGCACATCTGCATTCCTTTGAGAAAAGCCCTATCTGTTTCTTCCGTTGGTCTGTTTACGTTTCCATCTGTTGCGCGTGCAAGTCCAATTAGAGCTCCTATCAATTGCCCTTTCGCAATTTGAGGATTTTCTTCTTTATACATTTGATTGCCCCCTATAGCAGTCGAAGGAAGTAATATTCATTATAAATTTGAAATTCACTTCTGTATGTTGCGATTGCAACGTCATTGTGGAAACTGAACATTATAATAAAAAGTTGAGATATTAAAAAGATTGCGGACAAGTGCTTTATTAAGGAGGAAAAATAGATGGGCTTTTATCTCAACGAGAATGGCCTGAATGCTATCTTGGAATGCTTAGGAAAAGAATATAAGATTTATGGGCCAATCCGAATCACCGGTGGCAATACTTTTTCTGACGTGGATTGTATTCGGTACGGGGTTATTAAAAAAGCCAGGGATATTGTGTTTGACCAAAAATCAAATTATTCATTCAAAGAAGTGCTGTTTCCTGTCTCTCAGACACTTCTGTCTTTTACGGACGAGCGGATATGTGAAGCGGAACCGGAGGAAAAAGGTAGTATCGTTTTCCTTCGCAGTTGCGACCTGCATGCAGTCAAGCGGCTGGATGGAATCTTCCTTCAAAATGGCCGCAATGAAGATTATTATTACAAAAGGCTACGGGAAAGAACAAAATTTATTTTAATGGGTTGCAGGAAAGCATTTGACAGCTGCTTTTGCGTCGATATGGGAACTAACCAAACGAACGAATATGATATGAGCCTTGAGCCAACAGACGGAGGTTTCCTCGTAGACAATCGTTGTGACGAATGGAGCAGGCTTTTGAAAGAGCATTGTATGGATCAGAGGGTAGTGATCCCTTCTCATGTTTCGGAGACGAAAAATCATGTTTTGATACCAAATGAGCTTTCCCCCGAAGTAGGCAAATCGAAAATATGGGATGAGTATGACAGTCGGTGCATTAACTGCGGCCGCTGCAATTTTGTTTGTCCGACCTGTACGTGTTTCACGATGCAGGATATTTCGGAAAGTCGAGTTGTTGGAGAGCGTCGGCGTGTACACGCATCCTGCATGGTCAATGGTTTTACCGACATTGCGGGCGGCGGGAGCTTCCGAAAGAAAAACGGTGAGCGGATGCGATATAAGGTTTTGCATAAGGTCTATGATTTCAAGGAACGTTTCGGCTATCAAATGTGTGTCGGCTGCGGCCGTTGTGATGATATCTGTCCGGAATATATCTCTTTTTCCCATTGTGTCAACCGCTTGCAGGATGCAGTTGAGGAGGTAAAAGACTATGCCGCAAAATGAATATGTTTCGTTCCCATCTGAGATTAAGGAAGTTATTCAGCATACACAGATCGAATATACTTTCAGAATGGCATATGAAGGCAAAATAAAACCTGGACAGTTTTTTGAGGTATCCATGCCAAAATACGGAGAAGCTCCTATTTCAGTCAGTGGCATGGGAGATGGTACGATAGACCTTACCATACGAAAGGTTGGCCTTGTCACGGACGAAGTCTTTGAACGCTACGTAGGGGAACGGCTCTTTTTGCGCGGGCCCTATGGCAACGGTTTTGACCTGAATGATTTTAAAGAGAAGGAGATTGTCATTATATCCGGCGGTACAGGCCTTTCTCCGGTTAAAGGATTAGTGGATTATTTTGCACGCCATCCGGATGAAATGCTGGGTATGACGTTGATTGCAGGCTTTAAATCTCCGAATGATATTTTATTTAAAGAAGACCTGAAACGCTGGGAGAAGATAATTCACATCATTTTGACCGTGGACGACGCGCATGGAGACGATTCCTATCGGGAAGGGCTGGTCACACAATATATTCCTCAGTTGAAGCTGAAAAGCTGTCCCGATGCAGTCGCGGCGGTAGTCGGTCCGCCGGTGATGATGAAGTTTGCCGTGCAGGGTCTGCTAAAAGAAGATTTTAAGGAAAAGAATATCTGGATTTCACAGGAACGGAAAATGTGTTGTGGCGTCGGTAAATGCGGACACTGTAAAATTGGCAGCAGCTACGTGTGCCTTGACGGTCCGGTGTTCAATTATGCTGCTGGCAAATGTCTGGCAGACTGAGAAGGGATGTGTTTTGATTGGATATTGATACGAAAGTGTTGAAAAAGAACGCCTTTCGCGTTACCAAGGAACGCGGACTAACGGCTTCACGAATTCGTGTGCCCGGCGGGCATATGGATGCGAAATATTTATCCATGATTCAAACCATTGCGGAAACCTACGGAAACGGAACCGTCCATATCACCAGCCGTCAGGGCTTTGAATTGCCTGGCATCCGTTTTGAGGACATGCCGCAAGTAAACGAAATGCTCCAGCCGGTGATCGAAGGACTTGGTATCAACCAGACACAAGCGGGAAAAGGATATCCGGCGTCCGGAACCCGTAATGTCACCGCCTGCGTCGGAAGTAGGGTTTGTCCCTATGCCTGCTATGATACAACGGCATTTGCACAGCAAATTGAAAAGGCAATATACCCAAACGATCTGCATTTCAAGATTGCCCTCACGGGTTGCCCAAATGATTGCGCAAAGGTTCGGATGCATGATTTTGGAATTATGGGCATGACCGAACCGCATCTGGAACCGGAACGGTGTGTAAGTTGCGGTGCCTGCGTCAAATTTTGCAAAAAAAAATCGGCTGGTGCGCTCACCGTTGAGAAATATCGTCCACACCGGAATGCGGAAAAGTGCATTGGGTGCGGAGAATGTGTGCTCAACTGCCCAACTCGTGCTTGGACGCGAAGCAGTCAAAAATATTACCGCCTGACATTGTTAGGCCGCTCAGGAAAGAAAAATCCCCGGCTAGGGGAAGACTTCATCAAATGGGCGGATGAAGACAGCATTGTAAAAATTATTCTGAATACATACGATTATGTAGAGCACTACATCGACCCCAACGCCGTAGGCGGCAAGGAGCACATTGGCTATATTGTCGATCGCACAGGATTTGAAGAATTCAAAAATTGGGCGCTCCATGACATTTCTCTTCCTGAAATTGCAGAAGTCGTTTCACCGGTTTATTGGCAGGGAATCAGGTACTGAGTTAAATGCACAAATTGCATTAAAATTGTTTATCAGCATCGACCATCTGGTGAGCTATTCAACACGGCTTCCCAGATGGTCATTTTACGCTTTCCTCTGCCTTTTTAAATCATCCAGAATCACTGGATATTCTTGATCCAGTTTATAGTGTGAAAGAACCGCGATCTGAAATACAATGACTACCAGCGGCAAAGCAAGAGAAAGCCATTGGATTGCATTGACCGCGGATGCCGAGGGCGATTCAGTATGTGCTGAGTATCCGCATAAAGAAAGCGTCAGTGGAAGGGCGGAACTTCCAATCGCAGCGCCGATCTTCTTACCAAAGCTCGTCATGCTGAATAGAATTCCCTCGCTATGTACACCGCTTTTTAGGTAGCCGTATTCGGCAGTATCGGCAAGCATCGCCATAGAGACGCCGGTAATCGGTGCATTCCCCACTCCTCGCAGCAGGTTGTCCGTCACCGCCAGAGGGATACTGTGCGGATTTAACGTTTGTATTAGAATCCCAGCGGCAGAAATGCTAAGTCCCAGAATGACCGAATTGCGTTTTCCGAATTGCTTGACAAGGGGTGACAGTAAGAAAAGGCCCGCAACCTTAGCCAAGGTATTCACGGTTGTCAGCAGCCCAATCAGCGTGCTGTTCCCCAAAACATATTGCGTGTAATAAATTTTGATTCCGCCCGAAACAGGAGCCGAGATGTAGGATGCGATCGCTGTGAGGAACAGCATGAACCAGTATTTGTTCTGTTTTAAAAATCCGAAATCTTCCCGGACCGGGATTCGGATTTTTTTAACCGGAATTGCTTGCCCAACCCGTTCTTTTGTAAAACAGTAAGTAACAAGATATAAAAGCACCGACAGTGTGCCATAAAGGGCAGAAACAAGTTGCCAGCCGACCCTGCCGCCGCCCAAAAGTTTTATAAGCGGCAGCATGCAATTATTGACAGCAAGTGTTCCAATCAGCGACATTACCATGCGGAAAATATTCAGCGATGCCCGTTCGTATGGATTCTGTGTCATCAGGGAATTCAGAACCCCGTAAGGAATATTCAACGAAGATAAAAAGAAGTTGGATGTGGTATAGGTAATAAAGATATAAACGTATTTTCCGATATCAGGCAGATTTGGCAATGAAAATAGCAGAGCGCCGGAAGCCGCAAATGGCAGGCACATGCGTAGAATCCATGGACGGGCTTTCCCTTGCTTCGATTTTCCTGCATCCACCAAAAGACCGATCAGTATATCGGTGAAAGCGCTGAGCAGCCGCGAAACGAGGAAAATTGTTCCTACTGCGGCAGCGTTTACTTTTATGACATCCGTATAGTAAAACAGAAGATATGTGCTCATGGCTACTGCAATACCAACGTCCGCGAGACCGCCACAACCGTAGGCCAGTTTTTCGGGAAATGCGATTTTTTCGTCTCCTTGATATGCTTTTATTGGAGTAGTTTCAAATTTCATGGTATCTCTCCCAGAAAAGGTTTTTCTCAGTATATATAAATAAAAATTATGATGATGTTGCATTTGCAACATCATCATACCCCAAAATCCTGTACAATCGAGAACAGAAACGGGGGTGAGAGAGATAAGCAGCATATTTGAAATCAGTGCTTATCAGACATCGGCATCCGAATTTTTTGATAAAATTCTGCAAAATCACGCGGATCTTGTGCTGGATGTACGGTTGAAAAACGATTCACAGCTTTGCGGGTTTACAAAGAAAAAAGATTTAACTTTCTTTGTCCCCAAAATCTGTCATGCTGCTTATGTCCACGACCGCTTTTTCACGCCGGAACCGCAGCTTCTAGACCGTTATCTTCATCATTGGATTCAGTGGGATCAATATTCTGCAGAGTATCGGTCTGCTATGGAAGCCCGAAACGCCATCAGTTACTTTCAGGAGCATTACGGGAACTACTCCTGTGTATGCCTGATCGGTACAGCCACTAAAAGACGTCGTTCCCACAGCGAGGTCCTTCGGGGGCTTCTTGCAGACTCAAAAAGACTGGCAGGTGAGTGATTATGAATTTGTATCATAAAATCAAAAAATATTTTTTGAATGAAGAACAGGAGGAACAAGAAATGGGAAACAAAATGTTTTGCTATCAATGTCAGGAAACAGCCGGATGCTCCGGCTGCACGCAAACGGGTGTTTGTGGAAAGACACCCGAAACGGCTAATTTGCAGGATCTGCTTATCTATGTAACAAAAGGTCTGTCCGAAGTAACTACACAGCTTCGCACAGAGAAAAAAACGATTTCTACGGACATTAATCATCTTATTACGGAAAATCTTTTTGTGACCATCACCAACGCGAACTTTGACCCTGATTTTATTACTGACCGCATTCAGACTACGCTAAACCATAAAAGAGAGTTGCTGGGCCAGTTAAATAACCGCGAGAGTCTCTCTGAAGCAGCATTATGGGATGCGCAGAAAGTGGAATACGCGGCGAAAGCTTCTTTGGTCGGCGTTCTTGCCACTGAAGACGAGGATATCCGCAGCCTGCGTGAACTGATCCTCTACGGTCTCAAGGGCATGGCGGCTTATTTAAAGCATGCGAACGCGCTTGGCAAGGAAAATGAAGCAGTTGACGCATTCCTGCAGAGTGCGCTTGCCAAAACAATGGACAGTTCTCTTGGTGTCAATGAGCTGGTGGCTCTAACGCTGGAAACCGGAAAATATGGTGTTGATGCGCTGGCACTGTTGGATGACGCAAATACATCCGCTTACGGAAAACCGGAAATCACAAAGGTAAAGCTTGGCGTCGGTAAAAATCCTGCCATTCTGATTTCAGGCCATGATCTGCGCGATCTTGAAATGCTTCTTAAGCAGACAGAGGGCACCGGCGTCGATGTCTACACCCATTCCGAAATGCTGCCTGCACATTATTACCCTGCATTCAAAAAATACTCCCATTTTGTCGGCAATTACGGCAACGCATGGTGGAAGCAGAAGGAAGAGTTTGAAGCCTTTAACGGCCCAATTCTTATGACAACGAACTGCCTTGTTCCGCCAAAGGACAGCTACAAAGACCGGGTTTACACAACAGGCACTGTAAGCTACCCCGGATGCCCTCACATTTCAGGCGGACCCGGTGAAGAAAAGGATTTTTCTGCACTGATTGCCCATGCTAAACGCTGCGCTCCGCCGACTGAACTTGAAACCGGTGAAATTGTCGGAGGCTTCGCACACGACCAGGTCCTCGCACTCGCGGATCAGATTGTGGCTGCGGTAAAATCCGGCGCTATCAAGAAATTCGTTGTCATGGCCGGATGCGACGGGCGGGCGAAATCCAGAAATTACTATACCGATTTTGCGAAGGCACTTCCGAAAGACGCGGTTATTTTGACGGCTGGTTGCGCCAAATACAAGTACAATAAGCTGAACCTAGGCGATATCGGCGGTATTCCGCGCGTGCTTGATGCCGGTCAGTGTAATGACAGCTATTCTCTGGCGGTGATTGCCCTCAAGCTCAAGGAAGTGTTCGGGCTTGACGACATTAACGACCTGCCGATTGTCTACAACATTGCATGGTATGAGCAGAAAGCGGTCATCGTACTGCTGGCGCTTCTGGCCCTCGGTGTAAAAAACATTCATCTTGGCCCGACGCTGCCCGCATTTCTGTCTCCTAATGTTGCGAAAGTCCTGGTGGAAAACTTCGGAATTGCAGGGGTCTCGACCGTGGATGATGATATTCAGAACTTCTTTGGTCCGCAGGAAAAGGAGCCGGAAGCAAAGGTGACAGGCGATACGCTCATTGGCGATATTCTTAGTTTCAATCCGGAAGCGGAGCGAATTTTAACAGGCTGCGGGATGCATTGCCTCGGTTGCCCCGCCTCTCAGATGGAATCTCTGAATGACGCATGCGCGGTTCACGGAATCAACGTAGACGAAGTTTTGCACAGATTGAATCAATTTTTGAAATAATGAACGGCAGAACCGGTGCGACTTTGCCGCACCGGTTCCTTTTAGGAGGATAATTTCATGAGTGCATTTTTAGGTCCTGTTCATGAGTGGATGTATCAAAAAATAAAAGGACAGGAATTTCTCGTTCAGGCCATTCTCTCACTTTCAGAGTCAGAGGGTTGGAGTAGCGGTCTTCGGCAGGAAATCAATCAAAAGTACGGAGAGCTTGAGCAAGGTCCGCTGGAAGGAATTATTGACGGGAACAATATCCACGGTTGGCTCTATGAGCGTGTTGCATGTGTTGAAAACCGTTTGGCATATGCCGTCACTCAGCTGTTGAGCGGCCATGAAGAAAGACTTAAGAGCATTTTATCTGTATTTTATCAGGATGGGCAGGAAAAAGGAACATCGTCCTCCTCCAATTTTGACTGTATGCAAATTTACACCGAAATCACCGATTTTCTTTTAGACGGAATGCCCTGCGACAGCGCAGTAGAGGTTCAGACCGAAAGTCAGGATGAAGTTATCTGGAGTTATGTCGGGGGTATCCACGAAGAATATTGGAAAGCACTCGGCGCAGATGCAGCCGTTTTTTATCGTTTACGTGCTGAATGGATCAAAGGATTCTTATTTCAAAAGTCATTTGCATTTGAGCAACTGAACGGCCTCACCTTCCGAATTTCAAGAGGGTAATATGAATACAACAATTTTTGAAACATTAAAAGAAGAACATGACCGCATCTTGACATTCTGCGGTTATGTTCGGAATACGTGCGCAAATTGCATTGAGAGCCAAAGCGTTCATGTTGCAGAGTTCCGTAGTATGGTTCAATTTATCCGCGATTACGCGGACGGACATCACCACCGAAAAGAAGAGAAAATTCTGTTTCAAGAAATGCTTGACCGTTTGGGCAGCGTTGCGGTCAATCTGGTCCAGCATGGCATGTTGGTGGAACACGATTGGGCAAGACTTCTGGTGTCTGATTTGGAGAAAGCACTGGATGCATATGAAAAAAACAGATCCACCAAGAACATGCTTGATATCATAGCCAACGCCGTCGGTTACTGCAATTTGCTGGAGCGCCATATGGAAAAAGAGAACACAGTCGTATATCCCTATGCGCAAAGGAATCTTGATCCCGGTGTGGTTCAGAGGATGACCGAGTTGGCGGAAAAAATGAATCGGGAAGATTTCTTTATGGAACGGTATTCGGACACTGTTCGAAAATAGCTTTCCGGAAAAATGGTTCATGGAAGCGATGAAGTGTTTTTGCATCCGTTTAGAAAGAAGGAGAACCATGAAATATCAACTATCCGAACAATGTTATGCTATCGGAAAGACGATCATAAAGCCGGATAAGGAATTTTCTTTTCTGGCTTACCTCATCACTGGGAAAGCAAACATCTTGATTGACACTCTCCCCGACAGAACTGCTTCCATGCTAACGGATGAAATCGTTTCTGTCATTGGAGAAAAGCCGCTGGATGCCATCATCCTGAACCATTCCGAAGAAGACCACAGCGGTGCTCTTCCAATGGTGCTGCAGCAATACCCGGACGTTCCCGTCTTGTGCACGGAAGCCTGTAAGAAACGTCTTATGAGCGCACTCCCGAAAGCCAATTTTCATGCGGTTAAAACCGGTGATGCTGTTGAATATGGGGAATACAAGTTCACGTTTTATGAGACTCCGGGATTGCACTGGGATGATAACATGGTAACTTTCTGGAACAGGAACAATATCCTTTTCTCTAACGATTTGTTTGGACAATATGCGGCGGCGGAACCTCCGATAGACCTTGATTACCCAGTAGACACGCTTTTAAAAGCGGCAGAGCGTTACTACGAAAAAGTATTCGGGTCCGCGTCACAATCAGAAAAAGAAGTGGTTTTAAAACTGGCGGACCTGCCAATCCGGCTAATTGCTCCGGGGCATGGGCTGATTATTGAAAATGAATTCTCCGCTGTAATGGAGCTTTATAGAAACAAAATAGAATAATAGAATTGGCAAAACGACAGCCATTGCTGAGAAAGGATTCATCCCTCTTGCGGCAATGGCTGTCTCCTTATAGTTCTGGGCAGGAGCGTTCTCCACGGAAATGTCCAAAGCATTTGTTTTGGGTTCACTCTTTTTCCTGCTCGCTAATCTTCTGCCAACGGATACAAGATTCCGTCCTCGCGGCGAATTCTTTCTTCAATCAGACTGAACATTTTTTTGCTGTCTGTAAGGAAAGGATCCTTGCTTTGAAGAATTTTAAAGGGCGTATTATACTGTTGGACAAACGCTCCAAACTGTTCCGCAAGGCTACCCATCTCATGATTGAATTCTTTCGCTTTATCCTTTACTTCCTGACGGTTGCTATGCATAAGTGAGGGGTACAGAAATTTGTCTTCCGACATCAGATGCATTTTTAGTTTTCCAGACAGGGCATTGATCTGAAAAGCAATATCATTTATGTTTGACTCAAGGTTAGCGGAAACCAAAGCGTTTATATTTTTGATGAGTTCATAAATCTCCCCGTGCTGCTTCTTTAACATCTCCAGATTGTTCATGATTTTGTTCTCCTTTTTACTTGTGGTGATATTAACAGTATACTGTGTCGTTCATGAAAACTATGTTGCATATGCAACGAAAAGCATATTTTTACTTTGGTATGGCCAATATTAGCCGATACAGAAGAGATGAGCGACGCTCCTTTACATGAAGGCTATCGCTCATTTTTTCATTCAGCAAAGAAAGGTTATTCAACCGTAATTACAGAAACGGGGCATCCATCCCGTGCTTCCACGGCTTTGTCTTCGGCTTCTGTAGGAACGTTTTCCTGATGAACTTCAGCCACTCCATCGTCAGCTATCCGGAAAACATCTGGGCAGGTTTCCGCGCAGAGTCCGCAGGAGATGCATCCGCTTCTGTCAAGTTTTGCTTTCATAAAGTTCTCATCCTTTCAAACTATAACAAATAATTGATATAAGAACATGCTTGTTACTGTGGGAATACAACCGTAAGGAGCATCTTGAATTTTCCGTCTGCCGCCACAGCATGAGGAATCCCCGCTGGCATCACAATGGTTTTCCCTTCTGCCAGTGAAAATTCCTGATCCCCAACGGTAATATGCGCCGTTCCTTCAAGAATAGTTAACATTGCGTCACCATCTGATGAGTGCGAGCTAATTTCTTCGTTTTCATCAAATGCAAACAGGGTGATACTCACTGCCTTGTTCTGCGCAAGCGTCCGGCTCACAACCTGTCCCTGCTGGTATTCGACCAGTGAGGGCAACTCCAATGCAGTTTTGAATTCAATGTTCTTTAAATAATGCGTTTCCATACTTTAAATCACCTTTCTTTAATTATCTCAATATTATTCTGAAACCAGACGCTTTTCACCTTTGATTTTCTGAATAGGTTTAATATTTTGGGTCACTTCCAGTACGCCGAGATACTCACCTTTTTCACTGTGTACAGCAAAATACCGAATAAGAATGTATCTTTCACCCATATCAATCCAAAAATCTTCACTCTCTTTGTGTCCGGCTTTGAAATCCTCTACAAGTTTTTCCACGATATGCACGCTTGCCGGTGGATGACAATTGGAAACCTTCCGACCTATAATGGCCTTTGTACGGGGAAAGACGCGCTCTGCACCCTGCGAAAAATACTTTACTGTGTCGTCCTTGTCCACAAAGGTAATGTCAATGGGAAGAGTATCGAGCATCCTCACAAGCTCTTCGGTTTTCAGTACCCCGGTCGGCAGAGTAACGACACCTGGAGCGGCCTCTTCCTGCCGTACGATTTCCTTTTCTTTTCGGACGATCGGCGACCACTCCGGTACGTGATCAATGAAACAATAGCCAAGTTCGCCGCTTTCTTCGGCAATACGCTTCCATTCATCCTGTGTCAGGTTTTCAAGCAGCATCGGAAGCATAATGCTTTCTTCTTTAAAAATCATCTCACTGATTTTCGCAAGGAGTTCTTCAATTTGTCCCTTCAAATGGAATAGATCTGTTGTTTTAAGCTGCATATTGATTTCTTTGAGCTGTGCGCGAATTTCGTCGTCCACACCCCACATTACCTTTGGGGGAACCGTAATACCATACTGTTCCATGTAAGGAAATAGCAGGTTCTCTTTTTTAAGATAATGGCGGTCGATCTCGGCGAGTCGATTGAGAGCGGTTTCCACATCTTTTTTTCCGGATGATTGATCTATTACTTTTCGGATTTCTGCAATCAATTTTTCAATAGCTCTATTTTCACGCTTCATGGTATTAGCTGGATGCCCGGCAATCTCAGACGGGTCTGACGGCTGATGAATTTCTTCAATGGAACCTTTAAACACGGCTGCGTGCACATCACAAAGGCGCTGAATTTCGGATACTGGCAAACCGTTCTTGATAAGAGCCTGTTCGGCCTGCGCAATTTCCTCTGCAGACACTCCTCCGAACACGGCAGCAAATCGTCCCTTGACCTCTTCAACACTTTTGCCGTTATGAAGTTGTGTGATTAATTCCTTCAGAATTTTCTGGCGATATTCCCGGTTATTGATTTCCTCACTCATGTAGATTCCTCCTTTTTGTACTCGTGTTCCACAAAAGCCTGATTTAAGGGACGTAATTTTCTGCTTTTGTACCTTTTGAAATGGTCATAAACTTACCTTCTGATGCGGGCATTCTGGACTTTATAATTTTTAGCACCCAACTGTTTCCAACAATTTAGTGATTCCCGAATCATTGTTGCATCATTCATATTCTCTCTTACTTAAATTCAGAATTTTGTCCTTGAATAGAATATCTCCCGCAGTCTGCTCCTGATTTCATCATCATTGTAACAGGCTGTGGGAGGTATTTCTGTGATCGCACTCAAATTTTTATGCCATGTTGGTAAATTAAAGATCAACGGATTTTCCGGCTGATGACTCAAGCATATTGCGATCCAGCAGCAAAATACTTTTGTTTCCGTGCGAGCGGATAATCCCTTCGTTTTCCAATTGGCCAAGCTTTCGGCTTACCGTTTCACGTGCGACTCCCAGATAGTTTGCCATACCCTCACGACTCAGTGGTAGATGAATCAGTGTTCCATCAGGAACAGACGTTCCATATTTTTCGGCAAAATCGAGGATGAGTGTACTGACACGCTCATCAACACTGCGCACCCCCATGCTTTGCAGGGTACATTCCAAGTGAGAAATTCGTTTTTCCAATTCCTCAATGATCTTTATAGCAATCTCCGGATATGAGTGAAGTAAATCATAAAAACTTTCCTTTGTAAAAGAGCATGTCCTGACCGGTTCCAGGGCTTCCACAGAGTAGGTAGATATCTGTCTGCCAAAAAGATTGCGTTCTCCGAAAAAATCCCCTTCGGAAAACACATACAGGATCTGTTCTCTGCCGTCTGGTGTAAGTTTAAAGGCTTTGGCACTTCCCTCATTGATAATCACAAGGGTGTTCGCTTTACTTCCCTCGGAAAGAAGTGTTTCTTCCTTTCGGTATTCTTTGTGGCGAATAATAGAAGCAATATGGGTCATTTCATCCTGACTTAAGGATGAAAAAATCGGTACTTTGCGCATACAGAGCTTATGTAGGCAGTGCTCGTTGCATATGTTACATTTCTCCATGAAGCGTACCACTCCTTTTTAGCAGTCTGTTCCTCATTTATCAGTCGGTGTGAAGCCTTTTAAGTGCTTTCATATCCCTGATAGTTATACTTTTGGCATCAAAGGTAATCAGGTTTTCATTGCGCATTTTCATCAATTCTCGGGATAGTGATGGCCTTTGGATCCCGAATTTTTCTGCAAGTTCCTTTTTTGATACTTCCAACCGTATCGTTGTGCTTTTTTGTATTCGGTATTCATAAAGCAGGAATTCGATCATGCACTGGCGAATTGTTTTCATGGAAAGAGTATTAATTTTTCCTGCCAGAATCAGTGTTTTGTCGGAGATTGACTGAAGAAAATTTTCCAGAAATCCACTGCTGTTTTGGCACAGCGATAGAATTAACGTTCTGTCAGCGTGGAGAATATCCGTATCAGATTTTGCGGTCATTGTCATAGGATACGGATTATTCCGCGAGAAAAGAAGGTTTTCGCCTATAGAATCACCGGCCATAAAACTGCAAAGAGTAAGCATATCCCCGTTTGAATCAATTTTTTGAACCAAAACCGTCCCATGTAAAACAATGTCAAGACTGACACACTTCTCGTTTTGAAGGTGTATTACAGCGCCTTTGGCATATCGCTTGACATGGTAATGCTCTTTTTTTAAAAGGACTGACAATTCTTCCGTTGAAAAGCACCGAAACAAGTTGGTCAATGCAAGTGTTGGGATCAGGTTCTCCATATTTTTATCATCTTCTTTATAAGGAGTAACATATGTTACTCCTTATTTTATTGCTTTAGATTATAATACAAACGAACTGGAAATGAAAGGAGAAACTATATTGGAAAATTTACGTTTTAAGCAGGTATCAAAGCCAATGCCGATATTAAATAAAAAAATAAGTTTTCAAATGACCTATTTCTCTATGAGGGGGATCCGGGATGAGTTTTATTCAATTTGAAAAAGTAGAACGTGAATACATCGTAGGAGACAGTATCATAAAGGCTGTGAAAGAAATCAGTTTTTCTCTGGAAGAAGGGTCATTTAACGTTGTGCTTGGGCAAAGCGGGGCGGGAAAAACGACGGTGTTGAATATGCTGGGCGGCATGGATTCACCGACGAAAGGGACTATCACAGTAAATGGAGAAGAGATATCAAATTTGGGAGCCAAAGAATTGACTTCATACCGCAGGGACAAAATTGGATTTGTATTTCAGTTTTATAACCTTGTCCCCAACCTAACAGCGCTTGAAAACGTTCAGCTTGCAGAGGAAATTTGCAAAGAGCCACTGAATGCTGTAGAGATGTTGGAGCGGGTAGGTCTGGGAGAACGAAAAAACAATTTTCCAGGCCAGATGTCCGGCGGTGAACAGCAACGGGTATCTATCGCCCGAGCACTGGCAAAAAATCCGCAGATTTTGCTTTGCGACGAGCCCACCGGTGCTTTGGATTCAGGTACTGGCCGAATCGTGCTTAAGCTGATTCGCGACATAGCCCGTGATATGAAAAAAACAGTGATCATGGTCACACATAATGCACCGATCGCCGAAATGGCGGATACTGTAATCCACATGCGCGATGGGCAGATCATCGAAACCCGGCATACCGAGCATCCGCGACCTGTGGAGGAAATTGTATGGTAAAGGGTGCACTCTTTAAAAAATCGATTCAGGATATGAAGAAAAATCGATCTCAATTTCTGTCTATTTTCATTATGGCTGTACTTGCTATCGGTATGTCGGTCGGGCTGGATACCATATGGACCACAGTATATGAACATTCTCAAAGTTTTTACAAAGCTACCGATCTTTCGGATTTTTGGATATCCGCTTCGAATCCCTCCGAATTGAATCTGTGGAGGGTCCGGAATATTAAAGGTGTGCAGAAGGCGGAAAAACGATTTTCGATCAACAATGCCACCGCCGAGATAGACAGAAAACCATCTTTGCAGATTTATGCCGTTCCCTCGGAAAATACGCTTGATATGGCGGAGGTGATGACGGGAAAAAGGGTGAGCAAACGAGGCGCAATCCTTGACCGTTCGTTCGCAGAGGCCAATCATCTTTCTGTTGGAGACTCCCTGACCGTAAAGGTAAACGATCACAAAATCAGGGTCTCGATTGAAGCACTCGCCCTTAGCAGTGAAAATATCTATGCTATTAAAGACACCGCTTCCATGATGCCGGACCCAAAGGGCTATGGGTTTATTGTGATGGATGAAGACCAGATTGCTTCCGCCTACGGCGGCGTGAAACCCTATAACCAAATCGAAGTTCAGCTTACTCCGGGAGCGGATACTGCAGCAGTCCAAAGCCAAATGGATTCCATATTCGGAAAAAAGCTCAACTTTGTGATAACACAAACCGATAATCGAGGCGTCAATTTTGCGAACGCTAAGGTTATCCAATTCCAGTCCCTTGCCACAATTTTTCCTTTTATGTTTTTTCTGGTTACAGCTCTTATAACTTTCAGCACTATGATGAGGCTTACGGAAGACCAACGCAACCAAATAGGAATATTAAAAGCATTGGGCTATAGCAGGAAAAGTATCTTGTGGCATTATACATCCTATGGTGTCTACATTGGTGTAGTGGGTATCCTCGTTGGAGTCCTGTTTGGTCCAAACGTGATTGGAAGGTTGTTGCTTTCCAAATTGGAACACCTTATGACTTTCCCAATTGAAGACATGGTTGTCAACATTCCTAAGTTTCTGATCGGCGCTTCCATTATTCTGCTCTTTACCGGAGGTATCTCCTGCTACTCGTGCCTGAAGCTCCAGAATGAAACACCGTCTGAATTGCTCCGGACCAAAGCACCAAAGAGAGGTAGCCATATCTTACTGGAGCATCTGCCCTACATCTGGAACCGCCTGAAATTCAGCCAGAAACTGATTATGCGAAATGCAATGCGCAATAAATTCAGAATCATCGTAAGCATTCTCGGCGTATCGGGCTGCGCGGGGTTGATTATAGGCGCCTTGGCCCTGTTTGATCTTGTATCTGGAATTCCAAAAACACTTTATGATCAAACATACTCCTATGACCAGAAAATCATTCTCACCAGCGGTACTACAGACAAAGTTTTAAAGAATTTGCATCTTGATGGGACTGTACAGAATTTAGAGGAAACTTCCGTTCAACTTACCACTCAGAGCGGACTGCGAAAAATGTCCGTCATCTCTGTTTTTTCAAAGGAAAGTCCGCTGATCCATCTAAAGGATTTGCACGGCAATAGTGTTACCCTGCCAGATACCGGAATCGCAATGACAAGGAAACTGGCCGAACTCATGCACGTGAAAGCCGGCGATACGGTGAACTTGAAGCGAAGCGGCAATTCGTACTATCCCGTTAAAATCATTAAGATTGTTTATATGCCAAGTTCACAAGGCATTTACATGACAGACAGTTATTGGCAGGAAATCGGCGAAAAATATAGTCCCACGTCAGTGCTTGTAAAATGGACGCATAAGGATAACGATTTTTTAAACAGCGATTATGTTGCCAGCTATACAGACAGGAAAACCCAGAAATCAGATTTTGAGAGTAATCTCAGCGCTATCTTCGGGACCTCTTTCCTCCTGATTTTATCGGGTGCGATTCTGGCTTTTGTAGTACTTTATAACATGGGGATGTTGAATTTTGCCGAACGGGTAAGAGACCTCGCCACATTGGAAGTCCTTGGTTTCCATCAAAAAGAAATTCGGCCGCTTGTTCTTATGGAAAATTTATTTTCTACAATAATTGGTATCTTTTTAGGAATTCCGATCGGAAAAATTCTTGCTAATACAATAGCTGGAGGGTTTGGCGATGACTTTGATTTAATCAGCCATGTGACGGTAGACAGAATATTGATTGCAGCACTGATAACGTTGATCTTCGCAGCCATTGTAAACCATGTCGTCCGCAAAAAAATTAAATCCATTGATATGCTTCAGGCGCTGAAAAGCGTTGAATGATTGATAAAGGAAGGTTCTGCCACATATGAAAAAGTATTATGCAATTTTGCTAACCGCATTGCTTTTGCTGCTCACAGGCTGCCAAAAGACTGATAATATACCACAAACAAGCGTGTCTTCTGGGAGTTCGGCAACTAATACGGATATTGTTGCTTGGGGGGAAGTCTTATACAGCAGCGAGTCCCAAATCAGCATTGATTTTCCCGCGCAAGTGGAAAACATCAACGTGAGTGTAGGTGATAATGTAAAACAAGGAACCAAGCTGATCACACTTTCTACCGATACATATGAAAACAATATAAAAGAGTTACAAGCAAAAGTTGACTCGGCAAAAGCTTCCGCCGACAACGTTGATCAAGCCTCTCTGCAAGAGCAGATTTCAGTTCTGAAGAATCAAATTGCTTACAAGATAAAAGAGCTCAATAACGGGAGTAGTCCGGATTTGCAATTATACAAAAATGCCCTAAATCTTGCCCAAAAGGAAGAACAACAGGCGCGTGAAGATTTGGATAAATACAAAACGTTGCTTAAAAGTGGGGCAATATCTCAATCTGATTTTAATACATATTCCGATGCGCTGAATCAAAAGAGTAAAGCTGTTAATGATGCGAAAGCTAACATTGCAAAGACAAAGCGCGCTTTGCAAGAGGCGATCGATTCGTTAAACATCTCATTGAAAACTGCGCAGGTTCAGCTAAATCAACAGAAAGCTAATGTTACAGCGGCACAGGCAAATCTTGACATAATGAGTTCAAAAGCTGACGAGCCCTACATTTCCGGGGCAAATATTGTTTCTAACCTGGCATCCGGCATTGTGAAAGAAATCAATGTAAAAAGGGGAACCATCATCAGTGGCCAAACAGCCCAAAATGTAATCAGCCTAATTGATGCGAACAGCATCTATGTCAGCGCGGAAGTACCGGAGGAATTCATTGGAGAAATCTCAGCAACCAGCAAGGTCTATATTGTGCCAACGTCTAACAAAAACTTAAAGATCACAGGACACATTACCAAAATTCCAAGTTTGGCGGTGGATCACGACGGTGACCGTGTTGTTAAAGTACAAGTGAAGCCGGATGAAAACAGCGAATATATAAAACCCGGTTTGACATCGGACGTCCATTTTTCTATTAAAAACAATGTGTCGGGAATGAAAAATAAAAGCAGCAATGATTAACAACGGAATTTACCTATCGGAAGTGAATTTTGCTATGCAAATTACTTAATAGGATATAAGGAGGAGTAAATCTCATGAAAGTGAGAAAACAAGCCGTTTTATTTACAATGGTGGTACTGTTTGCCCTGAATACGACGGTACCCGCGTTTGCAGAGGATACTGCTGAAAAAAAGACGCCCTATACAATTGAATATTCAAAGGTGGAACAAACTGTTTTGGGAAATAATTTGCAGGTAAACAGTAACATGCTAAGCCTTGACAGCCTTGATAATAAAAATGAGCTGAAGAAAAAATATGAAAATATTCTGGATACGGTTTCAAAAACCTCTCAAAGTCTTACAGCAATTCTAAATGATCCGGATGCTTCGGAAGAATTGAAAACTGTTGCAAAGGGTACCAGCGTAACGCTTTCTACCTTGTCTAAAATATTAGATATGCAGGAAGATACTTCGGAGGATGATTTTGAATTGACGGATTTACAAACTGATTTGGCAAATTATCAGATTGTGAGAACCGCTCAAAGTTTGTTTTCTACTCACTATCAGCTCCAATACAATATAGAGGACCTGACAGATTCCCGCGCACTGCTAGAAAACACTCTTTCGACTGCCCAAACGAAATACAACCTGAAGCAGGGTACCAGCCTTGATGTCGCGCAAGCCCAAGATGCCTTAAACACTTTGGATTGCAGCATAACCAATCTACAAAATCAGTCGAAAGCTATCGACACTGAAATGAATATTTTACTTGGACATTCTTATAACGATACGATTGTATTTGGAAATGTTCCAAATCCGGACACCGATTATACAAATAAAATTGATCTGGACAGTGATCTCACTGCAGCACAGGATGCAAGCTATAATATAAAAATTAAACGCAAGCAGCGCGCAGTTCTAAGTGACGAGACATATAAAGAAAAAGATAAAAAAAATGCTCTCAATGATGACATGGAACTTGAGTTACAGAACATAGGCTCATCGCTGGATAAGCAGTATAAAACCATACAAGAAAAAAAGGTTGTACTGACTGCTAAACAGCAAAAACTAGCAACCGCGGAATTTAGTCAAGAACAGGCTTTGAAAAAACATGAAGCAGGAATTCTCTCCACCATGGATTACGCTAAAATTAGATATAATACGCTTTCACAACAATATTCTGTAAAAGCTGCGATGTTGGGACTTTCCCAAGAGATAGAAAGTTATAAATGGATTATGCGTGGGCTTCCTGCATCAAATTAAATGCGTAACAGTATACAATTAAAAACTTTTTCTCTGATTTAATCAATATTTTAGCGTGTCATTAGATTTTTGACACACGTCAATTACTTCCCTGACAGGATCTGCTACGATTCAGACAGTTAGGAGGTAGATACACATGAGTAAATGGAATCGAAAACTGAATCAATTCCTTAAAAAGTATACGACACCTTTT
>Ga0183095_10735_pt1 | contig 64878 bp, 60 predicted proteins | sample BioMet4_FD_130346 | JGI IMG/M metagenome (GOLD analysis project Ga0183095, IMG submission 130346) | Microbial communities from bioreactor (seeded with sewage sludge) at LBNL, California, USA - Biofuel metagenome 4 (v2) (version 3) | ecosystem: Engineered > Bioreactor > Anaerobic > Unclassified ... | reverse complement strand
CACGTTGGTTTCCGCCAGTATCGAAAACAGATTCCGCCCGGGTTGGATTCAGAACAACGATCAAAGCTTTGTCGGTTGCGGTTGCATTACCACTGCCGGAGTTGTCAGCCCAATTCAGGGTAACGACACCATTTGCAGAAGTTGCAACACCGTTCAAAGCTCCGGTGAGTGAACCACGAGAAACAAGTACCTTGGCCATGTCAACACTGAAGTCGGGGTAAGCCCCGGCGATTGCATTGCCCAAAATGTAAGACATTGCAGCGTTAAACGCAGTTTGTTTGGTGGTGTACTTCTTGTAACCAACACGGATAAATCCGGTAATCGGTTTCAGAATAGCCAACACAAGTGCAAACTTTGAACGCTGACTCATTTGTCCGTCGGTGCGGGGATTGCTTACCGAAGTAGCTTTTGCACGCATGTAGCTAATGCCTTTCCATTTGCCACCGACAACGTTTCCCACTTTGCCTGAGAAACTTCCCAAAATTCCTAAATCAATCTTTCCCATTTCTTTAAAAGTTTATGGAGTGAATACTAAAAATAACTTGGACTTGGTATGGAGGAGAACCCTTTTTGGCCTTGTCCAGAACAAATGTAATTGGAGTTAATCAGCGGATTATCAGATTAGAATCTTATGCTTTTCTTTGCTTTAACCTGCTTTCACTACTGCACAAAACTTCAATCAAAAGAGCTAACTAACCGCCACCCAACACCCCCAACAACAATTATTTTTCCCCCGAAAAGAGAAAAGAAAAAAAGAAGAAAAAAAAGATATGCCTATCTAAAAGCCAGAAGAGCGGCGGCTGTCAAGGTTTTTTGTCAGAATACTACCCGACCAAAGGGAGGTGTGGAGATTGTGACAAAAACCCGAAGGGCTTGACCTTGAAAGACGGTAAGCGAAACGGCTATCTTTGCATATTCATTTTTTTTCTGGAGGAAATGGCATCTTAGTCTTAATAAGATAGAAATCTCAAAATAATTGGGATTTCTATCTTAAGTTTATCTTCTGTAGTTTACCAACTCATAGAATCTTACTCGATATTCTTCTGTCTCTAAAAAATCTAAATTTCTCATATTTACCTCCTTTCTGTTTTTGATAGGTTATTCTTTATTATAAATAGTTTGTATTTTGAAAAAAGACCATTAATGAAGAAATTATTTTTTCTTTTTTTATCGCAACTAACATTTTGCAGAAAAACGGAGATTTAAAATCTCAGACCGAGTCTAAATAGATTAAAACTACAACTGCAATATATTTAGGGGTGGGTGGTCGGGGGTTGGCGTGGGAGAAGCAGGTTTAAACCGAATAGAAAAAACAGCCTTGAGCCAGCGTGGATAGCAAGGCTGAAATGCGAGTGAAGAGAAACGGAACGAAGTATTCAGCCTGTGCGTTGTGTGCGAGCCGCTGCGAGTGGAGCGAGTGCCCCGGACACAGGAAGCGCGGAGCGCGGTGGACGGGTGCTGCCGGCAGCTGGTTTGGCGCATTTTTTTGCCCGAACGGTGCGTTGGAAAAAGCAAGGGCTGGAAGTAGTGAACGAATGGAGTGTATTGGAGCGAATGAACGAAAAGGGCGTATGTGTGCGGTGGTGAAGCGGTGTGGAGTGAAACGGAACACGGCTGCAACCACAAGGATTTGTGGGCGGGAAAATACATATACCCTGAAAGTGAAATGAGTGGAATGAAACGAAATGAGCGAATGAATGCCAGCTCTTGCGTGCGGTTGGCAATAGCGGTGTGAAGCATGAAATGGAACTTGTGGAATGAAAAGCAAACACGGCTATGCCAACATGGGAAAGTGAGCTGCAAAAAATGTGACAAACCATAACAGCACGAGCGACCGCAGGCGAGCAAAACTCTAAATGGTGGCTGACCCCTACTAACAAATCCATGAGCGTAGCGAATACCTTAATGGGGTTTTTAGGGGGCAGGTGCAACCATGACTGAGGAATGACAGAACGTGGTGAACAAAACAAGCTAACACGCCACGACGAGCACCTACCGGAGCGCAGGAGTGAGTGTGGAAGCGGTAGCCACAAGGGCAGCCGAAAAAATACTAGCTGAAGTGTAGCGAAGTCTGGAGATTTTTTTCAGGCTGCTTGTTTTACCCTTGGGGCTATGTTTTTGTGAACAAAGTGGCGGAATGACGAAGACCGCTTTACCTATTCGGTTTAAACCTGCGTGGGCAGGATTATCAACTACTTTTTCCGCTTAAATTGAAATTCCCCATATCCCCAAAATGGGGATTTGGGGAATAATGGGGAAATCCATTTCTAACCCGTTCCATTGAGGCAATTCTTCTGACCACCTTTTCTGACCACCAAAATTAGTTTTCTGACCACCTGACATTGCATAAAATGCCCAATTATTGCCCCAATATTGCCCAATTTGCCCAATTATTGCCCAATTATTCTCAACTCATAATAACTGCCTGCTCCAAAACCGATATTATTAATCAACTGATATTTATCGACTAATTCTGACAAATCGTTTGTGGCCGTTCTCTTAGATACTGAATTTAATGTCTGATATTCTGCATTTGTAATTTTGCCTTTTTCTTTCACATAGAGGACAGCTTTAATCTGTCTATCACTCAGACCTAACTTGCCCAAATCTACTGCATTGTAAATGTCTTTGCGGAACACAATCAAGAAATCACTGCCTTCATTTGTGATTGTTGGAGGTGGCAATTTTGCCAGCGAACATTGTTCTGTCATTATTTCAATGCCACGTCCCCACGATTCGACATAACCGCTACGGAAAAAAGCATTGGCAATATCAGGGTTGTATGGGCGGGAAGAGTGTTCGTGTAATAGTTTATCGACTGTCCAGTTTTCAGGGAGCTGTCCTTCATTCCAAATTCTTATTCTATCGGCATACACCTTAATCTGAATTGGCGTACAACCTGCATAATCTTTATGTGCAACGGCATTTAAAAGTGCTTCACGCAAAGCTGCTACCGGATATTCATAAGTTTCTACACGAGAGATTCCTTCGTAGCTTATCATTGCCCGAATGTACTTGGTAAAAAGCAACTCGATTGTTTTCTCCACTTGATCCAATAGGTTACCGTGTATAGTGTCCTGAAATAGCAAATCGCTTTCTGTTCTGAAGAACCCAATTTTGATATACGCTCCTGTAACGAATTTCTCAGGGTCGGGGTGGAATAGCAATAATGCTGCCCGCTTCAAATGGCCGTTTTCAATTAGATTCAGGTTATTGAGTAATTGCTCCGTTGATTCTTTCAGGCACTTTTCATCAAGGCGTTTTGCTTCAATTCCTTTTTTCTTGAAGAACTCAAAGGTTTCCTGCTTTAATTCTGAAATCTGCACACTTGGAACTGTAACACCATCCCATTTCTTGCCGTATTTGTGCAACAAGAACTTATCCAGAGCAGCTCCTTTCAATTCTTGCTTGGTAGAACCGCTGCGGAAATGATACTCTCCTTTGTAGTTAACCGGATTGGGGTGTGCATCTACAATGATTTCTATATAATCGCCCTCGGGTGTTTCGTACAAATTCACAGGGGCAACGATTCCCAGAATGGTTGTTATCTTGTTGGGCAATTCTTCCAGAAGTTTTCCGGCATTCTTTACGCCTACCACATTGCCGTTATCGTCTTTACCAATGTAGAGCGTACCGCCCTGAGCATTAGCAAAGCCGCATATCCATTTCATGTATTCGTCTTTCCAAACGGATTTGTATTCTATATTTTGAGTTTCTGGCATAAGGCTGAACTTTTATTTTGAACTTATATCACTATTATCTTCTTTGTTGTCCCACATTTCCCTATAAGTATTAACGTGTTGAGCTGTGGCAAGCGGGTCAATACTGTAATAATAACGGCATAATCTTTTGAATATTTTCAGAACCTCATCATCAAAGGCAACCTCGCAAAGCATATCCAACGCGTACTCAATCCTGTCTATATCCTTACTCTGGGAAAGAATGATATTTTCTGCTTCAGGTTTCCAGTAATTGAGTGTCTGCTGTGCGGCTCTTTTCTGTACAGCAACAATGCTCTTTGCCAATTCGTGAAACTCTTTGTCCATTTTTATCCCTTAACTATTTTCTTAATATCGGCTTCTATTTCTTTCAAACTTTGCTCCTTTTCTATCGCTTTTTGAGCAATTTTATATTTTTCAAATTCTTCGTTCGATTTTTTCGAAGCTCTGTCGTGGCTTATTTTTCCGGCATGGGTGAGTAGCTCTCTACCATTCAGTTGTAGAATCACATCCAAACGTTGAATCCAATCTTTCATATACATGGGTTGGTGCTGTTGTGCCATTGTTTCGGCAAAAGCCAAATACTGTTCAACCAATAAGCCCAGCAACTTTATTTCATCTTCCTTTAAGTAGTTTTTGGCAATGCTGATATCCGTCTTCTTTATCGCCAATGTATTCTTCTTATCCAACGACTGCATGCCCATCAGTGGCAGGGAAGCATCCACCCTGCGATACACCAATTCGGCTGCTGTTTGCTGGCTGATAGCCCAAAGTAATTTGTTTTGTACCACCTTGAAAAACTCAATAGTTCGTTCATCTTTTGCATCATAATCAATGCTGGTGGTGTATATGTCTTTAATTTTCTGATAGAAAAACCGTTCCGAAATACGTATCTCGCGAATGCGTTCTTGTAATTCGTTGAAATAGTTCATCGAACTACCCGATTTGAAACGTTCATCATTCAACGTAAATCCCTTAATGATATATTCTTTCAACCGCTGTGTAGCCCAGATACGGAATTGCGTTCCCTGAGGTGATTTTACACGATAGCCAACCGAAATAATAACGTCCAGATTATAGCCATTCACTTCCGATTCCTGCGTTTTTCCTGCCATAGCACCGTGCTGAGTGGTTGTTCGGAATTTCCGAACAACCACTTTTTCGTCCAACTCACCTTCTTCAAACACATTTTTTATATGCTCGCTAATAGTGGCTTTCGATTTCTGAAAAAGTTCACACAGTTGAGCCTGCGTAAGCCAAACGCTTTCTTCCTCCAGACGAACATCTATTTTAATGCTGCCTTCAGAATTTTGATAGATCAGGATTTCGCTATTGTTCATTTTCTTATTCTATATTTTGTAGATTCTCAATAACCAATATGCCAATTTCGTCTTTCCAAACGGATTTATATTCTATGTTTTGAGTTTCGGGCATTATGTTATCTATTTTATTTGAGTTGATATGATTTTCTTAAAATTAGAAGCAATCTTCTGTTCTACTTCCTCTTTTGATACATTCCAGATATTCGAGAGATAACAATGGACAACTTTTATATCACTATTTTCAATATATGGAGAATCTGATTCTGTTAGAATTAATTCTTTTGGAATTTTTGAAATAATCTTTCTTCCATTCTCGGATAATGTCATAGCTGAATTGATAGAAAAATAATAACCCGATTTTGCAATAGATTCCAAAACAGATATTGAACCTGAGTACCAATGAAATATTGCATTTTCAATTTTGTTAGCTAATAACATTTGTAACGTATCCTTTTCTGCTCGCCTCGAATGCAAACTGACGATTTTGTTTTGACCCTTTATACAATTAAGGACATATTCAAAACTTTTAATTTGAACATCTTTTGTGGAGATACCTTCTCTTGAAAAATCTAAACCAACTTCTCCAATATAAGAGGTTTTATTCACAAACTCCTTAAATCTTAAAAACTCTTTTGAATGTTCATTTGCTAACAAAGGGTGTAATCCTAAAGCTAATCGAATATATTTATACTGTCTCACATGTGAAAAGCCTATGGAAAAATGACTTGGCAAATTGGTCATTCCAATAGTTATGATTTTTTGCTGTTCATTTTTTGCTATATATTTTTCCGGATTCTGAACCATGTCAAAATGACAATGTACATCAATCATAATAAGCCTGCTTTTTTCTTTATAATATCATCTCCATACATATATACATATTCCTTCAACTCAGCTCTTGTTCTTACAACTACCTCAACATAATCATCTATTTTTATCAGATCAGTTATACCTGCGACAAGAAGTTCTTCTTTTATTTCCTCCCTATTCAAATCTCTATTCAAAAAGTTAAAACAAGCATTTATATCTTGCCCTTGCTTAGTGAGCAAAAAAGGAGTAAACTTTTTTCTACCTGATAATTTTTTGTTAATTGAATTTCCATATGTTGTTGCATCATTAATTGACAACAAAGCAGCACGTCTATATGTACAAGGCATACAGATACCACAGTGAGTGGCAGTTTTGTTTTCCCAATTAACCCTATGTCCTCTTTTTCCACATGAATTTGAGATTTGCACAATTTCTTTTAGGAAATCTTTGTTCTCACAATTTACGACCATCTCGCCTTTGGTGAGTAGTTCGTAAGGATTTGATATGTTTGTCGTAATCCCAAGTTTATCCCATAATTTGCGTAAAATGGAAATAAAGGTAGGGTGTGTAGTACGTGTACTGCAAGCACTTCGCCGAGAAGGGCTTAAAGGGTAATTCAATGAAACTGACCCATTTTCAGGAACAATTAATGGAGTTGATTTAGTTTGAGCTAAAAGGAGTGCAATTCCAATAAAAAGTATTGAGCGACTTCTGAAAGTACTTTCTTTTTCTTCCGTTGATTCTAATAAGGTTACATCTATTGAATCTATATGAACAAATTGACCTTTATACTTCATTTCTAATTTTTCCAAAAGGTTCATTTGTTCTGTTCGTGCACTCAATTCTGGGTCATAATGAGACGCAAGCAATAATTTTTCATCCGGTTTAGCTTCAAGAAAATCTATAGCTCCTATCAATGAATCAAGACCCCCTGAAAATAAATTTACCTGAGAAAAAGAATCTTCTAATTCTGTGGGTAAATTTTGTTGAGGATATTCAAACCTTGTTTTATAAAAGGTTACGTGCCAGTAATCTCCAGTAAGAAATGAAAGCAGTGCATCTAATTCATTTTTCACACCTATCCACTTGTTTACATCAACGACAGGTAATTCTATAGCCAATTCTCTTGACCATCCATCAACAGAATGTGATTTACGATCTACAAATCTGTCAATTCCATATACGCATGCTGAAATTATAAAAAAATCAACAACCTCAGAAGAAACTTTGTTTGCAAATGGTATCAATGGCTGAAAACCAATTTTGATAATCGCCGTTGTTTCATATTCCGACTTTAACTTGACAGTTACATTCTTAGTAGAACTATCATAAATAGGTGTTTCAACTTTAATTTTCATCGCAAATAATATTAATGATTGATTCAAAAATTGACTCTATTGTATTTTTACCTTCTTGCCCTTTCCAGTTAATCTTCACTACAGGCTTATCTTGATTTAACAATTTAATTCTACCAAGTATATCATCTTTAATTGTTCTAAAAGTTTCTCTACTTACAGATTCACCCCTTTGTTGTGTAATTTTTTCTTGAAATCTTTGAGACAAGTGTTCAAAGATATAATTACCCCAAAAGAGGCAAAGCAAATTAGATAGTCCATTTCCATCGGCGTAGGTCTTTAAAAGTTGTTCAAATTTTTCATAGTCATTCCCCACTTCAGTTTCGATTTCTTTAAAAACTTCAGAGGAAGCTTTGTTTGCAGCAGTTTCATCTAAACCTGTTGTTGTGTCTGAGCAATATACAATAAGAAAATCAACAATGCTTTCAATCGTTTTGCCTTCGAGACTTCCAAAGCCTATTTTCTCTAAGGTCTGTTGTAAGCCATCGGAACTGACACCTGAGAAGAAGTTTACTATCTTTCCAGAGGTTTTTAATCCAGCTTTACCTATCGAGGAAGACTTTCCTTTACTCACATTAGAAGAACCACCTCCTGTTTTTATCAAATTTCTGAAAGCTGATTTTATATGATTGTGTCTTCTTTCCAGCAGTTTTTTGTATTCTTTAGCCACAACCTCAGGCTGTTTTTGTTCTTCACTCTGCTCTAATTCAGACTCTTTCTCTACAGTTTTTGCTATATTCGTAATAGAACTATTTAGTTCTTTCCAATTGGGTTGATTTTTAACCCCCGGAGAAATTCGTTGAGTTGTGCCCATCTTTATTTTGTTTTAGGATTTAAGGCTTTATATATTTGAGATTTATTATCAAAAATAGAATACAAACTTTCTATCTCAGGATTTTGTCTCGCAGCTAATTTAAAATCATTATGTAAGCTGAAAGAAATTTTGGTATTATCTACTTGTTTAATGATTCTTTTGTATGATTCAAAACAATTCACCTTCTTAGACATTAACTCTACAAACACTTTATGTATGTTGTCATTCTCTGGTGCTTTTAATAATTCTTTCCCAAGCAAGGATAAAAGATTTTCTAAATTATTGTCATCCAATTTACCAGCAACTTCTTTATCAATAATATTGACTAATATAGTACCTGAACCTGCATCTAAAAGAGATTTACATAATTTGCGAATCTGAATAGGGATTAATGACGATCCACTAATGGATTTTTCAATTTGATCCCTCGAAATCCAAAAATAGTCTTTCAAGTCTATACCCGATAACTTCGGCTCAATATTCAGCCATTTTATAATTTCATCTGATCCCCAATCTGTTTTATATTTTTTAATTCCCTCTTTGTCTTTAGTTGCTGCTAACCTTTCTAATTCTATAATTTCCTTTGGTTCTCCATTTTGATTGACTTGCCATTCATACACATCTTGGAAAAGACTAAGAGCAGAATATTCCAAAACCATTAATTTAATTAGAATTTCTATTTTGAAATCTGGGATATTTGCAATATCAACCAATCTTTTTCTTAAGGTGAATGTGTTTAGGAATCGCTTTATTTGTCTTGGATTTCCATTTAATCCATCAGTAATTATTGGCGATAGAGAAGCTATCAACGATACGCTCTTACTTAGTTTATTTTTATCTTCTTCGGATAATAATCCATCAATACTCTGAATGTCTCCTAAGCCAAATGCTCCATATCGATTAGTTTCTCTATTTTTATGAAATTCTATCAGTATTTTATCAAAGGTCTGTTGTCCTATTTCTTTTTTACAAAACAGTAAAGTCATATATGTTTCAACTTCTCGATCTGACAGTTTGGGCAGGTTGTACGGTACTTGAATTAATTTTTCCAAGTAATCACTTACAATTCTCTTGTTTCTACTTTCAGGATCGATAGAGTTCTTTATATCATCTGTCTTGTATCTAAATTCTATTGCCCTACGCACAATTCGAGGATCAGCACCTATTATAAATGCTGTTTTATCTACATTCAAAAATAATTTTACCGCTTCGAGATTTTCGATAATTCTATCTGGTGTACACCTATCCAAATCATCAATCATTACAACAAGCCTTTTAATCTTAGACTTATCCATCATTGTTTTGAAATCTTTACGAAAATCTCGAATTAATGAAGTCTCATCAATTTCTTTTTTCTTTAATAAATCATTTAAAAATTTCTCAGAGCTATCTCCAGTTAATTTTTCAGATAATTCTTTTGCATTAAACTGAGAAAATTCTTGCAATAAAAATGGAACTAAAGAAAGACCGCCTGTAAAATATGCTGTTGCTGTCGGCAAAATAATTTTTTTAAAGCTTAAGCCTAATATACGCATCCAATTAACAGACTTTAAGAGATTGGCAGTTTCATCCTTTACTATGTTTTTTAATTGTTTATGCTTTCCAAATTGTTCAATTATAGATTCCAACAATGCTGCTTTTGCATCGTCATATCCTTCAAAGATCCAACCATTGAAATATAGAACAAGTGTATCATCTTTCAGTGTATCATCATTTTCACCTTTCAATTCTTTGTGAATGATTTTAAGAATGCTTGATTTTCCACTACCCCAATCACCAAATACCCCGATTGAAATAGGTAGAACAGATTCATCTTTTATTACATCAATAAGTAAATCAGCGTGTACTTTAAAACCTAATAAGTCTTCTGTTGTTTCATTATCTGACCACATAATTTTATCTCATTTTAAATCTATTTTTCTGAAGATGATACTACTGTAATTAAATTCCATATCTATATATTGCTTTGTAAATCATTTGCTATTTATCATATCAAGCAATAACGTTCGTTCCTCTGTTGTTCCTATCAATGATATATTCTGTTCCGTCTATATATCTACACTAAACTCTTTTTGTTTAAACCAATTCTTACTAATTTCATTATTATCGCTTTTTGGCTTTGGATCAGCTGTATTTACTTTAAAAGTAGTAGGTAGATTTACAGCGTGACCAAATATCAACGCGTGTTGCGTAGGAATTGAAGGCAACCGTTTTAAGATAGTTTCCGAAATATGGGGCGTGATTTGTCGTATGTGCGATAAATCCTCAGGGTTTTGTATTCGGTGAACTATAAAATTACTACATTGAGATAATACGGTTCTTGATAATTCGCTTGGTCGTTGGGAAGAAATCAATAAAAACATACCGTATTTGCGACCTTCTTTTGCTATTCTCTCAAAAATTTTATTTGCATCGCCAAAAACTTTTCCCGATTCTGTAGAAATATATCGGTGAGCTTCTTCCAAAACAAGATTGACTGGAAATTTGTTTCTATCTTTTGCTTTCCGCAATTTCTCAAAAATCATTCTTGACAATACGCAAGAAACAACTTCAACGGCCTCATCATTAGCTGAGTTCAAGTCAATTGTCGCAATTTGAGATTCTTTTATATCTTTATTGATACCAATAAATTGATTTATGAAATCAGAATAATCTATATTAGAATCGTTTTTTGTAAGAAAATTGAAATCGTCTCTATCTTTGACACTTTTAAATCTCGTAATCAGAGAAGAGCAATAGTCTCTTATTTGCCTATTACCGTATGATTCTTCAAAAAGAATGGCAATATCTAAGGCTTCTTCTAATTTACTAAAAGAAAACTTTTGGTTAGGTTGGTATGAAGGCAAACTGAAATTATCCGATAAGAATTTATAATTACCATCGTCCCTTTTTTGTTGTAGATATTCGTGAAGTGCTTCAATTCCAATCAATTCTCCATAATGAATAAAAAGGCAATTATCTATGGTACAATCTAAATACGTAGTATTTCTCCCATCCTGATACGATAACTGATTTTCTGAAATCCTTATTGATAATTGAATCTCGTTTGTGTAGAATTTTTGAAGAATAGATTTTATTCTATCTTTTTTAGAAGGGCTACTTGTCTCATCTCTTAGGATTTGGGTAATGCAGGTTGCCAGAATATGATTTTTTATGTTATCAATATCCTCGTCTTTACTGAATAAAACAGCTAAAGCCAATGCGTTTCGTAATATAGGTAATTGCGTTCTTTCGCTTGCCTGTAATAATAATGCCCATTCATCAATATTCAGAAACCAATGTGGCAGTATAAATTTTTTTACTTGTTCTTTCTCTGTTTCTGATATTTCATCTATTGTAAAATTATTAACCTTGATATTTTCGTTGTTTTCCGAAAGTTTGCTAAACGCCTGACAATATTCCCCATTTACATCAAAGAAAATGAAGGTACTTCCTGTTGCACTATAATCTTTTAGTTTATAAAGAGTTTGCAACATTGAAGCAATAGTACAAGATTTTCCACTACCTGTATTTCCTAAAACAGCAGAATGACTACCAAAAAATTTATCAATATCTATTTTTACCTCATAATCCGGAAATATACTTGATTTCCCTATTGGTAATGAAGTATATTGTTTTAAAGTGCAATCATCTTTTCCTTTACAATCGATAGCATACTTACAGTCATTTTCAAAAGTTTTATTGGTTTTGAAAATTATATCCAGCTCCTCTTCTTTAATGTATAGTACATCTGAATATAAAGTTGGATATACACTTACACCAAAATCAAAGTTTTTATTATTGATTGTTCCAATAGGGATGACTTCCAAAAATTTACCGGTCTGTATTTTACTTAAGATTTGCTCTGTCGGGTTAGAAAATGGTACATTCAAATCCTTTTCTCTAACACCTGAAACCTCAGCAACTAAATAGTAATTTTGATATGGAACAATCACATAACTATTCAACTGCGCAAAATAATGTATATCATCAAAACCACTAACATTAAAGTTTTCTAATCCGCTTAATAGTTCAACGGCAAAACGATCGGAATTGATGCCTACAACTTTACCAATAACTCGCTGTTTATCTTCCTTGGTCATTTAAGTAAATCCTTTAGATTATTGATAGTTGTCTCCATTTTCTTGTCTAAATCTTCATTTGTCAAATCAGGCAAAATCTCATTAACAAATCTTTCAAAATAATGCAGAGGCTGTTTATCACTTTCTTGACCTCCAATTATCCAAATCCTTGGGTCGTCCAATTTCTGTAATTCGCCAATTTTGTTTTTATCTGTTGGCTCTCCGATAATTATTAATCTAAAAGAAGGAATAGTGAATGCCTGAAAAATTAAATTGTTGATATGCTCATCATTAAAACTGTATCCAATCGTAACAAGTATATTGTTATTGACCATCAATTTTCTCTGGAACTCACGGAATAAATCCGAATAAGGGCTGCCAAAACTCGCATTATATTTTAATGGAGTTGGATAAATCATTATCTCTTTTCCATAGTTTTTTAAATTTTCAAAAGTCGGATCCTGTATTTCTTTGACTTTAAACAATTTGTTTTCCCCGTCCTCTTCAATCCAATTGACAGAACCGTGTATTTTGTATAAATAAAAGAAGTTGTCAATCACACTCCATTTGGATTGAGATAAATCCATTTTTTCAGCAAGAGCATAATTAAAAATAGTAGGGTTAAAGAATTTACTTATTCCACCTGTAAATCCATTTGCATAGTGTATTCCTAACAAATCCATTGCTTTTTCAGAATACAAATCATAATTTGTTGTGAAAATATTTAATCGTGGTAATGTCGAGTTTCGAGATAATAGCTTTCTGTAAAATTGCTTATAGATAACAAGTAGAGGTTTATCTGATTTGTTTTTTATGTTATCTTCGTTAAGTATCTTTTTCAATAAAAAATTTCTTGTATCTTTAACAATTGAATTGATCTTATCAAGTGTTTCTGCATCTGTTGCTGTATTGTCTTTGATTTTAGATTGATAAAAAGACAGACTATGTAAAGTCGAAAGAAAAACTTCAAGATTGATTTTGAATGTATCACTTTCGACATCAATCTGCAAATTTTCTTTGAGCCATTGTTTATTTTCCTTGAAATCATCTGAATGATAAAATTCATTCGCCAATGGACACATTACCGGAATACCAACTTGGATATATTCCTTTCCTTCTGTTCCTTCTTTTTCTATTTCTATTTCTAAAGAAGAACATCCACTTCCTAAAAGAAATGATAAGTTCTTATTGTCAAGCACTTTTAGAAAAGCATCTTGAATTTTCTTTATTTCAGAGTTATTGTCTTCGGACGTTTGTTTTTTATCTGAAGTGAGTATGTTTTCTTTACCTTTATAAAAAAATGTATCCATATCGTTACTCTTTTAATTTTTGTTTTGCGTTGCCCAAAACTTTATCTGATATTTCTTTGTCCTTTTCCAACACTTCTATCACTTGGTCTGCCAACCAAAGAATAAGCAGTTCTTCGGGGTCGGCTTGTAAAATTTCGGCTATCATAGGGATTTGCTCTCTTTTAGCTCGGCGGTCGCCTTTTTCAATTTTACAATACATGGCATTATCCATATCAAGGGCGGCTGATATATGACGTTGCAACATTTGCTTGCTTTCTCGTAATTCTTTAATTTTATTTGCGAACAGCATTCTTGTGTGTTTTATACTTGACAATATCAGACAAATATACGACATCTTTTGGAATTGATAAAGAAAAGAAAGAAATTATCAACAACAAACAATGGAAGTTAATCCTCTTTTTTTGAATAACTTCCGTGAGCTTTTCTAACCAATAAACCGGCATTAATAAACCGAGTAATTTGTTTCTCGGCAGTCTTGTCCGGGATATTCAAATTCTTAGCAACGGCAAGATAAGTCTGACGGTCAAATTCAGAAGGAAGAGCATCCAATAACTGCCGTTTGTGATTTAATGGCTGCGCTGTTGCGGTGTCTTTTGGCAGTTGTTCAAAAATGTATGCAGCATGTAATACAAGCACTTTTACTATTTCCATCACCGTATTGAAATCACTATCATTACAGACAAGTACAGATGAAACTTCGCCCGTATCTATGATTCTGAGAGCTGTCATAATCATTGCCAAACGAAATGCTATTAACCCCAATCGGCGAATACTCCCCACATAATCATCTCCGCAAAGTTCAAGATACTGAAGCTGTGTTTGTTCAAAGTAGGCGTTGAACGCTTTTTGTTGACTGCTTGAGAAAGCAAACCTGAACCGGACTGGTTGCTGACGAAGAAAAAGATTGAAACCCAGAAACTCCTTTCCGTAAACATCAAATTTGTGTTCAAGCGGCTGCTCATCATCTCCTGCAAACACATCTTTCCATATCGGGCGAAGGTTCATAAAGTAGAACATGAAACGGCTGAACAGTCCGTTTTCAGCGTTCGGAATCAATGAAGATACCTGCTTGGGCGTACCAGACAAAAGAGCTGACAATTGAGGGCTTGCCAGTTCAACAAATTCCCTGTCTTTGCGACGGTTATAGGAAATTGTTTCGTGGTGAAACGCTTTGCGGAAACCATCGGAATAATTTCCGTGTTCGGACTTAAACGTCTGAGCAAGCGTATCTCCTTCGGTTTCAAAAATTAGTCCTTTTTCGTTATTCTCTTTGAGTAATTGAAACAATCCTGTTGCACTGTTATTCGCCGGAATAATCAACGTTCTGAGTGGTGGTTCTTCGGGTTTTTCTTCGTGTGCTTTATCGCTGCTGGCGTTGTATTGTGTGAGTTTCAATTTGTATTCTTCCTGCTCTGCCTTACATTGCTGGCGCATCATTTGGTGAATGGGTTCTACCAGACGACGGCAAAGGGAAAGCCGGCCTTTGCCCGCTGAGGCTTTGGCCGTAACAAAAAGGAATAGGTTTGGAAATACTTCATGCTGACCATACACTCCATACACATTGGGCATACATGCACTAAAAACAGTCAATGAACCCAATAAAAGTAAATCGGCATCTTCGGGAGAATCGGCATTTGACGTAATTGTCTGGAGTAATCCTGGCAATGATTCAAATATTTCTTTTGGGAAAGCTGGCAACTGCTTTTCCTGATTCCCCATTTCCTCCATTTCCCCATTTTGGGGAATTGGAGAATTGTCGTCTAAACTGTGATTTTTTTGATTGTCTTGATTATTATGATTTCCCTTTGGGGGAGCTATCGAATTAGTTTGAGCTTTAATTGCAATGTCTATTCCTGCAGACTTAGCAAGGTGGTAAAGGGTTTTGATTGTAACGCCGTGGCCGTGCGAAGCGAGGCAAGCGGAATATTGTTTGTCGGTTTCGCTTTGCGAATAAGACGGATAAAATAGGCTTAGGCGGTGGTAGTAATTACGACCGCTTTCGCCCAAAGCATCTGCGAGGGCAAAGCCCAGGTCTCGCCAATCAGCATAATTTGGGGCGATATCTATGGAAGCGGATTCGATACGGGTTACAACCAACTCTAAATCAGACCTCACCCCTGATCCCTCTCTGACCTCTATCCCCCTTCGGGGACTTTCTCCCTGAGGAGAAAGAAAATCGGAATCTGGTTTTTGAGAGGTGGAAAGTGCATCTGAATTATGAGATTTTTGCGATTCAATCTTATTGGGTTCTGTGGGCTGCCAGTCTGTCGGGTTAAATGCTTTCTTGCTCATATGGATTATAAAGTTGAAGGTTGGTAAAGTGGATTAATGTAAGCCAGTGGGTCGTGTGGCAAAAAGCAGGCGCGGGATATGTCCCGCCCTGATTTATCGACTTCAACACCGTAGGTTTGTAGAATGTAGTTTGCAGCCGCAGCAAAATAGTTGCTGTGTGTTGTTCGTTTGGTATCAATTGGGATTATCCATTTAAGCCCATCGCCGGAAGGACTAACGAAAAGCATTTGCGTGTCAAAGTATTCATCCTGCAAAAGTTGCTTGCGAAGCAGATCAACGTTTTGCAAATGGTCAAAATCAATACACAATAATCCAGAATGGCTTATGAGTGCTTTATCGTTCCTGGTTTGAAACATTCCTGAAAAAGTACAGTAATCGAAAGTTGAGGCTTTGAATTGCCGGGCTTGCTTAGGGTCTTTTATGCTTCTCAGTTTTTCAGTTCGTTGTTTTGCATAATCGCCGACAATGTAATTGTAGGCGTCAAGCAAGGAAATTGACTTGTGAGGAATGGTATTCCGAATGGGAGCTTTGAAGAACGAAAAATGCCTCACCATAATGTCAGAACTGTGATTTGTTTGATTGTTGTGATTGCTCTGATTTTGAATTTCAGTATTCGAAATTCGGTTTTTGTAAAAATCGAATTTCTCACCAATATGCAGGTTCATTTCTTTATTTAGCGTTTGCAGCAACTCAGTTCCTGACTGTTTGTAATGAAGTTCGGCAAAGTCGAACGCATCACCGGCAAGGATAGCGTTTTCGCTATCCAAATGCCGAGCGAGTTCTTTATCCCAAGCATTGCCCAATATATTCTCTTTCTCAATGAAGATATTCAATGTCGGCTTGTCGGCATTGAATGGGTTTTTGATTGGAGAACAAGTCCTCCCCGAAAGAGAGAGGACTGTTTGATCTGGATAATACAATCTCAATATATGTGCATATATTCCAATGCCATAATGCATTTTGGATAATATCGCCTGTTTATTTATCTCTCCCATAATTCCGAATTTTACGCATTGTATAGTTGTCGGATAGGATTTTTATAATGTCCTGACGGCGATAGAATAGTTTATTGCCAATACGTGAAAATGGCAATGTGCCGTTTGAGCGCAAAGTTTGCAATGTACGTGGGCTGATATGCAGAATTTGCATCACATCCTGATTGTCGAGCCAATCAGAAAGGGGAGTATCCCCAACCCCTTCCAAGGGAGAGCTACTTTTGAGCATTCGCATACAAGGCAGTTGGGATAATGCCTTTTCAAATCCATTTTGTGGATTTTCCGCCATTTCTCGCAAACTTAGGCTGCTATTTTTTGACTTTTTCATCGCTTCACCCTCCTTCCTTTAGTACTAATATAATCAGCTGCTTTTTGTTCCACTTCCGCAATGGAAGCGGAGCGACTACGGGTTAACCATAAATCCAGTTCAGAGCGGCGGAAATAGAGTTTCTTCCCTTGTGGGCAATAGCACGGAATTGTATTACTGCTTGTTAGCTTATACAGATGACTGCTGCTTAAATCGAGATACAGGCAGGCTTCGGCAAAAGTGAAAATTTCTTTTTGGAGAAGGTTCTGCTCCATCAATCGGCGTTCGATTGACGTGAGTTTGTTCAAAATATTCTCTTGCATAGTTTTAAAATTCGCCTTGATTTTATGCTTCTCAATTGTGGCGACTTTCAAAAGAAAAGCCGCAACTCCCATCGTGGGAATTGCAGCTACAAAAGAATAGTCAAAACAAGGGTGTAACGGGTTACTGTAACCGGTTATAAATTATCTTTTATTATTGTATAATACTGATATATTTGCATTTAGTTCTTTAAGTATCTTATTAATGTTTTCCACTTCATCTTTGTGGTATGAGGTTAATTCGTCTGGATTCGAGAGGCGTTGGCGGATTTTTTCTTCGGAAAAATCAGTCAAATAGCCAATTAAACGGGCTATTTTCGCTTTATCGTCTGACATCGTAGAAATGCCCGCTTTTTGCAAAATCAGCATTAAAACATCAGTAGTTACTTTTTGAGTACGTTTTGCCTTACTCTTTTCTTGATTATCTATAACATTATTGAATGTTACAAGTATTTTAAGATCTTTCCCTATATCTATTAAAATATCAGAAAGTCGTTCCATCCATTTTTCAAAGTCTTCATTATTGATATACATACTGCTTCTTTCAAAGATTAATACTGATTAATGCATTGACAAGGCAAAGTTCAACAGAATGGAGCAAAAAAATAAGGGGAATAGGTGTACTATTCCCCGATAAATAAATTGCAACAAATTATAATTCAGAGATATTTACATTGCATTTTTTGATTCTCCCGTTACAGAAGTGATATCGAATAATTCACACAATATCTATTTATCTAATTAATAATCGACGTATTAATTCATATACTCAAATGCTTCAGATTTATCTATAACCTCTATTTTTACTCTCAATTTTTATTGCGACAATCAGTTCGTTTAAAAATTCTGTAAGTTTAGTTGTCTTTCGTTTGAATACATCATCTCGTTTTTTATAAATATCAGCAAACTGAAAATTCAAACCTTTCTCAAATACTCGCGTCAAGTCAGAAAAGTTAACAGCATGTCCTGCTCTGTTTCTTACAGAATGTGAATAAAATAATCCGCATATTATTTCCATTATATCAATAAAATCAATATCCTCTGCTAAATAAACATTTGAGACAAATTCATTTTCTTGATTTTTTAAAAAAATATCAGGATTTTCCAACCGAAATCTTACAATTCGATAGGTTGACTCCAAAATATCCAGAACCTTCATAAAAAAGATGTGTAAATCGGTTGTTCTACTATCAGATTTTATTTCTAGTTGCATATTGAGGCTCTTTAATTCTGTCACTGTATAGTTTATTGTAAAATATAAGAGAATTATATCCTGTTCTTCATGACAGAAATCGAGTAATTGATAAACAAAATCATCATAAGCATTCGATAATTCAGTGTAGTAAACGCTTTCGCGCTCTTTAACAGAACAAGAAAGCAGGTCAAATAACTTTGTTTTCAGGAACCGTTTCATACATTACTAAATTGAATCGTTCCTAATTTCTAACGATATATTTTTTGTTATTCCAATTTCACTGATAAAATGTTTGTCATGGGAAATAACAAGAACTGTTCCTTGATAATTTTTAATAGTATTAATGAGAATGGAAAGACTTGATATATCAAGATTGTTAGTTGGCTCGTCAAGAACAAACATATCAGGAATATGGTTGGAAATCATTAGACAACATAAGTAAAGCCTCATTCGTTCTCCTCCGCTTAGCGTTTGGCAATTTTTATCCCATGTTTCTTTTGGAAATAAGGCTCTGTTTAATCTTAATCGGATTTCATGTTCTTGCAGATTATTGGAGTTATACTCATGTGCTAATTCAAGAACCGTAACGTTTTTATCTACTTGGACATATTGTTGATCAAGATATATATATGAAAAATCTGCTTTTCTAATTTCTCCTTTTAATGGGTTTAGTTCACCAGTAAGCAATCTTATCAGAGTTGTTTTTCCTACTCCGTTATCGCCTATGATGTGAATCCGTTCTCCGCTTCGTACTTCAATATTCAGTGGAGTTTTCCAAATCAGTTTTGTATCAATATATCCGAAATTTGCATTTACGACTTCAACCAATAATTTTCCATTATGTAATTGTGCATTGTCAAAATCAATTTTAATTTTGTTGTTTATTTGCTGTCTCTGTCGTAAATCGGCGAGTCTTTGTTGACTGTCGCTTATGGCAGAAGCTTGTTTTTCCTTTAGTTTTGCCGAACTATTCTCGGCCAAAGCACCACGAGCATGCAGTAATATTCGAGGTTCACCGCCTTTCTGTTTATTTCGTTCTCCCTGTGATGACCGCTTTTCCTGGCTTTCTCGAATATCCTGTGCTTTTTTACGAGCTATACGAAGAACTATTTGTTCCGCATCGATTTGCTGTTCCAAAGCTCTATCTTCAACTACTTTCTGTTCTCTGTAAAAAAAATAATTTCCACCATACGTTTTGATTCCCTTTTCTGATAATTCGTATGTAGTGTCGAGTAGATTAAGGAGGGTAATGTCGTGGCTTACGACTATAATTGTGGCCTTGCAGGTAGAGATATAAGCGTATAGTTTTTCTCTACTTATTTGATCCAAATGATTGGTTGGTTCATCAAGTAGAATGATATCAGGTTTGTGGATCAACAACCCCGCGAGAAAAATTTTGCTTTTTTCTCCACCACTTAACGAGTCTAAAGGAGATGTCAATTCAACATCCTTCAAACCCCAATAGTCAAGTGCTGACTTGCAACGAGATTCAATATCCCAATCATCCTCTAACAAATCATAATACGCATAATCATTACTGCCGTTATTAATGGCATGTAAAGCATTGATTTTTTCATCAACAACAAGAGCTTCGGATATGCTTTGTCTTGTTATGCTGTTTTGTTGTGGAATATAATAAGGTTGAGAAGAGCATTGAATAGCTCCGAAAGAAGGTTTCAGTTTCCCTGCAAGCAATTTCAATAGGGTGGATTTACCTGTTCCATTATTGCCAATAATGGACACCTTTCTGTTCGACGAAACAGAAAAACTAATATGTTCTAATAATGCTTGTTGATTGGAATAGTGATAGGAAATATCACTAATGATAATACTCATTTTATTACAATTAATAGGGGTCTCATACAAGACCAAATTAAACCGATAACTATTTACAAACTCACGGTGTCGGTTTAACCAAACCAACTATTAATTGTTAACTTTCATTGGAGTATTTTTAAATTCAAGTGCAAAGATAATGGTATTCATCAAAATAACAAAATATTTTTCCAGTTTTCCTGAGAATGAGTTTGATAGTTGGAGTATCTTTACTTTTGGAAATAAGCGATAATCTAGCATTTAATTTAATTGAATCGATGAAAAATCGCTTTTGGATTTGTGTAGATTCTTAATTTTCATGCGTACTTAAATATATGTATAAAGGGATTATATTTTTATTTCAGGAAAACTGTCAATTGCTTCGCGAGCTCCCTTGTCGGTTATGTTTGCGTAATGTTTTATGGTAGTCTGAACGGATTTATGGCCAAGCAACTTGCTGACTTTGTAAATATCAACGCCGCTTTCGAGCAGGATAACGCCGAATGAATGCCGGGCAATGTGGAAATGAAGCGTTTTTTTGAGTTCTAATTTGGCAGCAATGTTCTTCAGTGCTTTATCACACGCCTGTTGCGTGGGAACGCTGAAAACCTTGTAATCGTCAGCTTTGCGTTCGCCAAGCAAAGCGATTGCCTGGGGATTCATCGGCAAATAGGTTACGCCTGTTTGCTTGCCGTTTTTGGTCTGTGTCTTTTGTTGTGAGAATTTCAACCGGAAATCTTCGGTAATGTTTCCCCAAGTGAGGTTTTTAATGTCGGAATAACGCATCCCGCAAAAGCAGGAAAACAGGAATACGGTTTTTACTTTCGGGTTGAGGCTACTTTGTGCTATCCGGGCAATTTCATCGGTTGTAAGGAAACTTACAATCGTTTCTTGTTTCTCGGGGGCTTCTATATCCAACAGGGTATCGGAAGCAACAATACTTTCGGTAATGGCTCTTTTGATAAACGAACGGAATTTGGAAAAATAGGCGTTAGCCGTATTTCCGTGAAGATTGCTTGCCAAATAATCGGCGAAACCCTGTACGAACTCCCGCTTTACTTCCTGCATTTGGAGCGATTTATTGGGCATATACTCTTTGAGGTGGTCAACAACCTGCATACTGACTTTGGTTGTTGCCTGGGCTTCGCAATAGGCAACAACTGACTGTTTGCGCTTGTGTGCAGGTGTGATTCCGTTCGGACTGGCGATTAGCTGGTTCTCCCGCTGATTGCGTATCTGCTGGGCAAGTTTCAGAGATTCCTTATTGGCTTCCCGTTCTTCTTTGGTGGGGCGGTCGGATAGTACGGTGTAAATTTTCAGGTATTCATAATGGCGTTTTCCATTCTGAAACCAATCGAGATAATAACTTCCGTTTCCGTCGGCGAGTTTCTTAACTCGCAGTTTGACTGTTGTTTTCATATCCGTTTCTTTGAAACAAAGATACAAAAAAGAAACGGTTTGAGAAACGGTTTTGTGCAAAAAAGAACAAATATGAGCAGAAAAGAAGAGTATTTCGGGTGGTAGTCAAATTTATAATTATCTAATATATAGATTATTATTAGTTTTTGTTTGTTCTTGTTTTCTGTGAAAATGTGGTATGTGATTCTGAAAGCAAATCACAACTGTTGATACAAAGATACAATCAATATTTGAGCTGTATTTCATAGAGCTAAAGTACAATTTTGAAAGCAAATCACAACATCGTAACGACAATTCAGACATTGATTCAGCTGTATTTCATAGAGCTAAAGTACAATTTTGAAAGCAAATCACAACATTGACATATGTATATACGTCTTCGCCACGCTGTATTTCATAGAGCTAAAGTACAATTTTGAAAGCAAATCACAACATAAGGCAAGACAATTATTCTTCCAGAAAGCTGTATTTCATAGAGCTAAAGTACAATTTTGAAAGCAAATCACAACTGTTTTAAAATCGCAAAACTTTAATGACTAGCTGTATTTCATAGAGCTAAAGTACAATTTTGAAAGCAAATCACAACGCATTTCCTTGCGTCTATGAATAGCATCTTGCTGTATTTCATAGAGCTAAAGTACAATTTTGAAAGCAAATCACAACCGGGGCGGTGGCAATCTCGCAGGTATCCTCGCTGTATTTCATAGAGCTAAAGTACAATTTTGAAAGCAAATCACAACCGGTTATACATACTAAAAGTGCCATTCTTCGCTGTATTTCATAGAGCTAAAGTACAATTTTGAACGCAAATCTTAACCGAGTCAGACTATTTCTGAAGATTATGTTTTATCATCATCCGGCGTCTAATGGCTTTCTTCTTATTGTTATTGATTATTGAATAGATAATTATTACTGGAAGGCCGAGCAATATTATGATTCCAGCTCCAATCATTTTGATGGCGTATAGTAATTTAGGAACGAGATAATAGAGCCCGATAGTTATTACAGCCAAAACCATTCCATCTCCAACTATTTCTTCAAAGTCCATTATGTGAATTATTAGTATTGAGTTGCTTGCTTTAATGTCCGTTCCGATTTATTGATCACTTGTTGAACTCGGCAATCTCCTTTGCGATTAGAGTTCCATATGATCAAATTTAATTTTGAAAGGAAGTTGCATCCATTTTTTGAAAAATTTGTTAATCATAAAATGTTTCATATATTTGTCACTAGAAATAACGGATTGTCAAGTTAGAGTCAGCCGGTAGGCGCACGACTAAGATGACGGACATTCCGTTATTTTCTTTTTATATAATAAAGCCATTTTCCTGGTTTTTTTGTGTCAATATATTACGGCATCTTCTCTTGTTTATTAATTAGCTGTTCATTAAACTTATATATGACGTTGCGCATTTCGTCGGGCAGGAGGGCGAGGGTGGCGGAAATCATTTGCTTCGGGATTTCAAAATAAGCCTCTGCCATTGACCCGACTATTGCTCCCAAAGTATCGCTGTCGCCGCCCCAGGAGATGGCTTTTCTGATGGCATCTTCGAAGTTTGTGGATGAGAGGAGGATTTTGAAGGCAATGGGGACGGTGCCTTGGCAGGTCTCATTGAATTGTCCGGGTTGGAAGGTGTCGTTTAGGAAGTTGGGATAGTATTGCATTGCAATGTCCTGGATACTAGGGAGATCCTTTGTCTTTCGGAGGTGATAAATTGCGTGGGCGACTGCGACTGCACCTTTAATGCCTTCTGGGTGGTTGTGGGTTATTTCCGCAGTTTTCTCGGCTTCTCGTAGTACTGCTTTCAGATTATCGAAAGCCCAGGCAACGGGACTGACTCTCATCGCGGAACCATTGCCAAAACTGTTGTATGGCTTAGGGTCTTTTGAATTGATCCAGGCGTAAAAGGCCATTCCATATCCGCCTGAGGGGTGTGGATATTTTTTGCACCATTCGAGCAGGCTTTCTTTGTAACTAATTTTTCGGTTCAATGCATCGGCGATGGCAATGGTGCAAATAGAGTCGTCTGTAAATGTGCTGCCATCCTTAAGCAATGGCATATTGTAATCAAATGTGTTGTTGAACTCATATATAGAGCCACCAACATCTCCTATTATCGCTCCTATCATATTCGTTTAATTTTAGGTTATTTTCCGTTTTTTTCTGTTAAGTTCTGACAAATATAATGTTCCTTTGTGCCAAAGTGGTATACATACGGCTATTAATTGATGCGACAATTTTGAATATAAAAAATGCCACCTCCCTAGAGAAGTGGCAACTATCTCCGGCGAGATAGTAAATAACCAGAGTCAAGCTCCCAAATGGGAAAACCTGACGATGCAAAAGTAATGGAATTTTTAATGCAATAAAAAATAAATTGCTACATTTGCAACGGCTCTCCCCCCGAAAGGGGTTTGGGCCCCGCCTCCGGAAGATTTCATTTGAAGTCTTCCGGTTGTATTTTCAGGAATAGTGCACATTCAAAATGTCCATTATACCAAAGTTGGTTTTGGTGTCTTTGTGACGTTAAATGCAGAATGCCCAGCAAAAGCCGGGCATTCTGTTTTTTTTTGCTACTTCTCGGGCAGCTTGCAGCGGTCCAATCTCCGCACGGCAAATGTAACTATTTTTTTGATAATTCCTTATATTATCAAATTTTTTATTTGCAATGGTTGTTCCAGCTATCCTTGAAGTTATCTATTGACATATTTATTATTATCAATATCAAACCTCCGACCAAAATAATACCTAATATCATTTCAAGTAAGTTATTTGTTTAATTTTAGGTTGTTATATTCATTTTCTCAATTAGAAGTTTTTCTCTGTGTTTTTTCCTTGCCTTTGCTTTTTTATTGTCAGGATAAAGTATGCATAATAATATTATCAATGGCAGGAACGGAATCACAAGCAATACTAGGAGGAATATCTTTACCGATTCCCAAAATCCTTTTCCGAAATAGTAGAAAAATAGGAATAATAATATAAAGATAAATGCTAGACTAAGAGCGATATCCATAATCGTTTTTCTGTTAAGTTTCGACAAATATAATGTTCCTTTGTGCCAAAGTGGTATACACGTACGGGCTTTTTGTCTGTCTGAAGTTGGTTTTGGTGTCTTTGTGACGATAAACGCAGGATGCCAGGTCAAATGATCTGGCATCCTGTTCATTCCGCTACTTCTCGGGCAGCTTGCAGCGGTTCAATCTCCGCACGGCAAATGTAACTATTTTTTAGACAAATTCTATATTTCGGTTTGAAAAAATGTCAATTATTTTGGCATCTCTTGACAAATATTACCTTGAAGAATTTTTCCATTTTTGTGTTTGTCTCTTTTTATGCCATCAGAGCCCCAAGTGCCCCATTGCTTGAAGAAAAATGCTTTTCCCGCTGCTTCTACTTGTCTCTTGATAGCAATTACCCAGTCTTCCTGCATTGGCCTGGCTTGTCTGCCACTTTCTCCTCCAACAATTATCCAATTAATTCCATCTAAATCAATAGTTCCCAGGTCTTCAAGAAGCGGTTCACAAGAGAGGAATTTGATAGAGACCCCGTTAATTTTTTTAAGGTAATCTATTCTTGGTTTGGATGACCTTACCTCAACAGTGGTTCCTAACCAAACATTTTTTGGCACATTGTGTTTGGAGAAATAATCAGCCATACGGTCGGCTCTTTTCGTGAGGATTTGATATCTGTGTTGAGGGGTTTCTGTAATTACTCGCATTATTTTATCAACGAATTCGTACGGCACTTCTTTGTGAAAGAGATCGCTCATAGAACATACAAAAATTGTTCTTGGCTTATGCCATCTGTAAGGTTCTTCCAAGTCATCGTGGTGAAGTGTGACTTTGAAATTGTTTTGGTATTTATCCACACCCATCGCACATAGCCTTCGGGACATCGTTTCGGCGTAGCAGTGCCTGCAGCCTTCAGAGATCTTTGTACATCCTGTAATTGGATTCCAAGTTGCATCTGTCCATTCAATTTTTGTAGTGCTCATTGCTTCTTGTCGATTATTTGTTGCGCTATTTTCACTGCTGTTTTGTTCATAGATGCAAATGCAAAATGAAAAATAGGAACATTGTGATTATTATACATAACAAGTGGCGTTTCGGTAACATACTTGAATACCCCTTTTAGTCTATGAACATATAGTCTAGCGATTTTTTCTATTGCTCCTTGCTTTTTTTTGATTTCTGTCGATTCAAGTTCAAAAAGCGTAGGCTCTTGTTTGGTCTCATAAAAGAAGTCAATCAATTCTGTTTCAGACATACCAAAGAAAATCGATAATTTTTTAGAATGGATTAGTTCTTTGTCTAAAGTTATGTCTCGGTTCAAGAGGCGATTAATAATTACTCCAGTTGGAATAAGTAGCCACAAATCAATCCCGTTTTGGCCTAATTTTTTGATGGTTTCCCATTTTAGTTGCATTCCGAAAGGGTCGAGAAAAATGAGGGCCTTATGCTTGCTGTCAAAAGAAAGATTAATTGCGAATTTCTCCAATATATCGTTTGCGTCACCTTGAAAATATTCTTTATTCCCTGATGTGGGGTATCTGTCCAGTCTTTCTATTAGTGCCGCACGACTTTTGTCGTTTTTCTCTACGAAGCAATACTGATCAAATGAACGTACCCCTTTTTGTTCTAGCCTAACAACACGTTCTGCCGCTCCTGTATAAACGTCAAGATCTGCTTTCGTAACATCATCTTCTCCAAATAGATTAGCTGTGACAGCATATTCTTCATCTAAAGTCGTCCTTTCTCCAGAACCTGCAAATCCGTCAAAATATGTAATCTTCCATCCATATTTATCCCTATAGGCGTTCATTATTGTAAGATAGGCTAATACATATTTTTCGAATGTATCCAACTTCTCTTCAGTCCAAGGTCCACCCCAATTTCTTGTTTTTGATTCTTCTAGATTCATAGCATGTTATTGATTTCGTAAAGATAATTATATTTCCAATTCAAATGTCGACAATTTGTCTAAATCTATTATTAGCAAATATAATGTTCCCTTGTGCCGAAGTGGTATACAAGTGCGAGTCTTTTGCCAGCTTGGGAGTTGGCTTCGGTGTCTTTGTGACAAAAAAATGTCCTGGGTAAGCTCGCAGACCAATTCCACGACCGCCGATCCAGAACTGAATTACATTGTAAATATAAGAAAAAATCCGATATGGATATATTTGGCTCTATTATTTTTGTGGAAATATATTTATTATGGTAATATTTTAACAAATATTTCTATATTTGCAAATAAATAGTAAAATATTACTCTAATATGAATGATTATTTGACGAACCAAGATATCATCTTGGAATTGGCTAAAAGGTTGAAAGACTATAGGCTTCTAGCCAGGATGAGCCAGAAGGAATTTGCTGAAAATTCAGGTGTCAGTCAAGCGACTGTAGGCCATTTCGAACAGGGATTGCAGCAAAATATAACATTGTCAAATTTCATTTCAATGCTTCGCTCCATAGGGATGGAACAGAGGATTTTGGATACGCTTCCAGAACTGCCATTGCAACCTATGGCATTGAAAAAAATAAATAAATTGATTCCAAAAAGAGTTAGGAGGGTGCACAATGACTGATACCTTGAATGTATTCCTTTGGGGAAGGAAAGTTGGTACTTTGATATCGGCAAAGGGGGCTAAATCTTATCAGAACACTATTCTCTTTTATTTTGATCCTTCATACACAAAAGATGGATATGATATTGCCCCTTTGATTGCCCCTATCAAAGGCTTGGTTGCCCAAAAAGGTTTGCCTTTCTTCCCTGAGAAGAATAAGGTTTTCAATGACTTGCCATCTTTTATTTCTGATTCACTACCAGATCATTGGGGCAATAAGGTTTTCAATGAATGGGCTCAGAGACACCACATTCCAGTCCGCAAATTATCATCATTGGACAGGCTTTCGTACATTGGCCGTAGGGGAATGGGAGCGTTGGAATTTCAGCCTACAACATCTGAAGATATGGAGACGGCTGTAAAGTTGGACTTTGCAAGTCTGAACGATCTGGCCGAGAAATCGTTTGAGGACGCAAAAGACTTTAAAACCGAGTTGGATGCAGATTTGCTGATTGATAGCCTTTTTCGTGTAGGAACTTCAGCCGGTGGCAAGAGACCGAAAGCAATCTTGAATGTTAATTTTGAACAAGGCTTGTGCTATTCAGGACAAGTACCAAGCCCGGAACCTGGTTATGTGCCAATGATTGTGAAGTTTGATGAGAACGGGCAGGTCCCAACCACTCGGATCGAATATAGTTATTTCCTTTTAGCCAAGGAAGTGGGGCTTAAAATGATGGGTAGCCGTCTTCTTACGGGGAACAGACTTTGTCATTTTGCTACTGAAAGGTTTGACAGAGATTCAGGGGAGAAGATTCATATCCAGACTTTGGCTGCAATGGATCCCAATTCAAATTCTTATGAATCACTTTTCGATGTGGCTTATAGGTTGGGCGTCACACAGGAAGAAATCAATCAACTTTTCTTGCAAATGGTTATGAATGTCCTTTGCGGAAACGTCGATGACCATAATAAGAATTTCAGTTTTCTAATGAATCGGGATGGCAAATGGCATATCGCGCCGACTTATGATTTTACATTCTCCATAGATACTCAGGCCCCAAGATATGTGAACAGACATAGTATGAGCATTTGTAACAAGGTGGATGAAATCTCAGCGGCTGATTTGCTTGAAATAGCAAAAAGGTACAATGTTAAATCAGCATCTTCAACCATAAATAAAGCAAAAGAAGTTGTTGGACATTTTGCGGAATTTGGTAAAGAAGCAGGTTTGGAGGAGAAATGGATAAATATTATTTTGCAAGAGATAGAAAAAACAGCTGCCAATTTATGAAAAAGATATTTATTTCCGTTTTGGGGATGCTGATGCTTATTGCATTGGCTTTCAATGCTTTTGCTGGGAATGGGAGGACGCAGAAGTCTAAATACCGTTTCATTCACAACAATGATGGCAGCGATCTGCTTGGGAATATCTGGTTCGGCAGGAGGCCTCTGACGTTGGCGGACCTTGACTCGTGTGTGGATCTGGTCACAAAGAACACGCCGATAACGACTTATATGATCTGCTCAGGTAGCGAGTTTTTCTATGTTCCTTCCAAGTACGGCCGTATCTTCGGGGATGATTTGAACGGGACATTGAGTTGCGGAACTGATACCCTTTTTCACCGCTACTACGACAATGCGATGTACTTGCAAAGGCAGGGGACTGACCTTATCAAGGCGACATTGACAAGGGCCAAGGCCAATGGAAAAGAGACCTTTATTACATACCGGGTCAATGATTTGCATTTCAATGACACGACTATGCATTGTCCAGTCTATTATACCAAATGGTGGTTGGAGCATCCGCAATTCTGGGTCAATGATGCTTCGCAGGGATGGCACAGTGCTGGTGCTTTGGACTTCACTTATCAAGAAGTCAGGGATCATAAACTGGCAATAATTTCTGAACAATTGGACAATTATGCCGATTATATTGACGGATATGAATTGGACTTTATGCGGTTCTTTGTCTACTGTAAGACTGGACAAGGCGAGGCTCTGGCCCCTCAGATGACGCAGTGGATGAGGGAGATACGCCGGAAGGCCGATGCTGTGGCTGTAAAAAATCACAAAAAGATACTTCTGACAGTAAGGGTAGCCCCAACATTGGAAGCAAATCTCGCTCACGGGTTGGATGTAAGGCAATGGCTTAAGGAAGGTCTCATCGATTTCATTACGATAGGGACGCATATGAGAATAGACCCTGAGATCCCTATCGGCAAATTCCGCAAGGATTTGGGCAGAGACTTGAGAGTGCCGCTTTATGCCAGTGTGGATGGTGTCACTTACAGTAATTTCGAACCTGTCTCTAATGCAATGTACAGGGGGACTTGTTCTTATATCCTGTCGCAAGGTGCTGACGGGATGTATCTTTTCAATTTCTATCTTTCGGAGTACAATATGCACGGGGGCAAGGATGTCCTGGAGCGGGGAGGGGAAATCTGCCGCTATCGTTCGCCTGAGTTGATGAGTGAGTTGGGATCGCTTAAGACTATGGAAGGGCGCAATAAGATTTATTCTTTATCGGAGGGTCGCGTGGAATATGGAATGCACCCTAATACGCCACTACCATTGACAATCTCAAAAGGCCGAAAAGAGAAAGTCTCATTGTATGTGGCAGACGACGTGAAACATATTGCACCTCAAGAAGTTATGCTCTTCTTGCGTACTAGCCGGCTGCCAGAGGCCAATATCCTGCTGAATGGCTCTGTGCCAATAGTCGAGGTGCCTGGATATGCCAGTCTCTACGATAGGGAGAGAGGATTGAGGGGGGATGAACAGGTTTTGTGCCTGGTCTTTCCGATTTCGGCGGTCAAGCAAGGGGAGAATATAGTACGATTCGATTCTTCGGACAATGAATTCACTGTTATCCGTGCCGAACTTGCTCTCAAGTTCGGAAACGTTCATACCAATGGCCGGTTCTGATTAATGTATTAGAAAAAATACCTTATATTTGTTATGATTTAATTTGAAGTTATGGCCTATAGAAAACTGTTTCCACAAGAAGTGGAGCGCTTGACAGCGCAAGGTTGCTGCTCTGAAGATTGGAGCCTTGTTCAGATATCGGATCAGACAGCCTCAGCCAGTGATCCACTTGCTTTCATTTTCAATGTTTCTTTCAGCGGTGATGTGAAGTTCGGCATCTTTGAGAAGACGTTCAAACTCCCAGGGGGTGTGCTTAAGCATTCCGGTATGAAGGGGGTCACTTTGCATAATGTCACTGTGGGGGACAATTGCTATATCGAAAATGTGAGCAATTACATTGCAAATTACGAAATAGGCTGCGATACCATCATTGAGAATGTCGATGTAATAATGGTGGATGGCAAATCGTGCTATGGAAACGGGGTCAAGGTGTCTGTGATGAATGAGACAGGGGGTCGTGAGGTTATGATAAATGACAAGCTTTCAGCCCATATTGCATATATAATGGCTATGTATCGTCACCGCCCGAAACTGATAGAGCATCTGCAAGATATAGCTGAATTCTATGCTAACAAACACGCTTCTTCAGTGGGGACTATCGGCTGCAATGTCATTATCCGAAATACCGGTTCCATTGCCAATGTGAGGATTGGGGATTGTTGTACTATCATCGGTGCGGGGAGATTGCAGAATGGCAGTATAAATAGTAATAAAAGTGCTCCGGTGCACATCGGTTATGGGGTGGTGGCTGAGGATTTCATTATCAGTAGCGGGAGTGTGGTTGAAGACAATACCTCGATCAACAGATGTTTCATCGGACAGGCTTGTCATTTGGGGCACGGCTATTCGGCTTCGGATTCTCTTTTCTTCTGTAATTGTCAGGGAGAGAATGGGGAGGCCTGTGCTATATTTGCCGGGCCGTTTACTGTGACTCATCATAAGTCTACGCTTCTGATAGCAGGTATGTTTTCTTTTATGAATGCCGGTTCAGGATCGAATCAGAGCAATCATATGTATAAGTTAGGCCCTATACATCAGGGGACGTTGGAGAGGGGATCCAAGACGGCTTCGGATTCGTATATACTTTGGCCTTCGCGAGTAGGGGCTTTTTCGCTGGTTATGGGCAGGCACGTGACGCATTCCGATACCAGCAATCTTCCATTTTCGTATCTGATTGAGGACAATAATACTACTTTCCTGGTGCCGGGTGTGAATCTTAGGAGTGTTGGTACAATCCGTGATGCCCAGAAATGGCCTAAGAGGGACAGTAGGACGGATCCGCACAAGCTGGATTATGTGAACTACAATCTGCTTAGTCCTTATACTATCCAGAAGATGCTGAAAGGGCTGAAACTGCTTGGCAATCTGCAATATGCGTCCGGGCTTCTGTCGGATGTGTATGCTTATCATAGTACAAAGATCCGCAATAGTTCTCTTAAGAAGGGAATTGAATTGTATAGAACCGCCATTACCAAATTTCTTGGGAATTCGATTATCAAGAGGTTGGAAGGTGTGCCGATTGATAGTGATGAAGACATCCGCCGCAGGCTGGTCCCTGACACTATTATTGGCAGAGGGGATTGGGCCGATATCAGCGGTCTGATCGCTCCTAAGTCGGAGATAGATGCCCTGATTGATGGAATTGAGGCTGGAAGTATCAATAAACTGAAAGATATCAATGCCGAGTTCGAACGTATGCATAAGAATTATTATACCTATGAGTGGACTTGGGCTTATGGCAAGATTGAGGAGTTTTTCGGTATCGATCCGGATTTGATTACTGTTAGGGATGTCGTTACGATTGTGAAGAAGTGGGAGGATGCGGTGATCGGACTGGATTATATGCTCTATGAAGATGCGAAGAAGGAATTCTCATTGGCATCAATGACTGGTTTCGGGGCTGATGGAACTAAGGATGACAAAGAGCAGGATTTCGAACAGGTACGTGGCGATTTCGAGAGCAATGCTTTCGTCACTGCCGTCCTTCAGCATATCCAAGTCAAGAAAGCCCTGGGTGACGAGCTCATCGAGAGACTTGAGAAGGTGTAATAAGTTTCTTCCAGATAGTGACAGTCTTGTTCCCGTCATCGATACGATAGGCGAGATTAGGGGTGATTTTGGCCAGTACTGCCATTATTTCATTTATGCTTTCTCCGTCGAAAGTGGCCCTGTAACTCATCCCACTGCATCCTTTGGAAATCTGGAGGGTGTATCCGTAGAGGCGGTAAATTTCGGCTCTTTTCTGCACGAGTGTCTGATCGTCAAATACTATTTCTCCATTTTCCCAACTGAACTGATTCTTGTCGGTAGGCTTGATTTCATATCTGCCACTGCCATTGTCGAAGACGAAACTGTTGCCTGGAGTCAATTCCAATTGAGAATTTTCCTTGTTTATTATATTGACTTGCACCCTTCCTGACTTGAGAGATACGTAATCCTTTTCAGAGCCAGGATAAGAATCGATGTTGAATCTGGTCCCGAGTACGCTGATCTTGTACCTTGACATTTGCACTGAAAATGGTCTTGTCTCATCGTGAGCGACATCGAATGAAGCCTCTCCTATAAGTAGTACGCTCCTTTGTTTTCTCCACATTTGTGGATTGTATGCCAATTTGGAGCAGGAATTCAATTTTATTATGGAACCGTCTGGCAAAGTGGCGCTGGCAGTCTGACCTATTCCGGTTTCGAGAATCAGCGGGGTGTCCTGCTCTGAAGAAGGAATGGAATTCTTGAATTTTGCATTGAAAAACAGAATTCCGCCTGCTACCAGTATGATGGCAGCTGCCAGATTGATGAAAGACCTATAAAGATTGTTTTTATTCTCTTTCAGCCCCGCCTTGTCTATGAATTTGTGCCATTCATTCCGGGTGTCCGCTTTTTTCATGGGTGCCTCATATCTTGAAAACATCGATGCCTCTTTCATAGAGGTCAGATAATTCTTGTTCTCTTCGCTTTCTTGGGCCCAACTGTATATCGCTGAGGCTTCTTCTTCATTTAGAGTCCCATCAAGGAATTTCAATAATAATTTAGTATCTAGTTTGTCCATTTTTCTTGCCAATATTATAATATTATAAATAACAATAATATAGGGATGAATCCCTTAAGCGACTGCTTGATGACTTTCAACCCGCGATAGACTTCATTTTCCACAGTCCTTTGTGATATGTTCAGCTTCTCGGCTATTTCACAATATTTCATTCCTTCTTCACGACTCAAGGAAATAATCCTGCGACATTGGTCAGATAGGCCTTCCACAGCTTTCCTGTATCCTGATACCAGTTCGTCAGAGAATATCCTGTCCAGAATATTATCGTCGGATGGCCAGTTGGAGAGTTCCATTTCCTGCAAATTGAGCAAGTCTATGTTGGTGAATCTGTTCCTGATGGCCTGCGCACGTACTTCCTTAAGGCACCTGTTGCGGAGAATGCCGAAAAGATATGAAACGACGCATTTGGGATCCTTAATCTTATAGTGGTCTTCCAGAAATGCTACGAAAGAGTCCTGCACCAGGTCCTTTGATAATGAGTCATTGTGAAAAAATTCATTACAAAAGAAGAACATCTTCGGCTGGTATTTCATAAACAGCCATTTGATGGCATCCATATCGCCATCAATTACTGATTTGCACTTTTCCAGATTATCCTGTTTCATTTTCGTATTTTTCGTCGCTAATTTGGAAACAAAAATATTCTATTCCAAATAATATTATATCATTGTAAAATTTTGCAAATTCTTGTGAGTACCTTTCGATGTTTTTTGTCCTTAATATTGTCTTCACCTATAAGATGAAGATTAAACGACTACGTAATTATTATTAACTAACACAAAACAAAATGTATGGTGAATAAAACGAAATTCCTTGCAGTATTACTGCTGGTGGTTTTAGGCTTTACCACATCGTCTTTTGCTCAAGCTAGAGGTATTTCGATCAACCTCAAGGATGCTTCCTTGGAACAATTGATTCTTCAAGCTGAAGAGCAATCCGATTACAAATTCTATTATGAGTCTCATTCTGTCAATGTAAGTCAGAAAGTAAGTGTCAATGTGAAAGATGCTTCTATCAATAAATTGATGGACTCAGCATTGGTAGGGACAGATGTAACTTACTCTGTATCAGGGAACAAGGTAATGCTTGCCCCTAAGACTGAATCTTCTCGAGAAGGTCAATCGCAAAAACTTATCAAAGGTGTCGTCCTGGATTCTAAAGGTCAACCTATTGCTGGCGCCGATGTCGTAATTGTGGGTACGACTAAAGGCACTTCCACTGATGCCAATGGTGCTTTCTTTATTGATGCCAAGGCTGTAGATAAATTGAAGGTCTCATTCCTTGGATTTGTTGACAAAACTGTGACCGCTACAGTTGAAAGCCTCAATATAACATTGGAAGATGATTATACGGCTTTGAGTGAGGTCGTCGTCATCGGTTACGGTACTGCCAAGAAGAGCAGTCTCACAGGAGCTCTCACGCAAGTCAATAATGAATCGTTCCAGGATCAGAGAGTCACCAGAGTCGATCAAGCATTGCAAGGACGAGCTGCAGGTGTACAGGTCTCAAATACCGTTGGTGCTCCAGGTGGAAATGTGAAGATCAGGATTCGTGGAGCCAACTCCATCTTGGGCGACAATAGCCCTCTTTTCGTGATTGACGGATTCGTCGGTGCTGATTTCAATGCGTTGAATCCTAACGATATCAAATCCATTGAAGTATTGAAGGATGCATCTTCCACTGCCATCTACGGATCTCGTGGAGCCAATGGAGTGGTCTTGGTTACTACCAAAACAGGTAATAGCAATGGAAAAGTCAGTATCACTTATAGCGGAAGTGCAACTGCTTCCAAGATTATCAAGAATTACGATCTGTTGAGTGCCGGCCAATATGCAGAGCAAATCAACGCACACAATACTGCATTGGGCGAAAAGGAAACTTTCACCCAGTCGCAAATCGATGATTATTATGCCAATGGCGGATTTGATTATCTGAAAGAAGTATTGCGTACAGCCATTTCACATCAGCATCAGTTGAGCATATCCGGAGGATCAAACAATATGTCATACTGGGTCTCAGGAAGTTATTTGAATCAGCAAGGTATTATCAAGAAGAGCGGATATGATAGATACAATCTCCGTACAAACTTCAATATCAAAGCGACAGACAAACTTTCGTTCAGGTTCAGTATCAACGATGTATATTCCAATGGGAAAAATAATGAAGTTACTGCAGGTGCATCTACTATCCTGAATCAGGCTTTGGCTTGGGCGCCAACCACCAATCCTTACAATGATGATGGAACTTATCGTGCTGCCGATCCCGTCGGTTCCATCAAGACAAACCCATTGTCATTGCTATATGATTCAGAGAATACAGTCAAAAACAACTTCTTTACTGTCCTTGGTGGGGCCTCTTTTGTAATCATACCTGGCCTTACTGCTGATTTCCAAGCTGTTGGTGACTTCACCAATAGTACCACAAATCTCTGGAGTGGCCAGTATGCATCACTTGGCAATCCTACTGCCTCCGTTGCGAAGACTGAGGCCAAGACCATCCAGACTACGTCTCAGTTGACATATCATAAGACATTTGGGCTCAATGATATCGATGCCGTTGCCGTAGTCGAGACCCAGTATTATGACTATAATCTGTTGCAAGGCTCTGCCACAGGATTGAATTTCCCTTCTTTGAAATATGACAATCTTGCACAAGCCACGACCAACAAGGCCACGACAAATTATTCAATGTGGACTTTGCTATCTTACATAGGTCGTATCAATTATTCTTATGACAATAAGTATTTGGCATCTGCATCGGTCAGAAGAGATGGATCTTCGAAATTTACAGATGGAAACAAGTACAGCGTGTTCCCAGCATTTGCAGTTGCTTGGAATGCAGGGGATGAAAGTTTCATTAAGGATTTGGGCTTCATCAATCATCTTAAGTTCCGTGCAAGCTGGGGCCGTACAGGTAGCCAGGCAATCTCACCTTATGCTACCAAGTCTGGCTTCAGCAATGTCACTTATGCTTTTACGACAGGTACTGAAACCAATGGAATACAGGCTGGCAATCCTTCAAATCCTGATTTGACTTGGGAAACAACAACACAGAAAGACTTGGGTTTTGAACTGTCCGTTCTTGACAATAGGCTCAGCCTTGAGGCTGATTATTATATCAAGGATACAAAGGACTTGCTGCTTAACAAACCTGTGCCTGCATATCAGGGTGGGGGTAGCATTGCCTCCAACATTGGAAGTGTTAACAACAAGGGTATTGACCTTTCCCTTACGGGCAAGATATTGGATACCAAAGATATGTCGTTGTCATCAACCGTCAATTTCTCTTATATCAAGAACAAAGTTACCAGTTTGGGAGACAACGATGCTGTCTATATGGAAAGCGGACTTACCGGCATATCTGATGGCTTCTATGACTTCGTTTACAAAGTCGGTAAACCTCTTGGTTCAATCTGGGGTTTGAAATATATGGGTCCATGGCAGAAGAGTGAGGCCGTAGAAGCAGCTAAATTCGGTTGCGTTCCTGGCGATGCCCATTATCAGGACCGGGATGGCAATCACGTAATAGACGGATCTGATTACCAGATCATTGGCTGCGGTATGCCAAAGTATTCGCTTGGTTGGAATACCAGCTATAGGTACAAGAAATTATCTGTAAATATGTTCTTTCAAGGAGTATTCGGTGTAGACAAACTTGATTACAACCGTTGCATCTTTATGATGGCATCGCGTGATGTCAAGGGCGCTACATTCGCAGAGATCCTCGACAGGTACATTCCTGGTAAACAGGAGAATGCTTGGCTTCCTTCCTGGAGTCCTACTAGCACCTGGAAGCCGACTTCAACTCTCTTCCTCGAAAATGGCAACTATCTTCGTTTGAAGAATATCAGCGTTTCTTATGATTTCACTATTCCTAAAATCGGAGATTGCACGGTTTCTCTCAATGGTATCAACCTGTTGACATTCACGAAATACAAAGGAATCGATCCTGAAGCCAGCAATGGCGGCGGTGGAACATCTGATCTCATCCAAAGTGCTGATTATGGGGCATATCCTAACAGCAAATCGATCACACTTGGCTTGGATCTCAGATTCTAAAAACTTAAATAGGAGATTAATTATGAAAAAGTCATTATTATATATAGTCTTGGTTTCAATCGCGATGCTTTTCTTGACAGGATGTTCAGACTTCCTGGATGAGAAGACAGACGGTCAAGTCTTTGACAATGTCTTATCGACCCAGCCAGGCCTTGAGTCGGCATTGACTGGAGCCTATGCAGGATTACAGACACCTTGGAATTGCGGTTTCGGCAACGGTACCACTATTCAACTTACCTTCGGTGGGGACGATGTCTGTGCCCCATTGAGCGATGCGAATGGTACCCAACTCGATAGATATGCAGTAACCAGTTCCAATGGATCAATGGGCGGAGCTTGGTCGGGATGTTACAAGGCAATCATCGGCAGCAATAAGGTTATTGACCATTATAAGGACTGCTCAGGTACTCAAAGTACCATCACTGTGATGGCTGGAGAGGCTTATTTCCTTAGGGCTTTCTGCTATTATTGGCTTGTAAGACTTCATGGAAGGGTTCCTATGGTACTTTCAAGTACGTATAATGCTGCTGATGGTACGGTTGCACCTTCGGAAGTGGCTGACATTTATGCCCAGATCGAATCGGATCTTGGTCAGGCTGTTTCTCTGCTGGACAATACAAGGAGAAATTCCGAGGCTGGTCGTCCTAATAAGGGAACTGCCAAAGCTCTTCTTGCCGAAGTATATCTTTCCGAGGCTGGTTGGCCTTTGAAGAAGGCTGGTTATTATGCCAAGGCTGCTGCCGAAGCTAAGGAAGTGCTTGACAATAAAGCTTCTTTTGGTTTCGACTTTGCTGATTCCTATGAAACCCTCTATAAAAATCGTACAGATGCCAATTGCATTACCAGTGAGGATGAATTCACCATTACAGCGGATTTGGATAAAAACTTCGTTGTAAACTATGGTGATTGGTGTATGCCAGCAGAAGAGGGTGGCTGGGATGTCGTTAGGGCTGAAATCGGTTTCTTTAAGAATTTCCCTGCCGGCGTAAGGAAAGATGCAACATTCTTGACTACCTTCACATCTCAGGATGGCAATACTTCTTGCACTTGGGAGAATTCTAAGTCGGGGCATCCATATTTTAAGAAACTTATGATTGCCGGTCCTAACCATTATGCTTATTATTCGAATATTCCTGTTCATCTGCTTCGCTATACTCAGACTGCGCTTACTTATGCAGAGGCTAAGGCCCGTTCAGGCGCTCCTGACCAGCAAGCTTATGATTGTTTGAATGCAATAAGGGAAAGGGCAGAACTTCCTACATATTCAGGACTCAGCGCCTCTGCTTTTGCTGATGCCTGCGTCCAGGAACGTGCTTGGGAACTTTGCGGAGAATGTGTAAGATGGTTCGATATGACACGTTTGGATATGGTTCAGGCTGTGGTTGACAAGAGAGATGCATTGGACCCAGCTCCTCTGCATACCATCACCACTGCTGATTATTTTCTGCCACTGCCAGCTGCAGATATCTTATTGAATCCGAATTTGTCGAAATAGTTATAGTAAGTAGTTGGATTTTCCCTGTCATAATCTGACAGGGGAAATCCTTTTTTTTTGCTTTATGTTTATGAAGAGGTTTTTATATATAGTTATTATATTGACATTGACAGCTTTAGGTGCAACTGTGAATGCCAAGAACAAAGGTTTCGTCCGTATTGAAGGAGAAGATCTCATTGCCACAGATGGAAGCAAACTTTTCATTAAAGGCACCAATCTGGGCAATTGGCTCAATCCTGAAGGATATATGTTCGGATTTGGCAAGACCAACTCTCCGCGTTTGATCAATCAGATGTTCTGCGAGATGGTGGGACCGGATTTTACAGCCCAGTTCTGGAAGCAGTTCAAGGACAATTATGTAACCAAGGAAGATATTGCTTTCCTGCATTCTTGTGGTGTCAATACCATACGTATTCCATTTAATTACAGGCTGTTCACCGATGAGGACTATATGGGGTTGACCTCTTCGCAAGATGGATTTGCACGTATTGATGCTGTTGTAGACTGGTGCAGGGAATTTGGCATATATGTGATTTTGGACATGCACGATGGTCCTGGAGGTCAGACGGGTGACAATATCGATGACAGTTACGGCTATCCTTGGCTTATGGAAAGCCCTGAAAGTCAGGCTCTTTTCTGTGATATCTGGACCAGTATTGCCAAACATTACAAGAATGAGCCCGTCGTTTTGGGGTATGAGCTGTGCAATGAGCCGATTGCTCCTTATTTCATCAATAAAGATGAATTGAATGCTTGTCTGCAACCGCTATACAAAAAAGTGGTATCTGCTATCAGAACTGTGGACAAAAATCATATTGTATTATTGGGTGCACCGCAGTGGAATACCAATTTTACTCCTATGACTGATTGGAAATTCGATGATAAGATAATGTATACTTGTCACAGATATGGTGGAGAACCTACTGCGGAGGCGATCAAGGATTATATCTCATTTAGGGATAAGTCTGGACTGCCAATGTATATGGGTGAAATAGGCCACGGTACCTTCGAATGGCAGGCTGCTTATTGCAAAGTTCTTAAGGACAATAATATAGGCTATACTTTCTGGCCTTACAAGAAGATTGAAAAAGAATGTATGACAGCTATCAAGGTCCCAGAGAATTGGAATGTCGTGGTGAAATTTGCGGAGGGCGACCGAGGCGGCTTTGATAAGATTCGTGAGAATCGTCCTGACCAGGCTGTGGCACGTAAGGCGATGTCTGATTTCTTGGAGATGTGCAAGTTCAGCAACTGTACTCCTGTTACAGGTTATATCAATTCAATGACGCTCAATAATAAATAATCATATTATGCATAGTCGTTTCAGGTTCTTTTATATTGTCCTTGCGACAATGCTGTTGTTCGTCCAATGTTCGACGAACAAGGCGAAAGTCCATTTTGCTTTTGATGGTTCCAAGGAAATGTCTGGCCAGAAGTTCGCTTTGAAGGATATAAATCCAAATCTGCCTCGTGATTGGGATGACTATGGGTATGTTTCAATTGAATACAAGATTTCGACTGCCCAGCGTTTTGAACTTGGGTTTACTACTGATAGTGGATATAATGAGTTGAGGGTGATGTGCTATGTGCCGAATGCTTGGAACAGGATTGCCATTCCTTTGAAGTATTTTACTGAACTTCCTGATCCTACTGCTTCATTGGCATCTACTTATAATAAAGCTCGTTATATGGGCTGGATCAATCTTGGGGGAAAGAGAGGCCCTCTCCACGGAGTGGATTCGATCGGGGTGAGGATTCGTTGTGCAATCGGTTCTCCTGAGATTTGGATCAGGAATGTGTCTTTGTCGGTTGAGGATCCTGGGGATGCATATTTGGAAAAGAAGCCTTCGATTGATGTATTCGGCCAATCAATGTTGGTGGATTATCCTGAGAAGGTAAAGTCATTGGCTGAACTTCAGTCCCAATGGCGGGCTGAAGAGAATGAGCCTGTCAGTTCTGCGCCTTACAATTATGACAAGTTCGGAGGTTATCTTGGGAAGAAGTCGGAAGCCACTGGTTTCTTCCGTACTGCTGAAATGGATGGAAAGTGGTGGTTTGTGGACCCTGAAGGGTATCCGTTTTTGTCGGTCGGGGTGGACTGTGTCGGCCCTGCCGGGGGTGGCGACATAAGGGATTATGAGGTGCGTTCGAAGATGTATAAGGCTATACCTCCTCAGTCTTTGGTTTCTGCTTGGAGGAATGATGATAGCAAAGAGATAAAATATTCTTTGGGAGCTTGGAACGAATATCGTAGGTTCGGGGATGAATGGTATGCAAAGGCTAACGACTTGATTATCGATAGAATGGACAATTGGGGCTTGAATACTATCGCCAATTGGTCAAGTCGGGATGTAATGAGATTGAATAAGAAGGCTTTCCTGCTCTCGCTTGACGAGGTGGGTATGGATCCTTCTATGATGGGACTGGCCGATGTCTATGCTCCTGATTTCATCAAGAAATTGGAACTGTCTATTTCTCAATCTGTTGCTGAGAATTTGGACAATCCGTGGCTTATCGGGTATTTTGTTGCCAATGAGCCGTCGTGGGTCAATTTGGAGCCTCGTGTCTGCCAACTTATTCTGGACGGGCCGAAGAGACCGATCAAGGGTGCTCTCATTGCTTATCTTGCAAAGAATGGCGATAGTGATGCTTCCCGTCGTGCATTCGTGATTTCTTCGTTCAGGAAATTCCTTGAGGATGTCAATGTGACATTCAGGAAATATGATCCTAATCATCTCAATTTGGGAATGCGTTTGGGTGATCCTAATACGTTGGGTGATGATATGTTGACGGCTTGCAAAGGAATGTTCGATGTGTTCAGTTTCAACTGCTATGATTTGCTTCCTCGGAAGGCTATGTTGGACAGGGCTTATCGTCTGACAGGGCTTCCGATGATGGTAGGTGAGTTCCATTTCGGTACTGTGGATAGGGGAATGGCTCAGTCGCTCTGGCAGGTGGAGTCTCAGAAGCAGAGGGGCGTGGCTTATCGATATTATTTGGAAAATGCTTATTCCAATCCTGCTTTCATCGGTTCCGCCTATTTTAAATGGTGTGATGAGGACATCACTGGCAGATATGATGGGGAAAATTACAATTGCGGTCTGGTCGACGTGACAGATCGTCCTTACAAAGAAATCGTAGAGGCTGTCAAGAAGACTGGCAAGAGGTTGTTCGCAATCCATTCAGGCACTGTTACTCCAGTTGCAGAGCAGCCGCACAATGCTCGTGGCCACGAAGCCGTCCCGGATTTGTGGAATAAATAGTTGGTATCTTTTTACTTTTAGTCCTGCAAAGTTTCTCGTCGTTTGCAGGACAATTAGTTTGTTGACAAGTTAATGTTATTTGCTGTCTCCATCTTCTCTTCATCTTTCCCTATCCCCTGGCGTTCGCCTTCTAGGAAGCTGGTGGCTAACTGATTGATCCTGTCCCGTTCCATTGTCATATCCGTTTCGCATTTCACCATATACTCAGGATGGTAGGGCCGGGCAATTGGCAAGTTATTGAATATCAAGATACTTTCGTACAGTGGTGGCCCTACCTTCGGGAACAATAAGGGGAAAGGGCGGAGGGTAGGGCCACTATGTTTGCAATCAATATGTAACAAATTGATAATCAATACAAAACCGAGATGCTCTCAAAGCCTTGGCCCTATCTGGAAGTAGGCATTCGGGGTGAATCAATGGACTAATGAAAACTTCGTGCTGCCGTCACTGAAAAAATCCATATCAGAAATTATCCGTTGAAAATAATATGCCTGATCTGTGTGAAAGATTATATTAATCCTTATAGCAGGTCTTTCATCTGAGCCCTGTAAGAGTTGGGGGTGATGCCCATACGTATCCGTGAATCTCATCCGACCCTATCAGCACCAAGTCCCTATCCGAAAAGGCTTCAATCAGGTTGCCTACTATCCTTTTCCTTTTATGCGAATATATAATTTTTCAATTGGCAGAAGTGCAATTACATTGTGCCCCATTGGAAGTTCTGTTTCTTATATGTCTCTATGAAGCGGCAACCTGAAAGCCTCGAGTGCGGCAGTGGGTTTGCCACTGTTGTCAAAGGCTGAGAGCGAATATCTGCTCCAGTCGAAGAAGCCCTCAGGCTCCCAGTAGAATACTCCCAAACACTGTCCTTCATTGATTGCTTCACAGCCTTTTAGAAGTTTGCTAATGAAACTCTTGGCAGTAGGGGCATCATCCCACGGCATTCCTGTCTCGCATATCATCACCGGTTTGCCATAAGTGGCGATGAGAGCGTTAATATTGGCAATGCATTTGGCCAATACGATATTGCACGTCCCGACCTTGTCGGCAGCATAATTGGCATCGTAATATGATGGGTACAAAGACATCCCGAAGACATCCCATTTGCCGCCTTTGGCCTTGAAGTCATTGAAGAACCGAGTGAAAAGGTCATTGTCATAGCCATTATCCAGATGCGTTATGACCTTGGCAGAAGGAAATACGCTCTTTACTGCATCATATCCTGCATTGCTGAAGGCCACATAATTGGACATATTGTCAGGCTTATTGGCAGGATTTGCATCCCAAACCCAGACAGCACCTTCGTCCCAAAGCATTCCATTGCGAGTTTCGTTGCCTACCTGCACCCATTCAGGTGTAACCCTCGCATTTTTTAACGCTTGCAGCACATCCTTGGTGTGTTCAGCCACGGCATTGGTCAGTTCTTGAACTGAATAATTACTCCAGGCGGCAGGTTTCGTCTGCTTCTGCGGATCGGCCCAAGAATCACTGTAATGGAAGTCGATCATTATCCTCATTCCCAATACGGCAGCTCTTTTGGCCTGAGCCACCACATCGGCTTTGTTGCACCAACCACCAGTAGGATTTACCCAGACTCTAAGACGTATAGAATTGATATTGTATGACTTGAGTAATTCTAAGCAGTCGGTCTCTTTCCCATCCGCCGCATAGAATTTCTTGCCCTCAGCCTCCATCTGGCTGAGCCAGCCCACATCCGCACCTTTGGCAAAGTCTGTTGGATTAGTTTGTTCCCTAGCTGAATTGTCATCGTTCGAGCCTCTTGCACAGGAGGTTAATACGAATGTAATAGTGATGGTCAGTATGGCGATAAGTTTACGCATAGTGGTTGAGTTTATGTCTTGCCAATTTATGAATTTCGTTCCGAGTACTTGGCAAACCAGCGGATTGCTTACAATTCAGCCGGAAGGGCTAGTAGTTGATAACGGATAATTTCGGCCATCCGTTTGTCGCCTATTGCATTCGGGTGAAGCCTGTCTGTGACCGCATCGTGAACTAAATTGTCTTGAGATTTCAGGTTCGGAACTATCCCGGACTTGCCGAAAAGATCTATTACAGGTACTGACCAGATTTCCCCTGCTCGCAGAATTGCTTCCACGTAATCGTCAATGAAAAGGCCGGCTTTATTGGCATAACTCTCGTCAGGCTGCACGTTTGTCTTCCCAAATTTGGCATAGCCCCTGTGAATAGGCGTGAGCATAACTACTTGAGCATTAGGGTAGATGGTTTTGATCAATTGAAGGGCGATGTTGAGTCTGCCGCAGAAAGTGCTGTCGGCATATACAAGGCTGCGATGGCGCAGGGCAGACATTTTTCCGTTTTTGTCCACAGTGACGGTGTCCTCAGTGAAAAATGAACCCATCTTTATGCTCCCGTTGAAGTCATTAGTACCAGCCAATATCATTATGGCATCCACGTTATCGCCTTGTTCATCCTTGAGCTGCTGAGCCTGACGGTCGATGTCATTCCACGAACGGCCATTGATGCCATATATCAATGGTTTGATACCCAGCGACCTTTCCAAATATTCCCAATAAACGCAAGTAGTTCCCACTCTCTGCTTGTCGGTCATAGAGTCTCCAAGAAACGCCACCTTTTTCCCCAGCCACTGAGTCTTTGCCGGCCCTTTCGCTGAAGAGTTCGGTGCGATTGTAAATAATCCAAATGCGGCCATTAAACTGACTACCGCTAAAGCTGCATTATTTCTCATTATCAATTTATTAGGCAAATCGCATAATGAATTATTTTTTTAGTGTCATTTCTTTCTTAGCCGCCATTTCATCGGCATAAGGCTGCTCGCCATTCTTCCTGATATACATAAGGCAGGCTTCGCGATCAGATTTGAAAATCATAGTAAACACCTTGCTGAAGAAATTATTAAATTTTTTGCACTCGTGGACGTTGTCTGGACAATTGGCGCAAGTATGTCGCCCATTTTCCTGACAGCAAGTGCGTATCTTGCACCAAGTTGCCTTCTCATTTTTTCTGCACCCTGGACACTTTTTGTCCAAATACTTGCGGCAAGATCCGCAATACAGCCCACAATAGGCTATCAATTCTGTATTTCCATCCATATAGTTTTATTTTTTGTGAATTTGCATAATGAATACGTTTTGCTAATTATAGTGGAGATGTGTGTGTGATATTTCCCTGTCACCTAATTCCATCAACTTACAAATTGAACTCGAAAGCCAGTGTGTCGTCGGTAGTGCCTTTCGGCAAGGTGACAGTCACCTCTTCTCCATTGACAGAGTATTTGACGGTTTTGTTCCCGGCGAGAAGTTTCATCTTCCCCTTGGGAATATTGCCTTTCCAAGTGATGGTGGCTGGAAGGTTCTCACCAAGTGGCAAGGCATAGATGGCATACAAGGCCTTGCCATCTTTGGAAGCGGTGAACCAGATACGGCCGTCGTTATAGATTTCTGTAGCACGGGTATTGTAAATGGCTTGACCATTGGCCTGCATCCAGAGACCGACCTGATGCAGTATAGATACTACCCTGGTATCAATAAGTCCTTCAGGATCAGGGCCGACACCCAATGCCAGGCAACCACCTTTTGCAACAATTTCTGACAATGTATTCACTACTTCACGAGGAGTCCTGAAGGTCTCCGGATTGTGGTAACTCCAGTGATAGGTGCTAAGAGTGATGCAACTTTCCCACGGATAATCGAGTTTGGTTTTCGGGATGTTCTGCTCTGGGGTGCGGTAGTTCTCCCACGGTCCGGTCTGACCGCGATCTACGCAAATCAGGCCAGGATATTTCTTGCGGGACTGCAGTATTACCGAGTCAATGCCCAAGTCTTCGACTCGTATTCCACCATCGAGCCAGAGAATGTCAACGGGGCCATAGTCCTGAGTGATTTCCGCAACCTGATTGCAGGCGTATGTCTTGAATTGTTTCCACCAATCGGGATGCTTTGCCTTGTCATAGTTCGGCCCCATACTCTGTCCGGTGGCAAACATCGGATTCCAGTAATATTTGTTGTGCCAATCGGGTTTGGAGAAATAAGGGCCGACCATAAAACCTTTGTCTCGGAAAGCCTGCAGCACATATCTCAAGACGTCTTTTTTCGGATTATCCTTGAAGGCACCGTGTGCAATGCCGAAGTCCGAGTATTTGGAATCGAACATTGCGAAGCCATCGTGATGCTTGGATGTGAAAAGCATATATTTCATTCCTGCATCTTGCATCACATCGGCCCATTGTTGAGGATCGAATTTGACTGGATTGAATTTATCCTCAAGGGCGAAGTACCATTTCTTATAAGTATCGTAATCCATTCCCATCCTCTTGCGCGTCTTATATTGCCAATCGACATCTCCAGACATAATCGACCAGGACTCCACTATACCGGGCACAGTATATATTCCCCAATGGAAAAGGACTCCGAATTTCAGGTCTTGCCATTGGTCAAGTTTCTGTCTGACAGCAGGATCAGATGGAACCACGTAGCTGTCAGGGGCTGTTTTTTCCTGTACAAAGCCTTCGACTTTCACGTTCTGGGCAAAGGCACTAATGGCAATGGCGCAGAACAAAATTGAGACTGTGATTTTTTTCATAAATTGGTGTTTGTCCTTATATGATTAGTATTCCGTAAATATAGCAACTTTATCGCAACGAGCCAGTTTTGTCGAAATCTTTTTTGCTGGCAGTCCGCTACATTTCAGTCAGTCTTATTATACATAATTTCAGTCAAGTTCCCCTCTCGCAACAATATTCGCAGACAATTGTTATATTTACTTGAATTTTAAAATCGTTTTCTATGAAAGGTGAATCAATATTTGCATTGTTGGCAGGAGCTGCCATCGGTGCTGCGCTCGGAGTCCTTTTCGCACCTGACAAGGGTGAAGAGACTCGCAGGAAGATGAAAGAGGCTGCCGAGGATGGTTATTCCAAAGCCAAGGATACGGCTGAAGACCTTTATGGTCAGGCAAAAGACAAGGCTGAGGAGGTCTATGGCAAGGTTAAGGACAATACTTCAAATGTCAGGGATGAACTTAATTCACTTAGGGACATCCTTGCTGAAACAGGAAATGAGCTTAAAGAAGGTGCTCGTGCCAAAGCTTTGGAACAGCTTAGGAAACTTGAGCAGGCTCTTGCAAAGAATGAAAATCAGGATAAGGATCCCAATATTGACGATCAGCAAAGCGAAACTGTATGAACAATGAGTTTTCCAAACCAGGAGAAGATTTTATAAAAAGTGCTTCGGATTATGTCGATTTGAAGATTGACGACCTGAAGTTACGTACTGCCAAAGGACTATCCCTGACGATTAGTCGTCTGCTGAGTATGATACTGATGCTGTCAGTCGTGTCAATCGTGCTGATGGCATTGGCATTCGGCAGCGTACTCTTCCTCGGAGATATCATAGGCAGTTACGGGCTTGCATGCCTGATTGTCGCTGCCTTCTTCCTGATAGTCTTGGCAATTTTGTTCGTACTTCGTAAGAAATTGTTTGTCAATGGTTTCGTTAAACTATTCATCAATTTGTTTTTCAATGAGGATGACAAAGAAATATAAAGGAATACGCACAATGGAGGAATTGAATTCCGCCATTAAAGAGTCAAGCGTAGCCGTTGAAAGGCAAGGATCCGACGTGGTCGGACATTACTATAGCGCCAAGGAATTTTACACCCCTGCAAATCTTTTGGCAAACGGGCTGAAGCGGATATCAACCCACATCCCGTTCGATACCATCATACTTCGTCTGGTCAGGCGTTTGATTCGTCGTTTTACCGACTAGATAGCTTCAGTCTTGCCGCGAAGCCAGTTTGCAACCTCAATCGGAAGTTTCTGAGACAAAGTCTCATAGACGTGATTATTGTAAGAATTAAGCCATTCGATTTCTGAATCATTCAACAATTCTTTGACAATGGCAGAAGTATCTATGTGGCATAGTGTCAAAGTTTCGAAATGTAACCAAGAGCCGAAATCGTTGACCCCTGACGAGCAGCAGAGAATCAGATTTTCGTGCCTGATTCCATATTGTCCTTCGCGGTAAATCCCTGGCTCATCGGAAGTTATCATTCCGGGCAAAATAGGTTGCGAGTTGAAATTCTGCCTGATGTCCTGAGGGCCTTCGTGCACACCAAGGAAGAAACCCACCCCGTGACCGGTCCCGTGTCCGAAATTTCGTTTCGACTGCCACAATGGGTTTCGTGCCAATATATCCAGTTGACATCCGGCTGTTCCCGCAGGAAAGGTAGCCATTGCCAATGAAATCATTCCTTTCAATACCAATGTATAGTCTTCCATTTCGAGCTGAGTGCAAGGACCGAGTGGCACAGTCCTCGTAATATCGGTTGTGCCAATAAGATACTGTCCGCCGGAATCCACCAAGTATAGTCCGTGCCTGGCCAATGCAGCAGAGCCTTGGTGTGGAGTGACATAATGCGGAAGAGCCGCATTCTCACCGTAAGCTGAGATAGTCTCGAAGCTGTTGCCCCTATATTCAGGTATTTCCCCCCTCAGAGAATCCAACTTTTGAGCTGCACCCCACTCGTCCACCAATCCTTCACCCACATTGGTTCCGAGCCAATAAAGAAATTTTTCCATTGCAATTCCATCGCTAAGATGAGCCTCCTTCATTCCTTCGATTTCAGTTGCATTCTTTACAGCCTTAAATAGTCCAATAGGAGAGTGCCCTTCAACTATTTCCGTCTCTAAGGCATTTTCTTTCAATATCTTATAGATATTGTAATTCAATGAGTCCGCATCCACGAACAGCCTGTGGATATCCTCATCATTGTCCATTCCTCCGAGAGTGAACTCTATTTCATCGTAATCCATCACTTCGATCCCATCAGCTTTCAATTCATAGAAACTGTCTTCCGTATCTTGGTCGAGTTCGACCACACGGTTTTTCCTTACAAACCATTGTACGTTATCCATACTGATCAGCAGGTACGAAATTACCAATGGATTGTAATCAATATCGGCACCCCTTACGTTCAATGTCCAAGCAATTTCGTCCAACGCTGTAAGTAGGATTGCGTCCAAGTTATTCTTCATCAAGAACTTCCGAACTCTGGAAATCTTATGTTCCCTATTTTCTCCCACGAGATCCTCACCGAGAGTGATGATCGGAGTCACTGGAATGAAAGGCCTTCCATCCCAAAGTGGTTCCATCATATCAGGGACATCAATAATCTTGAAGCAATTTTCGGAAACTTCTTCTTCAGATACGACGTATTCCTTTTTGCCATTGGCTATGAATGCCTTTTTGATGGCAGTTACTGCCGTCACGCTCTGACTCAGGCCATCCAATGCGACAGTGATGGGCTTGTCTTCTTCTACCTCGAAGGACTGTTGGGCCAGCCATTCAGGTATCAGCACCTGCTCAGGCACACGCGTTTTGTGCAATACAATCCCCGTATCGGCCAATTGCTTATGGGCCTGAATAAAATACCTTGTATCTGTCCAAAGTCCTGCGTGGTCGAGAGTTATGACAATATCCCCGGCCTCTCCGGTGAATCCTGACACCCATTCCACCTGCTTCCAGCGTGGTGCAGGGTATTCGCTGTTATGAGGATCCGAGCCGCTGATCAAAACAGCGTCCCAACCACGAAGCCGCATCAGTTCCCTGACCGCTTCCACTCTTTGAACATACACATTTTCCATAGCCAAAGTGTTTATTGTAACAAATATATGAAAAAGATGTCAGCCAGTAAGAAGCATTACGAAAAAACCGACGACCTTTATCAGGCCGTCGGGAACACTAACTAACTATTAACATAAAAAAGAACATCATTTGTTCAACGCATCTGCACTCTTCAGTGACTCTGCAATCTGAGCATCCGAGATATGGAAATTCTGCAGGTCCCCAGCCAAATACTGATCGTAAGCACTCATATCGATAAGTCCGTGGCCGGAAAGATTGAAGAGGATTGTCTTCTGCTCACCAGACTCCTTGCACTTAAGAGCCTGATCGATAGTCGCAGCAATAGCGTGACAAGATTCCGGAGCCGGAATGATACCCTCCGAACGAGCGAACAATACACCAGCCTTGAAAGAATCCAACTGCTCAATATCCACAGCCTCCATATATCCGTCCTTCATAAGTTGAGACATAATCACACCAGCACCGTGATACCTAAGACCGCCAGCGTGAATATTGGCAGGCTTGAAAGCGTGACCAAGAGTATACATAGGCAGAAGCGGAGTATATCCAGCCTCATCGCCGAAATCATATTCGAATTTTCCTCTGGTCAGTTTAGGACAAGCGGCAGGTTCTGCGGCAATATACCTAGTTTTCTTCCCATCGAAAATATTATGCCTCATAAAAGGATAAGCGATACCACTGAAATTGGAACCGCCACCGAAGCAAGCGATTACGATATCAGGATACTCATCAGCCATAGCCATCTGTTTCTCAGCCTCAAGGCCAATGACTGTCTGATGCAGAGCCACGTGATTCAAAACCGAACCCAGGGTATATTTGCAATTAGGAGTGCTCATTGCCAATTCAATAGCCTCCGAAATGGCACAACCCAGCGAGCCTTGGTAATTAGGATCTTCCGTGATGATATCCTTACCGGCACGAGTGGACATTGACGGAGAAGCAGTCACATTCGAACCATATACATTCATTACACTGCGCCTGTATGGCTTCTGCTCATAACTGATTTTGACCATATACACAGCGCATTCCAATCCGAATACCCTTGCAGCATAAGACAACGCACCACCCCATTGGCCGGCACCAGTCTCCGTTGTAATATTGGTAACACCCTGCTTTTTGCAGAAATAAGCTTGGGCCAATGCGGAATTCAGTTTGTGGCTGCCGACAGGGCTTACACTTTCATTCTTGAAATAGATATGAGCAGGCGTGTCAAGGGCCTTCTCCAAGCCATAAGCCCTAACAAGAGGAGTAGACCTGTAATAGGTATACATTTCCCTTACTTCTTCAGGAATGTCGATCCAACTGTGAGTCTGGTCGAGTTCCTGTTTGGAACATTCTTCATTGAAAATAGGGAACAGATCTTCAGGTTTGAGGGCGGCCCTCGTCGCTGGATTCAGGATCGGCATTGGCTTATTCGGCATATCGGCCTGAATGTTATACCATTGCGTAGGAATTTCCCTCTCTGGGAGGATGAATTTTTTTTGTTTCATAATATTGTGGATTAATCTGATTGACTAAATAAAAAAGGCTGATCTCGAAGAGGTCAGCCTTAAATTTCAATTCCTATTCAGCTTAACAGCATATTAAATTGTTAGCTTGCAGGAAAGCATTGACAGCTACGGTGATGAATCCAAGCACAATCAATGTGGCTACTATGACCCCGATGACTTTAAGTCTCTTCATCCATACGTTGTTGCTCCAACCTATTGTTTGGAACATACTCCAGAATCCGTGTGTCAGGTGGAACCAAAGTGCAACAAACCAGATGATGTAGATGGCCAATATCCACCATCGACTGAAGGTCATATTCAGCAGATAATAAGGATTCTCGGCTTCGCTGCCTGCGAATTCCTGAAGCTGCATATGAGCCCAGAAGTGGGTGAGATGGAAAAAGATGATGCCAAGGATTACAATTCCAAGCACGAACATATTCCTGGCTGACCAAGAATCCGCTTTTGCCTTGCTGGCAACCTCGTAACGGTTAAGACCGCCGCGAGCCTTCACATTTTCAAAAGTAAGGATGCATCCGTAGATGATGTGGATAAGTACTCCGAAAGCGAGTATGGGAACCATAATTGTCACAATCGGCAATGACATAAAGTCGCAGCCCAGTTGGAACAACCCGTCAGGAGCTCCATAAGTACCATTGAACGTATCAATTACAGAAAATGAATTGATAGTAACGTGGAGACAGAGGAAAATGATCAGGAATGCGCCACTGACACTCTGAATGAATTTTTTACCGATAGAATAGTGGAAAGCGTTAGCCATTATTATACTATTTTATTTCTTAATGCGTTTGCGGTGCAAATATATATTCTTTCTTGCAAGTTTCATAATATTTCGATAATTTTGTTTTCATAAAATTTCGCATTGTAACTATTTCAGATATGTATAAAAGGGTATTGTTGAAACTCAGCGGAGAAAGCCTAGGCGGTAAAGTCGGTAAAGGACTTGACCAGGAAAGTCTTAAGGCCTATGCAGTTGAGATAGCCGCAGCAGCCAAGGCCGGCCTCCAGATAGGCATTGTCAATGGAGGCGGTAATATTTTCAGAGGCCTTCAGGGCGCGGGGAAAGGCTTTGACAGGGTAGATGGAGACAAAATGGGGATGCTGGCCACAGTCATCAATTCCCTTGCATTATCAATGTTCATCAAAGAAGAAGGTGTGGATGCGAGAGTCTTCACAGCCACCCCTATGGAGCCTATCGCCAAATATTATATGAGAGACGATGCCGTCAAGTTCATAGAAGGCGGCGGAGTGGCTCTGATTGCAGGCGGGACAGGCAATCCATTCTTTACCACCGATTCCGGTGCTGCCCTCCGTGCGTTGGAAATAGGTGCCGATGCGTTGTTGAAAGGCACCAGGGTTGACGGAGTATATACAGCCGACCCCGAAAAAGACCCGAAGGCAGTCAAATACGAAGAACTCACCTTCGACAAAGCCATTTCGGACAATTTGAAAGTTATGGACCAGACGGCCTTTGCGCTTTGCCGCCAAGGCGATATGCCCATCATTGTATTTGATATGAATCAGAAAGGAAACCTGACCAAACTCCTTGGAGGAGAGAAAATCGGTACCTTAGTTCACGAATAACACGAAATTAATACCATCAGATTATGTTAACTAGAGCAAACGAAATTGTCACTGCAGCTGACAAGAAGATGCAGGAATCAGTCACTTTTCTTGAGGAAGACCTCAAGACATACCGCGTTGGGAAGGCTAATCCGGCCATATTGAACAATGTCTTGGCGAGCTACTACGGCACGATGACTCCAGTCCCTCAGATGGCTTCTGTCACCACACCTGATGCCAAGACCATCCTTATCCAGCCTTGGGACAAGAAGATGATACCTCTCATAGAGAAGGCCATCATCGATGCCAATATTGGACTTACTCCTCAGAACAATGGAGAACAGATCCGTTGCACCGTACCTGCCCTCACCGAGGAACACAGGAACGAACTTATCAAAAAGGCAAAAACTGCCGGCGAGAATGCAAAGATTGTGGTCCGCAATTCCCGTCGTGAAGCGTTGGAGCAACTCAAGAAAGCCCAGAAGAGTGAAGGTCTTACCGAAGACGGAGAGGCCGAGGGCGAAGAGGAACTTCAGAAAGTTACAGACAAGAGAGTAAAAGAAATCGACGCTCTCGTTGAGGCAAAATCAAAAGATATTCTTACAGTTTAGCACTTTTTTTAATTATTTGTCTATATTTGCACTCGTTATGAGCAACAAACGATTTTACGACTCCTTTTATTATTTCTATTACCACGAAAGGCAATAGACCGGAGTTGTATGTCATAGATATATTGATTATTAATGATTTATGGGCTGTCCGGAACTTATCGGGCAGCTTTTTTTATGGATGAAAAAATGAAAATGATAGCGATACAAGGATATGGCGGATGTTTCCACGAACAGGCGGCAAGGACATTTTACCAGAACAATTATTCTTATGTACCTGGCATATTGGAATGTGCCACCTTCGATGACTTGTTCAAATCGTTGGAAGAAGGGAGGGCCGATGCAGCGGTAATGGCCATTGAGAACACCGTCTCCGGTGGACTGCTGCGCAACTTTGAACTACTACGGAAATATGACAAGAAGATAAAGGGGGAAGTGTATCTGCGTATTCAACAGAATCTTATGGCTCTTCCTGGACAGAAAATAGAAGAAATAAAGGAAGTCCGCACACACTATATGGCCATCAACCAGACCCGAGATTTCTTCGAAAACAATTGCCCTTGGATCAAAATGGTAGAGTCCGAAGATACGGCCAAAAGTGCCTCTGACATAGCCAAAGAAGGTCTGAAAGGTGTTGGGGCTGTGGCTTCCACATTGGCCGCAGACTTATATGGATTGGAAATACTAAAAGAGAGCATTGAAACTTACAAACAGAATTACACCAGATTCCTGATTTTCGACGATGCCATCGAAGTGGACAGAAAGACCATCGACAAAGCCTCCCTTTGCTTCACCTTGCCCCACACCCCCGGCTCATTGGCACATATCCTTACCATACTCTCTTTCTATGGAATGAACCTCACCAGAATCCAGTCCCTGCCAATCCCAGGGAGAGAATGGCAATATTTTTTCTATGCCGATATCAAATTCGAAGATTACGATAGATACATACAGGCTCTCTCTGCAATCAGGCCTCTTATCGATGACTTGACCATAATGGGAGAATACAAATCACAAATATGAATATGATCATCAAACCAGCCCATAGGACAGAAAGCGTGCAAGAATATTATTTCTCACGCAAACTCAAAGAAATCGATTCTCTCAATGAAGCACTTCGTGCAAAAGGAGCCGATGCTATCGTCAATTTGGGTATAGGTGCCCCTGACGGGATGCCTCCAATGCCAGCAATCGAGGCCCTGATAGAAGGATCGAAGGCTCCCGGCAATCACGCTTATCAGAGTTATGTCGGACTGCCTGCATTGAGGGAGGCTTTTGCCAAATGGTACGAAAGATATTATGGTGTGGCATTGAATCCGAAAAATGAGATTCAACCACTGGTCGGTTCCAAGGAAGGCATTCTCCTGATTTCTTTGGCATTCATCGATAAAGGAGATAAGGTCTTGGTGCCTGATCCTGGCTATCCCACCTATACATCTGCTTCCAAACTCGTTGAGGCTGAAATCCTTACTTATGATTTGAAAGAAGAAAACCATTGGTGGCCGGATTTCGATGCTTTGGAAAAAATGGATTTGGACGGAGTCAAGATAATGTGGACCAATTACCCTCAGATGCCGACCGGAGCGAGAGCCAATGCAGAACTATACCAGCGCCTTGCCGATTTCGGCAACAGGCATCATATCTTGATAGTCAATGACAACCCTTACAGTTTCATATTGAATCCTGACCCTCAGTCAATATTGGCCGCAAAAGGAGCGAAGGATTGTTGCTTGGAACTCAATTCATTGAGCAAGGCTCACAATATGTCGGGGTGGAGAATTGGAATGTTGGGCGGAAGTGCCGAATTGGTGAATGAGGTGCTGAAAGTGAAAAGCCAGATGGATTCCGGAATGTTCAAACCCCTTCAACTTGCCGCCATTGCCGCATTGGACCAAGGACCTGAATGGTTCAAGGCACTCAATGCCGAGTATGAAAGGCGCAGGGTGGCCGCCGGGAAGGTCTTCGATACCATTGGAGCCACTTATGATCACGATTCGAGCGGCCTGTTCTTATGGGGTAAAGTTGCAAAGGACAATCCTCTTCTGGCAGGGACCGATCCCGCAAAATGTGTTGGGGAGCGTGTGTCCGATAAGATATTGTACGGTGCCGGAGTGTTTATCACCCCTGGATTCATATTCGGACATAATGGAGAAGATTACATTCGTATTTCCCTCTGTGCCAAGCCGGAGGTCCTAGCAAAATCGGAAGATAAAATTAAAGGTATATTATTATGATTGTCGGAATTATCGGAATGGGCCTCATTGGAGGTTCTATGGGCATTGACCTTAAAGGTAGGGGTTTTGCTGACCAAATTTTAGGGGTTGAGAACAATCCAGTCAGCGCCCAGGCTGCCTCGAAACTTGGTCTGGCCGATGAACTGGTCTCTTATGAAGAATGCATAAAAAGGAGCGACATCATAGTGATATCTGTCCCTGTGAGCGCCGCAGCCAAGATGCTGCCGGACATTCTCAACCATTTCGAGAAAGATGGCAGCAAGGATAAGATAGTCATAGACACTTGTTCCACTAAGGCTCACATTGTCAATTCAGTGCATTATCATCCAATGCGTTCCCGCTATGTCTCTACCCACCCGATGGCAGGTACCGAATATTCAGGACCTTGGGCTGCAATGCCTAACTTGTTCGATGGAAGGGCTTGTATCTTTGCCAATACCGAAGATTCCGATCCAAAGGCTGTCAAGACAATAGAAAAAATGTATGATACCTTGAATATGAGGCCAATATTCATGGATGCCGAAAATCACGATGTTCATACAGCCTATGTGTCTCATATCTCGCACGTTACGTCTTTCGCATTGGCACTTACCGTATTGGATAAGGAGAAAGATGAGAAGCATATCTTCGATCTTGCCTCAGGTGGCTTTTCTTCAACTGTCCGTTTGGCCAAGAGTAGTGCTGATATGTGGGTGCCTATCCTGACCCAGAACAGGGACAATGTTCTCAAGGTCATTGACACCTACATTGACAAGATGAAACTTTTCCGCGATGCCATCGCAGACTACGACTCTGACAAAGTGAAGGAGCTCATCGGCGAAGCCAACAAAATCAAAAGAATCATAAGGTAATATATTTATGGATAAAAATTTAGATTTGATTCCCATATCGGAATGGGGCTTATTTCCCGACAATCAGAAACCTTTACTGATTGCAGGGCCTTGCAGCGCAGAAAACGAAGTGCAAGTGTTGGAAACGGCTAGAGGTTTGAAAGCTTTGGGCGTAAATGTCTATAGGGCAGGTATTTGGAAACCCAGAACCCATCCAAACAACTTCGAAGGACTCGGCACTGTAGGCCTGAAAATGATGCAACGCGTGAAAAATGAATTGGGAATGAAGATTTGCACCGAAGTCGCAAGTGAAAAACATATTTTCGATTGCATCAAATTCGGAGTCGATATGGTATGGATTGGGGCTAGAACCACTGCCAATCCGTTTTTGGTCCAGGAGATAGCCGATGCCTTGAAAGATGTCGATATCCCCGTATTGGTCAAGAACCCTGTCAATCCGGATTTGGACCTCTGGGTAGGAGCATTGGAAAGACTCAATCAGGCAGGAATCAAGAAGTTGGGAGTGATCCATCGTGGCTTCTCCACTTCCCAGAAGATGAATTATCGTAACGATCCGGGCTGGAGAATCGCAATTGAACTGCGTACCAAATATCCCAAACTTCCATTCTTCTGCGACCCAAGCCATTTGGGCGGAGACAGGAAATACCTTCTGGAGATTTCGCAAAGGGCAATGGATTTGGGTTTGGATGGCTTGATGGTCGAGTCTCACTGCGATCCTTCTTGTGCCTTGAGCGATGCCAAACAGCAACTTACCCCTGCAGATTTCGGAAAATTCCTATCGTCTCTGGTCGTAAGGCAAGCCGATACCGACAGTGCTGAATACAAAGAAAATATAGATCAACTTAGGGCTCAGATCGATATCATTGATGAGAATATAATGTATATCCTCAATTCCAGAATGAACATAAGCCGCAAGATAGGCCAATATAAGAAAGAGCACAATATTTCCATCCTTCAGACATCCCGTTGGGATACTGTATTGTCTGCTATGGTTGAAAAAGGAAAAGAATCCGATCTCTCGGAAGAATTCATAAGGACAGTGTTCAACGCTATCCACGAAGAGTCTGTGAAGGCGCAGAATGAAATTCTTTCAAACGGGAAGTCAAAGTAGCAGTGAAAACATCCCTTTCATTGTCTGAAAGGAAAGCAACTTCGATAGGTACCTGGAACATCTTCGCTTGGAGATTTTCAGGTACATTTTTATTGTCCCGGATCCTTTGGCTGTCTTTCTCGGTAGTGGCTACGACGGCAGTCGGGTGCTCATAAGTGGACTCCCAGATGGTGCGGATGTCGAGTTTGGTGAATTTATGGTGATCGCTGAATTTGAAATGCTTGACTATATTGTAAGTGCCACTCAAATATTGTCTTAGATTCTTGTCCTTCGCAATTCCTGAGAATAGGATTAGGTTCTTGGCGTAGATATATCGGTTGTCCCCTTTTTCGTAGACAGGGACCATAGGACAATAATTAATGGATGTAAATACGATTGTCTGGATTTTTCCTCCCTTGCTCGTTCCCTTGCAAGTGGCTGTATTGTAATCATTTATCCCTAAAGACTTGGCCCATTTGCCTTTTTCCCATTCGTCAAGGTAGGTAGGACATTTGGTGACAATCAATATGTCGGCATCATCCAGCCTTTGAGGCAGGTCGCGCAATCTTCCTATCGGAAGGAGGTGATCCTTGTATGTGGGATGGTAGAAATCTACAAGAACAATATTGATGGCAGCCTTGAGAGCCCTATATTGGAATGCATCGTCAAGGACAATCAGATCGGCCGGCGGCATTTCCTTATTGTAACATTTGCGTCCCCGTTTGGAAGTCTGTAGTTCTTCAGGATGGCAGAGGAAATTGCATCCTTCCACTCTGGTCCTATCCACTGCCACAGTGACATTCATAAATTTCCTCTTCATCTGGAGAGGCTCGTCTCCGAATTCGTCTGTGGTCCCGTTGGCTGTAACTTGCTGAAATCCGCTGCTTTGTCGTTTGTGCCCCCTAGATAGCACGGCGATGTTCTTGTTCCCCCAGATATCGTCTTTGAGAAGTGTACGGAGAATCATTTCAGTATGCGGGGTCTTGCCAGTACCTCCGGCAGTGATATTTCCTACGCAAATCGTAGGCACCTCGCAAGTATGTACCTTGAAGATTCCTTTCCTATAGAGCCAATCTCTAGTCAAAAGGGTTAAGTAGTATGGGAATAGGACAACTTTGTCTATCATCTTTAAGCAAAAATCTGACAAATATAATAATATTTTCTTACTTACGACTATATGAATTTCTACAAACCATAGACGCTTGAGGTTTCCGGGGTTGGGAAATCTCCCCATTTTTCTCCGACGAAATCTAAGGTTGTTCTTAATTCTTCAGGATCATTGATTGTCACTAGCTTGATTCTGGTATCCTTGAAGTCTGGCAGACCTTTGAAATAGCAGGAAAGATGTCGTCTCATTTCCAGAATCCCTCTCACTGGACCTTTCATTTCCAATGAGATATCCAGATGCCTTTTAGCAAGTGCAACCCGCTCTGAAACGCTCATAGGGGGAAGTATTTCACCTGTCTTGAGATAATGCTTGATTTCCTTGAATATCCACGGGTGTCCGAACGAGGCCCTTGCCACCATTATACCATCCACCCCATATTTGTCAAAGGCTTCTTTTGCCTTTTGCGGAGAATTGATATCACCATTACCTATTATAGGAATATGCATTCTGGGATTTTCCTTCACTTTACCTATCAGAGTCCAATCGGCTTCTCCTTTGTACATCTGGCACCTAGTCCTTCCGTGGATAGTAAGTGCTTGTATACCTACATCTTGCAGACGCTCTGCCAACTCGACAATGATCTTAGATTGGTCGTCCCAACCAAGTCTAGTCTTTACGGTAACGGGCTTTCTCACGGCTTCTACCACCATCTTGGTGATCATTACCATCTTGTCGGGGGCCTTCATCATTCCCGAACCGGCACCCCTTCCTGCAATCTTGCTTACGGGGCAACCGAAGTTGATGTCTATCACATCGGCTCCGTGTCCACCAGCAATTTCGACGGCTCTTTCAGCCATTTTGGCAGCCTCTACCATTGACTCGGGGATATTGCCATAAATTTGTATGCCAATCGGGGCTTCTTCGTCGGAAGTTTTCATTTTGGCAATCGCCTTGTCAGCATCCCTTATCAGTCCATCTGAGGGAATGAACTCGGTATAGACCATATCGGCACCGAACTCCTTACAGATGAGTCTGAAAGAAGAGTCTGTGACATCTTCCATCGGCGCGAGCAGCACCGGCTTGTCTCCTAAGTCTATGTTTCCTATATTCATTTTGATTGTCCTTTTGGACTCATTGGCAAAATAACTTACAAAGTTAATCATAATTCTGCACGAATTTTGTTGCAATATTACCTGACTTTGGTTTTTTTGTCTTTAAAACATAATGATATGAAAGAAATCGAGACTGTGGGAATACTTACCTCCGGCGGTGACGCCCCTGGAATGAATGCTTGCGTCAGGGCCATCACCAGGGCGGCAATCTATAATAAACTGAAAGTGATGGGCATTTACAGAGGCTATGAAGGTCTAATAAATGGAGAAATCAAGGAACTTACATCCGAGAGTGTGAGCAATACCATCCAGAGGGGCGGTACTATCCTCAAGACTGCTCGTAGTGAAGCCTTTATGACTGTCGAGGGGCGAAAGAAGGCTCACGACAATCTGGTCAAATTCGGTATCGATGCCTTGTTGGTTATAGGGGGTAATGGTTCCCTTGCTGGTGCTCAGGACTTTGCAAAGGAATACGATATTCCTATCATCGGGCTGCCAGGTACCATTGACAATGATCTATATGGTACTGATTCCACTATCGGTTACGATACGGCCCTGAATACTATTGTAGAATGTGTGGACAAGATTCGCGATACCGCCACTTCGCACGATAGGATTTTCTTTATAGAAGTTATGGGTCGTGACGCAGGATTTCTTGCACAGAACAGTGCCATCGCTTCAGGCGCAGAGGCTGCCATTATACCAGAAGATCAGACAGATATTGACCAATTGGAGCAGTTCATCAGTAGGGGATTCCGCAAGAGCAAAAACAGCAGTATTGTCATAGTATCTGAAAGTCCAAAGGACGGAGGTGCAATGCATTATGCCGAGCGTGTCCGCAAGGAACATCCTCAGTACGATGTCCGTGTTACCATTCTCGGACATCTTCAGAGAGGTGGCACTCCTAGCGCATACGACAGGATTTTGGCCAGCCGCTTGGGTTATGCAAGCATTGAGGCCCTGAAAGAAGGACAGAGAAATATTATGGTCGGTATCTCCGATAACCAGATAGTCTATGTTCCTATCAATCGCGCCATCAAGAAAGACAAGCCGATAGATAAAGAACTTATCGACGTACTGACAGTGCTGTCAATATAGTTTTGAGTCAAATTACCTGATTTTTTGATAAACGGGAAAATATTCTTACCTTTGCGGTCCCTATAATGTGTAGGGATCGCAATTTTTATTTATTAACTATTTAAAGATCAAGACAGTGGACACACAAAGTTACAAAACAGTATCCTTGAATAAGGCAACTGTAAAGAAAGAGTGGGTCGTCATTGATGCTACCGATTTGGCACTTGGCCGTCTTGCATCCAGAATCGCTCTTGTCCTTCGTGGCAAGAACAAAGCTGGCTTTACACCAAACGTCGATTGCGGTGACAATGTCATCGTCATCAACGCTGAAAAAGTCCGCCTTCTGGGCAAGAAGATGACTAACAAGGTCTACACTCGTTACACCGGATTCCCTGGTGGACAGCGTTTTACCACGCCAAAGGAGATTCTTCAAAAAAGACCTACCGAACTCGTTAGGAAAGCCGTAAAGGGTATGCTTCCTAAGACTCGTCTTGGTGACAAGATCATCAACAACCTGTATCTCTATGCAGGTCCAGAGCATCCGCACCAGGCGCAGAACCCAAAATCAATTAAGTTAAACGAAATTTAAACAGAGCAAATGGAAAAAGTTAACGCCCTTGGAAGACGTAAATCAGCTGTAGCTCGCGTTTATGTTGCTGCCGGCAAAGGCACGATTACGGTCAACGATCGTGATGTCAACGATTATTTCGCTGACGATACACTTCGTTATATCGTAAACCAGGCTTTTGAAGTCACCGGAACAGCAGGTCAGTTTGACACTATGATCAACCTCGTCGGTGGAGGTACCTCAGGCCAGGCAGAAGCCGCAAGACTCGGAATCGCTCGTGCACTTTGCAAGATCGACAAAGAGACTTATCGTTCTGCCCTTAAGGCTGCCGGACTCCTAACACGTGATTCACGTGAAGTCGAGAGGAAGAAACCTGGTCAACCTGGCGCACGTAAGCGCTTCCAGTTCAGTAAACGTTAATCGTACTGATTTACGACTCAAAAAGCACAGTCCGGTGCTGAAATCTTCGGACCTCCTGGTGGGATGCGAATCCCAGGAAGCTGCTTGAAGATTGCCGCGACTGCGGAAAATCTCGGAGACCGGTCAGACCGTTACCCCGGATTGATGAAAAGAGCCCGACAGACCATATTGATCTGAAGGGGAAAGTAAAAACAACAAGAAAAATTCAAGACAATGTCAAGAACAAATTTCCAAGAATTACTTGATGCAGGTGCACACTTCGGTCACTTGGCAAGGAAATGGAATCCTAAAATGGCTCCTTATATTTTTATTGAAAGGAACGGGATCCATATCATTGACCTGCACAAGACAGTCGTCAAAATCGACGAGGCTGCAGATTTTATGAAGGAGCTTGCGCGCTCAGGCCGTAAGATTCTTTTTGTAGCCACAAAAAAACAGGCAAAAGAGCTTATTGCCGCTAAGGCTCTGTCCGTAAATATGCCTTCTGTAACAGAAAGATGGCCAGGTGGAATGCTAACAAATTTCCCAACCATCCGCAAGGCTGTTAAGAAGATGGTTACCATCGACAAGATGAAAGAAGATGGTACATTTGACAAACTCGCTAAAAGAGAGCGTCTTCAGGTAGATCGTCAGAGAGCAAAATTGGAGAAGAACCTCGGATCCATCAAGGATATGAGTCGTCTTCCTTCAGCACTTTTCGTGGTCGACATCCAAAAAGAGGCTAATGCCGTGAAAGAGGCCAACCGTCTGAACATCCCGGTTATCGCTATGGTTGATACTTGTTGCGATCCTACACCGATTGATTATGTGATTCCGGCAAATGATGATGCTGCAAAGTCCATCGAGTATATCACCGATGTATTCTGCAAAGCTATTCAGGAAGGATTGGACGAAAGGAAACTCGAGAAGGAGAAAGCAGATGCTGAGCAGGCTGCTGACGAAAGCAAGAACAATGTTGCAGGTAAGAATCTTCGCGCTCGCAGAGGTGCAAAACCTATTGACGTAGAAGCAGAAGCTGCCAAGATCGATGAGGCTCCTGCAGTGGAAGCTCCAAAGGCTGAGGCTACTGAAGTAAAAGAGGCCAAACCAGCCAAAAAAGCCGTTAAGGCTCCAAAGGCTGAGGCTCCTGTAGAAGAAGCTCCAAAGGCTGAATAATTTTAAAAACTAAGACATTATGCAAATTACAGCTGCAGACGTAATGAAATTACGTAAAATGACAAGCGCAGGAATGATGGACTGCAAGAACGCCCTTACTCAGGCTGATGGAGATATGAACAAAGCTATCGAAATCATTCGTGAGAAAGGTAAACTTGTTGCTGCCAAGAGGGCAGATCGTGAGACATCTGAAGGTGCTGTTCTCGTTCGCATCGAAGGAGGAAAGGCTATTATCGTAAGTCTTGGTTGTGAAACAGACTTCGTATCGGCAACACCTGATTTCAAGGCTTTAGCTACAGAAATCGCAGATGCTGCTATCAAGGCATTTCCAGCAGATGCTGAGGCTTTGAAAGCCGCCAAGGTTTCCAATGGCCATACAGTAGAGGAAGAGGTTTCTGCTCAGACTGGCAAAACTGGTGAGAAGCACGTGATCGCATATTATGCAACACTTGAGGCTCCATATATTGCTCAGTATGTTCACAATAACTCAAAAGTTGCATCTATCGTCGCTTTCAATCAGGAAGTTCCTGAGGAGGTAGGCAAGAATGTGGCTCAGCAGGTTACTGCAATGAATCCAATTTCTGTTGCAGCAGCGGATTGTCCAAAAGACGCTGTTGAGCAGGAGATGGCTATGTACAAGCAGCAGATTTCAGAGGATCCTAAGATGGCAGGCAAGCCAGAGGCTATGCTTGAGAATATCGCCAAGGGTAAACTTCAGAAGTATTTCAAGGAACGTACTCTTGAGGAGCAGGAGTTCATCTGGGATGGCAAACTTGCTGTGAAAGATTATATTTCACAGAATGCCAAAGGTGCGAAAGTCGTTGCTTTTAAGCGTTTCTCTCTTACTGACTAATTTATATCGGTCGGAATTTCCAATTGCATTGCAATACGGGATTTCTTCCAACATATTTCTTTACAAAGTCGATCAGGTTTCTGGTCGACTTCTTTTTTGTGCCTTTTGTGGTGCGATGTGCTTCCTTGTTCATAAATTCTCTTGTAGAAGTGCCTGCAAGGCCTTTGTTGTGAGTAAGCCGCTATTTTTGCAAACAAGCTGCCCCCAAATCACATCATTTTCCAGCTGTGTCTTTGCTCCGTTTTTCGCCGCCGCTCTCATAACGCATCGTTCCGAGGCCTGTTTTACATCTTGCCATACCTCCGCCACACGCCACTGCGTGGCCTGTTTTCCTCTTCGGTTCCGTCGAGGTGTGACATCCTGTGTCATACCTCGAGCAATTCTAATCCGTGCAACTGGTTGAATTAGCGATAGTTAACACATTTTGGCCTATGTAAGGTGTGACACGAATCGTCGCACCTCGTTTTCCTTTTTCGGCACCACCCCAACCATACGCCACTGCGTGTCCTGTTTCCCTCTTCGGTTCCGTCGAGGTGTGACATCCTGTGTCATACCTCGAGCAACCCTAATCCGTACAACTGATTGAATGAACTACAGTTAACCCTCTTTGCCTTGTGCGAGGTGTGACCTTCTGTTCCACACCTCGCTGATGTGAAACACGTGCATCTCCTGTCAGCGTTCTTGGAAGTTCCGTGGAATGTCCATCCTCGTTCGGCAGAGGATGGGCGAGGGGCAACCGCAGACGGCAGGAACGAGCCTTTAGATGGAGCTCGCGCAGACCGCCGGTGCCGGTAACTGCCGCAGAAGCGGATTGCGGCAGTGGTGCCCAGCTCCCAAATCGGCGCAGGGACGTATTTCGCCGCCGCCGGCAATGCCATAGGAACTGATTCGTCATTTGCACCACCTCGTCAAAGTTATGGTTACAACTCTTTGTCCAATAATGTCTCAGCATTTTTTCCAAAGTATCGTTTAACTAATTGATATGGTAGTTTGCG